>Ga0181520_10005203_pt1 | contig 20970 bp, 17 predicted proteins | sample PEATcosm2014_Bin_29_FD_132451 | JGI IMG/M metagenome (GOLD analysis project Ga0181520, IMG submission 132451) | Peatland microbial communities from MTU Mesocosm Facility, Houghton, MI, USA - PEATcosm2014_Bin02_30_metaG | ecosystem: Environmental > Terrestrial > Soil > Wetlands > Peat | place... | reverse complement strand
CGGATAGGCAGGCCGCTCACAAACTCGGCCACGCATAATCCAGGAGGGCGGATCGCGATCGAAATACGGCCGTACGGGTCCCAGAACGGCGTCCGCCCCCGATTTGTGCAGGAGCTCGACCATACGCAGCAACCAGTCTTCGCGCGGCACCTCATCATCATCGATAAACGCCAGCAAGTCCCCTGAAGCCAGACTAACGGCGTGGTTCCGCACCAGCGCAAAGTTGCGTGCCGGCTCCACCGAGTACCGAATCGAAGCAGGAAACCCCGACTGCATCCGCTCGACAACGGAACGCCCGCTCTCGGATACGTCGTTGTCCACGATGACACATGAGAAACGGAAGGATCCATCGCTTCGCTGCGCGGCGATGGCCTGCAACAAGCGCTCCAGCAACTCCATGCGCTGGTAGGTGCAAACACATATCGTAATGTCCGCGACCCCCGGAACCTCGCTCACGGCTGAAAGCGCACATCCGTCGACCTGGGATAGGGTGGTCATCATGTTAAAGAAAACGCCTGTCGATCCTGGAACTTGGTTTCACAGCAACAGCCCTGCTGCTCGCCTACCCAACCATGACGGGCGCCGGAAACGCCGCCACCAGCCTTAAGGCAGGCTCTGGCTTGAGTTCCACCGCCGATGCTTCCATTGGAAGCGGAATCGCCGCACGCGCCCGGCCAGGTCTTACAGGCAAGTTGACCGCGATGAGAAGAAACACAAACCAGAGATCGTGCGTCCCTCTTAGAAAGCTTGTTTCCGTCAGGTTGCTCATGAGGATCAGTAACAGCAGCGCAAGCCTGATGCTTCCGAGCTGGAAGTTCGTCTCCAGCTGGGAAAGAGCTCCTGCTATCGCCACACCGATGACGATCACTAACAATAACACCCCAACACCGCCAAGCTCTACGTAGGTATCGATGTAACCATTGTGTCCCTGCTCCGGCCGCCATTCAGGTGTAACTCTTGACCAATTCGGCAGAGGATACAGATCGTATCCCACAGGACCCACCCAGAACGCGGCGACGCCTACTCCGAACAACGGGTGCTTCGCGGCATTATCCAAAACGTCCGTCCACAGCAGGGTGCGCCCTGTCAGCGTCATATCGCGGCCCGTCGCCTCCACCACCAGCTTACTCGGCGTAGTATCGAGTGCCTCAAAGCCCAGCGCGATCAGAGGAGCCGTGAGCGCAAGCAGCACAGTCAGCCCCAAAATGACGCGTTTGGAACGCGCTATACCCTTTTTCAGAAACTGTAAACCCGCCAACAGCAGAGTGCAGGTGGCGAATGCGAGAATCGCAGTGCTGCTGTGGCTGTTCTTTGATCCGCGAAGCAGATACAGCGTGAGCGCGAGAAGCACGACGTACGGCAGTGACCTCTTCAGCTTGTTTCGCCAGCTTCCCGTGCTGTCCGAAAACACATAAAAGATTTGCCACACACAAAACACGCCGCTGCACATCGCAACTTGCCCGAGGCTGTTTTTATCTGTCGTAAGTCCGGTCCACTGCTCTTCGCTGCCATTCCAGTTATACATTACGCCAATGTTTCTTACATACTTAACCGCAATCACCGACAACGGTATGTGGACCATATAGAGGCGCCCCAGCAGGGCACGAACCGCGGCCAGTGGATTCTGTTCCGTGAGGACAACCAGCACCATGACCAGCGTTCCCACAGAGCGAGCCGATTTTCGGATCGAGATGCCAGGAAAGTTCGACCACACGATACTCAGAACGATGTAAGCGAATAGAATGACGATCCATCTGTTGTTCGCGAGAATCCTCCTCGTTCTTTGCGCCCGGACAGCCAGGACGTAGACGCCCAACGCGATAAGCAGGACAACCAGCGCCTGATCCGCGAGGCTGCCGGTCAATTCGATATCGCCGGCGGTTCTCACACTGTCCCACGCCTGCCACGTGTCCAGTGTTCGCGTGCTGGCGAAAAACAGCCATACCCACGAAACCCAGATCCACCGGGATGGCTTATCGGGTTTGGTGCGCATCGGCCCCGCAGGGGACGAACCATGGACGGCGATTCGCTTCATCTAGCATGCCGAGTGCTGCTCGGGCACCGCGCTCAAAGCCGAATTGTTAGCTGTCAGAATTTCCAGATATCGCTTCGCCTGCGCCTTGATATTGTGCTTCTGATAGAAGGACAATGCACTATGGGCGAGCCGTTCGCGCTCCTCCCTGCTCTGATACAACTGAACGACAGCCGCAGCCATCTCCTCGACATTTTCCGGCTCGTAGAAACGAAGCATCGTATCGTCGAAGTAATGGTTAATCACTTCGAGGCGTGGCGCAACCACAGGCACGCTCAGGTAAACATACTCCAGCAACTTGACCGGAAGCATGTATTTGTCGCAGGCGAGATTCCTCCGGTTGCCAATGATACCCAGATCCATCCCGCAAACGATTTCCGGTATTTGCTCCACGGGGAAGAACGCCCGGCTGAAGTGAGCCTTTTCGTTCAGTCCCAGTTCTGAGCACAAAGCAAGAGCGTCCGGCAGGTAGTCACCCGCACCATACATCCACAACTCGGCAGGAATACGATCGCCCACCAGAGCCACGGCGCGCAGGATAAGATCGATACCCAGGCGATGCGCAATGGTGCCGTGATACACGATCCGGAATGCGCCGTCCGTCCTCTGCTTGGCTGCCGGCGGCGCCCCGAACAGCTCCGCATTCGGGAGGTTCATGAGGACGGTAATCTTCTTCGCCGCGACACCGCAATGTTCGACGAGGTAGTCTTTCTGGTTGTGATCGGCGCAGATAACGTGATCGGCAAACACCGCTGCAACGCGCTGCTCGGTCTTCAGGATTTTGACCCTCGAATGATGCTCGTCCACATGGAATTTCGCCATGTAGTTCACTGTCATCAGATCGTGCACGTCCAGCAACAACCTTGCGCCGAATATCTTCGGAACGACGGCTGCGAACACCAGTACGTTCGGCATATTGTGTACATGCACCACGTCATATCGATTGCGGAAAGAACGGAGAGCAAGAAAAGCAAACGCCTTCAGGAAGAACTTTAGATAGGACCACGCGTATGCGAGCTTACTATCGCCCTGGTACTTATCCATCACGCGATAGATGGTGCCGGTGGGCCGGTGTTCGACGGAGGTTTCTCCCTCCGACCTCAGGGCAACAACGTCGACCCGATGCCCATGGTCTTCCAGCGTCCGCACATACGACTTGATTCGCGCATCGTTCATATAATGCGCGTACGCCAGCATGCATACTTTCATTCATTCACCGTTGAGGAAGGTTGGTTTGGCGGAACGGTCATCCAACATGTCGATACAGAATTCGTCCCGTCGTCTCGAGAAGAGCGTCCGGCATCATAGCGAACAGGCGCTTAACGATACCCGCAGACGCATGCCGTGCGCCCTTTGCAACCTGCTTGTGCGACCACCGCACATAGACGAGTTGCGAAGGCGTTGCGCCCCAGCGATCCTTGAAGCTGACAAGGCCCTCGTTATCGGCATCCGACCGGCCGAAGTCCATGGAGGTAATTCCAGCGGCCCTTGCCTCGACAATGGCTTTCCAGATCAGGAGTGGAGTGCCGCCGAGACTGCTGAACCGTTCGTCGGAACAACCGTACTTGTAGACGATCACGTCCTTATGCAGAAGCGTCACGATGGAGGCAATCGCTGCTCCGTTGTGAAAGGCTACGCGGATCTGCAGACGGTCGCCCATGCAGGTGGTGAGGTTCCGGAACCAATCAATGGGCTGCGGTGGCAGTTGATGCTTGCGGCGGGTCAGCAACAGAAGGCGGTAAAATTCCTGGAGCAGCCGTTCCGAGTTGCCGACCTCACACTCTACCCCGTCTCGTTCGGCACGTTTAACTCTCTGCTGAATCGACGTCTTGTGGGTTCGCCGAAACAAATCCTCTGTTGTGGGTCTCAGATCCAGTGCGTGCAGAAAACATGCTGGCGCGGCCGTGGTCCCCGGGAGCGCCGTTTGATCGCTTGTGGGCCTGAGTTCAATATACTTCCACTCTCCGGCATCCACGGCGCGCTTCAGTTCCGTGGTGATCGCTTCCCTGCTCTCCGTGCCATCGAGCAACGGTTCGCAATGGTCGGAGAATGGCATGGATACCATCCGTCGGCCGGTTAGCCAGCTTCTGATCTGGCAAAACACGATGCCGTCCGACAGCGGCGACGACGGTGAAGATGTCGTGTAGACGACGGGTGTATATCCATAGGTCTGACGTATCGCTTCGAGCCAGGGCACGCTGTGAAACACGGATGCGAAATCATGGCGTCCAACCAGCTCGGGCCATCGCGGATCGCGAAGCGGATCAATTGTGTAAACAGTCAAAGTTATTTCTCCGCTAATGTGTCGCCGTGCCGTGAGCGACCGAGGTCATCTGGCCGGCATTCGCGTGGGTTTCGGAGTGCGACCAGGCCGAGTCGCTTTGTTGCCTCATGGATGACCGAAACACGACCCGCGCGTGTTGAGCGATGAATGGCAGGTACGAAAGAGCCAGTCCCACCCACGACTTGATGAACATGCAGTTGGTGCGCAGCGATTGAACATAGCAGCGCCGTGCCCGGTCCAGATGCCCCGCGCACAATTCGCGGCATCCAAAACCGTAGTAGCGGTTCGCCGCGTATAAGGAGTCGCGCAGTGCCTGTACAACACCGCCCAAACCTCCTGCGGGTTTGCGCTTATTCTTCAGCGCCGCAATTCCAGGCATGGCCGCGTCCAGATCCTCTGGCTGACCGGAGCGGCGCTGCTTAGCTAACTGAACCGCAATCGCTCTAAGTTGGTCGATGTACTGGTGCCCGGCCACAGTCAGACCGCTGTGGTTCAACCGATAAGTGACAAGAGGCTCACCGATGTTGTGGGCCTGCGCCCTCTCCAGAAGCCGCAGAGCGAAGTCATGATCTTCGACGGGTTCGAATGCAGAGCGATACCCTCCGGCGGAATGATAGAGCTTCCTCCGGAACATAATGGACGAATGGAGAAAACACCATTGCTCCATCAGGGCCCGCTGAATTGTGTCGTTGTCCTGGGGCAGGATTGAGGTATAGAGAACCGCTCCGGCTGAATCTATATTGTCGTAGATTCCGCATCCCACAAGCCCCACCGCAGGATGGACATCCAGATACTCGACTTGTCGTCCCAATCGGGCAGGCGCACACACATCGTCCGCGTCCATGATCGCAATCAGGTCGCCCCGCGCAGCCGCCAGTGCATTATTGCGGGACAATGACGCACCCATGTTCGTCTGGTGCCGGATCACCAGCATTCGCGGGTCATCGAAACTCTGAAGAACCGCAAGCGAGTTGTCCGTGGACGCGTCATCAACCACAAGCAGTTCGAAGTCGCGATAAGTCTGCGACAAGATGCTGCCCACCGCTTCACGCAGGAACTGCGCGGCGTTATACACCGCCATCACAACTGTGACTCGAGGCATCGCTTTTGTCTCTGGAGATCTGACTCCCCCTTAGTTATTGGGGGATCAATTCGTCCTGAACAAAGCCGAGGATCTCGTCGGTGACTCGCGCCTGCTGCTCGGATGAAAGTTGGGGGAACATCGGCAGCGACAGAATTTCTCCGGCGAGCCGGGTCGCCGCCGGAAAATCTGTCTCCCTGTAGTTCATGCCCTTATATGCTTTTTGGAGATGCAGCGGCACTGGGTAGTGAATTCCCGTTCCAATCCCGCTTGCCTTCAGGTGCTTTGCCAGACCGTCGCGATCGGCGGTCCGCACCACATACAGGTGATACACAGCACGCGACCAGGATGGCTCATAGGGACAGGTGATGGCGTCGTTCCCTGCAAGCAGGCGATCGTATTCAGCCGCGCGGTCGCGGCGACGGTCGTTCCATGCGGCCAGGTGGTTCAGCTTTACATGAAGCAACCCGCACTGAACAGAGTCGAGACGACCGTTGTATCCCTCCATGTCGTGGTAATACTTCTTTACCTGGCCGTGCTCTCGAATCATTCTGATCTTCGCGGCAACAGCCGCGTCATTCGTGGTAACGGCGCCACCTTCGCCGCACGCTCCCAGGTTCTTACCCGGGTAAAAGCTGAAGGCGGCGGCATGACCCATGGTGCCGGCTTTCATCCAGCGATTCAGTTTGCCGGAAAAATATTCCGCGCCGTGAGCCTGGCAGGCGTCTTCAATCACCTTCAGACCGTACCGGTTGGCGAGCCGCAGGATCGAATCCATGTCCGCCATCTGACCATAGAGATGGACGGGTACAATCGCGGCGACCCGGCGCTGATGCCGCTTGCTGATCAGCCCTCCGGACGCACTCCGGCTGCAACCCTGTTCGAGGAACTCCTGCAGGCGTTCTACAGAAATGTTGTAGGTATTCTCGTCGATGTCGACAAATTCCGGGACTGCGCCCGCCTGTGAGATCGCCTCCGTCGTCGCGATGAAGGTATTCGGAACCGTCACCACCACGTCGCCCGGCTCTATGCCGCATGCCATGATCGCAAAGCGGAGTGCATCGGTCCCGCTGTTGACTGCGACCGAATGACTCGTGTCGCAAAAGACCGCGAATGCCTGTTCAAACTCCTCGACCATGGGACCGCCGACAAATCCAGCGGTGAACAGGGCGCGGCGGAAAACGGCGGTTAGCTCTTCTTCCAGCTCCACATGAGGCGTGACTAAGTCCAGAAACGGAATCTCATTTGATGCGTACATGGGGGTCCTCTTTGTTTTCTTCTATGTAACGCAGGATCCTGGCCGGATTTCCAGCCACGATGGTGTTGGGTGGGACATCCTTTGTGACAACGCTTCCAGCCCCGACGATCGCGTTCTCACCGACATTCGTATTGCAAAGTATGGTGACGCCCGATCCGATCGATGCGCCCCTGTGAATCACTGTGCGCTCTACCTTCCAGTCGGCTTCCGTCTGCAACTGGCCATCGGCCGCCGTCGCTCGTGGATAGCTGTCGTTGATGAACGTCACTCCATGACCGACGAAGACGTTATCCTCGATCACGACCCCTTCGCAAATGAAGGTGTGACTGGAAATCTTGCAGCGCTTGCCAACCGTTGCATTTTTCTGAATCTCAACAAACGCGCCGATCTTCGTCTCGTCGCCTATTTCGCAGCCGTAGAGATTTATGAACTTCGACAGCCGCACATTTGCGCCCATCCTCACATCGTCGGCAATACAGTTGAATGAACTCATAGGTAAACGAGCGAGCCCCTTTTACTCATCGACTCGCTGGCTGCCTCCAGCATTTTCACCACTCGCAGCCCAGCGCACCCGTCGTTGAATGGATCCTTCCCGGATGAAATACAGTCGACAAAATAAGTCAATTCCTGGCGCAGCGCTTCAACCTGCTCCAGCTGAGGCGACCACATATCGCCCGAGCGATAATTGACCAGCAGGTTGTAAACGCCTTCGTTGCTGGTGATATTCACACCCTTGTCGTAGACCTTAACCTTCTCGTCGGCTTCCAGATCGTTCCAGACCAGCATGCGCTTTTCGCCGCCGATTAGCGTGGTGCGGACCTTAACCGGTGACAGCCAGTTCACGTTGATGTGGGCTATGACATTTTCCGGGAAATACAACGTCATGAAGGCGACGTCTTCGTGGGAATTCAGGTGGCATTGCCCTGTCCCGACCACCGCCTCCGGGCTCCCTTCAATCACGTAGTCCATGATGGAGAGATCGTGAGGAGCAAGATCCCACAAAACATTGATGTCGTGCTGAAAAAGTCCGAGGTTGACGCGGGTCGAATCGTAGTAATACAGCTTCCCCAGAGTTCCTTCGCTCAACAACTGCGATATCTTCCTCACAGCGCCGGTGAAGAGGAAAGTATGATCTACCATCACTCTGAGGTTTTTCTGGATGGCAAGGTCGATGAGCTTCTCACCCTGCGCAACATTGCTGGTGAAGGGCTTTTCGACAAACACGTGTTTGCCGTTCTCCAGCGCAGCCTTTGCCAGCTCATAGTGAGTCCACACCGGAGTGATGACTGCAATCGCGTCGATGTCGGGCGATGTGATCACCTCCATCGAATCGGAGGTGATGTGAATGCCCGGATAAGCCTTGCGAGCGCGCTTCTGGGCTGCGGGACTAAGCTCCGCTATGGCCAGAACCTGAGAATCCTCGAGGCTGGCGAGGTTTCTGACCACATTGGGTCCCCAATAACCATAGCCGATTACACCGAAGTTCACGGAATTGTCACCACGCTTTCAGCGCCACTAATGATGGCAGAGTGCACCGCTCCACGAGAAACGGTACTTTTATAAATCACTAAATCGGGATGAGAAGCATCGGATAGTAAGGAAGAGCGCCGGTAGAAGAACCTGACCTAGTAGGCGCCTTTAATAACGGCCGCGGGTGTGCGCAGGAGAATCTTGAAATCCAGCCATGGCGACCATGAGATCGCGTAGCGCAGGTCCAGGCGAACCATATCGTCGAAACGCACACGGCTGCGTCCCGTAACCTGCCACAACCCGGTGATGCCCGGTTTCACCTGCAGCACGCGACGACGGTGCCAGGTCTGGTAGGCGGCCAGTTCGTAAGGCACCGGTGGTCGTGGACCGACCAGGGACATATCGCCCCGCAGCACATTGATAAACTGGGGCAGCTCGTCGAGGCTGGTCTTGCGCAGGAATTTCCCGATTGGGGTTATCCTCTTGTCGCCAGCCAGTTTGTACACCCCCTCGCCCTTGGCGTTTGTCGGAACGCGATCCGCCACGCCCGCAATGAGTTGTTTCATGTACTCCCGATGTACCGATTCGTCGTTGTTGACCCTCATTGAGCGGAATTTCAGGAACGTGAACCGGCGCCCGTACTGGCCTATGCGATCCTGCCTGAAGAGAATCGGCCCCTTCGAGCTGAGTTTCACAGCCAGTGCAATGACCGCAAACAGCGGCAGGCATGCAATCAGCATGAGCGCGCTTCCGCCAATGTCCATGACCCGCTTCACGCGCAAAAGTGCGCGCTGGTCGCTTGTGGGTATGAACAAATCGGGATACAGGATCGGATCGCTGGGGCGCCCCGAGCTGTCCCCATCCCAGTCGTCCGGGAAGAAGTGAAACGAGAAAGTGATCTGGTTGAATTTTTCCAGTGAGACTTCCTGCTGCAGGGCCGTGCTCACCCTTCCCAGGATCGTGCTCAGCACGGAGTTCTTGTCGCTCACCACCAGCCCCGTGAAGATTACGCCCACCGTATTCCGGTCCTTGTACCAGCCCACTACGTCGGTCTCGCGCGTAGTTGACTGCATCGCTGTAACGATGCCGTCGAGGGTCTTGTCCAGCGAATCGACGCTCTGCGTGGAGCCTGCTTCAAGCAACATCAGGAGAAACGGCTCCCGCGAACGCTCTGTGCGCTTTCGCTCGATCGCGATTCGTCTCCTGAACGCCTCCTCAATTAAAACGTCGCGTTCTCCGTGGGCGGCCGCATCGAAGATGGGGTCCACCATGTCTGAAATCTTATTGATCCTTGGCAGAGTCACAACTCGCTCCTCTCTCGAGCATCGAAAAATGTTCGAACGTCGAGTGCGAAATACACAGAAAGTACTCTCCTGCTTTTTGTAATGACATGACAACTATCCAGCATTGGTGATCTGCGTCGTGATCGCGACTTGCCGGCATCACGATGACCGCCGCAATCGCGCACAACCATTTCCACTAACTACTCACAGCAAACCCAGAATCGCAACCGGTCCTATTCAGACTTAGCAACGGTCCGGGCAGAGTAGTAATAGTCGGTGTGTGGCGCGCTGTTGGAGGAATTCAGCAGCGCCCCGATCAGCTTTTGAGGCTCAAGTGCGTCCACCGCTCTCTGCAGTTGCCGCTTTTCCGTCGTTCCCTGACGCGTCACGAGGAGAATCCCATCGCACAGTCGCGACCAGACACTTGTGTCGGCCAGCGGAAGAACCGGCGGTGAGTCAATAACAATCCAGTCAAACAGTTCGGCCAGTTGATCCATAAGAACCGTTACTCTCGCAGACTGGAGAAGTTCCAGCGGGTTACTCGGCGAACTACCGGCCGGCATGAACCAAAGTTCGGGCCCCTCCAGGAAGTAGATGCTGTCTCTCAGCTCTCGCTCCTCCCGCAGCCATTCACTCAGGCCCGGACGAGGCGTGAGTCCGAACATCGGCGAAAGCGATGGCCGCCGGATATCGCCCTCCAGCAGCAGCGTCCTTTTCTGCGCTCGCAGAGCCAGGGAGCAGGCAAGATTCGCCGAGCAGGTGCTCTTTCCTTCCTGCGGAATCGAACTGGTAACAAGGAGTTTCCTCAGCGTCCGGTCGCGGCGAAGATGCCGCAGACGTACAGCGAGCAGCCGGAATGCCTCAGCGGCCGGGCTGTCCTTGTCAGAAACGCTGACCAGCCGCCCCTGCGCCGGAGCAGAGATCTTCAGCAGTTTGAATTGGTCAAAGATTGCCGGACGTTCCGAGGAAGCGGGTTCCTCAACCGCAGGCGGGGCGGTTCTCCGCACGCCATTTGTCTTCGGCGGCGCCGCCACACCATTCGACGCGGCAACGGGCACGATCCGCGGCAAACTGCGCTCCGGGGCGGCCTTCTCCGGTTCCGGCGGAGCAGCAGCTTCCCACTCCGAAACCGCACGGCGTTCAGCCTGGCGAAGCAACTCCGTTGCATCCGGCGCTGGCGGCACGCCGTTCCCTGACCGTTCCGCTTCCGACCTCTGCAGCGCATCAAATATTCGGCTCATACTCACTCGCTTCAAGAGAAACCGGCAAATTTAAATCAGCACTGCGCGCTACAGGCTTGCGCAACGCGGAATACAAATCGCGAAGGACTTTCGCCGCTCGCTGAACGTCCATTTCTGTTTGGGTTCCATTGCCTTCGAACTCATTGAAGAAGTCCCTGTCAAGGCGGAACTCTCTGGCAACATCTTCTACAACGTCAACTGTGATTTCGGGGATCTGCCGTGCATAGGCCATGATCAGCGCGTTCTCGCACACGGTGTTAATGAGCCGGGGAAATCCTCGGGAATGACGATAAACAGCTTCGATCACGTTGGGAGGAAACAACCGGCTCGCCTCCCCTTCCACGCCGGCCACGCGGAGCCGATGTTCGATATATTCCTTCGTCTCGTTAGCATCCAGGGGACCGAGCTGCGCGCGGAGCGCGATTCGCTGCTTGAGCTGTCTCAGCCCGATCGAATCCAGTTTCTGATCCAGTTCGGGCTGGCCCACGAGCACAATCTGCAGCAGCTTGTCGTCGGTCGTTTCCAGGTTGGAGAGCAGACGCACCTCCTCCAGCAGTTCCTCCGACAAGTGATGCGCTTCGTCCACGATCAGGACAGTGGTTAATCCTTTCGATCCACGAGACACGAGAAATTGCCCGAGATCCAGCAGAAGTTCGCTCTTGTTCTTGCCCGACGCGGGAAGCCCGAAATCGGAAAGAACGTATTGTAGAAACTCGGCTGGTGAAAGCCGGCTGTTAAAGAGATAAGCGTACGCAATATCCTTGCTTTCCTTGAGCAGGCGAAGCAGGCAGCGCAGCAGGAGAGTCTTACCCGTCCCCACCTCCCCGGTAACCACAACAAATCCCTTGTGTCGCCGAATGCCATAATGAAGCGCGGCCAGCGCCTCGTTATGTCGACGGGTCGACACAAAATAAGTGGGATCGGGTGTCAGGTCGAACGGATTGCGAGCGAGCTTAAAGAATGCTTTATACATTGCGTACGCAACCTAGCCGTGAAGATAACTGACTGCGGAACCTGCCAGAATAATGACGATCACTACCGCCGCCGTTGCCCACCCAATAAATGCTTTCTTCTTATTCGTTAACTCGTCCGATGGATTACTAACCTCCGGAACTTCACAAATAACTGCAACCGGCAACAGGTCCTTGATATCGGTTTCGTTATGCAGCCGGTCGTCCGTAAACTCAAATCCAACCACCGAGAAAACGCCGAGCGCCAGGCCAGCCAGCAATCCGGCAGCGCAGAACTCCAGCCGATTAGGAAAGTCGGGCTTGGTGGGCAGGCTCGGCGGATCGAGCATAGTAAAGCGCTCGCCCTGGAGGTTCTCCTCCATGTTGGTAGCCATCTGCGAGTCCTGCTTCTTTTTCAGCAGATCGTTGTAATTTGCCTGAGACTGTTCGTAGCCGCGGTTGATGTCGGCCAGTTGCTGCTCGCTCGCCGGCTCCGCATTGATGCGTCCTTCATATTCGGCGATTCTCGTTTGCAGTCCCGCGATGGAGGCCTTACGATTCTCGATCTCAACCTCGTCGGACTTCAGTTGTGCCTCCAGCTGAGCCAGGGTCAGGGAATCCGCGCCTGCGACCTTATCTCCTTTGGCCTTCTCCGCCGCCTCGGCCGCGTCTCGCTGTTTTTCCGTTTGCGCGATTTGCGCGCGCACCTTGATCACATCCGGGTAGCTGTCGGTATATTTAGACCTCAAATCCGTCAGCTGATCCCGTAGCTTCCCCAGCTGGATATCGATGGCTTCCACACTGTTGGGATCGACAACCCCATTCCGCTGAACCGGAGTGGGGTTGATACGGAGTTGCTGAATCTCCGTCTGGTTCAGAGCCCGCTGCTGCGTAGCATTGTTCAGAGCATCCTGCTCGTTAGTGAGTTGCCCCTCCAAACCCGTCAGGATCTGCAGATTACTCGCCTCCTGGGTCGGCAGCGTTCCGACATGAGTGGCCTCAAATGCCTTTTTCTTGGCATCCATCGCCGCCAGATCGGCGCTCGCCTTGGCCAGCTCGACTTCGAGAAACTTCGTCGTATCTCCCGATTCCTTGAGCAGGTTCTGCTGATTCTCGTTAATGAAGAGTCCTGCCAGTTGCCCTGTCACCAGCTGTGCGACGCGCGGATTCTGCGCGGAGTAATCGATCTTGAATCCCGTCACGCCGCCGTTCTGGGCATCCCGCACCAGGTCGATGGCGATCTCCTTGCGCATCCGCGTCACCTTCTCCTCGTCCGTCATCGGCTTCCGGCTGTCACTGTATAAATGCAGGCTGTCGATAATCATCAGCAGCCGCGTCCGGCTCAGAATCTGCTGCTGCATGCTCTGCAGGCGAGTCTGCAGATCGTCTTCGACGTTGGGCGTGACGTAGTTCTTCGACATCGTCGGTTCAGACACCAGGATCTGCGTGGTCGACTTATACCGGGGCGAGAGCACCCAGCTGCCCCCCCACACCAGCAGCCATCCCAGAAGCAGCGGCACGAGGAAATGCATATGACGCCGCCGGGCCACGTCGAGGTATCGCCCGAAGTCTACCTTTTCCTTATCGTCTGTTTCGTAAACCTCTGCCATCTTACCTTCCCATGGGCCGGGTGAATTGATAAGTTACTGAGCCGTACTCACGATTGCTGTTCGGGAATTCCGAAAGAGCTCCCACGCCGCTGTAGCTTTCATTCATGCGATCGTAGCCGAACTGAACCTTGAGATTGCGCGTTACCATGTGTTCCGCCGCGAAGCTGATCGTGTACGTGTGACCTCCCGGTTCCGACAGCGGGAAAAGCGGAGTTACATTCTTGTTCAGCGCATACAGTCCCGAAACCGTCACGTCCCACGTGGGAGCCAGTTCCCGCCGGTACATCCCCTTCAAGCTGTCTTCCCGGTAAGCTCCGGGCAATCCACCCCCGGCGGTCACGTTGTGGGAGTAGTTTGCTGCCATCGTCCACAGATGTGCCTGCCATCCCATCGCAGCTGTCAGGGCCGTGGCCCACGCCCGCAGCGACGGCTGAGGATCCTGCTCGGCCGTGTAGTGCTCCGGACCGCCGATAAGGGATACCGACACCAAATTCTGCGGCGAGTTTCTCAGAAAGATGGTGTATAGCCCAAACAGATCGTCGCTCTGCAGTACGCTGTCCGCCGTCTTCAGATAGCTCACGGTTCTCGAGTGCTCAATCGACCCACCCAGATACTGGCGGCTGGCAAAGCGCTCGCTGGCGAAAGCTGTACCCGAATAGGAATTCGAGTTATAGAGTCCGATCGCCTGCGTCTTGGCATCCGGATAATCGAACTGAGAATACTGCGCGCTCGCCCCGAGCATTTGGTTCTCACCCACCTGATCGTTGAACGCGACGCTGGACGAGTTAGAAATGCGATCCGCAAATGTCGCGATCGCGCCCGTCACCTCTGTCGGCGGTGCACCCGTCACAGCTCCCTCGGTCGCGCCAAATGGCTGGTTGAACAGCGACGAACTGCGCATAAAGTTGTCTATCAGGCTCAGAGTCGCTGTGGGTGAAGGATGATACTCGATGTTCACCGAAGCGTTCTGATCGGACTCGTTATGCAGCGTTGTCGGCTCGTAAAAAGTGAAACCCGGGCTGTAGCTCAACTGCTCGCGTATGCGCAGCGTGTTCTTGTCCAGACTCGCCGTAGGCCAGACGGAATAGATCATGTCGGATTCGGGAATCACGCTGTAGCCCGCCGCCACGTTGTCGTCATAACTGACCACGGCAGTTACGCCCAGCGTCACGTAGTTATTTCGAACCTCATCCCCGGTCGCCACCGCGTAGGCCTGGCCGCTTACCGATGGAGGCGTCAGCATTCCGCTGTTCGCCACCTGGTTGTCCGGCTCTTCGTCCGCCGGCGGAGCCTGTGTCCCCTGCGTGCCGGTCGCCTGCGACCATCCCGGGACGGCCGCCAGCAGCGCCAAAATCAGACAAAGTCTCGTGATCATAGGCGTTCTCACGGAACAACAACCGTGTCTCCCGGCTGCAGCTTCACGTTCGCTTTGGGGTTCTTGCCCTTCACAAATTCGCTGTAGTTAAACCGCATCCGCGATTCGGTGCCATCCGCATTGGCATGGAGCAGGTAGATGCTTTTCTTCTTCGCGAAATCCTTAAAGCCTCCCGCCGTTGCAATCGCGTCCACCACCGTCATATTCGTGGTAAGCGCGAAAGATCCCGGCTTGATCACCTCGCCCATCACGTTGAACTTCAGACTATTGATCTTCTGCACCATCACCGTCACCGCCGGTTCGGTGATGAAGTTCAGAAGCCTGCTTCGGATATCGTCCTCCAGCTGCACCGGCGTACGCCCCGCCGCCTGAACCTCGCCAACAAGGGGCAGCGAGATCTTGCCATCGGAACGCACCGGGATCGTCTTGCACAGATCGGGTTCTTTCCAGACGTTGATCTCCAGCAGGTCATCGTCGCCAATCACATAATTATTGTTGTGCGCTCGAGTCACCGCTGGAGCGCTCTTCTGATCGGGCGACGGTGCGGCGCCGGCGGCCGGGGCCGATTCCGGACTGGAATTGCTGCCGGAAACGGTTTGGGCCGACAGAGATCCGAAAGCTGCGACGGCCAGAATCCCTGCCACAATCAGGGAGTAATCAACTTTAAGTCTCATGACAACAACGACCTCTGGAGGAACGCCAAACGCCGGCGGCTCGGGGCGGCCCTCCCGCTGTACTGCATTCAAATGTCAGCTTTGCTGGCTCTGGGCAGCGATTGGTCTTAATGGGTGCTGTCTAATCTTGCACCGTAATTGACGACTGCGGAAGAGAATTTCCTCTGGATATTTCCGATTTCTCCGTCGACGCTTTCGGAACCCACATTCCTCGGCCCCACGGCCGCCACCGGTTCTACATCGGAAGCGGAAACCTCCACACCCACCGATTGCGCGAGCATGTCCACCGAGAGCACCAGCCGGTATAGATTCTTCTTGCGAACCAGAATTCCTTCCACTCCCTCCAGCGATCCGCGCGTGACCCGAACACGCTCGCCGACCTTCAGGTAGGGATGCGGTTCGATGCGATACGAACCCTGCACCGCCCTCCGAATGGCATCGATCTCGGGCTCCGGCACAACTTCAATCTGTTCCCCACGCGACAGGATCATATGAATCCCGGGAGTCGTAACCACCTGCAATCGCCGGCCAGGGAGTCCCTGTACAAATACGTAGCAAGGGAACAGCGGCAGGGAAAGAACCTTCTGCCTGTCCTTCCAGCGGCGCGTCGACTCATGCAGCGGAAGGAAAACCTCGAATCCCTTCGCCGAAAGCATTTCCGCCACGGATTTTTCGTGCTGGTGCTGCGTGTAAACAGCCCACCAAGCTGGCTGGTCTGCCTGGACCGTGTCGCCTGAAGCCGTCTCTTCCATTCAGCACCCTAAGCTAAGATAGCGTACTCCAGAACGTAGCTCCGCCCTGTGGGCTACATGAGCCCGTTTTCCACAATCAACCCCGAACTCCGAGCATCCGTTCCGGGCCATACGGCCCGCGGCGTCCTGTCGCCTGTAACTTCCGGATTTAACAGGAGAAATCGATCAATACACCAAACGTCGATGCCCATTCACTGGATCTTTGGCTACGGAATCACTGCCACCCGTTCGGCGAAGAAACCGAGAATGTAAAATCTTGGCGGCAATCGTATAAGTACCAACCGGGATCCTGCATTTTGACGATCGGATTACGAACCCTCGGCAGAAAACTTCAGCGGCGCATTCGCCGTCCAGTTCAACAGGAAGAAAAAACCTCATCTCAATTGCGGTCTTGGGGTCAAGGGCACGTCCGCTCCGGATCAACAGCCCGGAAATGCTAATGTTTTCAGTTAATCCCTCATGCCACTCTCTTTCGCCTCGTTCCCGAAACCGGATGGCGGTGCCAATTTCGTATCGACGCGCTCGGGGGAGTTCTGGGTTGGTCGCGCTGTCCGCCCGATCCGAATCCATCCCTTCTCCTTGCCCTCGTTCTTGCCCCACACTCAGCCACACGCACTCGCCAGCCCAACTGCGAAACCTAGGTTAGGGCAGTTCCCCGGCGACAGCAATGGCCCGACAGTACTATCGTCATATGACTGCATAGTGCTACGTCGGGGGAACCATGGTGTGTTACCGAGGTGTCGCAGCCTTGCTTCGTCCTCATTCCACTGGTGAGGCAGATATCTCCACCGTTTCTCCCTGAACGAGAAAAACGCCTCCCTGCCCTGTGGAATTCTCCTCAGGCCACCGCGCGCGTCAGCCGGTGATTCACTGCGAACAAAGCAAGCTCCAGTCGATTGGACACGCCCAGCTTGTCGAACACATTGCTGATGTGGTGTTTCACCGTCTGCTCGCTGATCGAGCACCGCTGCGCGATGTCGGGATTCGAGTACCCCGCCACCACCAGCGTGACGATCTCCAACTCCCGCGTTGTCAATCCATAATCGCGCGCTCGTGGTCCATCGTCCGTAGGCGCCACCGCACGCAGCGCCCTGACCAGGTCCGTCACGCTCTCCCGGCCCACCCAGTACTGTCCGGCCATGACGCACTGAATGCTGTCAAAGAGCCGCTGCGTCGTCGACTCCTTCATGATCACTCCATACGCTCCGAGCTTCAGCGCCTGCACGATCTGCGGCTTCTCGATGGACGCCGTCAGCAGCAGGGTCCGCACCGGCAGCCTCGATGCGGAAAGCTCCCGCAGCACCTCCATCCCGTCCTGCCGTGGCATCGACAGGTCGAGCAGGATGATATCCGGTCTGGTCTTCCGCGCCAGATCCACCAGCACATCGCCGTCAGAGGCCTCCCCCACTACCTCAAACATGGGCTCCGCCTGCAGCAGCCGGCGTAGGCCATCCCGAAAAAGAGGATGATCGTCGGCGATCAGGATCCGAATTCGGGTGGGAGACGGGGACGGAGACACGAGACTGCTCGCCAAAGAAACCATTGCGGATATCCATGCGATCCGGGACGGCCTCCGGCAAATGCCGGAGCCATTCCTGTCGAAAAGGTTGGGGTTGGCTATGTCACAGGATCAACGAAATCCAGCTGCGGCATACCCGCGTCAAAATCAGGTTAGAAGGTGAATTGACGAGAGTCTCGGTCGGGCCGCAGTGCTTGTCGTCGTGGTCAGCCCGAGACTCATTATAAGGAATGTGCGAAACAACAATAGTACGAATTCAGGTGCAAAAAAAACCTGATTATCCACAGCCCTTCCACAACTGACCCGACTTCCTGGCCCGTGGTGCCCAAAAAAATTCCCGATTCACTGCCATCGACTCCACACTGCACTACCGTGACGCCCTTCGCGCACCGAAGCTATGGAATCGTCACGCCAAACGCATTGGAAGGAACACTCTCCACCCCGGAACCGTCCACGCTCGTCACGTAGTACACATACGCCTGGCCGCTCTCGACCGTCGTGTCGCTAAACGTCGTTGCCGTGTTCACACCCGAACTCAACATCTGGTACGTCGCCGTTCCGCTCAGCGACCGATACACGTGGTATCCCGCCACCGCATCCGCCGAACTGGCCGGTGCATCCCAGTCCAGATTCACCTCGTAGGGGGTCGCCCCGGTTGCGCTCAGCCCGATCACCATCGATCCCCCGGTTGTCGCGCTGCTCGCGATCGCGATCTGCCCCGTTGCCGTCCCCGCCACGCTCGGCACGAATTCCAGGTTGAGCGTCACCGACTGGCCCGGATTCAGCGTCAGCGGCGGGTTAAGCCCGGACATGCTGAATCCCACCCCCGTCAGCACCGCTGCATTGATGGTCACCGCCTCAGTCCCGGTCGAAGTCAGGGTCAGCGTTTGGGTCCCCAGAGAATTCAGCGACACGCTCCCGAACGCCACCATCGCCGTGCTGGCGCTGAGGACGCCGCTCGCCGCATTCAGTTGCAGCGTCAAGGAACCGGACGATCCATTCGCCGTCGCCGTCAGGATTGCCGCCTGCGGCGTTGTCACCGCCGCGGCCGTCGCTGTGAACCCGGCACTCACTCCGCCACTCGGCACCGTCACGTTTCCTGGAAGCGTCACCGCCGCGCTGCTGCTGGCAAGCGCGACCGCCAGGCCGCTCGCCGGCGCTGCGGAACTCAGGCTCACCGTGCAGCTGTCGGTTCCCGACCCCGTTATCGTTTGGCTGCCGCAGGCGATCCCGCTCACCGTTGGCGTCGTCGATGACCCACCCGACCCCCCACCACCTCCGGCACCCCCGCCTCCGCCCGATCCACCCCCTCCGCCGGAGCTGCCACTGCCTGAGCCCGAACTGACCGCGCCCGTACCGCTCAGCCCGATGACCAGGGTGCTTCCCGACGTGGCATCCGTGGTGATCGTCAGTTGTCCCGCCATATTCCCGGCGCTGGCTGGATCGAATTGCACATTCATCACGATGACCTGCCCCGGATTGAGAGCGAAGGGCAAAGCCAGTCTGGCGATACTGAAACCTGCACCCGTCAGCGAGGCGGAATCGATCGTCACCGGCTCCGTGCCCGACGAGGTCAGAACCACAGATTGCGCAGCCATCGTGTTCGTCGCCACGTAGCCAAACGACACGCGACCCGTGCTGCTGCTCAGTATGCGAAGCGCCGCCTCCAGTTCCAGAGCAAACGACTCGGACACTCCGTCTGCCGACGCCGTCAAAATGGCGGACTCTGTCGAGCCCACCGCTCCCGCCTTTACCCCAAAACCGATGCCGTTGGTGTTCGCCGGTACCGTCACCGTCGCTGGAACCGTCACTGCGCTGCTGCTGCTGCTCAGGTTCACCGTCACCCCGCCAGAACCTGCCGGGGCACTCAGCGCAACAAAACAATTGTCCGTTCCCGCGCCGATCATCGAAGAATTGTTGCAGGAGATTCCGCTCAGCACCCCTGCCGCCGGCGGCGGTGGCTGCGTCGCGGACGGCACCCCCAGACCGCTCAGGTCCACCGTCGGTGTTCCCCCTGCATTCACGTTGCTGTTGACGGTTGCCTCGCCCGTGACCGTGCCGACGCTCAATGGAGTGAATTCGACCTGAAACGTGTACCTGGAACCGGCTTTGATCGCCACCGGAAATCCGCCCGCGCCCATCAACTGGAATGGCCTGCCGGTAACCGTGACGCTCGATACCTCTACCGTACCGGTCCCACTGTTCAAAAATGAGACAGTCGCCGTGCTTGCATGCCCCACCGTCACCGCTCCGAAATCGACCAGGCTCACCGTGGCTTTCAATTCTCCGATCGTCGTTTGCGACCCGCACCCAACGAACGCCAGCAGCGCGCCGAAGCCGATCAGCAGCGCCGCATAGAACAGCAGGCGCCGCGATCGGCTTGCCCAGGGGCGTCCCCGCCGCTCGCTCCTTCGGAAACGACTGTCCGACCAATAACTCCCTGGCCGTTCCGACGCAGTATTCGACGAGAACCGAACGGGGACCTCGAACATCCACCTCACCTCATGCAGGACTGCAGTCGTTCTCGCGAACTGACACACTTCAACTGTCTGGCTTTCCTGGGGGGGTGGAAGGCTCAAGTCTCAACAGAAATTGCAACCGCGAACGTCATGCGCGGTGCGACTTCCGTTGCCGAATCTTGCTCAGAACTGTTTGTCAGTCTTGCGAGATTTTGCCTCACCGATGTGCACGTCGATGTCCAATTTGTTGGGCAGTTCTATTACTTTTGTGCGGCTTTGCGCATGACCGCCATTGACGCGCTTTCTCCTCGATGCTCTCTGCCCATTTTCCACAACAAAGCAAAACGGTTGATCTGCCCCAGCCTGGCAAAAATGCACGACACGCCGGAATATTCTTCCAAAAAACTTTTTGCATCGCTGCATCTCCGCAGGATTTGCACATCGCCAAACCAATAATGACGCGCCTCGGAGCGATCTTCACCAAAGTTATACTCACCGGTACTAAGGCCCAGATCACCATCGGCCATCACCAGGGAGCCATTCTCCACTCGTACTCGATTCGCACAAATTAAAATCACTTTATGAACCGAACCGATGTGGCAATCGCTGGCGCCGGCATCATCGGACTCACCACTGCCCTTGAGCTTGCCGCAGCCGGCTGCTCCGTCACCGTCTTCGATCAGACCGAAGCCATGTCGGAAGCCTCCCGCGCAGCCGCCGGTATGCTCGCGGCCACCGATCCCGAAAATCCAGCCGAACTGCGGGACCTCGCACGCCTCAGTCTTGCCCTTTATCCAGATTTCCTCGATCGCGTCGAAACCCTTTCCGCAAAGAAGATTCCCATCCGCACCACCAGCACCGTCCAGGGCCTCCACCGCCTGCCTGGGGGCGCAAATGCGCTGACCCATCAGCAAATCGAAAAGCTCGCACCGCACGCGAACCTCAGCGGCTGGACGTTCACCTCTCTCGAAGAGAAAAGTTT
>Ga0181520_10005201_pt1 | contig 20988 bp, 14 predicted proteins | sample PEATcosm2014_Bin_29_FD_132451 | JGI IMG/M metagenome (GOLD analysis project Ga0181520, IMG submission 132451) | Peatland microbial communities from MTU Mesocosm Facility, Houghton, MI, USA - PEATcosm2014_Bin02_30_metaG | ecosystem: Environmental > Terrestrial > Soil > Wetlands > Peat | place... | reverse complement strand
GCCGGATTCCTGAACATTGACAAGTACATGGATTATGATGCTCTGGTCGAAGGTCATAGAACCAAAGAAGGATCGTACAAAGATTCTATCATCGAACTTGAACCAGATGGAACCCCGGCGAAGTTCTTGCAAGCGGACATATCAGATACAAAGTTGCCCGATGCTTATGCCGATTATGTGCTGCTCAACAATGTCCTGGAGCATCTTCCAATGGCGCAGCTTCTACCGGCAATCAAAGAGATGAAGCGTGTGATGAAACCAGGAGCAGAGATTTGTATCATCTGTCCTGACTTCAACAATTTGGCCGAACTGTGGACAAAAGCAATCGCAAGCCAAACTGGAACATTCAAAAATTGGGATCTGTTTCTATATTTGGCTGAAGTGATCTATGGTAATCAGGCACATGAAGGAGAGTTTCATCGTTCACCAATTACTCCAGATTTGCTTAACTACCTATTCCAACTTTGTGGTTTTGAACAGATCGTTGTGACTTGCTACCCAATCCATACAGCCGTTCCTGATTATGATGGGAATAGAACTGCACTTGACTCTGTATGCCGCACAGATACTCTCGTCGCACGGGCCAAAGTTCCTGTTACCGTGTCAGTAGAACTTTGGGAGCACATTCCAGCACCAGAAGAAATTGTAGTGGTTCCGAATGAGCTATGTGTGAATGTAAGCGATGGAACCAAAGTGAAAGGTGGACTTCGGTAATGCAAAAAGATTGGAATAAATTGCATCATGGACGCCCTTTTATTCCACAAGAGGATACAAAATGAAATATCTCATCACAGGCGGGGCAGGTTTCATAGGCTCCAATATGATTCACATGCTGTTGTCAAAAGAAGACACAGAGTTGGTTGTGAATCTTGACAAACTGACTTACGCTGGCAATCTGGATAACTTGATAGACATTGAAAAAGATCCACGATATATCTTTGTCGAAGGAGATGTGTGCTGTCAGAATCTTGTTCACATCCATTTACAAGCGCATAGACCGGATGTCGTTATTCACATGGCCGCTGAAACTCATGTGGACAACAGCATCGCATCACCGCTTCCCTTCATCACCACAAATTTTCAAGGCACATTTGAACTGTTGGAAGTGATTCGCAACAACAAGACTTATGCACCATCAAAATTCATCCAAGTTTCAACAGATGAAGTGTATGGTAGTATGGCAGAAGGAGAAGCATCAGAACTATCGCCGCTCAATCCATCCAGTCCATACTCAGCAACCAAAGGCAGCGCCGATATGCTTGCGCTGTCTTACTACAAAACTTTCGGACTGCCGGTTATTGTCACCAGAGCATCAAACAATTATGGTCGGTTCCAGTATCCAGAAAAACTGATTCCACTGATGGTCGCAAATGCAATGGAAGACAAGCCGCTGCCGATGTATGGTAATGGAATGCAAGTAAGGGATTGGTTGTATGTTGACGATCATTGCGCTGGTATTCTTGCAGCAGCCGAGAAAGGAAGATTGGGTGAGATCTATAACATCGGCGGAACAAAGTCTTTACCAAACATTGAAGTGATGAAGACTATTCTGACACAACTCAACAAACCTGAGTCTCTGATCCAGTCCGTGAAAGATCGTCCGGGGCATGATGTTCGATACGCAATCACTTCAGAGAAACTTCAAAATGAAACTGGATGGAAACCGGCTGTGTCGTTCGAGGAAGGCATTCAGAAGACGATTGACTGGTATGCACAGAATAAGCAGTGGATCGCCAATTGTAAGAGTAAGAAACGACGCTAAATATTCACAATGTCAAATGCTATCTTTCCTAAGTTGGTGGGTGAATCGTATCCCATTCTCAAAGAGCCTGTGTTCTCTACACTCACACAGGAATCAGTCAACGGCAATGAAATTCGTTTGGCTCAGTTCACATTTCCAAGAAAGCGTTGGACGATCCCATACAATTATCTTTCAGATTCTAACGGCCAGACAGCAGCACAGTTCGATATCGCTACACTGATGGGTTTTCAGACTGCCCGATTTGGTAAGTGGGACTCTTTTCTGTATGATGACCCGACTGATGATGTGGTTCAGTCTTCAATTATCGGCACAGGAAACGGCGTTCTGACCCAATACCAATTCACGAGAGGCTATGGAAGCGGATCGGAGCCTGTGTTTGATCTTTCCACCCAAGGCATCAACTCGATCTCTATCGGAAGTGGTGGTTCCGGGTACAATGTTCCTCCGCAAGTCAGTTTTAGTGGTGGAAATGGAACTGGAGCAACCGGCATCGCTTCTATTTCTGGTGGTGGTGCCGTCAATGCGATTTTCCTGCGTTCTGCTGGCACCGGATACACTTCCGCACCCTCAGTAGTCTTTTCAGGCGGCGGTGGCTCTGGAGCGTCTGCAACGGCGAAATTAAGCCCATCTGTATACCTTGGTGGATCGCTTACAACCAATTATTCAGTCAGCAGCACTGGATTGATTACTTTCAACTCGCCTCCTGGATCGGGCGTTCAGATTACAGCGGACTTTGCATACTTTTGGCGTGTAAGGTTCGATGAAGACAGTGTGGAATTTAGCAACGACTACAATGGCTTTTGGTCTTGCAAGAAGGTGGTTCTTTATCAGACGAGAGGCTGATATTATAGAGTAACTAAGAATAATACTGGAGGATAATACCAAAAAATGAAAGACTTTCCAACACGAAAATGAAAGAGTTGGAGTCTTAGTATCGGTTGTCGCAAAAACCGCTCCAACCGACGCCCTTCGGATTTGGGTGAGGATGTTTTAGGAAGAGGAACCTACATGAAAGGAATTATATTGGCTGGTGGAACGGGTAGTAGATTAGCACCATGTACCAAAATTATCAATAAGCACTTGTTGCCGGTCTTCAATTGTCCCATGATTTTTTACCCTATTCGGATGTTAGTAGAGGCTGGCATTACCGAAATTTGTATCGTCACTGGTGGAGAAAGTTCCAATGGTTTCCTACCACTTCTACAAAATGGTGAAGAGTTTGGTATCACGAATCTTCAATACGCATATCAAGTTGGGTCTGGTGGAATCGCAGCCGCACTAAAACTCACGGAGCGTTTTGCCGATGGAGAGAAGATCTGTGTAGTTCTTGGAGACAACATTATCGAAAAAGACATCATCCAAGCAGTTCAAGACTTCACTAAGCAGGAGAAAGGTGCCAAAGTTATGCTAAAAGAAGTTCCAGACCCACAAAGATTTGGTGTGGCCGAATTGGAATACAACTCTCACTACCAAAACGGAAATATGAGACAGACAGCATTTCGTATCGTTGGAATAGAAGAGAAGCCAAAGGAACCAAAGAGTAAAATGGCGGTGACGGGAATCTACTTCTACGACTCAACAGTATTCGATAAGGCTCGTGATTTGAAACCGTCCGCTCGTGGTGAGTTAGAAATTACAAACATCAACACGGCGTATCTCAAAGAAGGCACACTCACTGCTTCGATCTTGGATGGTTGGTGGTCGGATGCAGGAACACACGAGTCTCTATTACGGTCTTCTGTGTTGGTGGCGAGAAAATACGGCATGAGTTACGGAATGCCACCAGGAATCTAATATGAAACTCTCAAGCACAGCACTTCAATCTTTTTTCAACAACCTCATCAACACACCCGGCCAAGCAACCAATCTCTTCATTGTTGATCTCTATACATTCGTGACTGGTTCTGGACGCATTGTATTGAACCAGACATATGTCCCTTCTGGCAATTCGGTGACGGTAGTTCCTCCTTCAAGCGGAACCTTTGTGCAGGATTTGGGAGTTAGAGAAGCGAATGGAGATATTCTTACACCAGTTTCTACATCGCCGGTCAACAAACAATATAATGTGAGCAACGGCACCTACACCTTTTATTCTGGAGATTCTGGTGCTAAGTTGATCTCGTTTGTCTATGAGATTGGTTCGGTTTACAATCTCCCAACACCAAACATCATTCAAGTTTGCTCTTCGGATCAGAATGTCACAGTCTTCGGACAGACTTTCATTGCTGGTGGTCGATTGAATAGCGGTCTTCCGGCCATTCAAAGATCAAAAATGTCCTGTAAGTTGGGCTTGGAAGTGTCATCAGAAGAGATTGAAATTTATGCCAATCCATCAATGCAAATCGGGACCACACCCATACTCGCCTACATCACACAAGGTTTAATGGATGGAGCAACAATTTACATTCAGCGTGGTTTCAGTTTAACTCCAGATTTCGCTGGCGTGACAACTATGGGTCCAATCGTTTCCTTTTCTGGAACCGTGGCAGAGACAAAAATTGGTAGATCTTCGGCACACCTTACCATCAAAGCCAGAACTGAATTGCTTGATCTTCAGATGCCACGGATGCTTTATAATCCTGGTTGTCAATGGACCTTGTTTGACGCCGGATGCACATTGAACGCTGCGTCATTCACAGATACAGGCAGCGTAACTTCTGGATCGAACAATGCAGTTATCAATACAACGCTCACTAAGCCGGGAAACATTGCCAATCCAACACAGGCTCCTACCTTTCAGTCTTCTAATCGTGGATATGGAAACATCAACCTACCGGCGCAAGTTTATTATGGAGTCTATACATATGTTTCTGCCAACGGTGAAAGTCTGCCATCTCCATCAGCAAGCGTGAGCACTCCAGCGAAACAAGTCTGTGGTATGAATAGTCCCTCAAGTGTTGCCGGTGCGCTCGGTTGGAATTGCTATCTTGGAACTGCACCAGGAAATTATCAACTACAGAATGACGGTGTGTTGGCATTCGGTAGTCCGTTTTGGGAAGCTGCGAATGGCGTACAAAGCGGCGGTCCAGCACCACAAATTGCCACATCAGGATACTACGATATGGGTGTTATGACATTCACATCAGGGTCGAATGTTGGTATCTCTCGTGTTGTTAGCAAATACACAAACACTGGAACTGGCGTCATTACTGTAGTTCCGCCATTTCCATATACCGTCAATACAGGCGATGCGTTCAAAATCACTCCTGGATGTGATAAGAGCATGACTACCTGCCAGAAAAAATTCAACAATCTCATCAACATCTCGGCGTTTCCATTCGTTCCACTGCCAGAGACAGGAATTTAATATGCCAGCAAAACTTGACATTAGAAGCATCGACGGAAACGAAGCACACCACTTGGAATTTGAAACTAACCAAGAAGCTGCTGATGTTCTGACTTCATACGCAGGAAAACCTTACGACATCAACTACACTCCAATTGGCATTCCTGATAGCACAATGGATAAGCGATTGGCGGCGATTAGAGAGGCTGAGACATGGCTTCGGACCCCTTTCCAGATGAATGGTGCCATCAAGGGTGTAGTGATTGACTGTGGGCATTTCCTGGCCGAAGTATACCGCTCTGTAGGCATTCCGGTTCCAGATGTCACAGAAAACTTCACGATTGACTGGCATATGCACGCACGATCAGAAAGACTCTTGAACATTGTGCTGCCTTATGCGGATCGGGTTGAAGTTCCTGAACCCGGAGACATCGTTGTGTTCAAAGTGGCGAGGGTATATGCTCATTCCGGCATTGTCATCAAGTGGCCGCAGATTATTCATGCTATGTGGGGTCACGGTGTCGAATATTGCAATGTAGACCAAGACACAGATCTTAAACGAAGAACGAAGATTTTTTTGAGTCCTTTCAACAGAAAATAATGGCAAACTACATCAATGGAAAGCAACTTCTGGAGGAATTAAAACCGTGGCTGAAAGAGGTAAACAAACTCAAGAGAGCAAAACAGCCGCAGAGTAGCTTTCCACCTATACCGGAAGTGGTCGGAGAAGGCATACTTCAGATTGTTGAAGGTCTTGGAAGAAAATCAAACTTCTCAGGCTACACATTTTTGGAGGAAATGGTGGCCGATGCGGTGTTGAATACCGTCGCCTACATCCACAATTTCAACATCAAGAAGAGCACCAATGTTTTTGCTTATGTGACTCAGATCGCATATAATAGCTTCATCAAACGCATTCAGTTGGAACAGAAGCATGTATATCAAAAGGACAAGTTACTGACCAGCACAACATTCAAATCGTTTGTGTGTGACCCTGAACTTGAAAAAATGATGCCAACAAAACAGACGCCGAATCATACAGAGTTTGTGGCGTCCAGACAAGAAGCAATTTTGAAATACGAACTGACATTAACAACCAATCAAAACAAGCCTTGTAGATTGAAGAGGAAGAAAGCGGCAGGAGTAAATAGTTAATATGAAAGGTTCTAAAGGTTCAGCAAACACGCCAACGGTCTTTTATGGGTATCCAGCCCAAACTTCTCTCTTTGGAACACCCATAAAACTACTCTACGGGCAGAATAGAATTGCTGGCGATGTTATTTGGACCGGCGACTGGCAAGCAAATCCTGCCGATGGAAAAGGAAGTAAAGGCGGTAAGGGCGGAAACCAATACGATTACAAAACGGCGATCAGTGTTGGTCTTTGTATGGGACCAGTCAGCGAAATTCTTGGAATCTTTGTTGACAAAACGATCCTTTCAATTACTGGAACTTCAAATAATGTCACGGTGCCGGTATCTCTTCAAGTAACTCCAAATGTCGCTGGTGGAACTTTCGGATCGGACGCTGGTGTTGGACAATTTCAAACATTCAGTGTGGTGGCAAATGATTTCGGCAGTCCAGGTTCCACAACGCTTTCAGGCACACAAACAATCGCTCTCGAATATGTAACCGGCACTCCTGGACCGGGCCAATACACAGTCAATCCTTCTACCGGCGTCTACACTTTCAATGCCGCTCAGTTGAATCAGCTTGTTCAAATCTCTTACAATTTTCATCAAACCTCTTCTTCAGGAACAGGAGATGTAATTGCAGATTTTGGTTTTGACTTTATTACAGGCGAACAGGGACAATCTCCTTGGGGTTATGTTTCTACCAACCATCCAAATCAAGCGTTGGGATACACAGGTCTCGCTTATGTCGCAAATAAGAACTTGGATTTGGGTTCAAGCGGCGTTATCTCGAACTATTCCTTTGAGGTTGGTGGTCTACTTCAAAGTGATCCGGGATTTCCAGACGCTAACCCTTACAATGTGCTTTTCGACTTTTTGACCAATCAACTTTATGGTGTAGGTTTCATCCCATCTGAAACTGGCGATCCAACAGAGATGACGAATTACACACTGGCGAATAGTATCTTTATTTCGCCGGTCATCACATCTCAAAGATCAGCAAGAGAATGGGTGAGTGAATGGCTGACTATCTCAAATTGTGAAGCTGTATGGTCGGATGGCGTCATGAAGATCCGCTCGTATGGTGATAAGACCGCTGTGGCAAATGGTGTTACATTCACACCCAACACTCAGCCGATTTATGATATTGACGACGACCATTATGTGTGCGGAGCCAATGAAGAACCAATTACAGTTGACAGACCAAGTGTAAGAGACGCAGACAATGACATCTCTGTGGAGTGGGCGAATCGTGGTAATCAATACACTCACGAAACAATGCGAGAAATTGATGACTTGTCGATTCGTTTATATGGTCGTAGAACTGCATCCCCTCTGAGCTATGACTGCATCACCACACAGCCAGTTGCTCAGACAGTGGCTATCACACAGCTTCGTCGTTCAGTATACATCAGAAACCAATATCAGTTTAAGCTGGCCGCTGTCTTTGCTCTGCTTGAACCAATGGATATCTTGACTATCACCGATTTGAATTTGCAATTGGGTGGTATTCCAACTTCCGATCTTGTGAATTATCCAAGCGGCGTCATGGGCACACCTGTTCGCATTATTGAGATTACTGAAGAAGAAGATGGATCGTTTACCGTTACCGCAGAAGATTTTCCTTGGTCAGCCGCTTCTCCTACTCTGTTCGCAAAGCAGGTTCGTGCTCCTTATGGTCCAGGATACTTTGCAATTCCTGGCTCTGTGAATGCTCCTGGTTTCGTTAATCTACCGCCAGAAATATCTCAAGGATCTCCATATCAAGTTGGTATTGCGCTATCTGGTGGTCAAAATTGGGGTGGATGTACAGTCTATGTGTCTACTGATGGCGGAAACAGTTACGATTCAGTTGGAAAATTTCTTGGTCCTTCTACAATGGGTATTCTGACTGCACCGCTTCCTTCTGCGCTTGATCCAGATAACACAGACACTCTGGCCGTCGATCTAACAGAAAGTTTTGGTTCATTACAGAGCTATACGGCAGATCAGAAGGATAGCTTTGTTTCGTTGTTGGCAATTGATGACGAAATTATCAGTTATCAGACGGCGACAGTTACCGGCACATACAAATATAATGTCACCAAACTTCGTCGTGGTGTATATGGAACTTTAATCGGCAACCACGCTACTGAAGCCACGGTGATGTCACTAAACGATCTCACATTCAACTGGCAATATGACTCAAGCGTAATTGGAACAACTGTGTATTTCAAGTTCACAAGTTTCAACGAGGCGGGTCAGAATGAAGAGAGCATCGCCAATGTAGCGGCATATCCGTTCTATGTTCAAGGTCCAAGATTGCCGTATCCGTGGAATGTCGGCAGCACTTTGGGCACGGCACCGTTCTCAGCAACAGGACAAGGAATTTTGAACTATCCGAGATTCCAGATCCAACAGAACTACACAACCAACACAGATGGCACGCAACAAGCATCATTCCTGTTAAGCGGTTCGATTCCTGTTAATACGGTATCTCCAGGAACATCTCAGCCGAATGTGGTCATCTCTACAAGTCCGACAGGTGGAACACTTCCTGGTGGCACAACATATGAAATGGGTGTGGTCGTAAACACATCAGCGGGTATTCTTCCAATGATCAGCAGTGCAATTGCTGTGCCTTCTGGAACCAATACAAATGCTATTGGTGTCGCAGTCTCATTCACAACCCCGGCCACAGATTCAGCCCAAGTTTTCGTTACATCTAATCCTGATATGGGTTGGACTTATGTTGGTCAGATCGTCGCATCAACTACTCTTGGAATGACGGCGAATGTAGTAGACAACACAACTCAAAGCGCATCGGTCTTAATTTCTGGACATTCATCAACCACAACAATCAATGGTGGCGATCCGGGAGTCTCAATCAGCCGCAATGGATCTGTAGTTGGTTCTACAGATGGCAGCGGAAACTTTACATACAACTTCACAGCAAGCGGTTCTGGTTTCATTGGTGAAGTTTGGGAAGCGGGAACGCAGTCGGTCATTCTGAACTACACAGTCACCGGAGTTACAACGATGACTGCTTGCATTTTGGATACAACTTGCAACACTTCCTCTGTTGTGTTCGACAATGATTCCTACACAATTACCATCGCAGGAGCACCGGCCAATACAGTAGTCAATTTGGTGAATGGCAGTTTTGCAAATCAAGTCGGCACCACAAACGGAAATGGTGTATTGACTATCAGCGGAACAATTACCGACCAGCCGACTATTGTGAATCAAGTTTATACTGCTGGAGCGGAATCGGCCAATCTCACTTACCAAATTTCTTCAAACACCGGAAACCAAAGACCGATGGTAGCTACTTCAATTGGTGCAATGCGTGATAACCAGATTGTTGATGAAGATTTTGACCACCTTACAATTACGGCTACTGGAGAAGTTCATGGTGGAATTTTTGGTGGTGGAGTGGCAAATGTAGTGAGCAACGGAAACAATACTTGCACTGTGACTCTATCTGGAACGAATTTCACTCCAGGACAGTTGGTGGGTAGAATACTTTCATTGGTTGCTTCGTTCGACAACGCAATACCACAGCCCATTGTTGACACGCCGATCATCTCTAACACAGCGACCACTCTCGTAGTTGCCGATCTTACATCCCCAACTCAAGTGATGTTTCCTGGAGATGTGGTAGTCATCCGCACACAGACTACAGATTCTTCTTCCACAACTATCACAGATTTTTTGTGGGTGAACAATGGCGATCCAGAGTTTACTACTGGTCTTGATCCGAATGCAGAGATTGGAAATTTGGTTTACATCATTTCTGGAACAGGCGCAGGACAAGATCCAAGACCGATTTCAGGAAACACCACAACTACTATTACGGTGTCGGTGCCATTTAATCCTGTTCCAGATAGCACCAGCGTCTTTGTTGTGTTAGATCCAACCGTAAACTATACGATGGATACTAATTCGTTTCCAAACAACACCAAAACTCAATCTACCTCGTTCGTATTTCCAATTCAAAATCTGAACGGTGAGATGTATTTTGTTCAAGTGTTCTCTGTGGCCGCTGACGGAACAACATCACTCTTCAGCGCAAGTCCATTCAGAGAAATCTACATTGTTGGTTCTGGTGGTGAAAGAACTGTTGTGGCTAATACTGGCGGAACAGCAACTACTTTCATCCAGCTTGAGACGGACGGACATGTTTACTGTGACACAACACTCAATAACATCATCTTCCAATTGCTTCCAGATCAAGGCGAAGTAGGAAAACTTTTGTTGATTGAAAAGATCTCATCAGACAATAATACGGTTGACATTGTGGTTGACCCGACATCTGGTGATACATTTACTGGTGGTGGCGATGATGGTGCCTCTGCCCTAACATTGAGCAAGAAGGGCTACAACGCATTTTTGAAATTTTAGTGTATAAATACCTTAATCATGGAACAAACATATTGCATTTATAAAATCACGAACCAGATTAACGGAAAGGCGTACATAGGTTTCACAAAAAATTTCACAAAGCGAATGTATGGTCATGTGAACACCGCCCAAAAAGGAAAAGGACAAGATATCCATGCTGCAATCCGAAAGTATGGATGGAGCAATTTTTCAAGAGAAGAATTGTATTATTCTACCGACAAGCAACACGCTTTGGATATGGAGGATGTCTTCATCAATCTCTATGAAACGAAGGGAGAGAAAGGATACAATGTAACTCGTGGTGGTCAGCCGGGTCCACCAAAAGGAAAGTACCATCACTCAGAGGAAACGAAAAAGAAAATGAGCGGATCTATGCGAGGAAAAAAACATGTTGTTACATTTCGCCCACCTACTTCCGAAGAAACTTGCAAAAAAATTAGTGAATCAAACATAGGCAAACCGGCGTGGAACAAAGGTAAATGTGGAATTTCCGAAGAGACAAGACAAAAAATGCGTGAAGCAAAACTCGGAACAACCCGTCCACCACGCACAGAAGAATGGAGACGCAAATTGTCCGAATCCAACAAGGGAAAATATTTCGGTAAGAGGGGCGTCGGTTGTAGAAAAGGATAAAAATTATGCCAATTGTTCCAGGAAAAATCACGATTCTGTCTGGCAACCCGACTGAGAAGCCGCTTGCTCCGAATATCACTACGGCTACATGCACAGCCACATACTCACTAAGTGGAAATGCAACAGTTTATTCGTTGGGTGGCACAATTACTCTACCAGCCGACTTAACGCATTTGAAACAGATTGCTGTCGTGGCTGTGAATGGCTCTACAAGCGTTCCTATTGTAACATTCACGACCAAACAGATTACAGGAACCAGTCTTCCATATTCGAGCACCACATATCCACAACCGGCTGCTTCTCAGGTTTGGACAGTTACTTTCACATGTTCTGACGAAAACGGAACACCAACTCTTAATCCATTTTCTACTACCGTTACAGTCAATCCGGCAGTGATTTCCTCTGTAACCGCTGGCGAAGCTCCGGGCGCAAGAGTTTCAGATGATGTAGGAAGCACCACAACCACAATCAATGTCACTCCAGTTATTGCGAACGCCCAACTTCCGATCAATGTAACTGTGTGGTTATCTTTGGACGGTGGAACAACTTGGTGGTGGCAGGGATGGTGGAAAGAGACTACTGTGGGTCAAGTTATCGCCATCAACGGCCAATATGTTCCTGTGAATGGAAATGAAACATGGGAGGTGGCTTGTGCTCCTGGAACGATTGATAGTCCCGGAACCTATGAGGCTATTCCTACTGCTTCTCTACCATCAACAGCCATCTTCTCGGCACCATTCACCGTCGTAACTCTTGGAGCACCTTTGACCACGGACTGCACCAACGCATCATTCCTCGACTATCCAGGAACAAATTCAACCGTCAATTTTTTGTATACTGGTGGTGTATGGGTCTGGATGTGGTATGCGTTTGATATTACGCTTCCAACCATCGCATACGATCCAACATTTTGGTATTGTGGATTTGAAGTTCAGAAAGTCGATGTGAATGGAAATCCTGCGCCAGACTACGAAGGACAAACAGGAAGACAATTTACCGACTCAGGAGAGTTTACTGGTGGCCTATCTGGACAAGGATTAACCATCACTGTTGCATCTGATGCTGGAACTTGGTGGGCTTATCCTCCAGTGAATAATATCGACGGAACACCAAACATTTATCGCACATTCAGATTTCGTGCATTCGCTTATTCAAGAGCAACAAATCCAGCAACAGGAAAGCCTGGATTGCCAACATTACAACAGTGCTGGCCGGGTGGTGCCGATCACTTCGACATTACCATCTCAACACAACCGGCTGCTTTGGATTTGTCTCAAGTCAATCCAAACACAATGTCCAGTTCGTTTGTGATTAGTGACAATGGACAATTTTCCGTTGCTGAAGATGGTATTACAAGCGGCATGATCGCCAGCGTGAATGTTACATCGTTGGTAGGAACAATTCAAGCATCGCAAATCGGAACAATTACAGCAGGGCAAATCACAGGACAGATTAACGCCAGTCAGATCTCAACAGTCAATGCAACATCTATCAGCGGTTTGGTCACTGCCACACAAATCGCAAATGTGAATGCAGTTTCAATTATCGGACAAATAACAGCGTCACAAATTTCTACTATTACAGCAAGTCAAATCACAGGACAAATTTCAGCAAGTCAGATATCTGCTGTAAATGCAACTTCCATCACCGGGCAAATTGCAGCAAGTCAAATTTCCACTGTAAATGCAACATCAATACAAGGGACAATTCTTGCATCACAGATTTCAACGGTAAGTGCATCATCAATCCAAGGTTATATCTTAGCATCGCAAATCGCTTCAGTCAACGCTGCTAACATTAGTGGATCTATCACAGCTACACAAATAAGTTCGGTAAATGCTACATCAATTAGTGGTGTTATCGTAACAGGGCAATTGGCATCTGGTATTTTGAATTCCTTGTCTCTTTTCTCGAATCAATTGCTGCCAATGCAAACTGTCACTGCTCTCCCTGGACTTCCAAATGCTGCATATCCGGTTGGTTGTACAGTCTCCCTCACAACCGGAACTTCAAGCGTTCTGTATACGAATGTCAATAATTCATGGAACAACCAGACTGCTGCATCATCGGTTACAGGACAACTCACAGCATCTCAGATAGGCAGTGTAAACACATCTTCCTTTGTTGGATTGATCGCCGCTGGACAAATTGGTGGTGTATATGCTAACACTATTAACGGATCAATTCAGACATCTCAATTGGCCGGTGGAATCACAGCAAACTACATTTCAAGTGTATATGCAACCGCTATTTCTGGAAGTATCACATCAGGACAGATTTCAAGTGTGAGTGCAACTTCTATTACAGGTTCTATCACATCAAGTCAAATCGGAAGCATCAACGCCACTACCATTACTGTCAATCAAATCGGGCCAGGACAGATTTCTGGTGTCTATGCTGGTTCGATTCTTGCTGGCACGATCACCGCAACCATCTCATTAAATTCTCCAACGATCAATGGTGGTAGTTTGAGTATTTCAACTTCGACAGGCACAGTGCAGATCAACTCAAGCACCCTTGGAGTAACTGTCACGGCCACAAATTCAAGCGCAAGTGGTTTCAGAACTTCATTTGCCAATTATCTGTCTGTAATCGCACCATACTTTTACTCAACAACAGATGGAACATACACTTGCACAGTCAATCCATCGTATGTTGGTTTTCAAGGACCAAACATCAACACAACCTATGGAAATACTGCGGCAATTATTGGATACGGTTCCTATGCGTCCACATTAAGCTACAGCGCCCTTTCGGTCTACAATATCAATTGTATCACCTACGGAACATTCGTAGGAACTGGCGTTTCTTGCTCATCGTATGGTGTCGACTGCTACTCTTTGACGGCTGGCTATGGTGGCATCACAGTCAACGGAACACTTGCAATCAATTCAAGTGGAGCCTTCGTGGGTAATGGTGTTGATTGTCCATATAACGGAGTCGCCGGATCGGGTTTCAATGTGTATCAGAGCGGATGGTATTACGGCAACACATTCACACTATATGACTACTACGGCAACCCACATCAAGTCCGTGGTGGAATCATTACGACCTCATAAAATCATGTGTAAATATACAGAGAGGAACAAATAATGCGTGTTAAACTTGGAGCACTTGTTGTAGGCAAAGATTCGTTCAACAAACTTTTCAACGAAGACTCATATCCCATCGCCTTCAAATGGCAACTCATGAAGCTGAAAAAGGCGATTGATGTGGAGTTGCAGCAATACGAAGAACAAAAATTTGATCTGGTGAAGAAGTATGGTGTTGATGATGGCAAGAACAACATCACTGTGCCACCAGAAAACATGGGAGAATTTATTCCTAAAATCAATGAATTGTTGGGTGTTGAAGTTGACATTCGACTCACCCAAATCAAGTTGAAAGATTTGGAAGGTGGAAAACTGACCGCCGAAGATATGACTCATTTGGAGCCATTCATTCAGGAGAACTAATGTTTACAGAAAATGTGAAATTTCGTGGTGTGCTTGGTTTGTTAAAAGACAATCCAACTAAACTTGAAACAGCAGCAAAATACATCAGGAATTACGAAGGAGAAAAAAATGAAGTTTCCAGATAAGGTTGTTTATAGAGGATGTCCGTTTGAGTATGGTGATGATGTTCTGATCGTTCCGCCGCTTCCTTTGGGCCAGTCGAAGGATATCCAGAAGAAGATGGCTACCTTGTCTTCTGGTAACATCGAAACTGAGACAAGAGAAGAGTCTATTGCACGTATGGATAGTAGAGTTGCGATCATTGTAGAAGCTACTACAAAGGCTCTGAAGCGCAATTACCCGGACGTAACAGATGAAGTGATTCAGGATTTCATCACACAGGAAAATATGAACGACTTGTTTTCGGCTGCTTTGTACGGTTCTGTTCCTACAAAAACTGCTAAGTCGGTGCCAGAAGCAAAAAACGTACTGGAAAAAAAACTGAATCCAGCACAAATTGGGTCTACATCTACGGTAGAATAGTCACGGTCACTGGCTGGACACTCAAATACATTGATGAAGAAGTAACGTTTCCCGATGTGTTGGAATTGTTTGAGTATTGGGACGAACACCCACCAACACATGAGATTGCTGCCGCATGGTGTGGATACAAGAAGGACCAACAAGCACCACTGCACTTCATCAACGGCAAGCAAGTCCGTCCAACCGAAAATCAAGGTGCCATCGAAACTTTGGCAAGAACGGAAGGTGTCGGTACGGGATTGCCACCATCATTCCAGGCTAATCCAGAAATGATGACGATGTATCAGAAGTTAAAGCGCAAGCCCACCGATAAATAGTACAAAGGGAGGGTAGACCGTTCCTCTATTGAGTAGAAGTCATGACGCTCATTTCTGTCGCCCTCCCGTAACTATATGGAACCACAGGCAACCAATTCAAATCCGACTGAACTTCAAGTATTCGCTTGTAGTGTGGTCAAGGTTGTTGATTCATTCGTGCTGGTCCACATTGAAAAGCCGAAAGTCATCGTATTTCCGGTAACAACAAAAACCTCAAAGAAATGGATTGGAGCTAATGTATATGCTCGTCCACCGACTTTTGAGTTGGCGGCGTAAATGGCATACACACAACAAGGAACAAAATTCGTCCCATCAGATGCCACAAATCCATCCGGTATTGGAAATTACATTTGCATTTCTGGAGATGGATCTACTCTCGCTGTGTGTGGTGAGGGCGATAACTCATCTCTCGGTGCGGTATTCATCTATGTTTTAAGTGGTGGAGTATGGGTTGAACAGGCTAAATTATATCCCAACAATCCTTCCGGCAGTCCGCACTTCGGCGTTAGCGCAGCTTTATCAAACAACGGAAACACAATAGTTGTAGGTGCCGATACAGACAATAGTAATGCTGGTGCTGCATGGATTTTCACCCGTTCTGGTTCTACATGGACGCAAGGAACAAAATTTACAGGAACAAGCGGTTCCCAATATGGAATGGCTGTTGCAATGGCATCAGACGCCAGTTCTGCCTTGGTTGCTGCTCCTGGTGCAAACAAAGTATATCAGTTGACAAACAGTGGATCTTGGTCTTCGGCCAATTCATTCACACCTAACGATTCTGCTGGAACTCCTAACTTTGGATTTTCCATTGCCGCATCCTCCGATCTTAACACTGCTTTGATTGGAGGATACACAGATACAACACATAGTGGAGCAGTATGGATCTTCACCCGTAGTAGTGGATCTTATACCCAACAGGGAAGTAAGATCTATCCGAGCGAGAATACCACATATTTTGGATGGCAAGTAGACATCACACCAGATGCAAGCACATTCTTAGTGGGTGCAAAAAATACTGGAAGTAGTGCTGGAGCCGCATTTGCCTATACATGGAATGGAAGTTCGGCAACAGAAGTTCAAAAATTAACTCCAAGTGATGAATCTGGATCGGCATATTTTGGATATGCTGTTTCAGTTCGCTCAAATACCGCACTTATTGGTGGACCTTTTGATAATGGTAATAATGGTGCGTTTTGGATCTTCAAATATAATGGAAGTACATGGTCACAGTTAGGAAATAAATTCACTGTTTCTGATGGTTTATCTGCGAATATTGGTGAAGCTGTCTCACTAAGTCCAGACGGCAGTGTTGCATTCATTGGTGGTCCAAATGACAACAGTTCTCAGGGAGCATTTTGGCAATTTACAAATGTTATTTCCGATTCCACTGCCATATCTGATTCATCAACAATTGTAATCAGCGGCCCATTCAGTGTTTCGGATTCTACCGCTGTAACCGATTCACCAACAATCCTTCTACCGCATCTCTTTTTCAACGTTTCCGATTCGTCCACAGTCACAGATCAAGGAGGCGCTGCATTTCCGGTCACAAATCAGGCTAAGACATCATCGGGAACATTCTCAAGCGGTAGCAAATTATCGTTCATCAACAATGTGACAGTTGGTAATACTATCATCGTTTACGCCCCTTGGTCAACAAACACACCGGGATTGACTTCTGTAACGGATAATCTTCTCAACAATTACACCTTCGTCGGCACTATTCCAAATAACAACGGTCTCTATTTTAATGTGCTGTATGCCACGGTGACAACAAGTGGTCCTTGCACAGTCACCGTTTACGCAACTAATGGAACAGGAAGTGGTCTTGCTATTGTTGAAGTTGTTGGTGGTATCTCTTCAATTGATGTGCAGAATGTAAACTACTCTGCATCGTCTCCTTGCACGACAGGATCAATCATACCAAACAATGTCAAAGAGTATGTTGGAGCATTTTTCTGGAGCGCATCTGGAACAATGACTTCTTCCTCTCTTATTACTGAGGGCGTCAATAATGGAAGTCTCTATGCTGATACTGTTCAGGCAATCACATCTCCGGTAAATGCGTTTGCCAACTATTCGGGTGGAACAGACTCATATGGATACATTGCGGCATTTCCTGTTGTTCCTACACTTCAGATAACAATTTCAGATAACACAACGATGAGTGATGCTGCGTCGATCTCTCCTATCGTTTTGCCGGTAAATGTTTTTGAATCGTCGGTAGTTAGTGATACCCAAAAATTCAACATTCCAACATCAATAACAGGCGTCTTGGACTCAACGGCAATTTCCGAATATCAACTGCTCAATATTTCTGGTTTGTTATTCGTTGTTGACTCTACGGCTGTGTCTGAAACTGTGTTGGCGTCGTCTCCTGCACCAAATGTTTTTGACTCTACAGCAACCACGGACTCTTCCATAGTTTCTATTGCTGGTCCATCCTTTAGTGTTTCTGATTCAAGTGCGGTAACTGATACAACAAATGAAAACATTCCAGTACTGCTTTCTGTATCTGATTCGACTGTTATTACGGATCGTCCACAATTTCCTCAAACGACGATCAGTGTTTCTGATTCTACAGCAGTAAGTGATACAACCAAAGCAAACTTCCCTGTTGTATTTTCTGTATCCGATTCCACTGCAACCACGGATAGCTTCGTCAATATTCCTCTCACTGTATCCGTATCTGAATCTACGCAAGTTTTCGATGTCGCCAACAAGATGGGTCAGATGGTCATTTCGGCAATCACATTTGTGGCCGCTGGAACTTTAGCACGAAACACTTTCAACTTAACAGCAACTCCTGGTCTTCCAGCCGGGTATGCAGCCAATGATATTCTTTTGTTGTATATGGTCGCAAATGATGACTCTGGATCGTTCTCTGGAGCTACTGGTTACACCAATGTCTATACAGCAAATCACAGCAACGATCTGGCAACACAAGTAATGTGGAAGCGTGCAGTTGCCAGCGAAACTGCTCCAACCATTTCTTATTCTGGTAGTGCTGGAGCATTCGATACCCAAATTGTAGCATATCGTGGTTGTGATCTTGGTAATGCTGGTGATGTGTATTATTCTCCAGGAAGTTTAACGTATACCGGATCAACTGTTGTTCAAGGACCATCATTCACAACAAAACCACCAAATTCCCAATTTCTATTTTTTTGTGGTGCATCAGCCGCATCGGAATCTTTCACATTAACTGCAACACCAGGAGATTTACGAGTTAATTTCTCTGGTCCATCTGGTTATCCAAGCATAATGATTGCGGATCATTGCTACCCGAATGCTGGAACAGTTACTCCATATGCAACTGCAAATTTGGGTGGAGCTTCTACAACCACAAGTGGTATCACTTTTGGTCTTTCTCCAATAGGTGTAGTTCAAACATTCGATTCGACAGCGGTGAGCGATACTGTTTCTCTTGTGGTGTCGGCTCCAGTCATCAATGTTTCGGAATCTACTGCGGTAAGTGATGTTTACAATCCAATCGTCTTCCACAATACAGCTTCGACAACACAGACCAACAGCGGAACGATCACGGCTTATCCGTATCCATACGCTGTGGCCGGTGGAGTAGGAAGTCTTCTACTCGTCGCTGCTACATGGGAGAGCACTGCTGGAGATGGCATCACAGGAATGATAACCGACTCTGTGGGCAACATCTACACACAGATCTTTCCAACAGACATCATTTTCTCATACGACAGTTACAATTTTGCCTGGAATTTGTTCTATGCGGTTGATGTAACTGGATGGGCTACACCAAACACTGTAAACATCATATTGACTTTGAGCGGCGTTCCTACAGATCCATTCGCTAATGTTCCAGTTTCGTCTATCATCACATCTTACTTTGATGGCTTCAACAACACAGCACTTTTGGATGTTATTGCGGTTCAGTCATCGGGTGCACAGTTCAGCAACCAGATTCTTGGAGATGCACAAACAACCAATTTCAACAATGAATTGATTGTAGCTTATGTGAACAACCAAATCGTTCCGTTTGGTGGAAGTTTTGTTCCTACAATTTCGGCATCTGCTCCTTGGAACGGTTTTGGACCAGCATCATCCGCACAGTTAGTTGGTGAGTATCAGTGCAGCGTCCCGGCCAACTTCTACACACCGACTTGGACAACGAGCATTTCACCATCCATTTTTTCAACGGCCACAGTTTCGTTCATCGCCAAGGTATTTCCGCCTTCTGATTCTACAGCGGTCACGGATGTAATCACGCTCAATATTCCGGTTACATTCTCAGTTGGCGATTCTACAGACACGACAGCAGTTACAGATGTTCCTACTATTGAAAGTTTTGAGTTGTTGTCTGTAAACGATTCTACAGCAATTACCGATTCTGTAACGATCAATATTCCAATCACACCATCCGTATTTGATTCTTCGGCGGTAAGTGAGTCTGTCTTCATTTCGTCTATCTCCGTTGTTGCGACAGACTCTACTACCGTTTCCGATGCTGTGACGATGGTCTTGAATGTTTTCTCGGTTTCTGATAGCACAGCAACTACCGATGTTCCAACCTTATCTCTGTTGTCGAATGTTGTCGTATCTGAATCGACAGCCGTTTCCGATTCATCAACGCTCAACATTCCAGTTTCAATTTCTGTTAATGATTCTACGGCAACAACCGATGTAATCTCTGCGAATGTCCTGAATCTTCTGTCTGTATTCGATAGCACAGCAGTAACCGACACTCCTACGCTTTCCTTAACATCGAATGTCTTTGCTGCGGATTACACAGTCACTTCTGACATTCCTGCGCTCATAATTCCGGTGCAGTTGTCAGTAAGTGATTCAACGGCAACTATAGATGTTCCTTCTCCGCAACTGACCAATGATGTATTTGTATTCGAGAGCACGGTGGTATCAGACACAGCACAACCAAGCGTGTCTGTGTCTTTCAATGTCAATGATCTGGCTTCACCAATTGATTTTACTGTTCCTATGCTTCTGCCTCTTTTGATTGCAGACTCAACGGCAACAACAGACATCCCGACAATTGAACTGATCTATAATGTTTCAGCAAGCGATTCAACGGCAGTTAGTGACACAACAACAGAAACAGTTACCTTCTACACAGCCGCAGAAATTATTACGGCATCTGATGTTCCTAAGCTCTCTGTAACATCATACATCGACCAAGCAGACTCAACGATCACTTCAGATTATCCTGTTCTTGACATTCCGCTTTACTTCTCTGTTGGTGATTCTACAGACACCGCCACTGCTTCTGATACGGCTGTGTGCAATATTCCTCTGCCGGTCTCTGTGAACGATTCTACAGCCGTCACAGATACAGCTACATCATTCATTCCAACCTTGACCATTATTGTCCAGGATACGACTGCGGTTTCTGATACGATCACAACTTCTGGCGTGCTCAATGTGTCGGCTTCGGAGAGCACAGCAGTTTCCGATTCTACCACCGAAAGTCTCACATCCAATGTGTTCGCCTCAGAGAGCACCGCCACAAG
>Ga0181520_10005200_pt1 | contig 20990 bp, 19 predicted proteins | sample PEATcosm2014_Bin_29_FD_132451 | JGI IMG/M metagenome (GOLD analysis project Ga0181520, IMG submission 132451) | Peatland microbial communities from MTU Mesocosm Facility, Houghton, MI, USA - PEATcosm2014_Bin02_30_metaG | ecosystem: Environmental > Terrestrial > Soil > Wetlands > Peat | place... | reverse complement strand
TCGAGCGCGTGGTCGAGCGGGTCGAGCGCCTGCGCGAGCGCGAGAAGCTGCCCAACCGCCGCAAGAGCTACATCCAGAAGGCGGTGGTCGGCGGCCACAAGGTCTATCTTCACACCGGCGAATACGAGGACGGCCGGCTGGGCGAAATCTTCATCGACATGCACAAGGAAGGCGCCGCCTTCCGCTCGCTGATGAACAACTTCGCCATCGCCATCTCGCTCGGCCTGCAATACGGCGTGCCGCTCGAGGAATATGTCGAGGCCTTCACCTTCACCCGCTTCGAACCGGCCGGCCTGGTGCAGGGCAACGACGCGATCAAGAACGCGACCTCGATCCTCGACTACGTGTTCCGCGAGCTGGCGATCTCCTATCTCGGCCGCACCGACCTCGCCCATGTCGCGCCGGAGGATATCGGCGCCACCGTGCTCGGCGGCGGCGTCGCCCAGAGCAAGACGCCCGGCGGCGGCGGCGGCACGTCGGCGTCTTCGGTCGTCTCCAAAGGCCTGCTGCGGTCGAAGATGGACAAGCTGATGCTGGTGCGCAGCGGCGCCGTCGGCGAAGCGCCGGCGTTGCAGGCGGTCGGCGGATCGAGCGCCCAGAGCGGCTACGTCCAGGGCGCGACGGCGCTGAAGGGCGGGTTCAGCGAGGCGCCGGAATCAATCGGCGGCGTCTCCTTCGCCGCCCCGGCCGCTACGCCTTCGCCCGAAGCCAAGGCGCTCGACCGCCGCACCGAAGCGCGGATGAAAGGCTACGTCGGCGAAGCCTGCCCCGAATGCGGCAACTTCACCATGGTGCGCAACGGGACGTGTTTGAAGTGCGAGACTTGCGGCGGGACGACGGGGTGCAGCTGAGGGGGGCCGCCGATCGGTGAAGCAAAATACTTCCAAATGATCCGTACAGGAGAGTTTGGCCGCAAATGAGTCGCTCAGGGAAGTTTGGCCGCAATTTCATTTGACGAGATAAAAACGAGAATAGGATTGGGAATGACGGCGGCGAGCAGGAAATTGCTCGCCGCCAAAAGGCAGGACGAACGAAACGTGAATATCGATTCGCGAGCATCGCAATGAGAATCGGCCTCGCCCTGTCTGGTGGTGGGTTTCGGGCTGCCATGTTTCACGCGGGCGTCTTACTTCGCCTCTCTGACCAAGGGCTTATGGAGTCAATATCTGGACTTTCCACAGTATCTGGGGGGAGCCTGGGTATCTCTTTGATTTTGTCGAAGTCCGACATGCGTTGGCCGGAGTCGAAGGATTTTCGGGGAAGCGTATTCCCGGAACTGCGGAACATTTTCACAAGCGTGGACCTCCTCACGCTTGGCCTGGGGTTGCGGGGGGCGCTTCGGTACCGATCGAAACTCGTGACCGATCGAGCCGCGGTCCTTGCAGACTCGCTGGCTCGCAACTGGGGCGTCACTTCAACTCTGGATCAACTCCCGGACAATCCTATTTGGTGGATCAATACAACCAGTCTGGAAACGGGAAAGAACTGGCGCTTTTCGAAGAGAGAGATGGGTGACTGGCAGTTCGGCCGGCACTACAACCCACGCCTTAAGTTGGCGGACGCGGCGGCGGCATCAGCAGCGGTTCCGTATGCGATCGGCGCTCTCGAATTCCGTCTGCCTTCCGGCGGCTGGTTCACGACGGACCCAGCAACGGGACGCCCACTTGAACGCACCGAACCAACTTCATCGACCGTACGACTGTGGGACGGCGGCGCATACGAAAACCTCGGGCTTGAGGCCTTCTATAAACCGCGGCAGGCGTTGCGAGATTGCGATTTTCTAATTTGCAGCGACGCGTCCGGTCCGCTTCATCCGCCACAAACCTTCCAAGGGAAGATTGCAGCGCTCCTTCACGGCGACCTAGCGACGCCACGACTTTTTGACGTCACAAGCGATCAGATTCGTGCGCTGCGCTCCCGCATGTTCATGGGCGACGTAACGGAGGGGCGGGTCCGCGGCGCCCTTCTCCGCATGGGCAATTCCGTGCGGGAAGTCCACGTCAAGGCTGGTCTCGGGGTGGGTGACCGCGCGAGCTATGACAGCTACCTGTCAGATCAAGACGTCACAAGTGCTCTCGCATTCCCCACGGGTCTAAAGGCCGTCTCCTCGGAAATTTTCGACCTCATTGTCCGCCACGGCTACGAACTGGCCGACGCGGTTTTAACGACCTATTCGCCGAATGAATTTCAGCAATCGCTGCGGTGGGCGGCATGATGACATCGAAGGTCACCAGATTTCGCGCGTATCAGCTTGGCTCTTCCGGCTCATCGTTTTCGTATTTCGCCGACGGGCGCTTCACGGTGCTTGAAGGCAGGATGACGGAGATGAGCAGCAAGACGCTGGCGATTGAGATGGGCCATTGCGAAGTTTCGTGCGCCAACACGCTGCACATAACGAGTTGGGATGCCGACCATTGCTCGGCGAGCGAGCTGCCGGCCCTGTTGAAGTTGACGAGACCACTGACGTTAGAATTGCCTGGTTACGTTCCGTACACGGACAACGGGAAAAAGTCGCAGGAAATATTGCAGGATTATGTTGACGACCGAAGGACAGATAATCGGACGAAGAGTTACAAATATATCACTCCTGACTACATCGCCGGTTTGGACAAGGCGCAATCACTGTGCTTCAATGATACGATTTACAATCCACTTTCTATCGTGCCCGACTGCGCCAACGACAATTCGACGGTTCAGCTCTTCCGCGGCGGAAGTTTCAATGTCTTGAGCCTCGGCGATGTGGAATCGTCCAACATTTCGGCGCGCTTGAGCCGTTGCCGTATTCTAGGACGCGAGACCGACGTGATGATCTTGGCTCACCACGGCGCCGACAACGGGTTCACAACGAAGAGCCTCCTTCGACACATTGCGCCGTCGGTTGCAATTTGTTCATCGGACTACGCAAATCAATACGACCACCCTAGGCAAGAAATTCGCGACCTTCTGTACGAAGAAAATGTTCAATTGAAAACCACGAAAACTGGTGATGTAGTTGTTATGTCGACCGGAGATCATACGGGTGAATGTCGGGTAATTAATCTAATTACAAACTCGACGGCTGTCAGTTCAGAGTTCGATTTTACTGCAAAGAAGAAAAGACTGCTTACATTCAACGGCGATACGATTCGACAAATCTACGCTCAAACTCCGCCATGGCGGCGAATTCAGCGCTGACCCGACCTTAACCACCTTTCCTCTGCCAGGCCCCTTGGATCCACAGACCAGATCGCTTAAATTCCACTTGCGCGACAGAAATCGCGTTTCGAGTGGAAACCGATGTCTGAGATTCGACTCTGGTCTGCGACCCAAAACGAGGCCTTCGACGGCCTGAAGACGCTATGGGATCAGCGCCGCGCGCTCGACGCAGACGCCGCGGCCTACGCCGGCGGCATGCAGTGGAAGGTCGTCAAGGACAGGACGTACCTCGTCCGTCATCAGATCGACCCAGCCACCGGCCAGCGCCGTTTCGAGTCGCTCGGCGTCCGTTCGCCCAAGACCGAGGCGATCGCCGATCGGTTCGTGCGAGGGCGGGAGGCGCTCCAGAAGAAAGGGGCCCAGATCGACGAGCGCCTGCGCGTGCAGGGCGCCGTGGCTAAGGCTGCGAAGGTCGGTCATACACCGCTGATCGTCGGCGACGTCTTCCGCGCGCTTTCGGTGTCCCCGGCGTGCGACCACGTCGCGCTCTCCGGCTCCCTTGCTTTGCTCGCTTATGAGACGCAGGCCCGGGCTTCGGTTCCCTCCGACCTTTTCGCGCTGCCCGACAACCGCGCCGACCTCGACCTGTTTGTCGGCGACGTCGCGATCGTTGACGAAGTCGAATCGGTGCTTCAGTCGGTCGACCGCGCTTTCCACCGGGAGGGGCACGGCGGGCGCCGCTTCATCTGCGAGCGCTTGTCCGTCGACATCTACACCGGCGCCGATCTCGCGGCGATCGGCGAGCAGTTCTATCGCGGGCGACATCAGGCCAAATTCCTCGACGCCGCGCAGTCGGCGCCGGTGGAATCCTGCATCGTCGATCGGTCAGGAGCGATCGCGCCTGTGTGTGTGCTGTCGATCGAGAATTTCCGAGCGTTGAAGGCACTTCGCACAAGCTTCGACGACTTGCGAGCCGACGCAGATCTTGCCCTCGACGCTCGCCAGGCGGAGGCGGCTGGGCAGATCATCGATATGATATCTCGCCCTTCTGATCACGTTTCCGTGATCGATGAGAACGAAGCGGAACCGTGGGCGCCGCGATTCTGACCTTAACGTATTGAGTCCACTGACTGAATCAACCCCTTGATCCGACTCGAAGAAATGATTCTAAACTTTCTATTCCAGAGCGGACACTGAGAAACATCAGAGGAGGGCGAAGACCAGAACTGAAGACAACTAAGACTACCTGAACCCCGGAACGAAGAGGGCCGAGTCCGCTGGCAGCAGACCCGGCCCTTCGGAGCATCGGCCAAGAAGGCCTGGACACACCCACAGTGCTCAGGATCGCGCGCCGCGACGCAAAGATCAAGCGTCAAAACGCGCCTTGGCCGACCGCCCTTCCGGCATCGCTAACCAATCCCCACGCGGGCTCATCGAGTCTGCGGACGGGAGAGCCATGCACGGTGACCCATGACGAATACCCTTGTTCCTCGCTTCCCCGCGGCGACGCCGCCCTCGACGGCAGACGTCTGGTACCCGCCGGCGGAGTCGAAAGCCTGTCGCAAGCCGGCATTGCGCAGCCGCGGCTCGTCGCGCGGCGCCATCGTCGGCCCCGACAACCGTATTCGCCTTTACGAGAGTTTCCTGGAGGCGCGCATCATGCTGGTTTTGATGGCGCGTCCGGACGTGGCGCAAATCGACGAGCAGCAGCAAGTGAACTGGCGCGATCAAGCGGGCCGGCTGCATTGGCATGTCTTCGACCTCGTCGTCACTACGACGACCGGCGAGCGCATCGCCGTCGCGGTGAAGCCTTTCGCGAAGGCCGAGAAACAGAAGCTTGCGGCGAAGCTCGCCGAGATCGCCAAGCACATCCCGCGCCGATTCGCCGACCGCGTCGCGCTGATGACCGAGCGGTCGATTGATCGCATCGCCTCCTTCAACGGCGAAGCTCTGTTGGCGGCGCTGCATTGCCCTCGCACCGAGGCCGACGCGGCCGTCGAAAGGGTGGTCTCCAGCATGGCAGGCGCCGCGACGATTGCCGACATCGCCAGGGCGGCCGGCGACGCGGCGGCAGGATTCTGGGCGGTCGTCCGGCTGATCGCCAACGGCGTGCTGAAGCTCGTCGCTCATTGCCGGATCACAGCCAGCGCGCTCGTCCAGACCGCGGCGCCGGCATGGGCGGAGGCGGCGTAAATGACCGCGTTTCAATCCTCATTCGCCAGGCCGATGCCGTCGGTCCCGCACTATCGTTTCGATCCGACGGATCGGCTGACGATCGGCCAGGTCGCCTACGTCTGCAAGGGATCGACTTCGACCGGTCACCTCCTGGCGCGCGTCGACGATCCGGCGCTGACCGAGCAGTTTTCGCATGAGGCGATGGCTGTGTTGCTGGGATGCGGCGCGCTAACTCGCGACCCCAGCTATTTCGCCGATGCGACGCAGTTGGCGTTGTCGCATGCCGAGGTCGCGAGCCTGTCGGTGCTTTCGGAGGACGAGCAGGCCGAGGTCATCAGGCGCGCCGAACACTGCCGCAGGTTCTTAAGCCTCGAAGCCGCCTGGCGCGAGCACCGCGCCCTTCGCCGCGCGATTCGCAAGACCGGCGTTCCGCCCGCAAAAGCGACGCGCAGCGACGCTGTGATGGGGAAGATCATCGACCTCGTCAACACAGAGATGCGCCAAGTCGACTACGCCAAGGCGCTTTCGGCGATTCGAACGAGCAAGGAGCGTCAGCGTTTCGGGTTCAACGTGGCGTTTCACAAGCCGATCAGCGCGCGGACGTTGCGGCGTTGGCTGACCGCCTATGAGAGCGCTCTCGAACTGGATGGCGCGACGCGCACGACGGCGCTGCTGGCATTGCGGCCGCTTTGGCGCAAATGCGGCAATCACACGCCATTCTACGATTTCGAAGCGTACACGTTCATTCGCAGGCACGCAGTCCGCTACGCCACGCGCGAGCGGCCCAGCATCGCGAAATGCCATCTTTACATGCGGCAAAACTTGGCCGCCTTCAACGCCGAGCGCCGCGCCCGCGACCTGCCGGAGATCGCGCTTCCTTCCAAGTCGCTGCTCCGCAAGCACATCAAGATGATGGACAAATTCATCGTCTATGCGCAGCGCTACGGGCTTGAGAAAGCGCGCGCCAAATGGGGGCCGATCGGCCAGGGGCCTGACGCGGAGCGACCGCTTCAACGCGTCGAGATGGATGGGTGGGAAGTCCACCTGAAGACTTTACTGATCGAGGCTGGCGTCTACGAAAAGCTGTCGCAAGAGCAACGCGACGTCGTCGAGCGCGTCCGCATGGTGCTGTCGGTGATCATCGACTGCGCGACCCGCTGCATTCTGGCGATGCGGCTGACGCCGACAGAAGACGAAGCCGCCGGCGTTTCCACCCTGGCGATGGCGATGACCGACAAGAGCGCGCTGGCCGCGGCGGCGGGCGCGCGAACGCCCTGGGCCATGTGCGGCACGATCACCTCCCTGTTCGTCGACAACGGCTACGCCTCCACCTATTTCCGCGACGCGGCGATCGATTCGGTGATCCACTTCAGCGTGGTGCCGGCGGCGTTGCCCTGGCTGCGCCCCTACATTGAGCGCGTTTTCCGAACCTTCGACCTCCAGTTGATGCCGATCTTCTCGGGCCGGACGTTCTCGAATGTCGTCGACGCCGAGGGCTACGACTCGAAAGCTCTGGCCAGCCTGACAGTCGACGAATTGGCTGTCGCGATCGTGCGCTTCGTTGTCGACGTCTACCATTTGACGCCGCACGAGGGCCTGCGAGGCGAGACGCCCATCGACGCTTGGGAACGGATGACGAAGGAGACGCCGCCGCTGCCGCCTCCCGATAAGACCAAATTCACGGCCGTTTTCGGCGTCGAGCGCCGCCCCCAACTCGGCCGCCACGGCCTGACGGCTTTGGGCGTCGTTTACCAGTCAGACGCCTTGCAGGAGCTTTTCCGGCGGCATGGCGCGCTCGAACTCGCCCTGAAAATCCACCCCGACGACGCCGCCTTTGCCGTCGTCAAGATTGGCGAAAGCTGGCGGCGCGTCTCGCCGACCGAAGAGGGTTTCGAGGGCGTCTCGGTCGTCGATTGCGAAGCGGCGCAGCGTCTCCGGCGCAAGCGCAACGCTGACAAGGCGAAGACCCGTGAGACCACCATGCTCGACGCGCTTCGCGAACTGGGCGCCCTCGGCGGCAAAGCGAGAAATCGGGCCGGGATCGGCGAAGTTGCTCACAGCGACGCCGATCTGGCGCACGCAGAGACCATGTTCTCCTCGACCATGCACGTCAGCCATCCCACTGAGCAACCGCTTCCGGACGCGGCTCCAGACGACCTGACAGCCAGCTTCGGATTCGAGGCCAAAGTCGAGGGTGAAAGCGAAGTCGACGACGGCTCGGCGGACGCCGCGCCTCCCAACAAGCCGCGTCGCTCGCGACAGCCGGGCGCCAGCGGAACCGCCGCGCCCCCGCCGGCCGCCACGAAAACCACGCCAGAACTCCGACGTCGCCTCGGGCCGACCAAGCGGAAATCCCCATCTACGGGAGATGATCAATGAATACGTCCGACATCGAGCTTCTCAACCGGCTTCGCGCCAAGGCGTCGCCGGATGATCGCCGCATCGCGGCGGTCGCCCAGAAGCTGGAGGGGATCTATTACCCGACTGACTGTCGCGACGGCGTCGTTGAGGAGGCGCTGGGCGATTTAGCGCGACGGGCGTTGGAAGATGCGCCGACCAACGCAGGAAGGCGCAAGCCCGGACGCGGCGTCATCATCACGGCGGAATCGGGACAGGGCAAATCGCGCATTGTCGGCCATGCGCTCGACAGCATCCCGATCTTCGGCGTTGCCGGTCGATACGGCCACGGCTGCGTCACCCTGCGCGTCCGCACGCCAAAGCCCTGTTCGGGAGCGGGGCTCGGCCTGCACGTGCTTGACCTCCTCGGTTATCCCCTGACCGCGTCCCGCAAGGCGCACGAGATTTGGCGTCGTGTCCGGCAGCGGCTGTGCCAGCTCGGGGTGATGTTCCTGTGGATTGACGAATTCCAGCATTTGATCGACCGCAAGAACCTCCAAGACCTCCGCGACATCCGCGACACGCTGAAAAGCCTCCTTGAATACGAAGAGTGGCCGATTTACGTGATCATCACCGGACTCCCGCACTTGGTGACGTTGTTACAGGAGCCGAGCGAAGACCCGGAGAACGACATTCAGGCGGTCAGGCGCTACGCGTTCCTGTCGCTGCCGGGCCTGGAGTTGCCGCAGGAGATGGAGATCGTCGAGCGCGCGCTTACCGACCTGTCGCTTGCGGCGGAATTGTCTTTGAACTTCGCCGATCAGAAAGACCTGCAAAATCGGCTGGTTCACACGGCGCTCGGTCGGTTCGGTCTGGCGATCGAGATCATTCGGTGGGCGATTGCCGCCGCCTTGCTGGCGGGCGACGCGACGCTCCACGAAGAGCACTTCGCGCGCATGTACGAAAAGCGCACTGGTTCGACACTGGCCGCCAATCCCTTTGTCGTTGAAGACTGGCGCAACGTCGACTGCAAGGCGGTCCTTCAGGACCCGTCGGGGGACCCGATCATTGACGCAACCCCGATCATCTCCAGCAAGCGAAGGCGTCGGCGCGCATGAAACGCATTTCGCCGACTATCGACCTGGGTCGGCTCGAATCGCAGACGAGCTTTCTAGCGCGATTGGCGGCGCGCAACGGCGTCAGGACGCGGCAATTCTGCTCGGACTTAGGGCTGCCCTTCCAGCCAATCATGGACGGCGAGCGGTCCGCGCTGGACCGACTCGCCGACCTCGCCGGCGCATCCGTCGAGAGTCTGGTCGAGAACGCGATCGTCAGAACTGGAGGCCGGGAGTTTCGGTTCCGCAACGAGCATCTGCTGAAGAACTCAGTTCGCCGGACTCGGTTCCGAGTGTGCCCCGTGTGCCTTGCCGAAGACCTGGCGGAATCGGCTGATCCCGCGCCCTTTGCGCCGTATGTGCGCGTGACGTGGCAGATCGACGCCATCTGCACCTGCGAACGGCACGGCGTCGCCCTTCTTGAGCCGGCTTGGCCGGAAGATCAGGAGGAACGAGTTGAGTTTCCAGCGGTCCTCTCCGCGCTCACGCCAAACCTGAACCGACTGTCGGACGAGGCGATTCGCCGCGCGCTGTCGGCCCTGGAAGCGTATCTGCTTGGCCGAATCGGGGTTGTCGAGAAGGCGCCGTCGGAGCCCTGGCTGGACGCCCTGGAGTGGCACGTCGTCGCCAAGATGGCGGAGGTGATCGGCGTCGTGGAAGTGCTCGGACGGCGGCAAGGTTTGAGGCGCCTGACGCGCGATCAGCAATACGCGGCAGCGACGCACGGCTTCGCGCATCTTCGCGCCGGCAAGGACGGCTTCCGCGCGTTTCTGCAACGGCTGTTCGACGACTACCCGCACACCCGGAACTCATCGTCGGCCAAGGCGCAAGCAGTGATGGGCGGGCCCTTCCACGGGTTCCTTTCTCGGGGCGCGCCCGACAAAGGCTTCGAACCAATCCGCGACGTCGCCAGAGAGTTTGTGGCCGACAACTTCGACCTGCCGGAGGGCGACGTCATCTTCGGCAAGCGAATTGAGACCCGGCGCCATCACACCGTCAGGACGGCGGCGCTCGCAGGTCGCATGCATCCAAAGCGACTGCGCAAGCTGCTCGCGGCCTCCGGCGTTATGACGTCCGAACAGGCGACGTTGCCCAACGATCGCGTTCTGATGCCCGCCGAGGCGGTTGCCAGGATCATCGAGATCGAGCGCTCCAGCGTCGACCTGACGATGCTTGAGGATGTGCTGGGCGTTGGGCGTCCGCATCCGAAGTCGATCAAGAACGCTGGCCTGATCAAAGCCATTCCCTGGACGGGCAAAGACGCCCACGCCAAGCCGCGGTTTGCGAAATCGGAGATCGATCGCTTCCTCGCGAGTCTCTACGAAGGCGCCGTTTCGGTCTCGTCGGCGCCGGCTGGCTCAATGGACCCAGTCGCCGCGGCGCGCCGGTCGTACCGTAGTCTGATCGAAGTTCTCACCCTCATCCTCGACCGCCGCCTGACGTCAGTTTGGAAAGTCGAGGGCAGGGCCGGCATCGTGGCGCTGGCCGTGATGCCGGACGAGGTGCGCGCCCTGCTGTGCGGCGAGGCGCCTGATGGGATTGCGCCTTCTTGGGTCGAGAAGCGTCTAAACACCAGCTACCTGGTGATGCGCGCCCTCATCAAGCTCGAAGTCTTCAATCCGGTGACGATCGTCAACCCGGTGCGCGGCGGCGTTTCGAAGCTTATCCCAATGGCGGAAATCCTGGATTTCGAGCTGCGATATGTGTCGCTGACGAACCTGGCGGCGGAGCAGGGGCGGCATTTCTCGGCGGTCCTGGCCGACCTGAATGCGCGGGGAATTGAGCCCGTTTGGGACCACAAGGTCGTGCGGTCGCGATGGTATCGGCGCGAGGATTTGGCTCGGCAAATGGAGGGTGACAAGCGGTCATCTGGCTACAACGCAAGCACGGAATAGGAAAGCCAAAGCGATTCCAAGGCCACAGCGATCTGCAAAAAGCATTTTAACGTTCCATGCGGGCCTGACTCATTTTGGCCACAACTTCATGCGGATCCAAGACGTAGATGCCGCTCTCTAGCGAAACAAGCGTCCTATGGCCAACACCACTCCGCTGAAGGCTAATCTCAGGCACCGCCGGAGAAATTAGAGATGTCCAAGAAATGGCATTCACCGACGAATGCGAGCCTATCTCCTAAGGCTTGGGCAGTCCTCACCAATCTCGCGAACAGGTGCAACGGACTGCCACCATACCAGATCGTAGATGTCGCATCGCTTCGGCAAGGACAAGGCGGTCTGTCGGATAACGACCTCCAATGCGCCATGAAAGAGTTAAGAGCCATCGGATACGTCAAAACTGCTACTCGCTTTGAATTGAAAAGTCCCCACCCGGCGGTTAGGCGCCAGTCAAATAATGATCCATTTAATATCAGTGATTATAGTCGACGAAGCAACACAATACCCGTTTCAGTAATTGATTACACACATACGAAAGTGCAACTAACTGAAGCAGGCTACGTCGCCGCAGGTGGCTCTAGATGACGAAGAAAGAAACATCAGACGCCAAAACTAAGAAGGCTCCGAATCTAACGCTTCCAAAAGAAGACGGGCTGTGGTGGCTAGGGCCGTGGAGCAACCTTGTACACTGCAAACACTGCCACGGTCTCACCGGGCCGCGCGAATGCTCCGTTTGCGGTGCGAACGACCCGGTTAGCAGTTACAGAACCGAAGAGCGAAACGGTGTGGTACTAGAAATCAGCCAAGGCGCCGTAAGCCACACCATGCATTCCCTATTACTCTTGATGAAACGAGAATGCGAGCGACCAACACAGGGTGAGATCGCGCAAGTATTGCCAAACTCTGCATCAGAACACGCAATGATTGTCATCCTGTTCTGGACTTTATTTGAACATATATTTGAACAACTTCTTCGAACAGGCGCTGGGTCGCTACCGCCCCGGGTGACGAAAGACCTGTTTAATCGACACCAGTCCATCGGCGCTCGGATGAACGGCCTCTATTCGATCCTATTCGGAGCTACGATGGAAGCCGACCTCAAAGAGAGCGGGCACAACAAAACATACGACTTCCTCCGACGAGTTCAGAAAAAGAGAAACGATTTCATTCACGGCGACGCAGAGGCAATCGACGACGCTCTTGTGGCGGAGACGTTGAAACGTCTGCGTGACGTACAAGCGGCGTGGCTTGCTATCTACAACAAGCGTTGCACCGGCAACCCAAATGCGCCTCCGGTATGGCAAAATCACCACGCTCAGGCAACATCACGAACGAGTGGCAAATGAGGTCAGCCCCCCATCGTTTCGTTTGCGGGAACTGCTTCAGCGACAACGGCCTGAAGGAATACTGTTCCGACCATGCGCGCCGGAGGCGTTGTAACTTCTGCCACGCCAACGGCAGCGAACCAATCGCCGCTCCGATAGAAGACGTCGTCGCGCACATTCGCGACAGCATCTACAGACGTTACTCATCTCCAGAAAATGCCGGCGTCCCATACGAGTCGGCGGAGGGTGGTTGGATATTTAAGCCGTCCTCGACTGACGAATTGTTCGAGGAGTTAGGGCTGGAATTCACTGACGAACAGCAAACTCTCAAAGAAACAATCACCAATAGCCTTGATAATGATCAGTGGGCAGAACGCAATTTTTACAATTTATCCGCAGAGGAAAAGAACCAATTCAGTTGGGAGCGCTTCTGCAATATCATAAAGCATGAACGACGCTATTTCTTCCTCCACCAAGAAACGAAAATAGACGGAGACGACGACGAGTTGCTCCCACCAGCAGACGTACTCAAAATGCTTTTCTCATACGCGCAGCGAACTAACGCATTCTCAGTCCTGTCTGCTAACTCGCAGTTTTATCGCGCGCGTCACCAACGCCCGGACGAGGAGTCCTTCACATCAGCTTCTGACTTGGGACCTCCGCCTTTAGATTGCGCAACTAGGCCTAACCGCATGAGCCCGGCGGGCATTGTCATGCTTTACGCCGCGGAGGACCCATCAACGGCCGTCGCGGAAATTATGCGCAAGTCAGGAACCTACGTGATCGCTGAGTTCGTCGGCGATCGCGACCTCTTGCTCCTTGACCTAACCCATCTGCCTCCCGCACCGACCCTCTTCACCGAATTCCCTGACGACTTGGAGGAAGATCCAACACCGCGCTTGGCCTTCCTACACGATGTTAGGCGTGAGATTTCCAAGCCAATCGAAGACGACAAACAAGGCCATATCGACTACGTACCGACTCAGGTGGTGACCGAATACCTTCGAACGATCGTTCGCATCGAGGGGAAAAGCATTGATGGCATCCGCTACGCCAGTTCCCGTCGGCGGGGTGGCAACGCAATCGTAATATTCGCCGACCAGTCCAATCTAATTCTACCACCAGAAGAACAGACATACGCCTACGCATTAGGTGACCACTGGCTTCGGCTTAACAAGGTCGACAACGTGCTGCTGTCTGACGAAGACCTCAAAACACGCGAGCAAACGTGGAAGGCGAAAAAGCCATGGAAACTGCCGGAGACTTGATCGCGACCGACCAACGAATCGGCGACGCTATTCGCTCTACGGCCTTAATAATATTGCGTCGACGTTGATCGCTTTGATCAAGGAGTACACTGATGAGTAAGCCAATAACTCTGAGCAATGGAAAGGAATGGAAGACACAAAAGGCTGCGGAGGTGCATTTCCGCGGCATTCTACACGCGTACGAAAACGGTGACATCATTTCCGATCTTGATCACCATGACGATCTCGTTGCGCTTCTGGAGCGGTACGACAACGCAATCACCAAGACTACGTCTAAGATCGGCTGTGGAATCGACCATTTTGAACGCCGCCTAAACGCTAATGTTGGATATGCAACGCCAAGTTTTTGGGTCGTTCGAACCGACGGAACCGCCACAGATTTCAGCTTTTACACGGCGCTAAAAGGCGAACCCAAGCCTCGATCCCAGGAGTTTATTGACGCCTGTCGCGCCGCCGTCGCCGCCGATCTCAGACGCGCAAAGGACACGCATTTCAAGCTACACGCCGACGCTAACGGCCAAATCTTATGTGATTTGAGCGATGAACCGATTTCGCCCGAAAACGCCCACTTAGATCACGCATATCCGACTTTTGGCGTGATGGTGGTCATGTTTCGCGCCGCACAAGGCTGGCACGACACAATCCCTGACGGCATCCTTACGCCGTCGCAGGACGCTCAAACGACAACTAAATTTGCCGACCCTGACACCGCGACGAAATTCCGAGAATTCCATCGCCGTGGTGCGAAGCTCCGAGTCATCTCAAGAAGAGCCAATTTGTCTAAGGCGGCTAGTCAGCGCGCACCAAAGATCAAGAGACCAGTCACACTCTAGCCACCGCACGTCACACGTGTCCACGGCGCCAGCGCATCGGATGAGTTCACGCTATTGAAACGCTTCCTTCTCTCAATCGCCGAGCTAGCAACGATTGTTGCTGCAACCGCCGTCATTGAAGCGGGGATCGTACTTGGCCCACCTTTCATCGGGGCTTCGCAATGCTGGGCGGCACAGCACTCCTACAACTGTTTCGCTGCTTGGTACGCTCTCTTCTGGACGGTCCCGATTGGGCTGATTGCCTCTCCATTCGCCTTCTTTGCGACGCGGCGAATTCTCCACAAGACACTCTTCGCTAAACTATGGGAGAGGGCGATCGGCTTCGACCCACATCAATCAGCGCGAACTTTCGACAACTCATGGGAGTCGAAGCGGGGCTGAGGGAGACAGTTCGCGGACAAACTATGGGTGAAAATGCGGCCAATCTTTCCGGAAAATTGCGCCCCAGAGGCCGGGTTTGCAGCCAAACTTTGCCGCGCATTACACCAAAGGTAATTCCGAGTCGCGGTCAAGTGCTCGCACCCAGCACTATGTTCCGCGACTCGTTCTAAACTCCTTCACAAGAGAGGGGCGCGGGAAGAAAAGACAGATTTTTGTTTACGACAAACGTACCGACAGAGCCTTTCGAACCTCAGTTGATAATGTTTTCGCGGAACGTGATTTTAATACTGCGACGACTCCTGACGGCGTCTTCTGCTTAGAAGACGGGTTGGCCAATCTAGAGAACGTAGTAGCACCGATAATAGCCGGTATTATTCGGCGTAAAAACTGTAAGTTGCAAACCGCGGAGTCAGCCGCTGCGTTGTCTCTATTCATTGCAATTCAAAGAGTTCGTGGGACCACAACGAGGGCGGTTATCGAAGAATTTACGGGTCGTGTTCGGCAAGTGATCGAATCCAATTTCGAAGATAATGTCAAAGCCTTAGAGGACATTGACAAAGCTCGTAATTCCGAAGCGATCAAACTCCAATCACTAAACTTGATGCGAAATGGAGCGGCGAAATTCGCTCAACATATTGCTTCAAAAGACACAGTTATCTTTTCTGCTCCAATTGGACATAGATTCGTGATCGGCGATTCGCCGGTGGTATTGCACAACGATAAGGATTTTGGTCCATACGGCAACCTTGGGTTGGGTGCGCCCGGAATTCAAATCTATTTTCCAATTTCGCCGGACTTGGCCCTAGGTTTCTTCTGCCCCTCAATTGTGGCCGGATGGAAGAAGGAACGCGACAATCTAGCAAATCGTAGAGCGCAGGCCGCTGCTTTGGCAGTCATTGGCAGCCTGGATGTTTCAGTTCAGGGGCGAGAAGCAATACCTCTTTTCGACCGGGCCATCGCAGGATATGACGACAAACTCGCGTGTATTCTCGACGGAGACCCTTTAATATGCGATTCAGAGAATATGAAATTGATGAATTTCCTTCAAATAAGTCAAGCTGAGCGGTACGTTGCTTCGGTTGACGGAGACTTTTCCCTTGCCAAGACCATGATTTCCAACGACGAACGCTTTCGCGGTGGCCATCATCCAAGAATGGATTAAAGTAGCTGTCCCGCCCCGTCGGGCGTCGCGTGAGCAACGCAATCAGTCCGTCGCCGCATAGGAGACCCTCGCCGCGCTGGGCATTACGGTGACGGGGCATTACGGTGACGGGCATTACGGTGACGCTTACTCAAATGCCGAATTGCCCGCCGGCCCCATCGCGTCGTCGCCGTCAAGCGCCTTCGGCATTACGGTGACGCTTACTCGCATTACGGCATTACGGTGACGCTTACTCAAATGCCGAATTGCCCGCCGGCCCCATCGCGTCGTCGCCGTCAAGCGCCTTCGGCGCTCCTCCGCATCGCTGCGGCCCCTTCGGGGTGACGGCGCCGGCGCGACGGGGCGTTTCGCGATCAAGGCCTTCGACGCGCGAAGCCGGCCGCGCGCGGCCGGTTTGCGGCGTCGAAAGCCTTGAACACCGACCGCCTGATCCGAGCGCAGCGGCCCCTGCCTGAGCGCGGCGCCGGGCGCGTCGCACGAGCGTCGCGCAGTCGCGTCCGCTATCGCGCTCGACTTTCCCCACCCCATCCGGTCGGCTCCGCCGACCCCCTTCCCCGCTGGCGCGGAGAAGGGGGCGCGCTATCTTGCGCGCATGGATGAGCCGCCATTTCGGCAGTCGTCGCGCAAGTTCGCGCGGGCCCGGCGTCGCGCCATGACCGAGGCCGAGACGCTGCTTTGGAGCGCCCTGCGCGACCATGGTCTCTCCGGTCACAAATTTCGCCGCCAGACGCCGATCGGGCCGTATTTCGCCGACTTCGCTTGCCTCGCCCGCAAGCTTGTCGTCGAGGCGGACATCCGGCCCCATCGCGCCGTCGCCGCCTCGCTGTCCATTTCGTGTTTCACGACGCGCCCGGCTCGCCTTCGGCCGCCGCCGCCTTCGCCAGGATCGCCGCGCGATATTTGTCTTTCAGCGGCTTGACATAGGGCTCGACGAACGTGTTGCCGCGGAACGGCGCGGCTTTGCGGTCGACCGCCGCTTCCATTTGCCGTAGCGCCGCTGCCAGGCCGGCGGCGTCGCCGGGCCCGAGGGTGATTTTCGCCAACTCGCCGTCAAGAGAGCGGAACGCTCTGCACGCATCCTCGACGCGCAACCGCATCTGAAAGAGTTCCATGATCTCGGCGATCTTGGCCATGGGAGCGCCCCTCCGCTCGTCGTGGCGCGAAGGGATGCTATCCCAATTCATGATCCGCGACGATCACGGCCCGCGGGCGTGGCGCCGCGATCTAAGGCGCGCCAGGCGCCGTTCGGCGTTACGGTGACGCCGGGCCCGCCGCGCCGCCGCGCAGTCCCCCGCTGGCGCTTCACGGATGCCTTTGTTCGCGATGGCGGCTCTGCAGCAACGTGTCGCGCGCCGCGTTCAATTCCATGGCGAAATAGGCCGACCCGCCGAGGTCGGGATGGACGCGTTTCATCAGATGGTTATAGGCGGCGTGGATTTCGTCTTCGCTTGATCGCGCGCCAATGCCGAGGATCTCGAGCGCCCGATCGGCGTTCATGTCGCCGGCGGTTCCGTCGCGCCCGCGATCCTCCTTCTGCTGCTGCGCCTTGCGATCCCGCTCGGGCGCCTCAGCCTGGCGACGCCGTTCCGCGTTCTGCCGCTCGTGGAGAACGCGCTCGGCCGCGCGCTTTTGTCGGTCCTGAGCGTCGTGCGCCGTCTTCTGGCGCTCTCGCTCCGCCGATTCCTCCAGTCGTTGCGGGTCGGCTTCGTCTTTCGGCCCGTCGCGCTCTTTGTCGGCGCCGCCGCCAAACAGGCGCGCGAACAGTCCCGGTCTGAGTTCCGCTTGCGCGGCGGAAAGACCGTGTTCCGCGGCGAGCTTGAACAGACGATCGGCCTCGCGCGCGTCCTGCGGCAACCCGCCACGGCCTTGCTGGCGCATGCGGGCGAGATAGTACTGCGCGACCGGGATTCCCTTGTCGGCGGCGAGCGCGAACAGGCGCGCGGCCTTGCGCTCGTCGCGCGGCAAGCCGCCGCGGCCAAATTCATAGAAGACGCCGAGATCGCATTGCGCGGATGCGTCGCCTTGGTCGGCGGCGAGCTCGAACAGCAAGGCGGCTTTGTGGTCGTCCTGCGCCAGCGCGCCTCCCCCCTGGGCGTATTTCGCGCCAAGGCTGCACTGGGCGGCGGCGAACCCCTGCTCGGCGGCGAGCTTGAGGAGACGAACGGCCTCGCGCTCGTCCTGCGGCAGCCCGCCACGGCCTTGATCGAACAAAAGCGCAAGATTGTATTGCGCCCTGGCGTCGCCCCGGGCGACGTCCAGCATGTAACGACGTGCGTCTTGGTCTTTCTCTGACATCGCTTTCCTTAGACGTAACTAAGCGTGTCGAGGTAGAACAAAGTCATTATGGGGAAAATAGGTTTCCAGAGCGTGAATATATCGTACTAAAATTGTCGAATCGGGCCGCCCTTGATCTGACGGCCAATTGAGCGCTCGAACGTCAGCGGGAGATTGTCGATCCGGAAACACACGCTTCCCTGAGGTCGGCGGCGCTCGCCGCCCAGCGCACGCTTGGCGGCAGAGCGCGCGCCGTCTTGCGCCTGACCTATCCGTGCGAGATCGATCCGGCTGGCTTAGCCGGTCTCCGACCTGATAGCCCGTCACGGGCAGGGGTGACGCAACCCGTCGTAGCCGAGGTAAGTCCCGCTGACGGGGTCGTACGACCGGTACGTCTGCTGGCAGTACGCAACGGAACCGGCGTCGCCGGCCACCTGCGGCCCCGCGTCGCCGTACGCTGGGCCTTGATCCGAATAGACGGGATAAGACTCAGCCGGATAGGACTCGGCGGGGTAGTAGCCTTGGTTCTGCTGCATCGCGCCGCCGATGATCACCCCGGCGGCCAATGCTGCGGCGCCGACGCCAATTCCATTGCCTCGCCCGTAACCGTGCGCATAACCGCGATGCTGATAGCGATATTGGGTCGGGCCGGCGTGAGCGGCGCGATAGCCGCTACAGGCATGACCGATTCCACATCCGCCCTGGGCCGCGGCTGGCGCGGATGGAATCAGGATGGCGAAGGCGCTCGCGATGGCGACGCCGCCCAATAGAAAGCTTCTCATTGTGAACCTCCGTCCGTTCTCCCGATAACGTGGCGGGTGCGGCAAAGTTCCGCCAGCGTCGGAAAATACGCACGGCGTTCGCGCGTTCATCAGAATGGCGACGAGGTGACGGCGTCATGGACGACGGCGACCGGCGCTCAATCGCCTGTTCAGCTTCAGGGCCCGCGGCGCCCTACGCCTTTGTTTGTCATCCCCACGCCGGCGAGGATCCAGCGGCGGGGGAGGGCGCAAGCAATCGAGACCGGGCGTTTCATCTGGGCCCCCGCGTTCGCGGAGGGGACAGTTGTGTCGGGCGCCAAACGACGCGCTCGCCGCTGTCGGCCCGATCGGCGATCGCGCCCCGCTCTGCGGCCCGCGAACTGAGGGAGAGGATGCGGCAAGGGACGCGACCGACGGCCGCGTCGACAAGGACGCGTCCTCGCCTGGTTCGCACACTGTGAGACAGTGCGGCTGCGGACGTCAGCCAGGCAGGCTCGGCTGACGGAGGTCCTCAGCCGGGCGAACGGCGATCTTGTTCTTGACGCCGGTCACGCCGGACACCCGCCGCACGATCGACTCCGCGTACGACCTTAGGTAGGGCCTCTCAACGATTCCGTGCAGCGTCACCACCCCGGCGTTCACCTCTGCGGTGACCCGGTAGCGCGGGATCGCGAGATCCCAATGAAGCGCGTTCGCGACTTCGGCGCCAACATCCACCATACCACAACCTCCCTATGGTTTAGCGCACCTGAATTAGGTTTAGTTCAGGTTTTCATCAAATTGTCTGACCAAGGACAATTGTATGATAAGTGCGAAAGTCAGTGGAGTGGATCCACTCAACCTGTAAGCGCTTTGCAACGCGAGATTACAGCGCTCGCTAAGCCAAGACAACTGTGCGGGATAATTAATTCTAAGCGAATTAAACTATACATGCGGCAATATAACGCATCGTGAGCATAACCAATGCCTGCGTGTGCAATCCAAGTTTGTCGCGATCGGACCGCGGCGCGGGCGAGGGCGGCGCGCCGCGTGCGGCTCAGGCGGAGACGGCGGTTTTCGCTTCTTCGACCCGTTCGCGGGCGCCCAGGCCGGCGCTGAAGCGCACGCAATTGCGCCCCGCCTTCTTGGCGGCGTAGAGCGCCTGGTCGGCCCGGCGGTAGAGATTGGCGAAACTTTCGCCCGGCGCGCGGAGCGCCAGGCCGGCGGAGATTGTCGTCTGGATCGTTCCGCCGTCGATCGCGATCGGCGTCGCCTCGACCCGCGTCCGCAACGCGATGAGCTTGACGATCAGATCGTTGTAAGCGCTCGGCGGCGCGAGCAGGGCGAATTCCTCGCCGCCGACGCGCGCGACCTGACCCGCCGCGCCGAGAACCGATTGCAACGCCTCGGCGACCTGGCAGATGACGACATCCCCCACCTGATGGCCATGGGTGTCGTTGATGCGTTTGAAACGGTCGATGTCGAAAACGACCAGCGCCTGTTGGACGCTGCCTTCGCGTTCCGACATTTGCATGAAGGCGCGGCGATTCATCAGGCCGGTGAGCGGGTCGGTGAGGCTGCTGCGCTCGGCTTCGCATTTGGCCCGGTAGAGCGACAGGTTCGAGCGCGCCCCGTAGTAAGCAAGCGGCAACGCCAAAATGCCGACATTGAACGTAGAGACGCACAGGTCGATCGCGATGACCAGTGGCGAAATCCCCTCGAAATAGTCTGACACGATCGCCACTATGAACGTAAGCGCGAGGCAGAGCCCCACGACGGCGGCGGTGAAACGCCAGACGCCGCGCCTATCCTTGATGACGACATCGAGCGGAGAACGAAAAACGATCAACGCGGCTTTCCAGTTTCGATAGGGCGTCACAACGCTGCGTAAGTGGGCAGCCGCACATGAACGGCGGTTTAACGACGACGTCGCTGCGGCGATTGCGCACCGCGGCGAGATTCGAGCCGCCGACTGCCAGGCGCCCGCGGAGTTCCTTGGTCTTCGTGGGTCCATCGGCTGGCGCCGACCCTTCGGAAGCGAGCCGAACGGCTTCGTGGCGTCGAAGTCGCCGCCGAGGCGGTTAACGATTCGCTGTCGCGATCGCAATCAATCAACCGATTTTCGCCGCCTGCATGTCCGATGCGGCGATGACCAGGCGATCGCCGCCGATTGGGCGGGCTGCGATCCGACCGGCCGTCTGCGCCGGCTCGCGACGCCGCGCTTCAGGCCGCCTCGAACAGCGGCGCGATCGTCATCTCCGGCACCAGCACCAGGCCCTTGTCGGTGATGCGGATCTCCGGGATCACCGACAGCGGGATCAGGTTGAAGCCCATGTAGGCGATCGTGCAGCCC
>Ga0181520_10005199_pt1 | contig 20990 bp, 17 predicted proteins | sample PEATcosm2014_Bin_29_FD_132451 | JGI IMG/M metagenome (GOLD analysis project Ga0181520, IMG submission 132451) | Peatland microbial communities from MTU Mesocosm Facility, Houghton, MI, USA - PEATcosm2014_Bin02_30_metaG | ecosystem: Environmental > Terrestrial > Soil > Wetlands > Peat | place... | reverse complement strand
TTTACAATCGCCAGCGCCTCCACAGCGCCCTGGATTACCATTCGCCAGTTGACTTCGAACTCATAAACAACTAACCAAATGACCCAACTTCTCCGTCCACTTTATCGAAGCAAGCCCAAAGCTTCCGTTTTGAGCGTGGCGAAAAAGGATTCGGCCATGGCGTTGTCATAACAGTTGCCTTTGCGGCTCATGCTGGCCGTGATTTGATTATTTGGCCAGTAGCGCCTTGCAGGCGCTACTGGCATATTGAACGCCCCGATCCGAATGGTGCAGGAGCCCCGGAGCCGGACCCCGGCGTTGCCGGGCCAGTTTCAGGGCTTCTGTCACCATAAAGGTTTCCAAGGAGTCGCCGGTGCACCAACCCAGCACTTTGCGGCTGCAGGCATCCAGCGTCATGGCCAGATACAACCAGCCTTCTTGGGTTGGCAGGTAAGTGATGTCACTGACCCAGACCTGATTGGGGCGCGCGGGGGCGGGCACTTTGGCCAGCCAGTTTTCCGCGATGGCCAGGCCGTGGTTGCTGTGCGTGGTGCGGGGGCGATACCGGCGCTTCTGACGCGCCCGCAGGCCGGCCTGGCGCATGAGGCGGGCCACGCGGTTTTTGCCGCAATGCTGTCCCTGACGCCGTAGCGCCACCTGCAATCGGGGACTGCCATAACTTTTACGACCGGCCTCAAATGCCTGGCAGACCAGTGGCGTGAGCGCTTGATCTTGCTGGCGACGCGGGCGTTCGGGCTTGTGGTGATGGGCGTAATGCCCAGCGCGGGAAACGTCCAGCGTCTGACAGAGCAGCTGGATGGGTTCGGCGGTTTGCATGGCCATCTGCTCGATCAATTCGAATCGCCGAGCAGGCCGGGCTGCTCCGAGCAGATGGCCAAGGCTTTTTTTAGGATTTCACGCTGCCGTTGGGTATAGGCCAGTTCGCGGCGCAGGCGCTGGTTTTCGCGTTCCAGCTCGCTGGGCTTGCCAGTGGTGGCCACTGGCCCGGTAGCCGACGGGGATGCTTGCTGGTGCCGCCAAGCACGCAGGGTGTCGACGCTGACACCCAAATCACGAGCAACGTCGCGATAGGGCTTCCCGCTGGTCCGGGCCAGTTCCACCGCCTGTTGGCGAAAGGTGGCATCATAGGGCTTGTGGGTTCGTGGCATAGGTCTTCGCTTTCTTTTCTACCACTCCGCGCCCGTGTCTGCAAAATCGAAGAAGCCTCAGTGTCCGTTTTGGTGTCCGTTGTGGACTCCTTCGTTCTTAATCCACTGCCACACAAGCGGTTAGGACTGGAGGCGGAGGTCGGAACCGGCCATGCGCTTGGCCAATGTGAATGGCCGGTCGGGCCAGGTGGCGTTCTTCGTGGTGGCGCTGAACTACTTCGTGCCCGTGCCGCAGGCGGATGGCCTGGCTGGACTCAACAATCAATCATCTGCAGCAATGCTGCCAAAACGATCAGCAGCGGCGATTGCGTGTGCAGGCGGGCACCGAGGCCGAATTGCTGGCGGATGATAAAAACTTTCTTGCTGCTCCCACCACCCCTTCGACGCCCGCCATAAGTTTTCGGCGACGGCCAGTTCCTTGTCGCTGGTGCGGTTTGACGGGAATGATTATTCGGTGCCGGTGCGCTGGGTGCATCATCCGATCGTGGCCAAGGGTTGTTTTGACCGGTTCATTTTTGTGTGGCGATGGCAGTGAAGTGACCCGGCATGCACAGATCTGGGCAGCCGAGCAGGTCTGCTTTGAATCGTTGCATTATCTGACGTTGCTATAGACCAAGCGAGGGTGTGCTAGATCATGCCCGACCGCTGTATAGGAATGCCAATGGATTCAGGAAAGGTGATACCAGGAGCACTACTGGCGAGTTGTGGAACAGCCTTGTTTTCATCGGCAATATCATCTCTGACTAATTGGCTGTGGTCGAATTCTTTTGGCGTAGTTGGAAGCGTGCGTGCGACCAGAGACGCAGTCGCGGGCATAGTTGATTAAGTGGTGGGCGACCATGGCGATCTGGAAGATGTTCTCGATGCGGCCCTGGCGCAACTGAATCCAGAACATTGACCAAAACTCAGTGCGGTAATCAGCCTTGAGGCCAGCACGCCAGACCAGCCGGGTGAGAATTGAGAATGCGCGGTGAAGGTTGCGAGGCGTGGCTTGGAGGAGTGGCCGCTTGGGGCGACGCCGATGGGGATAGGTGTTTTCGGCCTGTGTGGCGTAACGGTGGTAAATGGCCTTGGGATCGTAAGCTTCGGCAATCACCCGCCGCCAATTGACCACCAATTGTTCGTAGGGCTGAAGAAATTGGATGTTGGAGTCGCGACAGTCGTCGCAAACGATCCGCCCTGCCAGCTTCATGCGCTCATAGAGCGGGGTCTTGGGCAGCGCGTAGAGGATGTTGACGGTCTGGATGGGCAACTGGGAGGCGCGGATGAAGTCGGCGATGGCCAGCGGGGTTTGCTCCGTGTCAGTATCGAAACCCATGATGAGGCCTGCGGCCACCTCGATCCCATAACTGTTGAGCGTGGCAATAACATCCAGAATCGGCTTTTGGAGATTGACAGTTTTCTTGATCGCGCGCAGGGCGACGGGTTCGGGCGTTTCGATGCCGCAAAACACATTGGTGAAAAAGGCGTCTCGCATCTGGGCCAGGATATCCGGGTGCTTCGCCAAACCCAAAGTCGCCTCACAGGACAGCCGCACTTGGCCGTCCCATTTCTCCTGCCATGCCACCAACTGGACGAGCAATTCGCGGGTTGCCTGAGGATCGCCGATGAAATTGTCGTCCACAAAATAAACTGAGGGCGCGCCGGCGGCGGCCAAGAGATCCAGTTCACGGATGATTTGCGCCGGATTCTTATGCCGCGGGCGGCGTCCGTAAAGCGCGGGGATGTCGCAAAATTCGCAGGTAAGCGGGCAACCGCTGGAGAACTGCACCGTGCCCAGCAGGTAATTGCGGATATTGATCAGGTGATAGGCGGACGTCGGCAGCTCGGTCATCGGCAGACGCTTAACGGTGCGGAGGATGAGTTGTCGTGGACAGCATTCAACCGAGCGGTCAATGAGTTTGAAAAGCTGGATGGTGGCGTCACCCGCTTCGCCGCAATGGACGATGTCGGCATCAGGATACCATTCCGGCACGGCTGAAGCCGACGGGCCACCCAGCACGGCAGGTTTGCCAGCCCGGTGCGCGCGGGCAATAATGTCCTAAATTTGTTCCCGCTGGATGTGCATGCCGGTGGTGAACACGACATCGGCCCAGAGCAGGTCATTCTCTGCGGCGGGCCGGACGTTCTCGTCAATGAACCGGACTTCCCAGCGGGCTGGTGCCAGCGCGGCGATGAGCAGGATCCCCTGCGGCGGCATGAATGCCTTGACTGATCCCATCAATGGGAAAGCGTAGTTAAACGTGGCAAACGACCAGGCGTATTCCGGGAAGAGACACAGAACCCGACGAGTATGCCGGGGTGTGAAGTGAAAAGTGGAATCCGGAGGCATCATCTCATTTTGGTTGTCAGGGAGCTGTTTCATCTCGCCCAGCCCGCGCCTGTGAATGAGCGTAGATTCATATAGTTGGCCAAAGCCATCACCGGAAACACCTTGGGATAAACCGGGTAATCCACATATAAAATCCCAGGATGTCCGGTCCCGACCACCGAACCATCGCGCCAGGATTCCAACTCGCTCCTGGTATCCAGTAGATAATTCACGGCCTCGGAAGCGGTTTCGGTGTCTCGAAGCCCCATTTCACAGAGGAACTCAAGCACCCACGCGCTCTGGGTCGGGGTGCTTGCCCCCCGGCCCCGATGTCCGTCATCAAGGTAGGATAATGTTGATTCGCCAAAACCGCCATCGGAATTCTGAAAGCTCATCAGCGTCTGGGCAGCCACGCGGAGATAGAGTGATTGAGGCAATTCACCCGCCCGCAGAAGCCCGGTTCCGGCCTGAGTGGTGCCGTAAAGAGTGTTGATGCCCCAGCGGCCTTCCCAGAGGCCCGTGATGGGGTCCTGAGTTCTGCGCAAAAAGCGGACTGCCCTCCTGACGGATCGGGAATGCCGGGCGGTCAATCCGTTGGCACCGAGGCCGGCGAGCACATGACCCGTGTTATCGGCGGAACTGTCGTCAAACAATTCCACCGAATCGGTGAGGTTCTTGGTGAACAGCTTCATCATCCGGCTCCCGACGTTGTTCTGGTCAAAGGCTCCCCAGCCGCCGTCGGAGTTTTGCCGTTTCAAAAGCCAGTGAAGTCCCAGCTTTCGGAATTCCGCCGCTCCCGTCCTTCGAGTGAATGGCACCATCTGTCCTAGGAACACCAACGCCCTCGACGTGTCATCAACATCCGGGTATTGCTCGAAGTCTCGCCCGTAGGGAAAGCCTCCTTCGACCGTCTGCGTTTCATAGAGATGCTCGGCAGCAAGAACCAGAGAATCGCTCGTTTCCCCGGCCTGCGCCAGCGCCTGTGCCGCCAAGATGGTATCCCAGACACCCCCGTGCATCAGGCAACCGAGGTAATTCCCAGTTCCATTCTTGAAATACAGCGTATCCACGAACTCGAGCCCGCGTTTAATCGCTCTTGGAACGCTGGAAAACTGGCCAGGATGTTTCCGGTAAAAATGGTCCAGCGCCGCGATGCTGAAGAGAGTCGAGACCGTATATCCGCCCCAGCTTCCGTGTTGTCGCTGCTGCCGGAGGATTTTACTGACCATGAATCCATCATACCAGACGGAAGGTTCGTTTTCTTTCTCGCTTGTTTGCCAGGAAGGCCCGACAAAGAGTTCGTTCAACTCAAGCTCCGGCCCGAAGGTGCCGCGGATCTTGTGCGACACGCGATTGTGGCGCAGGTAGGCCATGGGGATCAAGTGGGGGATGACCCATTGCGAGAATTGCCTGTAGTTGAGCGGCAGCGCTTCCAGGAAAATCAGATAGGGGATTTCACTGATCTCATCCCAGCCGTGCAATCCGAAAAGCGCCAGAACTGTCTTGGTAAACTGATTGGTGGAATCAATTCCGCCGGCCGCGAGGATGAATTCTCTGGCGGCCTCAATGGCCGGCAGCACATTGGTGGCCGAGATGGAAGTTCTAAAGAGCTTAAGCGCGGCATAGTTGAGCACGGTCGCATTGATGTCGCCTGAAGGAATCGCCGGATCCCGGGCCTGCTTCCAGGAACCATCTGACAATTGGCTTTCTACAAGGATTGTTGCCAGCCGGTTCAAATCCAACTGCGAAGAAAATTCCCGGAAGCGGGGCCACTCCAGGAACAGCGCAAAGAGCGAAATATAATGGGACCCAAGGTGGGCGGGGAAACTCCAGCATCCTTGCCTGTCTTGTTGCTCCAAGAGTGCTTTTACCGACTTCTTCAAAGTCGTTTCTACCTGCTGCTCCATTAAACACATAAAATTGAATCTCACTAAATATCAATGCCGGTGCCCGCGCGCCGCGCGAGGGGAGTTCTGCCTTTTAGGGCTTCATTCCATGGCTTAGTTCGGATGACTGCCGGGAAAGAGGCCCAGACCGGACGCCGTTTCAAGATCGCCTCAATTTCCGCGCCAAGGCAAATCACGACGACTTGATTACCTCAACGTCTCGGAGCCGTAGTTCTGCGCGTCCGCCAGGGTGAAATACAGAATCCCACAGGGATTCCCGATGCCGACGACCGGGCGCACAAATTCAAAATCCGGAACTATCTTTAGTTTGGGTTTTGTATGCGACAGCATAATAGTATTGAGAGTGTCCAGTCGCGTCGCCTGCTGAAGGCCACGGCGAAAGCGTTCTACGGTTCAGAGGCTAACGGAGCAGTAGAACCACAATGACGATGACGAGCAGGAGGCCGACCCCGCCTCCGCCGATATAGAGCGCGCTGGCCAGAACGGGTGTGAATAAAAGATGCATTGTTTGTGTTTCATTTTTTATGGCAATTCATTTGCCATCAGTTTCTGCCGTGACGTTACGCGATGAGCTGGTCTTTGGCTATGGGGTGTAACCCGACCGTGGATTTGAACGACCCAAGTCTTAAGCCGTTGGGTTGAAAACCACAGGGCGGCGGACGGCTCGGATTGATGTTTGCACTTGGCGCGGCTTCTGGAAGTCCTCAACCCCGCGCCGACAAACGCCAGAAATACGCTGACGGCTTTGCGGTCAGCAAACGAGTGGCAATGGCAGATGATGAAGCCGGCTTGCCAGCGCAAGGTATCGCCCAGCTGATTCGTCGGCTAAAACCAGACCGTCATGGGTGCCGGGCGCGCTGCGCAGGAATTGAGCGTAGGCCAGCACGCTGTCTCGTCGTTGATGCCGCCGTCCACGCTGATGTGGTAGGAAAAATTCTTTTTGCGCCGCCACGCCGCCGCCTGCTGAATTTTGGGCAGGCCTTCGCGGATGAATTCTTGTCCACCAAAGCCGGGATTGATCGTCATCTAATTGGGCGGGAATAATGTGCAACAAAAATGAGCTGCGGACATTGTGGTCCAGAGCTCATTTGGAAACCCCAAAGTAGGGGCTTGTTACAAGTAAAATGATGTATAATGCCCCTACGAACATCCGAGGCTTTCGCCGCAGTTCAGACATTTGTAACACGCGCCGTTGCGCACGGTGATCTGGCCGCAGTTCGGACAGCTCGGCGCGTCCTGCTGATTGGTGATCATCTGCGTGAGTGCCGTGGCGCGACGTTCATGGCTGTGACCATTGCCTTTGCCCGACGTGACCGGGTCCACGTCCGTGTCATCCGACATCGGCAACAGTCCAGGCACCGGACGGTTCACATTTTTTTTTATTTCCTCGGCGAGGCCGGGCATGGCCAGATCCGGCTGGGTGCGGATGACCTGGAGACTTTCGCGGTAGCCGGGCACGAATTGCAGCGCCATCCAGCGGAAAACGTAATCGGTGATGGACGAGGCGCTGCGGATTTCCGGATTTTTCGTGAAGCCGCTCGGCTCAAAACGCTGGTGCGCGAATTTCTTCACGAGCGCTTCCAGCGGCACTCCGTATTGCCAAGCGAGGCTCGTCAGCGTGCCGATGCTGTCCATCAAACCGCCGATGGTGGAGCCTTCCTTGGCCATCGTGATGAACAATTCTCCCGGCGTGCCGTCGTCGAACAGCCCGACGGTGAGATAACCCTCGTGGCCGGCGATGTCAAACTTGTGCGTGACAGCCGTGCGCGTGTCGGGCAGACGGCGGCGCAGCGGCTTGCCGGATTCATCCTGCAACCGGGCGACTTCGGCTTCGAGTTCCTTGATGCGATTGGTGAGCGTGGTGCTGTCGGGGGAAGACCGGTCGCCGCCTTCGTTGGTTTTTTTCGTGTTGAGCGGCTGCGAACGCTTCGAGCCATCGCGGTAAATCGCCACACATTTCAAGCCCATCTTCCATGCTTGAACATAAGTGTCGCGGATTTCGGCGACCGTGCATTCTTTCGGCATGTTGACGGTCTTGGAAATCGCGCCGCTGATGAACGGCTGCGTGGCTGCCATCATTTTCAGATGCGCCAGGTAACCAATGCTGCGCCTGCCTCGATGCGGTTTGAACGCGCAATCGAAGACTGGCAGATGTTCAGGTTTCAAGCCGCTGTAAATCATGACGCCATTCTCCTGAATGTCTTCAATCGTGTCGTGCTTTTCAATGTGCGCGATGATTTTGGCGACGCTGGCGGCATCGTAACCAAGCCGGCGCAACGCATCCGGCACGCCTCGATTAACGATCTTCAACATGCCGCCGCCGGCGAGCAGCTTGTATTTCACCAGCGCGATGTCGGGCTCGACGCCGGTGGTGTCGCAGTCCATGAGGAACGCAATCGTGCCGGTGGGCGCGAGCACGGTGACCTGGGCATTGCGGTAGCCATGCTGCTTGCCCTTGGCGAGCGCGCTGTCCCAGCATTTGCGAGCCTCGGTTTTGAGATAATTAAATTCGGCGCTCGGCTGAATTTGTTCAACGGCTTCGCGGTGCAACTTGATGACGCCGAGCATGGACTCGACGTTGTCCTTCAGCACGGTCTTCTCAACACCAGCACAATGGGAATCGCGATAGCCAGCGAAGGCCCCGGTGGTCGCGGCGATGTCGGCGCTCTGCTCGTAAGCGTGACCGGTCATGATGGCGGTGATCGCCCCGGCGAGCGCGCGGCCCTCGTCAGAGTCGTAAGGCAAACCGTAGCTCATGCAGAGCGAACCGAGATTCGCGAAACCGAGGCCGAGCGTGCGGAAGATGTGGGAATTCTCGGCGATATCTTTCGTAGGATAGCTCGCGTTGTCCACGAGAATCTCCTGCGCGGTGATGAAAATACGAACCGCGGCTTTGAAACGCTCGATGTCGAATTTGTCATCGCTGCGCTTGAATTTCATCAAATTCAGCGACGCGAGATTGCAGGCGGTGTTGTTGATGAAAACGTATTCGCTGCACGGATTGGTGGAGTGAATCGGCTCGGTGCCTTTGCAGGTGTGCCATTTTTGGATCGCGCCGTCGTATTGAATGCCAGGGTCGCCGCAGATGTGCGTGCCTTCGGCGATCTTGTCGAGCAACATGCTGGCGTTTTTCTTTTGCAACGGCTTGTTGTCTTTGACCGTGCGCGTCCACCATTCCTTGCCAGCCAGCGCCGCCTCGAAAAATTCGTCACTGGCGCGGACGGACAGGTTTTCATTCTGATACATCACGCTGCCGTAGGCATCGCCGTTGTAGCTGCCGTCGTAACCTTGTTCAATCAGCGCCCACGCTTTCTTTTCTTCCTTCTGCTTGGCGTCAATGAACTCCTCGATGTCGCCATGCCAGTCGCGAAGCGTGTTCATCTTCGCGGCGCGGCGCGTCTTGCCGCCGGATTTCACGACGTTCGCCACTTGGTCATAAACTTTCAGGAAGCTCATCGGGCCGCTCGGCCGGCCGCCGCCGCTCAATTTCTCGCGGCTGGAACGGATCGGCGTCAAATCAGTGCCGGTGCCGGAACCATATTTGAACAGCATCGCTTCGCTGTAAGCGAGATGCATGATGGATTCCATATTATCCTCGACGGACTGAATGAAGCAGGCGCTGCCCTGCGGATATTCATATTGCGTCGAAGCACGCTCGGCTTCGCCAGTCTTGCGGTTAAAGAACCAGTTGCCCTTGCCAGATTTTTTGCCGACGCCGTATTGGTGATACAGTCCGACGTTGAACCACACCGGCGAATTGAACGCGCCAAATTGGTTCACGCACAGCCAGGTGAGTTCGTCGAAAAAGATTTCGCCATCCGCCTTGCTGAAATAGCCGTCGGCAACGCCCCAGTCGGCAATCGTCCGCGAGATGCGGTGGATGAGCTGGCGCACGGAGGTTTCACGCTCAGGCGTGTTTTGTTCGCCATAAAAATACTTCGACACGACAACTTTGGTGGCAAGCACCGACCACGATTTCGGCACCTCGACGTTTTCCTGCTTGAAAATGACCTTGCCGGCGTCGTCGGTGATTTCGGCGGTGCGTCTGTCCCATTCGATCTGGTCGAATGGTTTTACTTTTGCGTCGCTGAACACGCGCTCGACGCGCAGCGACTTTTTGGTTTCGGCCTTGGTGGTTTTCACAGAACGGGGGGTGGAAATTTTCCGGTTGTGGCGGCCGGCGATTTTGGGAGCCGGTGCCGAGACTTCTTCGCGTGCATCAATCATGGTGTAATCCTGTCTAATTCTAAAACACTAATCCCGGCGTCTCCAAGAGAAGAAAAATGCGCCAAACCTCAAAAAATAATCATTTCTCAAAGAAATACCTGCTTTCTCTAAAATCAAAGCCCCCTACTAATGGGGGATCGGCGATAATCTTGCTACCACGGGTTGTGGATTTCAAGAAAATTTTGCAATAAAATAACGTGAACGATATTTCCAAATGAATTTAATGAAATCAAAAGGACATTCCTGATTTGAAACAAGATTTAGCGACTGCAAATCCGATTTTATTTCGAGTTCAACTATGCAAAAAGCAGGTCACTGCTCCAGATTTCAATCCCGCCCACACTTCAAGAAACAACCTGGCGTCGCAACGAAATCAGCGGGCGCGTTGCGTCAAGGCCATTTTGCCAATGCCGGTCAGCACATCCCACGCCGGGCCGGGGAATTTGTGCATCTGCACCATCACGTCCTCAAATGCCGTCAGAAACCATTTTGCGTCCGCCTCGTTGATGACGAGCGGCGGCAGCAGCTTCACCACGTCCACGCCATGGCCGGCGACCTGCGTGATAATGTGATGCTTGTCCATCAACGGAATCACCGCCGCCTGCGGGAACAAACTTTTGTCAAGCGCGTGACAGGTGGTCCACGCAATCTTCAGCGAGATGGATTTGGGCGAGCCAAATTCGATGCCCGACATCAAACCGCGCCAGCGGACTTCTTTCATGAATTCAAAGCGCGGCACCAGCGCCTGCAATCCCCGCCCGATGAAGTCGCCCATCTTCGCGGCGTTGGCGATGAGGTTTTCGCGGTCGAGCACGTCCAGCGCGGCAAGGCCGGCGGCCATCGCAAAACTGCCCTGGCTGAATGTCGAGCTGTGGACGACGGACCGTTGCATCGAGGAAAAAACCCTTTCGTGAATCCATTTCTTGCACAGCACCGCGCCGACCGGCACGAAACCGGCCGAAAGCGTCTTGGCAAGCACCACGATGTCCGGATCCACCGCGCCTTCGTGCTCGATGGCGAGGAATTTTCCCGTGCGGCCCATGCCGGACTGCACTTCATCGTCAATGAACAGCGCGCCGTGTTTGCGGCAAAGCTGCTGCGCGGCGAGCAAGTAGCCGGGCAGAGGCAGGTTCACGCCCTTGCCCTGAATCGGCTCGACGATGAAGGCGGCGACGTCGCCTTTTTTCAACTCCGCCTCCAGCGCGGACAAGTCGTTGAACGGAATCGCGCGGCAAGCCGGCAGGAACGGCCCGAAGCCGTCGCGGAAACTGTCGTCGCCATTGATCGAGAGCGCGCCGAAGCTCAAGCCGTGGAAAGACTTTTTGCAATGGATGAGCGCGGGCCTGCCGGTGGCGCACTTGGCGTATTTGATGGCCGTCTCCACGCCTTCCGCGCCGGAGTTGGTGAAGAACACCATGTCCAGTTCGTTCGGCATGCGCTTCTTCAACTCGGCGGCGAGCAGCCCCGAGAGCAGCGGCGCCTCCATTTTCACGAGGCTGGGATAATCGGCGTCGAGAAATTCCTTGAGGATGCGGCGGATTTCCGGGTGGTTGCGCCCCAGCCCGAACACGCCGTAGCCGCTCAACATATCAAGATATTTGTCGCCCTTCACGTCCCACAGATACGGCCCCTCGGCGCGCGTGTAGCAGCGGTCGAAGCCGATGGTTCTCAGCGTGCGGACGTTGGCGGGATTGATGTGCTGGGCGTGCAGCTCATAATTCTCTCCGGCGTGCTGCTTGACAAGCGCGGCGATGTCCAGCGGCGGACGCGCGGCGGGGTTTTTCAAAACGGACTCGGACGACATGATTCAAGCATTTTACCACAATGCTCCGGGAATCAAGAAAATTGAGGGGTGACGGGTGCTTCCGCCGCCCTATTGCTGGCCGGCTTCAAGCTGGCCGATGAGAATCGCCACCGAGATGCCCGCCAGCAGCGCAACTGACAGCTTGAACCGGTCATGCGAATGGAACTGCAGTTCCGGCAGCAGGTCGCTGCTGGCGATGCAGAGAAATGATCCGGCGCAAAACGCGAGCGAACAGCCGAGCACGGCTCCATGCGTGCCGGCAAAATGGCTGGCTCCGAAATAAAACAGCACCGCGCCCAGCGGACTCGCCAGCGAAAACAGCGCGTTCAGCACATGCCGCGAGAACCGCGAGCTGCCGCCGGCGTGCATCAAGGTCGAGACCGCCATCGCGTCGAAGGGCTTGTGGAGGATCACGACCAGCGCGACGCCCAGCCCGGCCAGCCGTGCCTGCCCCTGCGCGCCTGCGGCGACGGACGCCGCCAGCGCCAGTCCGTCCAGCAGCGAATGCAGCGTCAGCCCCAGCGCCGTGCCGACCCACGAAAGCTGCTGCGCGGATTTGTCGGCAAGCGTGTTTGCGTGCCCGCCGTGGTCGTGTGGCTGGTCATGACCGTGTTCGCAGCCGTCCTCCGGGTCGCCTTCCGGCAGATCGTGATGATGAAAGTGAAAAAAGCGCTGCACGAAGAACATCACCAGGAAGCCGCCGAGCAGCCAGTTCACCGTGCGGTCAAGGGAATGGAGCTGTTCCGCCGCGTCCGGCAAGAAATGGAGCAGCGCGATGCCGAGCATCAGCCCGGCCACGAAGCTCACGGCCATTTGCAGCCGCGTGTGCGTGAGGTGGATGAACAGGAGCAGCCAGCCGCCCGCGAGCGAGGCCAGCAGCACGAGGCCGCAGTAAACGGCCAGCAGTCCGCCCGGCGAAATCATGGGCGCGGTCAGGTTCAAGGGTTCTGGTGACATGTCAACGGTCTCCAATTGTATCCGCCAATTTCAAAAAGGCGACAAAATGGTGATCAGGCACGGACGAGCCAAGCGCCATTTTCCCCCGAAATTGGGCGCGCGGCGCGAGTTTTCCACGGTTAGACACAAACTTTGGCACGCCAAATACAAATTTTGCCCGCGCCAACACGCAACGGCCGCGCGCTAATACGAAACGGCCGCCTGTTGACACGATCCGGCCCCATGCTGATACGTAACGGGGTCGCGTCAACACGAAACGGCCTGCCGCTGACACGAACCGGGGGCAAAACCATACGAACCGGCGCCGCGCCAACACCAGCCGACCGGCCGCCAACACGTCACCCGGCCACGGGCACACGATCAAAGCCGGCAACTCCGCCGGGATGGCGCAAAACACGACGGCTTTTCAAATCCCCACCAGCGCCGCGCCGAGCACGCCGGCGGAATCGCCGAGTTGATGCTTCACGATGGGCGTTTGCAGCTCGTCGGTGAAGACATGCCTGCCGACGGCGGCAACGCCCTCGGAATAAATGGCCTTGAAATTGGAGACACCACCGCCGAGGACCACGATGTCCGGATCCAAAACGTCAATGACGTTGGCGAGCGCGCGGCCAAAGCGGTCGAAGAATTCGCGCATGAACGCCACCGCCCTGGCGTCACCGGCGAAATACTCGCGCTCAACTTCCGGGAGCGGCTTGCGCACGCCGAATTTCTCGGCATAGCGATTTTCCAGCCCGCCACCACTGATGAACGTCTCGACACAGCCCTTTTTCCCGCAATAACAAGCCGGGCCAAGCGGATCAATGCTCATGTGGCCCCATTCACCCGCGATGGCCTGCGGGCCGGTGATCACTTCGCCGTGGTAAACAATCCCGCCGCCGCAGCCGGTGCCCAGGATGACGCCGAAAACCAGCTTCCGGCCCCGGCCAGCACCGAGCAGCGCCTCGGCCAGGGCAAAGCAGTTCGCGTCATTCTGGATTTCAATCTCGCGATTGAGCATTTTTTCCAGGTCCGCCTTCACGGGCTGGCCGTTCAGGCAGATGGTGTTGGAATTTTTGAGCAGGCCGGTGCGGGGCGAAATCGCGCCGGGCGTGCCAATGCCAAAAGTGGTCGGCTGGCCCGGCTCGGCGGCGGCGAGATCGTCGTGCAGGGCTTGGACCCGGCTCAGGATGTGCCGGTAGCCGCGCTCGCGTTCCGTGGCAATGCGCTTGCGGAAGATTTCACGGCCCGCCGGGTCGAGGACCACGCCCTCGATTTTTGTGCCGCCCAGATCAATCCCGACTTTGTATTTGGACATAATTATCTCGCCGATAATTTACAATGAAATTTCAGCGCAATCACATGGAAAAATCACCGGTTTACGGTTAAACTTCTGACCATGAAAATCTCGGAATTGACCATCGGCCTAAAAATCAGGCATCCGCAATACGGCTTTGGAATTGTCAAGGCGTTGAACGAGCGCACCGCCGAAATCCGTTTTGACGATGGCACGCGCACGGTTGAGCCGGATCTGAGCGGCGTTGCGCCCGCAGATCCAATCGTGTCCGTCAGCGGATTGGAAATGCCATTGAAACAGTTCGTTGAATCCACGGTCCAAGGCGCCCTCGACAAGCTTGGTTTTGAAAAGCCGGAAGCGGTCGTTGGGAATTTGGCCGGGCGATGGCATGGCGGTAAACTTGTCCTGCATCCAGCCGACGTGACCTTGCAGACAAAAGAAATCCCGCTGGAAGTTTTCTTCCACAAAATCGTTGGTGTCCGGAATCAACTGCGCGTTCTGGAGCAGAAAATCAACGCCCATGAAAAACTGACGGATGCTGAGAAAGTTGAAATGCAGCAATACATCACGCGCTGCTATGGCTCCCTGACAACTTTCAACATCTTGTTCAAGGAAAAAACAGACCAGTTTTAATTTATTTCTTCGCTGCTTTGGCCGCCAGCTCCGCAAACAATCCCAATTCCGCCAGCGCGGGACAGACCGGCGATTGGGTGATGCGCAGGCGGACTTTGCTGGTGGTGACAAAATCACCGCGAATCAAACGATGATTGCCGATGCTGGTGCCGGCGGCAAATTGGACCCACTGGCCGTCGCGCCATTGGTCGAGCGCAAACGCCTCGATGCGCTGGCCGAGCGGCAGAAATTCGCGGAGGCTGACAACATTGAAAGTGGTTGGCCGGTGCAAATCAAGAATCACTTCCGGCGTCGTCACATTGTCATCAGTGGCCCAATATGCATCCGGCTTGTGCTGGAGCAGGTTTTCCGGCGCGAATTGTCGGTCGCCGCCGCGCGTGTTGCTGGCGGTAATCTTTGCGCCACGCGCCAGGTCATTGGCAAACGTCGCGTCAAGGATGCGCCGGAATTCGCGCAGCGAGCGCACGTCGGCGTCGCCGATCTGACCGCGCCGGTCCGGCGGAAGATTCAAATTCAAGTCGGCACCGCGACCGACGGACTGATAGTAGATGTCCACCAGTTCTTCCGGCGTTTTCACCCGCGCATCTTCCTCGCGGTGGTAAAACCATCCCGGACGAATGGAAACATCGCACTCGGCGGGAATCCAGTCAGTGCCGAGGCGGTCGCCACGGTTGAGGCGTTTTGCATCAGCTTCTCCCGGGGAAAAATCGGCGCGATTCAGCGTGGCCCAGCAAGGGTCGCCGGCGATGCCGTGCTCGTTGCCCACCCAGCGAACGTCCGGCCCGCCGTCGCTGAACATGACCGCGCCCGGCATCAAGTTCCGGACGATGGACCAGGTGTTCGGCCAGTCGTAATAGGTCTTGCGATCAATGTTCCGCCGCTCACGCGCGCCGCCATAAAAACCGTCGCCGCCATTCGCCCCGTCAAACCACACCTCTGAAATCGGGCCGTAATTCGTCAGCAGCTCACGGAGCTGGTTGCAGTAATAAGTTATGTATTCCGGCCGGCCATAAACCGCGCTGTTGCGGTCCCACGGCGAAAGATACACCCCAAATTTCAGCCCGGCCTGCCGGCAAGCGTCGGACATTTCTCGCACCACATCGCCCCGGCCGTTTTTCCACGGCGAATTTTTCACGGAATGTTCCGTGAATTGCGACGGCCACAAACAGAAACCGTCGTGATGCTTGCAGGTCAGGATCAACCCCTTCATGCCGGCATCCTTCGCAGTCTGCACGATCTGCTTTGCGCTGAAATCGGTGGGATTAAAAACGGACTCCGGCTCGTCGCCGTTGCCCCATTCCCGGTCAGTGAACGTATTCACGGTGAAGTGAACAAAGCCGAAGAATTCCGTTTGGTGCCACGCGAGCTGCCGTGCCGACGGCACCGGCCCGAACGGCGGCGGCGCGACCTCCGAGCCGTGGGCGGTGACCAGAAGAAAGATGATGGCGATGGAAGGAAAAATTTTCATGATATAGAAAAAGTGTTTCGGTTGGAGACCCTTGCCGTTGTCAAGGCGCAGAAATCGTCCGGCATGTTAAGCAAGCAATTTGTTCCGGCAAGCTTTTTGCCAGCACGCGAAAATTCAAATTTTGTCATGGGTAGATGCATGAAATGACATCATCGGCGGTGATACGCCCAGCTTGGCTTGAAGTCTTGCGCCAGGCAATCCCCAATCAGCGCGAGTTGGAAAATATTTCCGGTGTCACCCGGACAAACGACCGGATCGTGACCACATTCTGCAGGTCTAACTAAACCGGCTGGTAGATTTTCTTCGGACGACCGGCTCGAACAGCCACCCTGCCCGCCTTGGCGTCATCACCACTCAATCCAGTTTCCTGGCCTGCTTCAAAGCCGCTTGACTGCTTGAATCAAGGTTGGCGGAAAATCCCTTTGCTACAGGCTCGCCTCGCTGGATTTTTTCCAGGCACACTGTTCGCTAAAGCTGAGAACCAGCAACCAGATCGTGACCATGGCGGTAATACCGACGCAGAGCGGCGCGAGAAACCTATCCAGCGGCAGCGCGCCTTTTGACGGCAGCAAAAGTTTCGCCGCAATAATATCACCGTTGCCATTATATCTGGTTTGCGCGACAACATATCCCCCATTGCTGATGGCCTGCGAGATGCCTGAACTTGCCAGCCGGAAAATCGGAACGCCATATTCTGCGGCGCGTTCAAGCGCGACTCTGGCATGAAGTTCGTGCTGATGCCGCCCCCATTCGGCCACGTCCATGGTGGGCACAATCAAAATTTGCGCACCCTGCCTGATCAATTCATCCGTCACGCGCGTGTAGCTCAAATCGTAGCAGATGCAGAGGCCGATTTTGCCCCACGGCGAATTCCAGACCTCCTGTTTCGGTGCCGGCAGTCCATCGTGGAAAAACTGGATGGGCACGCGCTTGACTTGTTTGAACACAATCTCGCCGTTGGTGCCCACCACAAAGGCGGTATTGTAATAAACGTCGTTGGTGACGAAATCTTTGCCGCCGATGATGAGATGGCGCGAGTGGTCGCGGCACCAGTTTTTCAGCGAGACAGGAACGCCTCCTTCGAGCGTGTATTCGCTCAGGATGAAAATGGAGGCGTTGGCATTTTTTGCCAAAGCCTGGTTGAGCATTTTGGGAATGACGTTTTCAGGCGGGAGTTCCAGCTGGACACCAACCATTGAAAGTGGTGGAACGGGTCGGTCATCCCGCAGGGAAGTGGCGAACTTCAGAAAGACGGCCAGCAGAGTGAGCAAGCAAAACAGAATCACGAGACGCAGAAGCAGGCTGCGTCTCAGCAAATGTCTGACGGAGAACACAGCGGCAATGGCAAACACCACAAAACCGACGCCATACATCCCAAAAACATCGAAGGGATTTAATCTGAAATTCGCCAGGGCAAACCCGACATTCAGCCATGAAAATTTTAGAAAGTAGAGTTCGCTGCGGAAGTATTCAATGCCCATCCAGACAATTGGAATCAGCCAGGTGACCCTGATTTTGCCCCAACGCCGAATGCTGCCGCAGACAATCGCCGTGAACAGCCCGATCCAAAACGCCAGCACCAGCCAGAGCACAATCGCGGCGACGCTGAAAATCCGCCACAGGAAAAACAGTTGTGGCGCGTAGCAGAGGTATCCGGTCGCCAGCCCGAAATAAAACGCGCGACGGACATTCGGCTGGTCTGCCAGCCGGACAAGTCCATAGGCATAGCCGAAAATTAGCAGCCCGGCGGCGGGAAATTTGATTGAAGTGTAAGCCGCGTGGAAGCACGCCACCGCCAGCGCCAGCCACAGAAATGATTGCTTCCAGCCAGGAGTTTCCGTTATTGGTTTCTGAATGTTCATTCTGCCAAGTGAAGCAAGTTGTTAGTTTAAGATCTTCGGCAAAATTGCGCCATTAAAAAGACTTCGTTCATGATTCCTGAGGCTGTTTATGATGCCATGAAAAGGTTGCCGTCCATATCGTCGGAGCGGTTTTGTTTTCATCGGTGTCAGTCTAGCCCCCTTCTGTCCGGCAGGAATAATTGAAAAAAATTCGCCGACATCGGTTCAGACGATGATTTCATCCGCCCGGGGTTGATCGAGACATCAAATCGTCGAGGTTTATAAATCCATAACTGTCTAGAAAACAGGTTTCGGAAGCTACCGGCTGGATGCCTTCGTATCTGTCGCGAACCATTGGGTGAACTGCCGGCTCATTTCTGTTCAAACCGATCCACGACGCGCGCGAATGATTCCAAATCGCTGAAGTTTTGCTGCCAGGTTGTAGACATCACCCCGATCACGCCGGAAATGCCGCGCGCCGCTTCCAACCATTGGACGATTTGTTCCGGCCCGGCGTCGTAGTAACCCGCCAGAATCTGCTGGTGGCCGCGTCCGGCGAAAACTCGCTGCGTTTGTCGAAGTTCCAGTTCATGATGAGTTCAAACGGCAATCCCCGCCGGCCAGAACTTTTATCTCAGGTTGACCGATGAACTCGCGCATCTTGATGCGCACGGGCGCATGGTATTGATGGAACGGCAAGGCATTCACGCGCGCCATCAGGCGGGCGTTTTCTCGACGCATGGACCGCTACAGATTTACGATTTCGGTCCTGCTGGAACCGACGCGATGCATCACCGGCAATTCCGTTCGTGACATCCGGCCCGAAATTCAGTAAAAGGCGACCACAACTCACATGAAAAACCTGCTCCCAATCCTTCTCGTCATCCTCCTGGCTGGAACAGCCCGTGCGGCCCAGCCGTTGCCACGCAGCACGCCCGAAGCCCAGGGCGTTTCCGCTGCCGCGATGCTGGAGTTTGTCCAAGGGCTCGACCAGATTGACGGTCTGCATGGCGTGGTCGTGGTGCGTCATGGACAGGTGATCGTCGAAGGCTGGTGGACACCTTACAGCGCCGATCACCAGCATGTGCTTTATTCCTTGAGCAAGAGCTTTACTTCGTCCGCCGTGGGCCTGGCGGTGGCGGAGGGCAAGTTGAGCCTCGACGACACGGTGCTCAAATTCTTTCCCGATGACGCGCCGGCGAATCCGAGCGACAACCTCAAGGCCATGCGCGTGCGCGACCTGCTGATGATGTCCACCGGGCATCAGGACGAGCCGCCCACCGCGCCGGATGAAGTCTCGCCGAAATCCTTTCTCGCCCAGCCGGTGCCGCATCTGCCGGGCACCCACTTCAAATACAACACCGCCGCCTCGTTCATGCTCTCGGCAATTGTCCAGAAGGTCACCGGCCAGATCGTGCTTGATTATCTCCGGCCGCGCCTGTTCGAGCCGCTTGGCATCGAGCAGCCGGTTTGGGACACAAACTTTCAGGGTATTTCGCTCGGCGGCTACGGCCTGCGCGTGCATACGGAGGACATCGCCAAGTTCGGCCAGCTTTACCTGCAACACGGCAATTGGCAGGGCAAACAACTGCTCCCGTCCGATTGGGTGGCGATGGCCACGATGCGCCAGACCTCCAACGGCAGCAACCCGGACAGCGACTGGAACCAAGGCTACGGTTTTCAATTCTGGCGCTGCCGCCATAATGCCTTTCGCGGCGACGGCGCGTTCGGCCAGTATTGCGTCGTCATGCCGGACCAGGACGCAGTGGTGGCGATCAACAGCGGCGTGAAAGACATGCAGGCCGTGCTCAACGTGATCTGGGACAAGCTGCTGCCCGCCCTGCAACCGGAGGCGCTGCCGGCCAACCCCGACACCGTTGCACAACTCAAAGACAAACTTGCTCACCTCGAAGTCAGTCCCGCCCAAGGCGCGGTGACCTCGCCCGAGGCCGGCAAAATCCTGAACCGCAAATTCGTGTTCCCCGCCAACGATCAAAAGATTGAAAGCCTGATGCTCATCTCGTCGGATGCCGGAAAGACGCTGACGCTCACGCTCCGGATGGACGGCAAGGAAGTCACGCTCCCGTGCGGCTATCATGAATGGAAAAAATCGCATGCACCGTTTTTCGCGGGCAAGCTGGCACACTTCCAAGACGAGCCGACCGCCGGCACCTTCGCGTGGCCGGGGGATGACACCTGTGCCATCAAGCTCTGCGCCTTTGAGACGCCCTATCACCTGATGCTCACGCTCAAGTTCAACGGCGACCAGGTGACGCTGGATTCGGAAGCCAACGTATCCTTCGGCCCGACGAAGCGGCCGAAGTTGGCTGGCCGCGCGGAATAAGAAGAACATCCGCCCTTAAAAACATGACTGGGCTGTCTGCTTGAACCAAAAGACAGTGAGCGGATAATACGCCAAATACACCAATACTCAGCCAAGCGAGAGCAGCAACAGCGCTTTCGATCGGTTGAAAGCATGATGGTTCTTGTCCTCCCACAGCGATGTCGCCGCCACCCTTCCCACAGTCGAAACTGGCGGCCCTCCGCAAAGTCCCGGTCGTCTGCAAAGACCTTGACAGGCGACGACGGTCAACAAGAATAAAAATCCCCGCCCAAAGTGAGATTATGCACAAAGCAAACCACAATAGTTGCAACTCTTTGATTGCAACTGATTAGAGACTTAACGGGATTTTAGGCGGGTTTTGACTGACTTTTTCCGGCTGGCTGGCAGTCGGGTATAGACGCATCGGCGCAATGCTGCATCCGGGTTGAAAGCGAACTTTAGCGGTTCGTCTTTCCATTCCGGCAGGCTGGTTTTTTCTTTGGGCATATCTGCTTTGACTTGCGACTGTTAATTGATGGCAGTCAAACAAAAATTATTCAACTTGTCCTTGTCTGTTCTAAACTATCACATAGCTCAATCAGAAACATTACCAATGGAAGACAGGGCAAGGCTGAAAAGTCGGCGGGCGCTTTTGCGTATGCGAGCCGTATTGTTTTGCGCGCAGTCTCCGGTGTCAACTTTCTGGCCACCAATACGGCTGTTAGTGCTGCTCCTAGATCCCGTTTCAGCAGCCGCGTGGCCTCATCTACGCTTGCGGCAATCATCAAATCCTCTGCAACGCCTCGCAAGATGGCTTGTGTTGCGGGCCAATCCGAAGGCAACGCCACTGTTTCCACAGCTTCTTTCTCTTTCTCCAGAGCTTTCTGAATTAAGGTTAAAACTGATAAAACGCTACGGTTGAATTTAAGAATTTCCTGTTGGCTCAAGCGTGATAAATCAAACGCTTCCCCACGGCCTTTGTCAATCCAATATCCGTGCGCTCGCCGTCGCTGATCTTGCGGAAATTGTGCCGGTGTTCAAATTCTGCTAAATATAGCGGCAGATGTTGCGCGTTGACATGGTGAAACGTGCCGA
>Ga0181520_10005198_pt1 | contig 20993 bp, 15 predicted proteins | sample PEATcosm2014_Bin_29_FD_132451 | JGI IMG/M metagenome (GOLD analysis project Ga0181520, IMG submission 132451) | Peatland microbial communities from MTU Mesocosm Facility, Houghton, MI, USA - PEATcosm2014_Bin02_30_metaG | ecosystem: Environmental > Terrestrial > Soil > Wetlands > Peat | place... | reverse complement strand
GTCTGGCTCGGGGCGGGCCTCGTGGCGCTCGGCTGCTCGTGGCGTTCTATGACGGGAGGACTCGGGCCTCTTGCGCTGGGATCGCTTGCGGCAACCGGCCTGGTCATAGTGATGGCTGGAGCCGGCTTCCTCGTCCTGTTGCCAGCGCCTCGCGCCGCGCAGGAGATCACGCTTCCGTCCTCGCTCATCTCCTACCTGCCTCTTAGCGACCCGAACGGCGTCACGGGGACAGGCGCACAGTCGACCGAACCTGCTCAGGCGGGCAAGGCGAGCGGCCGCACCGGGGTCGGCGGCTATCTCGGATTTGCGAGCGAGCTCGACATCGCCAGCCGAGGCTCGCTCGGCAACGAAGTCCTCATGCGAGTGCGGGCAGACCGCCCCGGCTACTTCCTCGGCATGACCTACGACACCTGGGACGGCCAGAACTGGAAACGTTCGCCGGCGACGGCAAGGATCCTGCAGCTGACGACTGGTTCGCCCTTCGAGGTGGCCTCCGCCTGGACCTCCTTCCCGGTGCTGCAGCCAGCAGAAGGGACGCCCCCTGGCTTGGCCGACGGGGGGCTCGGGCTCGGCCCGCTCAACGTCCAGACCTTTTATGTGGCCCAGCCCATCGCGAACCTGCTGTTCGCGACTCCTCAACCGACGGAGGTCTACTTCCCAGAACACACGCTCGTGCTCGGCGCCGACGGCTCGATGCGCTCCACGATCGCCATGACGCCGGGCACGGTGTACACGGTCATTTCCGCCGATGACGAGATGTCACCGGCCGCCTTGGCGAAGATCACAGGCCCCCAGTCCAGAGCCGTCTCGCAGGCTCTGCGAGAAGACCTCGAGCTCCCGCCGGGCCGCTACGGGCGCGTGGCCGCCCTCGCCCGCCAGATCGTCAAGTCCGCGGGGGCGACAACGACCTACGCCAAGGTGACCGCTCTCGAGGCCTGGATGGGCGCCCACTTGCGGTACTCGACGGACATCCCGCCGCTGCTGCCCGGACAAGACGCCGTGAACCAGTTCCTCTTCGGCTCCCGCGTCGGCTACTGCGAGCAGATCTCGACAGCTCTCGCGGTCATGCTCCGCACCCTCGGCGTGCCGACGCGTGAGGCGATCGGCTACGTGCCGGGGCCGTTCGACCCTCTGAGCGATCTCTACGAGATCCAGGCCAAGGACGCGCACGCATGGGTGCAGGTGTGGTTCCCCGGAGTCGGCTGGCAGAGCTTCGACCCGACCGCACAGGTGCCTCTCGCACCGCCCGATCCCGGTGCCGTGCTCCTCTCCGACATCGGACACGCCATCGGCGCCCTCCCGTGGGCGCCCATCGGCGGCGGGCTCTGCGTCGTCGCGACGGGCGCGCTCGTCGCAGTCGAGATGCGCCGGCGCCGGCGGCGACCGGCGGGCTGGGTGGGAAGGGTCACCGCCGAACTGGAACGCCGGGGTGCGGCGGCCGGCCTCAAGAGGTGGCCGGCCGAGACGCTCGGCGAGTACGCCTCGCGACTGGGCAACCTCGCCAGCTGGCGGGCGGGCCCGACGGCGACCGCCTCGCTCCCGGCCGCCACGGCGGTGTTGGAACGCGCCGCTTACGGGTTCCACGAGCCCGACGCCCCGACCCGCGCATTTGTCGAGGCCGTCGTGAACGGCTTGCACCCCGTGAGGGGCTCACGGCGGACACCGCGGGGGCGCCGGCTCTCTACGGCGTGAGCGCCAAAGCCTCGGCGAAGCCGGCTCCCTGTTCGAGAAGTCGCCTGTAAGCCATGAGGGGCCTCGACCGGTTGAACCCGACGGCACCGGTCAGGCGCCCGGCCCTTCCGAACAGGACCAGGAAGGAACGATCCTCCAAGGACCCGTCCGCGACAGCGGTCTCGTCGCTCGAGCGCGGCATGCCGATCACCTGGATCTTGCGGTCGTACTGGTCCGACCATACATAGGGAACCGGCGCAAAGCCGGGGCGAGCCCCGTCACCTGCAAGAAGGCTCCTCGCGGCATGCTCGCCCTGCTCGGCCGCGTTCGTGCGGTGCTCCACGCGCAAGAGCTCGCCTGTGAGCGGATGGGGCCACCTGACCAGGTCCCCCGCCGCCACCACACCGGGCGCCGCGGTCAACGACGCGTCGCAGTTGAGCCCCTCCAAGTCGACGTCGAGCCCCGATCCCGTGAGCCACGACGTTGCCGCGATGGCGCCGACGGCGACGAGCAGGCCGTCCGCCTCGATGCTCGAGCCGTCACTGAGGCGACAGGTCACTCCTGTATCGCGCAGTGTGCCGGCTGCGACGCTTTCGAGGCGGGTGGCGAGGCGGAGGTCCACACCGCGGTCGCGGTGCACGCGCTCGCAAACAGCTCCCACGAGCGGACCCACGGCGCGCTCGAGCGGGAAGGCGAGGGGCTCGACGACGGTCACCTCGCAACCGAGGCCCCGGGCAGTCGCCGCGACCTCGAGGCCGATGAAACCGGCACCGGCGATCACGAGCCGTGCTCCGGGGCGGGAGATGAGGGTCCGCAGCATGATCGCATCGTCCAGGTCTCGAAGCGTCAGCACGCCCGGGCGCCCCGTGACGCCGGGCAGAAGGCGCGGGCGCGCACCAGTGGCTATCACCAGCCCGTCGAAGCTGACCCGGCGAGTGTCACTGAGCACGAGCGTGCGCCCAACCACGTCCAGGTGCGCCGCCACCGACCCGAGGTCGAGCTCGATCCCGAGGGCTTCGAGCTCGCGCGAAGTCCGCAGGGTGCATCGATCGATGTCCCAGGCGCCCGCGAGCAGCTGCTTTGACAGAGGCGGGCGGTCATACGGCAGTCGGTTCTCCCTGCCGATCAACCTCAGACGCCCTCCAAAGCCCAGTTCTCGTAGCGCTTCACACGCGCGAAGCCCCGCGACACCCGCTCCCACCACCACGACAGAGCCGAGACGAGCTGCTACTGCTGCCTGCCCTCGTCCTCGTGAGCCGGTTCCTGGCCCACTGCCTCGAGCCGGGGCAACAGCGAGCCGACCCTCTCCCGGGCTCCTCGGATCCGGCGGTCGAGCTCCTCGACGATCTCGACCGCCCGCCGGAGCCGGACCTCGAGCAAGTCGACGTCGATGACGCCGCCTTCGAGCTCGGCGATGATCGCGTCGAGCTCGTCGGACGCCGCGGCGTAGCCGAGATCGGCGACCGGGACCGACTCGTCACCAGGATCGGGTGCGTTCATGGAGTTCCTCCGTCGTTCGCTTCACCGGCGTTGACCCCGGCGGACTGGGCCGGCGGCCCGATCTCATCGACGACCGACCTTGCGCTGCCGTCTGCGAAGGTCGTGGTCAGTCTCTCGCCGAGACGCAGCGAGGCCGCCGATCGCACGACCCTGCCGTGCTCGTCGCGCGTGAGGGACCAACCTCGTGCCAGCTGGTGGCGGGGACTGAGAAGCTGCAGCAGCTCGCGGCGGTGGGCGATCCGTTGGGCCTGGGCGGCGAGGTGCTGGGAGGACGGGCCGGCCAGTCTCTGGGCCCGGTTCACCAAACGTCCCTGACTCCGCTCGATCGCCACGAGCGCGGCGCCGCCGATGCGGGACTCTTTCGTGCGCAGCTCGAGCGAAGAGCGCTCGAACGCCTGGCGGGCCGCCCGGCGCGTCGAGTTGCAGGAGGTGACGAGCTCGCGGCGCGCCTCGTCGAGCCGTGTCTCCACGCACTGGGCGAGACGGCGAGCACGCCGGTCCACCCCGTCGAGGTAGGCAGCGACCATGGCCACGACCGCCTCACCACATTGGGTAGGAGTCACGAGTGCCCGGTGCGCGACCTCGTCGGCGACCGATCGGTCACCGGTGTGGCCGATGCCTGTCCAAACCGGGAAAGGCGCTCCGGCAATCGCGCGGGCGACCTGCTCGGAGTCGAACGCCGCGAGATCGCCTTTCGCCCCGCCTCCGCGCACCACGACCACGAGCTGAGGAGAAAAGGCGCAAAGCCTCGTCAAAGCGCCGGCAATTTGTGCCGGCGCTTCGGGTCCTTGCACGATCGAGGTCTCGAATCGGACGTCGAACAGGAATCCGGACCGTTCCAACTGGCCCGTGAAATCCCGGTATGCCTCCGAGCCTGCGCTCGTGACGAGGCCGATTCGAAGAGGCACGAGGGCCAGGGGAAGGCGCTTGTTCGCCTCGAGGAGGTCCTCGGAAGCGAGCGTGCCGAGCAACCGTCGCCGCGCGGCGGCTATTCCGCCGATCAGAGCCTCGACGTCGAGCGCCGTCATGGAAAAGCGCAGCTTGCTCCCGCCTTCCCAGACCGAGACCGTGCCACGCACCCGCACGACGAGCCCAGGCGTGAGCTCGACTCCCACGGCTTCGAGCTCGTAGTGGACCACGGGCCAGTCGCGTGCCCAGCAGGCGACTTCGAGCGTGGCACTCGGGTTCCTCGGCACTCCCGCGCCCCTGCCCGCAGACGCCTCGGAAACCGACCGGTCGAGGCCATCGAGACGGTCTGCCAGCTCGAGGTAGTGATGTCCGCGCGACACGGTCACCTTGCGGATCTCTCCAGTCACCCAGATCTCGCCAGGAAAGCTCTCTCGGAGCGCACCTTTCACGCGGCTGTAGAAGTCCGTTATCGACAGCGCCGCGTCCGACACAGACCCGGGCGCCAGGGTGGGCTCGGAGGCGACGACGGAGAGCATCGGTGACCGAGGAACGTCCACACCCAGGTCCCCCGATGGCAGCGTCGCCGGTGCCGCGACAACCGGTGCCACGATCAGCGGATCGGGCGCCTCGAGCTCACCCCCGGTGAAGTCGAAGCGGAGCTCCTCGACGTCGGGCCCGCTCAGGTCGCGTCCCCGCCTGGCTCGGGTGCCGGTCATCACCCCAGGCTACTGCCGCGCCATGACAACTCTTAGGGACATCGCCCGGCGTCAGCTCGAGGACCCGAACTGGATGGCAACATGAAGCACTTGCATCTTGCGCCAGGTCGCCCCGCCTGCGAGCACCCAGTCCGTGAACGCCGTGTCCCCGACCGAGAGGGCGTCGAGCCTTCCTGCAGGCCCGAACACGACCGTCGCGGTACCTGAAGGCGGTGCCGGCAACCTGCGCCACCTCATCGTCGGCTCACTCATGACCGCCAGGATGAGGTGGTGAGCCGTGCCCGGTGTGAGCGCGTAGAGCCCGAATTGTCCCGCGGGGCCGAACGAGACCGTGCCCTTCTGGCCGGCCATCGGTAGGGCCGGTGACACCTGCCATTTCAAAGCATGGACGCTCGTGCATGCCGCCACGACGCCGGTGCTGTCCCTTACGCCGGCCACAACGAGCACGCAAAGGTCACTGTTCGTCGTCTCGAGGCCGAGAACCTCGGTGCCGTAGGTGCTCAAGGCGGGCGGCAGGCGCGGCCCTACGAGTCGCCAGGTACCCCCATGTGCAAGGAAGACTCCCACGACGCCGTCCCGGCGGCAGCTCGCCCCGATCAGAGCGTTCCCGGCTAGGTAGCCGACGGCCGTGAGCTCTCCGACACCACAGGCGCGGCCTGCCTGCGAGGTGGCCAGCTCGTCTTGGGTGGTCATCTGGCGCCAGTGCACCAACCCACGAGGGCTCGCGAGTACGCGCTCGGTCCCGCCCTCACGGACGAGCGCCATCGCCTGATCTCCCGTGCCGATCGCCAAAGCATCGGGCTCGGCCGCGAGCGGGCCGACCGGGCTGGTGGGCGTCCAGGAACTGGCGTTCGAGGTGACGATAAGCGGCGAGTAGTCCAGCAGGTTGGCGGGTCGGACGCCGACGAGGAGCGATCCGCGCGCTCGGCTGGCGACCACGAGGCCCCCGTTGGTGGCAACTGCCAGAGCTGATGCCTGGTCGGACCAGCTAACGGCTCCGGTCGGCCGGAAGAACAGCTGCCAGAAGGTGTTGAGCGGCTGGTCGAGGTGCCCCATCGCCACGGTCGCCCAGGAGCCCGACGACGTCTCGAGCGAGGTCGCGAGAGACGCCCGGACCTCCGGTGCGCCCGGCTTTGCCCCCGGGCCGTTGCTGTGAGCTGTCCCGCAACCCGACAGGGCGCAGGCTCCAAGCGCCACAACGAGCCCCGCAGCAAGGTGGCGCCGTGTCGCGAATGACGGTGCCTTCGGGCAAACAGGTCCGGGGCTCATCAAGCTCGGAGCACCGCGCGCAGCTCGTTGGCGAGCAGTACCGCAAAGGACGACTTCGAGGCCTCGGTGCCGGGGCCCGGGTTGCTGTTGAGGATGTAGCGCATGTGTCCCGTCGGATCGATCACGAAAGACAGGTCGCTGTGGGCGATCATCGCGCCGCCGGGGGCAAAGGCGACCTGGACGCCGAACGAGCGCCAGACGCGGCTGAGCGCGGAGCTGGAACCAGTGAGGTAGTACCAGTTGGAGACCTTCTGCAGGCCTTGTTGGTCATCGAATGCGACCAGATATGCCGGCTCACGGTAGACAGGGTTCGCCACGACGCCCACGAGGGCGACCCGGCGGGAGGTCGTGCCGAGCAGCCGGTCCGCCTCGAGAAACTCCTGCGCGATTAGCGGGCAGTCAGAAACGCACACGGGGTCGAGAAAGGTGACGGCGACCGCCCTGCCACGCAGGCTGGCGAGCGCGACGGTCGCCCCATTCTGGTCGACGAGGCGGAACTGCGGCGCCAAGACGTCGACGATGCCGGGCGACCCGTCGAAGGCTTCGGCGATGATCGGGTCGGCGTTCGGGTTCACGGAGGCGGCGGCCATGGGGATGACGCCGACGAGCGTGATGCCGATGGCAGCCAGCGCCGCAATGGAACGGAACAGGTAGGCGGGCCGGCGGCTGAGCCCGGCCCAGAACGACGATTTTTCCTCGGCGGCAGCGTTGGTCGTCGCTTGAGCGTCGGCCACGGCGGCAAGTCGCGTCATGGCCAGGTAGCCGGCCACGAAGACGATGACCATCGGGATCATGCTGTTCGGGTCTGTCCCAAGGCCTCCGAAGAAACCGAAGTCCTCGACGAGCACCCAGTCCGCCAGGCACAGGACGATCCCCGCGTAAACGGCGACACGAACGAGGCGGGCGCGCCCGGACACAAAGCCGGCCCCAATGGCCGCGAGGCTGACTACGAGGAAAAGGTTCACGGCCCAGCCGTGCGCGGCATCGAAGGCGGCGAAGCTGGCGAGCCATGAGGAGATGAAAGCGGGCTGTGGTGTCGCAGACATCTGTTGCACCATCCCGGTGAGCGTGCCCGGGCCGGCGTTGTGGGCCAGACGCCCCTGCCAGAAACCACGACCGGGCCAAGCCTGCAGGACTGCCATGGCGACGAAGAAGACGCCCATGACCGACAGGATGGTTCTGCCGAGACGTGGACTCGACCACATCCGCTCGGGCAGGGCGACTAGCAGTCCGGCGAAGCTGTAAAAAAGGACCGCTCCAGGAGCCCCGAAAGCCCAAGTGAGGCCCGGAGCGAACACACCCCCGAAGCTCTCGCCGAACATCCAGACGATGAGTCCCCAGAGAACGGCACCGAGGCCGGCGAGCCGGGACCAGTAGCCCCTCGGCGCGACTATCAGAAAGACGCCTATCCCGACCTGGATCCAGACCGCCGCCGCCGGCGCCGATATCGGGTGGTTGCTCCAGATCGTCGCTCCCGCGTTGACAAGATGTTGCACCCACGCCGGAGACGTCGCCGCCGTCGGCTCGATCACCTGGCTCGTCATGCCGAGCGGCATCGACGGCTGAGCCTGCAGCACTCCATCGAAGATCCAGATGAGCCCGAAGGCGATCCGTACCAGTCGCCGGCCCACTGCCTCCGGGTAAGGCGAGGCTTCGGCGGCAAGCTCACCGGCTCTCGCCTGGCGAAGCTGCTTGGCACGCAACAGGTTCCAGGCCAGAGCCAACAAGGCGACGAGGACAACCACTATCAGTCCCTGGTGTACCAGCAGAGAGTGAAACGCAGAAACGATAGTGGGGTTGTTCGTCGAAAGCCCGGAACTCATCCCTGGCATTGCTGTGGACCCACTCCTGTCTATTGACGGGCACGAGACCGCCCGGCCCATTGCCGACGGCCCCGCATTGTACGTACGGTTCGCCCCCGGACCGATTCAGGCGCTGCAAGGCTGCCGGGCGTGGCGCAGGCTCAGGGCTCTCGACGACAAGAACGCAGCGTCGAGGTTCGGCCCAAACGGTACCGTCGTTTCAGTCGAGAGCGGCCGGCGGGCGGCTCAGGCTCCGTCCCCGAGCAGGCGCCTCAATTCCTCGTCGTAACGGGCATAGCGACGAGCGACGAGCGCCGCGCGACCTATCTCCCGCTCGACGATCCAAGTGGGCCATTCGCATTCCATCACCGAGCGGTGCACGACGAGCTCGACCGGGATGCCTCGAGCAGTCACCCCTATCCGCACGCCGTCCATGCGCGCCCTGTAGGCCACCCGGACGGCGCGCACGGTGGCCCGCACGTAATAGAAGCCGTGCCAGAGATCGCGGATGTCGGCATCGGTACCGTCGAGGACGATCAGTCTCGCCAGCGCTAGGGCCGGATCCAAAAGGGCCACGAGAGACTGCCACGGTCCCTGTGGCCCACGGGCATGGATCCAGGCGTCGTCGTCGAGTCCGTAGCTCTCCAGGAACCCCGGCTCGTCGGCCCGTGCCTGAACGGCGCGGGCTATAGCTTCTGAGCCAACGGCCCATTCGGAGCCGACTTCGATGTCGGCCATGCGAGTTCCCACGCCACGAGCCTTCCTGCCAAGGGAAACGCACAATAGGCCCCCCGCCCTTCCTCACTGTGGGATGGGACGCGACCTGCAGGCTTGACTGGGGTCCGGCCGATCACCGCAAGAGTGCGAAGGCCCCTGCGACGACATCGAGGGCTTGGAGCTCGACCGACAGCGACTCCTGGACGGGCTTGGACGTGTCCTCGGTCAGGACGACGACGACAAATGTCTGACCACGGCTGTCCCGAGCGAGGTAGCCGAGCGTCAGCACACCTGGCTCCGAGCCTCCCTTGAACCACACTCTCGGCCACGTGCCTGCGTTGAGGTTGATGCCTCCGTTGTTGGTCGACATCACCGTGGCGATCGGGGCCAGTCCGGGCTCGCTCTGCAGCACGGCGAGGCCGGCAAGGGCGCGGCAGATGTCGTCCGCCGAGGCGAACCACTCGATCGAGTTGATGTCGCGCGGCATGCCGGCCGACTGCTCCTCGCCGGCGGTGACCCTGTCGACGGTGCTGGCGAGATACTCGGCCTTCTCCGGCGGATCGAGGGACAGGTAGTGGTTCGCCATAGCCGGAAAGTCGTGGTACTTGAGGGCGAACAGCTCGCTCACTGTGAGGAAAGGGACGTCTAGGGAGGCGTGCTTTGACCAGGCTCGCACCTGCTCTTGCACCGCGGCTCGCCCGACGAGCTTCAACAGCATGTCGGCCGCAGTGTTGTCACTCACCGAGATCATCTTCACTGCCGCCTGTTCGACGGTGAGCTTGGTCCCGTCGGGCAGATCCTGAAGGGTACCGCTCCCCCCGACCTTCAAAGCTGCGGTGACAGCGACCTGCTGGCTCCAGGTGATCCGGTGGTCGTGCAGCGCTTGCGCCAGGGCGCCGAGGACGAACAGCTTGAACATGGACCCGAGGGGCCGCGCAGTCCCGGCCAGCACTGAGTGCACGGGACTGCACGATCCGTCGGGGCCGACTTTGGCGGCGACGAGACTGACCCCGGGGGCGATCTCGGCCAGTTGCTTGTCGAGTTGTGACCACGACCGAGCCGCGACGTTGGCTTGAGCAGGCTTGAACAGAAGTCCTGCGATGCGCCCGGCTCCATCGACGGCGAGGTCCACCGAATAGACGCTGGACCCTATCCGTACCAGCGCCACGAGCGAGGTGGCTGTGACGTCCGACAACTGGAGCAACGTGGTCGCCGACCCGGGAGGACCCAGCGACTCCAGAGCTTCGTTCAGCTCCGACGCGCTCACCTGGGCGAGGAACGCGGCATCAAAATGGGCCGATATCTCCTTGCTGGAAAGGGGCAGATGGGGCGCGACGGACAAGAGCCAGTCCAGTTGTTTGCCGACGGGGCTCCGCGGCACCGTGACAGCTGGTAGGCCGCCGCCGGCCGTGAAGGTCGACACGCTCGGCGGTCCCGCGGCACCGACAGCTACGGGAGTCAGGAGAAGAGCCGTCGCCGCGACGACCGTGAGCGCAAAGGCGGTCGTCATCACGGCACCGGCGCGCCCGGTCTTGGCGCGCTGGACCGCCGCCACGCCTTCGTAGCCGCGGCGGCGATCGGTAGTGACGCGCGCCGCGGCAACTTGGGCCTCATGTGCGCTCTTGGGTGTCATGTCTTCTCCTTCTGGTGGACCGGGTGGTTGGGTTCAGGCATTCGTCCAGCGCTCCGAGTCAGGGCACGCCCTCCATGAGCACGAAGAAGCCGGCGATCGCGCCGTCGGAGTCGAAAGCGAGGCGGCCCTTTCGCCTGCCCTTCTGGTAGGCGATGGGGATGTCGACGACGCAGTAACCGGACCGGACGGTGACCGAGGGATGCCCCAGCTCCAACACCTGGCCCAACTCGCCGACGAGCTTGGAGCGCACGGAGTCAAGCAGGCCAACGGGACAAGCGTCCTTCATGCGCTCGTTGAATTCGGCCCGCAGTTCCTCGTGCTCCCCGGCGAGGAACCGACGCAGGGCTCCTAGGGCTCGCTCGGGCGCATCAGTCAGTGTCTCGTCCCCCGTTCCGGTCACCTCTCCGATACGTGAGGCGAAGCGCTGGAACGCCGCCTGACGACTGACCTCCAGCGCATAGCCGACCGCTGCCCATGAGTTGCCTTCCGAACGGGCCTCGCGCACGAGGGCAACGACCACGTCGTCGAGGACTGATCCGAGGCTCGTGGCCGCGGCCAGGGCCGCGATCGCCGCGCCTTGCTCTGTGGTGGGCCGTTGCCCCAAGCGATCAATCAGCAGCTCGGCATTGGTCCGCAGCATCAGGAGGAGGACGTCTCGCTCGACGTCGCCCCCGGAAGCGTCGAGCGACTCGTTCACGATGTCAAGATATCTTTACAAGAAGTGGTGTGTCAACAAATGTTGACGTTCATCGTGGCCGGAGACCGTCACGCGGTAGAGCGCTCGCGTCGATCCTCTGGCAACGATGCTCGCGATCCAGGCGACCCATTGCGCGATCGTCGCGCGGCTGACGACGAGCCCGTGCTCGTCGAGGGGACCGGGGAGAGATTTCAGCTCCTGGTCAGTACCTGTGCCAGCCACTGAAGCGCCACCTGGAATCGCTCACGGGAGCGGCCGCCGTGATTGCCCGTGTTCTCGTTGGCCCGGTGTTCCACACCTGCCTCGCTCAGGTGGTGACTCAAGAGCCTGTGCCCCCATTGCAGGTAGTGGTCGTCGTTGCTGCCCACATCCAGAAGGACGCCGCTCAACTTGCGGAGATTGTCGAGGCGCCCGCGCCAGTTGACGACCGGATCGAAGCTCAGCCAGCGGTGCCAGACCTCCTCGATCAGCTCGCCGGTCGGAAAAGCGACAGGAAGGTCGACGTAAAAAGGCGGGTTGTCGGGGTTAGGCGAGTAGCACGCCGACAACGCGTAGACGACGTGGGACAGGTCGTTGCCTTCGACGGGGCCGCCCGGCGCCTCGGGCCAGATGCTGTTCAGGTAGTCGTAGAGAACCGTCCTGTGAGTCACGTCGAACAACGAATCACCCGAAAGCATCGCCAACGCGCCGAATGTGTCCGGATTGGCGGAGGCGATGTTCCATGCCCCGAAGCCTCCCGATGAGAAGCCGAGCACGCCGCGGCGGCTCGATTCCGGGAGAGTCCTGTAGTTGTTGTCGACGTGCGCGACGACGTCGCGTAGCAAGTACTGCTCGAAGTTCCCGTTCACCGGCGAGTCCACCCACTGACCATGCCCGTAACGGGTCGAGCCGTCGGGGATGACGACGATCATCGGTGCAGTGCCCATGCGGCCGAAGACAGGGTCCAGAACGTCCTCGATGGGAGGTTTCCATCGCAGCCCGTCCGTTGGAGGGTAGACGAGCTCCTCGGCGTTCTCGCCGAAGGCATGGAGCAAATAGGCCGTCGGATACCGGTGCGCGGAGTCCTCATAGTCCGGTGGCAGGTACACGAACAGGTCCCGCTCGCTTGGATCTCCTAGCAGGTTGCCCGCAAGGTTGGCGCTTTCGACGCGCGAGTGAACAATCATCTTCGCCTCCCTGGACGCCATTCGTGTGGGCGTCCCGCACGGTGGTGGGACCGGTCCTTGGTCGGCGGGGTGGACCTCGAGCCCCGTGGAACGCTACCCGGACGATCAATTGAGGCGCGCTGCCCTCTGAGCTGGACACCGGGGCCGCCCAGCTTCGAAAGAAGCCCTATCGTCCGCAGAATGGAAGAAGCCCCCGAACTAGTCTCGCTTATGGAGCGGATGCTCAGGAATTTCGACGTCCACGATGGCGACGCCGTGGTCGACGCATTCTCCCGAGAGCCCGGCTCGTTGGCAATCGGTTCTGACCCAGACGAGTGGTGGGAGGGCTACGAGGCCCTGGCAGCCCTGTGGCGGGTGCAGCTCCAAGAGCTCGCGGCGACAGGGTTGAAGCCCCAGCTGGACATAGAGAGGCTCGCTGCTTGGAAGGAGGGGACGGTTGGCTGGATTGGATGCCGCGTCCGTTCGGTCGTCGAGGGAAGAGATCCCTTCCTGGCGAGGACGACCGTCGTCTTGCACGAGGAAGGGGCGTTTTGGCGCATCGTCCAGTGGCACACCTCGCTGGGCATCTCGAACGAGGAGACCCTGGGCGTCGAGATGACCACGGACGTCGACGGGATCCTCTCCATCGTCCGTGACGAGCCGGCGCCCGTGGGAGCACTGGCCGGTGACGGCTCGGTCACGATCATGTTCACCGACATCGAAGGCTCTACCGCTCTCATGGAGTCCCTCGGCGAAAAAGCCTGGCTGGACCTGCTCGAGTGGCACGACGGCGTCGTCAGGCAGCAGACCGCCGTCTTCGGTGGCAGCGTCGTGAAGGGCCAAGGCGATGGCTTCATGTTGGCCTTCCCGGCCACAGGCTCAGCAGCTGCCTGTGCTACGTCTATCCAGCGTGCCCTGAGCGCCGGTTGGGCGGGTCTCCGTGTACCAGTGCGTATCGGCATGCACTGTGGCAACGCCAAAGCCGAAGGTGGGGACTTCTTCGGCCGGACCGTCGTTGTCGCGGCCAGGCTGGCGAGCGCGGCGGGCGGCAGCGAGATCCTCGTGTCGCAGTCGGTCCAGGAGAGCCTCGGCGGCGCCTTCCACCTCGAAGGACCGCGATCGCTCAGCTTGAAGGGACTTGCAGGTCATCACTCCGCGTTCGCCATGAGCTGGCAGTAGGGGTCATCGGGCGTTCGTCGAGCCAGCACCAGCGCCAGACCGATTGCGGCGATCACGGTGAACGTCGGCACCGCGTACGGTGCGAGCCTCGGGCCGAACCAGAGCTCGAACATGGGCACATCGTCCCCGGCTCGACGTTGAAAGATGCCCAACGGGCATCCCCTGCCGAGGATCAGGGCAATCCCCTCACCGACCAGAACGGCGACGGCAAGCCTCAGCTTGACGTCGCGGCGCCTCGTGATCACGCACAACCACAGGTATCCAAGACAGACCAGCTCGCACACCCCGATCGCATTGTGCGTCGCCCGCAGCATCCTGGCTTCGCGGCTCAGCGTCGGGACGCCGGTCCCATGGGCGAGATCGTCACACAGCACCCGAGATCGCAAGACGACGTCGTCGAGGCGAGCCCAACGCGGGAGCGGCGTCATCTACCGAGCCTCGCGGCGCCGTCCGGCACCGTAGCGACAAGGTGACAAGTACCAGGGCACGACGGCGGGCGGCAACCTCTTGTGCTCGCAGCCCCCTCGTCGGTCTCGTGCGCCGGGCGAGGCCGACCTGAAGGGACCGGCGCGATGCTCAAGGTGCTCCACCTGAGGATCGCCCGACTCGGGACATCGGGCCTACTTGGAGAACTCGAACCTGTGCCCCGCGATGAGCGCGATGGCCGTCTCACAGGCTTTGGCGTCGTAGCGGGTACCGGCCCCGTCCTCGATCTCGCTCAAGGCGACCTCAATGGGCACGCCCGGGCGGTAGGGGCGGTGGCTGACCATGGCTTCGATCACGTCAGCGACCGCGAGGATGCGTGCCTCGGGGAGGATGTCCGAGCCGCGCAGGGCTTTGGGATAACCCGAGCCGTCAAGGCGCTCGTGGTGCTGACGGATGATCTCGGCCACATCACCGTCGAAGCCGATGAGGGCGGCCGTGTTCGCACCGGCGTCGGCGTGCTGGCGGATGATCTGCATCTCCGGTTCGGTGAGGCGCCCGGGCTTGGAGAGAATCTCAGCAGGCACCACGATCTTTCCGATGTCGTGCAATAGGGCGGCCACCCTGAGCGACTCCAAGCAGGCCTCTCCCACCTCGAGCTCGCGGGCGATAGCGCAGGCGAGCTCGGCCACGCGGCGCTGGTGGCCGGCGGTGTAGGGGTCGCGCAGCTCTGCTGTGGCACCGAGGGCGGCGACGGCTCCCTCCAGGGTCTGTCGCAGCTTGACCGCGCTCTGGGCGAGGTCCTGTTGGGTCTGGCGTATCTCGGTCACATCGAAGCTGACCCCGACGATGCCGGCGGGCTTTCCCGTGACGTCTGAGTAGACCGCCTTGTGGGTCATCAGGTAACGCGGGGTGCCGTCCGCGGCGCTCGTCTCGAAGACGATCTCGAGGGGTTGTTCGGGATGGGCGAGCAGCTCTTTGTCGGAGGCGTCGTAGAGCCGGGCAGCCTCCGCGGGATGCAGGTCGTAGACGGTCCTGCCGATGACCTTGTCCTTGGAGAGCCCGAGAGTTTGGGCGTAAGCCTCGTTGCAGGCGACATAGCGCAAGTTGAGGTCGCTGTTGTGGACCGGTGCCGGGATCGCCTCCAAGAGCTCCTCTAAGAAGTGGGAGCGCTCGCTCGCGACCTGCTCGGCACGGCGCAGCTGGGTGATGTCGGTGACAATGTGGACGCCGCCGACAACTTGACCGGTGGCGTCTTTCTCCGGGGTGAACATGATCCGCAGCCAGGCGCCGCCCCGCTCGATGATCTCGGTCTGCGCCTGTCCGGTCTCGAACGCACGTCTTCGCGGGCAGTTGGCGTAGTCGTTGTCGTGAAAGACCTCGTGGCAGTAGTGACCGATGATGTCGGGGAAGTCACGGCTCGTGAGGGCCACGGTGGCGGCGTTGCAACGCACGATCCTGCCGTCACGATCGAACAGGCAGACCGAGTCGCTCATGGCATCGAAGGTCGCGCGCCACTCGAAGGCGGCAGCCATGAGTCGTGCCGCGGATTCGTGGCGGTCGGTCACGTCCTGGAAGTAGCCGACGATGGCGACCGCTTTGCCGGTCGCATCGCGCTCGGCCGTGCTCTCGCCGTGAAGGAAGTGCACGCTGCCATCCCTGTGGACGACGCGGAACTCGATCGGAGGCGGTTGTCCAGTCACCAAGGCACCGTCGCGAACGCTCATGAAGGCATCCAGGTCATCGGCGTGGATGCGCGCTTGGAGTGTCGTCATGACATCGCCGTCGAAGGCTTCCGGATCGACGTCGAACAGCTCGAAGAGCTCCCCCGACCAGAAGAAGGCGGTGGGGTCGAACTGCCACCGCCAGCTGCCGACACGGGCAACGCGTTCGGCCACGTCGCGCATGGCCTCGCTCTGTGACAACGCCTCTTCTGCTCGTCGGCGTTCGGTTATGTCGGTTATGAAACCGATACTTGCGCTCCCATCTTGAAGCTGGACTGTCCCGATGGACACGTGGACTGGGAACACGGATCCGTCAGTGCGCTGAAGGACGGACTCGAAATCGGAGGGCGTCGCCATTCCTAAAGACCGGCGTCGGGTGCGTTCCCGGCTCTCTTCTTGCGCTTGAGGAGCAAACCCTTGATAGACGGACCCTCCGACAAGTTCCTCGGCGCTCTCGGCACCAAGCATCTCGGCGAGGGCCTGATTTGCGTAGAGACACAGTCCCTGGCGCGTCACGATTATTGCCACCGGGGCGTTCTCCACATAGTTACGGAACTGTGCGTCCTTTTCCCGCAACACTTCCTGTGCAAGCTTGCGTTCGGTTATGTCCTCCACGAAACCCTGGTAAGACTCCTCGTCGCCTTCAGGCGAAAGCACGACGCGGCCGTTAATCGAGACCCAGATGCGGCGCCCGTCCTTGCGGACGAACTGGCATTCGTAGCCGCGCACAACTCCTTTTTCCTTGAGCAGCGCAACAAAGGTTGCCTGTTGCTCAGGATCGGCCCAGACCTGTCGGGTGTCGACAACCTCGGCCATCGCGTCCACAGCGGAGCTGTACCCGAGCATCTCGGCCCAGGCTTGGTTGACTCTCAGGTTGCTTCCTTCCAGCGAAGCCTGATAGACGCCCTCGATGGCGCCGTCGAACAAGACCCGATACCGCTCCTCGCTTTCGCGCAGGGACAGCTCGGCAGTCTTCTGCTCGGTTCTGTCACGAGTGATGCACACGTAGCCGAAGATCTCACCGCCAGGATCCCGCAGCACCGCTGCCGAGATCTCCACGTAGAAAGTGGTCCCGTCCTTACGCAGCCCCTCGTACTCAGTCGAGCCGATGTCCTCCCCGCTCAGGCGGCGCTCGATGTTCCGGTGCGCCCGGTCCCGATCGGAGGGGACCAGCAGGGCCGTCGCATGGACGCCGATCACTTCGTCGGGCGAGTCGTAGCCGTGCATACGTGCGTGCGTACGGTTGGCCGTCGACACACAGCCGTCTTTGCCGATGAACAGGACGCCGTCGGGAGACGAGTTGAAGAACTCGTGCTCGACGCTCTCGAGCAGGGAGTGGCTGAGTGCAACACCCTGACGGCGGTCCGACGAAATGCTCTCGGTCTCGGAGACGCTCATTACCGGGGCCACCTCCTCTCCAACATCGGCGACCGACCTGCCCGATGGGCGCTCGTTGCGGCGAGGGATTCTCTAGCCCCGACTGAAGGGCTGGAGGCAATCATACGACCTGGCGGGGTGAGCCACGATCACTGCCTCCAAGCGCCAGCTGCTGCCTTGGTACCGGGGCGGTCCGGACGCGGTCCCACCCCGCTGTTGCGCCGGGGGGAGAGTTCCTGCGGGTGTGGGGGGTCGTCATCGTCATCGGCTCCGCGCCAGGTCTTAGGTCACAGCCTCGGGTTCTTCTTGGCGTCGAGGACTCGGTCCGCTCTCGGTCGACCGATTTGATGTCGTGGACGTCTACCACGGTCGCCAGCTTTTCTCGGCTCTCTACAGGCGCGACGTCAAGCGTGCTGGCTGCTCTCGGCTGCAGCCCGGCTGCGCCAGGGTTTCGATGACAGCGATCCGCCCGAGCACGAGAACCTTGAGCGTACCGCTGCGCGCAATCCCGCCCGCCTTGCCTGGTCCGTCGACGCGATCGCTGCCGACAGCGCCTCCCGAGGGTTCTCCTAGCGGGATACCCCAAACTTCCCTCCATCCGGCGCAATAGACACACTCCATCTTCCGGGTCGGCGAAGGTGCTCCCAGCTGCTATTTGCCTCGGCGACATCATTAGAGGGCAGCGTTGAATCGATTGAATGTTTCTCTTCCGGAAAGAGGGGTATCGGATCAGCTGCGAGGAGAAGACCCCGGTCACAGGCTCAGCCTGAGACCGGGGCATCCAGGCCGTCGGCTTTGGGGTATCGAACGCTCCAGGCCGGGAATATCGGGCCCCACGCTCCTCGAGATGGAGGAGTCCTACCTAGCGCATTTTACCTGATGCTCTCCGGACAGATCTTCTCGAGCCCTCACACTAGCTCGGAATGTTTACATCCGTTTCTCGTGGGGTAGGTAATAACTTCGTAACCAACTGTATTTGAAGCCGTAATGTTTTTGCTTGAAGGAGGAAAGCAAAGTGATGAAAAGCGCGAAATTTCTAGTGGGTGCGCTGGCGTTGGCCGCGGCTCTCGGCGGATCGGTAGTCGGAGCAACTGCGGCTCTTGCCGCGAACCCCACGGCGCCAGCCTCGCCCATCGGCCTGACCGCGGTGCCCGGCAACAATATGGCCACCCTCAACTGGACGACCCCTGTCGATGGCGGCTCGGCGATTCTTGGCTACAACGTTTATGAGGCGACAAGCCCGGGCGGCGAAAACTACTCGACGCCGGCTAACGGAAACGTCCTTGTCAACGGGACTAGCGCCATCGTGACGGGCCTCTCCAACGGGAAGATCTTCTACTTCACCGTGACTGCTGTGAACGGCGTGGGGAACTCGGCGGCGTCGAATGAGACTTGGGTTATCCCCGGCGGCACTGTTCCAGGTGTGCCTAGCGCAGTGAATGCCATTCCCGGAGACGCCTCGGCGACCGTCAGCTGGACTCCGCCTTCGAACTTAGGCGGTTCGGCCATAACCAGCTACAAGGTCATCGCGGCTGACTCGACGCAGTCGAGCAACGCCGGCCAGACCTGCACCTGGACGACCGGACCACTGTCCTGCGTGGTGACTGGGCTCACCAACGGTGACTCGTACACATTCACGGTCACCGCCACCAATGCCGTCGGCACCGGCTCTGCCTCAAGCCCGTCGAATGCGGTCGTCCCCACCTCAGGCTCCGCGAAGAAAGAAGCGACGAGCGTGACTTTTGCGCTGTCTACGACGAGTGTCGTCTTCGGGAACGAACAAGCCGAGAGCTTCTCAGTCAAAGTCGCGGCAAACTCGGGCCCCGCCCCGACAGGACGCGTTTTCGTGATGGCGCAGCCCTGCCGCACCTTTGGCCACTACTGCCCAACGGCGAGTTTGGAGCTCCGCATGGGGTTCGCCGCTGTCATCAAGCTCAACTCGGGTAGCGGTTCGGTCATGTTGGCGAAGCGGGCGCTCGAGCCGGGCACATACCGTCTCTGGGCCTTCTACACGGGCAGCACAACCGACATGAGCTCGACTTCAGCGAGCAAGGTCCTAGTCGTCACCAAGGACCCCCACCGCAAGTAGCGGGTGTGCTTCAGCACTGGAGAGGAGGGGGCCGGCTTCAGCCGGCCCCCTCTTGGCGATCAGGTGGGCCCCTCGCGCTTTGACTGTTCACAAGCCGCGTTTAGTGTCAGGCGAGCTCTGACTGAGACCCTTTGCGATGCCCGCCGTGGGCTAGTTCGGGCAGTGAATCAGCTGGACAAGCCACGGCGGCCTTGTCACCAACGGAGCCCTCTGGAGGCCGTCTCAACCGTGCGGCAGGTACGCGGAACAGAAGTGAGGACTGGTCGTCGGCTGCGGGTACGATCCGGCAAGAACCGGAGGGAGACATGACAACAGGTCGGCGATGGTGGAGCAGTGCCGCGGTCGTGGCGGCACTCGCTGCCCTATGCGGTGCGACACCCGTGGCGGCCGGCGCCGGCACGCCGACCACGAAGACCGAGAACATCTATCCGTGGCTCGCGAACGGGAGGTTGCAGGCAGGGTTGAAGGTTTCGGGCACAGTCGAGGGCACCTGTTGGACAAGCTCGATCGCCGTCTCGAGTAGCCATGCCTACCGCTGCATGACAGACAAGTCGATCATCTACGATCCCTGCTTCGCCCCCGTAACGAAGACGGTCACGCAGCTGGCCTGCATGGTTTCGCCCTGGAGCGAGATCACTCGGTTCGACCTCACGGCGCCTATCCCCAAGGCGGCCAAGCATCCCAACGGCAAGCCGTGGGTCTGGGCCGACCAGCTCGGAAACGGCGTTCGCTGCATCACCGACACCGGAACCGGGGTAGATGTAGACAAGGTGGCGTTGAACTACTACTGCATACCGGGCAAAGGCTGGGCGAGCATTCCCGACGGGAAGGCCACACCTTGGACTGTCCGGTACGCGAAGAGCTACCAGTCCAAGACCTTGGAGACCGAGAAGGTCACGACAGCCTGGTACTGATCCCGCTGGCGTCCGTGACGATGCTCCCACGCGCGCCCGAGGGTCCTGGAAGTTAGATCGGTCGTTCCTGAGCGCGGGTGATGACGGCCGACGACGGGCCGGCGTCGTATCAATAGCTGTACAAGGCGGTTTCGGTCATCCTGCTCGACCCACCCAGAGCGGTCACCGTGACATGGACGGTGCCCGACCCCGGCGGAACGGTGACCGTGATCTCAGATGACGAGACCACACGCACGCCCGTCCCGCGTCTGCCGCCGAAGCTCACCGTGACTTTGCCGACAAAGTTGGCTCCCCAGATCGTCACCTTTCTGCCGGCTTTGCTGGATCCGCCCACGGGTGTGACCCGGGAGATCGTCGGAGGCGGCACGTATGTGTACTTGGATGTGGCAGTTACTTGGTTGGAGCCTCCAACCGTGGAAACCGAGACGTAGACGGTGCCGGATCCTGAGGGCGCGACAACCGTGATCTCAGATGACGAGACCACACGCACGCTTGTTGCCGACTTCGATCCGAAATGAACCGCGAACGTTCCTAAGAGGTTGCTTCCCTGGATCGTGACCTTCGTCCCACCCCTCGTTGGACCGCTGGCCGGCGTGATCTTGGAGACCGCCGGGACCGGCACGTAGGTGAACTCGTCGGCGGGCGACGGAGTCGAGGTGCCGTTCGCGGTCGTAACGGTGAGACCGACGGTGGCGGCCGCTTCACCCGGAGCCACGGCGGTGCAGCTTGTCGCCGAGGAGCAGCTCACCTCCGGGGCCACGGCGGTGCCGAAGTCGACCGTGGTGTCTCCGGGGACAGTGGAGAATCCGGTGCCGGTGATCGTGACTGAAACCCCTCCCATGACTGGGCCGGAACTCGGTGAGATCCCTGTGACCGTGGGGGGCGAAGGGGTAGAGGGCGGGCCGCCGGAGGGCGGCGGTCCGGAGGGCGGCGGGCCGGAGGCGTTGGGCGTCCACTGGGCATAGAGAGTGGCGCTCTGGGTGAAGGGGTAGGTGGCCCCGTCGGCGTAGACGGTGCCCCCTCCCCCCGAGGCGGTGTTCCAGCCCGAGAAGCTGTAGCCGGTCCGGGTGAAGGTGTTGAGGGTGAGCGGCGTCGCCACGTTGGCGGTCTCAGGGGTCATCGTCCCGGTGCCGCCGTTGGAGTTGAAGGTCACCGTGTAAGAGGCGTTGGGCGTCCACTGGGCATAGAGAGTGGCGCTCTGGGTGAAGGGGTAGGTGGCCCCGTCGGC
>Ga0181520_10005196_pt1 | contig 20994 bp, 14 predicted proteins | sample PEATcosm2014_Bin_29_FD_132451 | JGI IMG/M metagenome (GOLD analysis project Ga0181520, IMG submission 132451) | Peatland microbial communities from MTU Mesocosm Facility, Houghton, MI, USA - PEATcosm2014_Bin02_30_metaG | ecosystem: Environmental > Terrestrial > Soil > Wetlands > Peat | place... | reverse complement strand
TGGTCACGCTCCTCAGGCAGGAAATGGCGCAAAACCCCGAATTACTCCGCCCGGCTGGCCTAAACACCTCTTCGCACAGTCTCGTTGCCGCAGCTGCAGCCTAAAAAATGTAGAAACTCCAGGATCCGACTTTCGTCGGATACATGTGTCCTATTGTGCGGCATAGCATTCGTTGGTGGGGTTCAGGAATCCACTGGAGCAATGCCGTGCGGGCCCCGCACGAGCGTTCGCGAACGAACTGGCGACGAGCCAGATCCGGAACAACTGAAAAACTTGGAGTGCCAGAAGAAGGGAATTCAGATGAAACAGATTATCCGCACAATCGCAGTTGGCATGGTGCTGATGCTGATGTTTGCGACCACGGCATCGAATGCGCAGAGCAATTCCGCAACGCTGACGGGCACAGTGGTCGACAAGACCGGCGCCGTCATTCCGCATGCAAAGATCGCAGCCACCGAAGAGGCATCGGGTGTGGTCCGCACGACCGCCAGCGATGACCACGGCTTTTTCTCGCTGGTCGGTATTCCGGCCGATGTGTACGATGTCGAGGTTTCCGCGCCGGGGTTCAACAGCCTGCAACGCAAGGGCGTCGCAGTGCACATCAACGATCAGATCGAATTGAAAGGCATTGCGCTGACCGTGGCTGGAACGAGCACCTCGGTGGTGGTGACAGCAGAAGCCAGCGAACTGACGCCGGCGACCACCGGCGAAGTGAGCTACACGATCACAGATGCGCAATTACACAATATGAACCTGCAAGGCCGCAGCGCGGTCGAGTTGCTGGGCCTGGTCCCGGGATCGGGCAACACCGGCAACTTCAACGGAACATACAACGGAGCCTCTGCCGGATTCACCCAGAACTCCAGTGCATTCACGGTCAACGGCAACCGCTTCGATCAGGTTGCGATGGTCAGCGACGGCGCCGCGGTTTCCGATCTGAACACCGCCGGCGGCTCAGCTGTGACCCCCAACGTGGATATGATTGCCGAGTTGAAGGTCGAGTCGGCGGCCTACTCCGCGGCGCAACCCAACGGCCCCATCGTGGTTTCTACCGAGACCAAGTCCGGCGGACGCGAGTTTCACGGCTTGGCAGAGCTGACCGCGCGCAGCCACATCCTGAATGCCGCCGATTGGCAGCAGAAGGCGAATGGCCTGCCCGCTCCGCAGACCTCGCTCTTCTATCCGCAGCTTCAAATTGGCGGTCCCCTGCTTCCAAAGACTTCGCTGAAGGACAAGCTGTTCTTCTTTGCCGCCAGCGAACTCTCGCAGCAGCATGTCGATCTGCTTCCGCGCAAATCGCAGGTGCCCGCCGAAGCTGGCTCGCCCGGCTACATCGGTGCGGGCATGGCCAAAGGCGACTTTACCGATTCCGCCTATCTCGGCGCCCTTTCCAACTCCGGTAATGGCTGGATCGGCTGGCCAGTCAGCAGCCAGCCTTGCAGTGGCAGCTTCTGGAGCAGCGCTTGCGTGAATCAGGTGGGATATGGAAGCAACTGGGGCCAAATGGGCAGCGGCTCGATCGATCCTGCCGGTGCGATTCTGCTCAACGCCATCCCCGCGGCCAACGTCGATCCCAGCCTTCACGGAGGTTACAACCTGATCACCGACTTAACCGTCTCCGAGCCGCGCAATCAGGAGATCGTTAAGCTCGATTACGCCGTCAGCGACAATGCTCATGCCGCGTTGCGCTTCAACCACGAAAACGAGAGCATGCCCTCTCCCTATGGGCCTTGGAATATGTGGAACCAGGTTCCCTATCCCGCCTCGCAGGCGCAGAAGAACGCCTCGAACTCGATTAATTTCAACTTGACCAATGTCCTTTCGCAGGCTCTGACCAACGAGTTCTCTCTCGGCTACACGCGCTTCTCGCTTTTCACGGTGCTTTCCAACTTGGGCTCCGTCTCCACCACCCAGCTCAACTATCCCTATGCCAATCTCTTTCCGTCCTCCACCGGAATTTTGCCCAATTTGAGCTTCGAAAAGGAACTGGGCGGATTGTATATCGGGGGTGGCGAGGCGCCGCCATATCTGGGCGCGCAGAACAATTACACGCTCAACGACGGGCTGACCCTGTTGAAGGGTACGCATCTCTTCCGTGGGGGCATCTTTGCCCAGATGGGACGATACAACAACCGCACCACGGGCAACAGCAACGGGGGAGTGACCGAGGAGAACTATGCGACGGTGACCGGCAACGATTGGGCCGATCTGCTTTTGGGCAACATCGCCAACTACACCCAGTCCAGCAACAACATCGATGCCGCCATGGAGATCAAGCGCTTCGATTTCTACTTGCAGGACACCTGGAAAGTTTCATCGAAGTTTACGCTGAACTATGGCCTTCGCGTGGATCATCTGGGCTGGTGGTACGATCGAGGCGGGCGCATCGCCATCTTCGATCCAGCGGCAGATTCATCGGCCAAAGTGGCGGATTATACCAATTTCGCCGGCATAGAATCGCACGCCACCACGTCGTCGGTTCCGTTGTCAGGCTCGAAGCCGCTTGGCTTCCAATGGGCGCCTTCACTGGGTTTTGCCTACGACCTGGCGGGCAACGGCAAGACCGTGCTGCGCGGCGGATTCGGCACCAACTATTACAGCGATCCCGGCATCAACGCGTACTCGGCAATCATGGCGCCGCCCAACTTCAAAGTTGTCAACATTTGGACCAACACCACCCTTTCGGCCGTTTCAAAGCTGAATGCGGCGCAGGCTCCTCCAACGGTGTGGGGCACGGCCAATCCCAGCGATCACAGCGCTCCGGTTACTTATTCGTGGAACTTCGCGCTGGCGCGCGCACTGCCTGGCGCCAACAAGATTGAGGCCAACTACGTAGGCAACTCCAGCCACAATCTGGTGGGCTATGGCAACACCAACGTTGTCCCGCAAGGCGCTGAAACAGGACCGTGGTATGGGACTTACTACGACCAGCTCAATCGCCCCTACGCCAACTTCGGCGACATCGCGATTCACTCGCACAACCTGAACTCCAACTACAACGCGCTGCAACTGACCGTTACCCGTCAAAAGGGATGGCTGAATTACTGGGGTAGCTACACCTTCGGCAAGTCACTCGCTTATAACGCGGAAGATGCTTTCGATATGAAACGCTGGTACGGTCCCACGCCGTTCGACCGCTCGCAAATCCTCAGCTTCTCGTACTATTTGAGCCTGCCCGACTTCGGGAAGAAGTATCTCGGCGACAAGAAGATCGTCAACGAAATGACCGATGGCTGGAAGGTTTCGGGACTCTTCCAGACGATGACCGGCGGACCAATCGGCAACAACTTCGGGTCGGAGTACGCCGTAAATCAAAACACCATCGGGATTTGGGCGTCGGCTGACAGCAGCGGATATACGCCTTCGAGCTATAGCGCCTTCGCCACCGGTACGCCGGATGAAGTTGCCGTGCCCAAGATGACCTGCGATCCGCGCAAGGGCCTGACCAAGAACCAGTACTTCAACCCCGCATGCTTTGCCGGACCGACGCTGCTTTCCAATGGGACCTACCGCTTGCCCTATATCCACGGGCCGGCCTATTTCAACGACTCCATTGGCCTCTTCAAGACCTTTGCCATGAGCGAAAGCCGCAGGCTGGAGATTCGCGGCGAGGCCTTCAACCTCTTCAACCACGCGTGGAACGAGTTCATCGCATACGATCAGAACATGTACATGGGCTTCGACGATACCGGCAAGGGGATTGCAGCCAACTCGGCCGCTGGAACAGCCGACAACAAGACGGGCCACAGAGAAATTTCGCTGGCGGCAAAGTTTTACTTCTAACCAGGTGTGTTTGCAAGCAACATAAAATGTTCAAGGGGAAGAGCTGGCGCTCTTCCCCTTGAATCTTGAGAAGTCCTTGTGTGCGTACCGGGACGGCCTCATCCGTGCCGTACGAGGCCGCAGAGATTCTTGGCTTTACAGGTTGCGGGAAATGGTCAAAAGAGGTGCGAAAACACCTGGATTCAAAAACTGCAAGGGCGAAAGCCCATCTGTATTATCCCTCAGTTACGGCACGAATGAAGTTGTGCCCTTTTACAGAGCCTGGTTGATCGGAACCTTTTCCGCAACCTGTTCAGCCTCAGGGAAACGCTCAAACGTTGCCAGGAATGGACATCATTCATGCGCATTCATCTGAAATTGGCGGCTCTTACTTTCCTGCTTCTTTTCATCGCCATGCCCGCACGGCCGCAGAGCTATGCAATCGGAGCAGATGTGTCGTTTCTCGCGAAGTGCGAGAAGGACGTGGTCATCTTCAAGGAAGACGGGCAGGCGAAGGATGTGCTGGCCATCTTGCGCGAGCACAGGTACAACTGGGTGCGATTGCGGCTATTTGTCGATCCGGCCGCGGCGGCTGACAAGCTCCCTAACGATCTGCCTTACACGCTGGCTTTGGCCAAGCGGGCCAAGGCGCGGGGCTTTCACCTGCTGCTCGATCTGCACTATGCCGACAGTTGGGCCGACCCAGGCAAGCAGCCCATTCCCGAGGCGTGGAAGCAGCTCAAGCACAAGCAGCTCGTCGAGCAAGTCTTCAACTACACGCGCGACACCATTGCTGCATTCGCCCGTGAAGGCGTTCTGCCGGAGATGGTGCAGGTGGGCAACGAGATCACCTACGGGATGCTGTGGCCCGACGGAAAACTTCCTGACAACTGGGATAACCTCGCCGACCTGCTCAAGGCGGGCGTGCGGGGTGTGGATGCCGGACGCGGCTCAGGGCCAAAGCCGCGCATCATGATCCACATCGAGCGCAGCGGCAACTACGAAGAAGCCGTCTGGTTTTTCGACAACCTCATCTCCCACCACGTCCCCTTCGATGTGATGGGGCTTTCCTACTACCCCTTCTGGCACGGGAACATAGACAAGCTGCGCGGCAACCTGCACGATCTGGCGTTGCGCTATCAGCATCCGATCATTGTTGTGGAGACAGCCGCCAACTGGACTCCCGATCCGATGGCCGGAAAGAAGTCGGATTTTCCGGAGAGCCCTGCGGGTCAGGAGGCATTTCTGCGCGCCGTGGATGCCGCTGTGCGTGCGATCCCTCGCGGACTGGGGCAGGGCGTCTTCTGGTGGGAACCGGCGGCGGAGAATGAACTGCGCGGGCGCGGGTACTTTGACAACGACGGCAATGTGCTGCCGGTGATTCACGCATTCGAGGAAAGACCCCCGCGGTGAAGGCCCGACCTTCGGCCAGAATCTCACATCGGCCTTGCAACTGCGCGTTCAATGCTCTGTAGCGCCGACCTCCAGGTCGGCTGTACTGGCGACGTCCTCACCGCCAGAGCATCGCCTCCTTCCTCTATGTCGTCTGCACACACCGTGACGGAGCAGACGGCGCCCCAGTGTGGGTCGGGAGACCCACACTACAGCCGACCAGGAGGGCGGCGCTACAGCGCGTCGATCTGGCCGTGAGAATTTCGGGCCAGAGCGGCGCCCCAAATTCTCTCGTGACCAGAGGAATCTGGGTTGACGGGTTTTGACTTTGCGTCTTGTCCGGTTTATAAATGTTGATGTCATGAAAATCGATTTCATGACATCCTTGCTGCTCCCCACGGAGCGGTGCAATTAGCACGGCAATCGCCAGGATGCTCGGGAAAGCGGTGAAAGTCCGCTACTGCCCCGCAACTGTAAGCGCCCCAGCCTCGGGGCCCGTCATTTTGGGTAGAGGCAGGGAACCAGCCAGGGCTCTTCCGCCCATCGCGGAGGCCCCTCGTCAACCACTGGAGGCGGACCCTAAGGGTTTGTTTTTGGGAAGGTGGCTGGACAAGGCGCAAGTCAGGAGACCGGTCTTCGGCGCCCTCTACCCGCTTACGTTCCGAGGGGAACGAAGGAGCTTGCATGTCTTCTACCTGTCTTCCGCGTGCGCAATTCCTTAGCGCACTTGCCGTATTCCTGCTCTTCTTTAGCGCCTCCACCTGCCGCGCCGCTGCTATCCACGGAGTGGTCACCGACGCCAGCGGCGCCAAGGTGACCGGCGCAACCATCTCGCTGGTCAAAAACGGAAAAGTGGTTGCTTCCGCGATCTCCGTGGCCGATGGCAGCTTTCAGGTCACCACGGGTGAAACCGGCCGCTTCTTCCTGGTGGTTTTTGCCAAGGGCTTCAGGCAGTTGGAAGCGCCGGGATTCTATGCCGGGCAGTTGGACTCGGTGGAGCACAACCTGGTTCTCGAACCCGAGTGGGTGCGCGAGTCGATCGTGGTGACGGCAACCGGATCGCCCACCCCGCAGCCGCAGACCAGCGAGGCTATCAGTGTGCTGGGTTCGCTGGATCTGGCGTTGCGCGACGATCTCACCAGCGCGCTTCGGATGATGCCGGGAACGATCATGACCCAGGAGGGCCAAAAGGGCGCGCAGACGTCGCTCTTCATTCGCGGCGGCAATTCTGACTCCAACAAGATTCTTCTTGACGGCGTGGATGCCGGCGATTTGGGCAACGGCTTCGACTTTGGGCCGCTTTCGACCACCGCAGTGGAGAGCGCGGAGGTTTATCGCGGACCCGATTCAATCCTCTATGGCGCTGGCGCCGGCAGTGGCGTGGTCAGCCTCACCACTCCGCGGGGCACAACCAGCTTTCCGTCGCTGCTCTTCCATGGCGATGCCGGCAACCTGAACAGCTCGCGCGAGGAACTGGAAGTAGCCGGAACCCACAACAAACTGGATTATCTGGGCGCCTTCAGTTGGCTGCAAACCGCCAATAATCTGCCCAACGACGAGTACCACGTGGCCGCGATTGCCGCGAATCTCGGCTGGCAGCCCAACGGGGCGACGCAAGTGCGCGGCACGCTGCACTACGGCGTGGACGCCTCCGGTGTGCCCAACGCCTGGGACTTCTATCACGTTGCAGACAGCGCCACGCAGAAGGACCAGAACCTGTATGTGAGCGCTTCGATCGATAACCAGACCACCGAGTCGTTTCACAATACGCTTCGCTATGGGGCGACCCGCAAGCGCGAGCAATACACGCAATGGGCACAGGAAGGCAGCGGCTATTTCGACGCCTACGGGGACAGCCTGGGTGACCTGGTCACCATCACCGGGGCCAACGGCGATTCGGTCACCGGCCGGGCAATCCTGGACTACGGCGGGCCTTTGTTTAGCGATCAACTGGTCAACAATCGGGATCAACTCAGCTACCAGGGCGATTACCGGTTTACGCCGCACCTGACCGCGCTCATGGGCTTTCGCTATCAAGATGAGCGCGGGGTGCAGAATGAACCTTCCTACTTCTCCTACGAGGCGAAGGAGCGCGCCAACTACGACTATCTTGCCGCCGTGCATGGGGACTTCAAGAGCCGCTTCTTCTACACCTTGGGCGGCAGCCTGGAACACTACTCGGAGTTTGGCGTCCAGACCACACCCCACGCCGGGCTCACCTACTATGCGGTGCGTCCGCGCAAAGGCATTTTCAGCGCAACCCGCATCCTGTTCAACTATGGCGACGGCGTGCGCGAGCCCAAACTGACCGACGAGATCGGCTCGCTTTACACCTTCCTGGAAGGGAAGCAACTGGGTTCGCAGGCGCAGCAGTTGCACATCGGTCCGCTGGCCGCACCGACCACCAGAACCTACGAAGGCGGCGTGGCGCAGGCGTTCCTGGGCGAGCGGATCGTCTTTCGAGCTAGTTATTTCCACAATCAGTTCGGCAAAGAGATTGAGTCGGTGAGCTCCGAGCTGCTGTCGACGTTGATTCCCGGCCTCACGGTTGCGGAGCTTGGAGCGTACAACTCCTATTACGTCAATACTGAGGCGTTCCGCGCGCAGGGCATCGAGACAGCCGTTGAAAGCGGCATCGGCAAAAACATTTTTTTGCGCGGCGGCTATACCTACCTGGATGCGGTGGTGCAGCGTTCCTTCAGTAGCGACAACGAGGCGCTGATGGGCGGGTATCCGGCCACCTACCCCTACAACTGCTCTGTGGGCACTGCGGGGTGCGTCCCCATCGGCGCGTACTCGCCGCTGGTGGGTGCACGGCCCTTCCGCCGGGCTCCTCACACGGGCTTCTTCACGGCCAGCTATGTGAAGGATCGCCTGACGGGAACCTTGACTGCCGCTTTTGCCAGCCGCAGCGACGACTCAACGTATCTGCTCGACGCCAACTACGGCAACACCCTCTTGCTTCCCAACCGCAACCTCGACTTCGGCTACGCCAAGATGGATCTGGGAGCCAGCTACAAGCTGCTCTCCTGGCTGAGCGTGTACGGGCAGGCGGAAAACCTCACCAACAGCCGGCACATTGCGCCCATCGGCTATCCCAGCTTGCCGTTCAACTTCCGGACCGGGCTGCGGATGGAGTTGGGGAAGGGTAGTACCCGGTAGATCGCGCTGGATGTCGCGCGACGAAGCAGCTCTCTCAGTTTCTTTTGGGGGTCTCCGGACCCCCTTTCTGTGTTCGGGAGGGCCAATGTCTTCTGTTCCAGTTTCGGTTTGAGACTACGGCAGGCCCGCGGCGGCGGAATCTGACAGAAAACGGTGGTAACAAAAACATTGTTTATGTAGTAAATATGAAAATCGTGAAAAATGTTCGAATTTGGCAGTTTGTGCCTAGGTTTGCACAATTATTGTTGAACAAGTACACAGGCAGCGACTACATTTGATTTTCCACAGATTTTTTGTATTTTCTGCTGTTCCTGGAAGCAACCTTTCTCCGAGGTGTGTTGTGGCCTGTCCGAAGTGCCAATCCGATGCTCTCACCATCATTCCTGCCGAAGTTCGGCTTTATCGTAATCGGCCCCGTACCCTCAGCCATCCGCCGATGAACCCTCCACCCGATATTCAGGTATGTCTGGATTGCGGGTTTTCCGAGTTCTCGATTCCGCGCGCCTGGCTTTCGGCGGGATGGCTGCGCTCTGCACGGACGCAGTCTGTTCCCAGCGCCGCAGCGATCACGGCCGCGTTTGCTTCTCCCGTCAGGTAGGCAGGGAGAAAGGCAGATTCCCCGGCCTGGATGGCCGATGGCTCCGGAACACCGGAGCCTGTGGTTGCTATTCCCTTAAATCGGCCTGCAAGCCGACGTAGATTGCACAAAACGCCCTCCTGCCAAAGCCGGAGGGCGTTTTGTGCTTCAGGGATGGAGATTATGAGCCGCATTGAGGAAAGAGTTATAGGGGAACCTTGTCGAGGGGGGCGATGAAGCCAATTCCAGGCACGTCCAGCTTGTGGAGTTGAATGTCGTTGGTGATGAACAGATCGACTCCAAAGTGGGCTGCGCAAGCCAATTGAATGGCGTCTGCATTACGAATGTTGTGGGTAGCGCGAAGAGAGGCGTAGCGCCAGGCGACCTGGGGGTCGAAGCTGATTACCTCAGCGGTTGACCTGATTCCCCGGTCGTACTGTTCCATCAGGGAGGTCTGGCCGAGCTTCGTGGGCTTCACCAAGACTTCGCCGAGGGTCATGGCGGAGGTCACGAGCCTGTCTCCGCGCTCGATCATTCGCCGACGGATCTCCCTCATCCGGCTCCGATTCGGCTCCAATCCTTCAAACATGTAGATGAAGCAATTGGTATCGAAGAATACGCGGCTCACGCGGGTTCCTCCCGGAGCCGGTTTACATATTCGTCCGCGTGCTCATCGGCCCAGATATGCTGGCCCGAGCCAATGAGACGAATTAACGCATCGTCTTCCCAATTGATTGGAGCATCGGCAGCGTGCGCTTGTCTGACCCAGGCCCCATACCAATCAAGCAATTGCCAATACTGGGGTGGAATCTCCTCGCGCCGGGGCACCGATTTCGAGGGTTTGCGCTTCTGGTATCTCGAGGCCCATGTAAAATCGTTCGGGCGAAAGAGGCGAAGATTACCTCCCGGAGTCGTCTCATATAGCATTCGATACTTACCGGAGGATGGCGGCACGTTGGCAACGCAATGCTGATCCATATGAGCATTCAGAGTGCCGCCATCGACCCCATCAGATAGTCCTTCCTCTGCCAGTTTTTGCCTGATCTCGGCTCGCGAGAAATCATTTCTCAGACAATATTGTTGATGTAGTAAGGCAGTGGCTATCCAGATTCGATCTGCGATCAATATCTTCGACGGTGAATTAATGGTCATCTTGGTCCCTCTTTCTTGAGTGCTGTAAGACCCAGCGTTCGTACCATCTCAGTAAATATCGGTATTCAGAGGGAATCATCTCCCAATTCGGCGCTGATCTCGAAAGCTGGTCGTTCCAGACCCTGCCTGGATGCGGGTTGTCGTCCGGGCGGAAGAGACGAAGCATGCCCAGGGATTCCTTGTAGAGCATTCTGGAATTACGGGAGGACGGCGCCAGGTTAGCAATGCAACCATCTTCAAGACAAGACATGAAAATCGTATGGGGCACTCCTTGGTCTAACCCCTCTGAAGCGAGTTTTGCCAATATTTCCTCGGGCTTGAAACACGCGTTTGAGAAAGGCGCACTGTGGAGCATTGCCGTTGTGCACCAAATTCGATCCTCAGGAAGGAACGCGTTTTGGATTTCTTCGTACATCGGTATACCTCCCAATTTTAATTATACCAATATAAATAAATTCGGAAAAGAGCAATGTGCATACCAGTGGTATTGCACAATTGTTTGAAAAAGCCCTCCTGCCAAAGCAGGAGGGCTTTTCAAGTGTTGCGCTGAAGGCGCGGCTGGCCGCACCGCAGGTGCTAGTACATGCCGTCCATGCCGCCGCCGTGGCCGCCGCCAGCCGGAGCTGCCTTGGGCTCGGGAATCTCGACCACCAGAGCTTCGGTGGTGAGCAGGAGGCCGGCAATCGACGCTGCGTTCTGCAGCGCGGTGCGGGTTACCTTGGTGGGGTCGATGACGCCGGCCTTAACCAGATTCTCAAAGACGCTGGTGGCGGCGTTGTAGCCGAAGAAGGGATCGGTGGACTCCAGAACCTTGGCCACGACCACAGCGCCCTCTTCGCCGGCATTGGCGACGATCTGGCGCAGGGGCTCTTCGAGCGAGCGGCGAACGATCTGGGCGCCGATCTTCTCGTCGCCTTCCAGGGTCTTGATCAGCTCGTCGACCGCGGGGATGGAGCGAACCAGGGCCACGCCGCCGCCGGGGACGATACCTTCCTCGACCGCTGCGCGGGTAGCATGCAGGGCATCCTCGACGCGAGCCTTCTTCTCCTTCAGCTCGGTCTCGGTAGCCGCGCCGACCTTGATGATGGCCACGCCGCCGACCAGCTTGGCCAGCCGCTCCTGGAGCTTCTCACGGTCGTAGTCCGAGGTGGTCTTCTCGATCTGCGAACGGATCTCCTTGACGCGGCCGTCGATCTCGCTGGACTTGCCGGAGCCGTCGACGATGGTGGTGTTGTCCTTGTCGATGGTGATCCTCTTGGCCTTGCCCAGGTCTTCGAGCTTCACGCCTTCCAGCTTGATGCCCAGATCCTCGGTGATGGCCTTGCCGCCGGTCAGGATGGCGATATCGCCCAGGATGGCCTTGCGGCGGTCGCCGAAGCCGGGAGCCTTGACGGCAGCCACATTCAGTGTGCCGCGCAGCTTGTTTACGACCAGGGTCGCCAGGGCCTCGCCCTCAACATCTTCGGCGATGATCAGCAGGGGCTTGCCGCCGCGGGCAACTTGCTCCAGCAGGGGCAGCAGGTCCTTCATGGCGCTGATCTTCTTCTCGTAGATCAGGATGTAGGGCTCGTCCAGGACCACTTCAAGGCGCTCGGCGTCGGTAACGAAGTAGGGGCTGAGGTAGCCGCGGTCGAACTGCATGCCGTCAACAGTCTCCAGACCGGTGTGCATGGTCTTGGACTCTTCGATGGTGATGACGCCATCCTTGCCCACAACCTTGACGGCGTGCGCGATGATGTCGCCGATCTCCTGATCGCCGTTGGCCGAGATGGCGCCCACCTGGGCAACCGAACCCTCGTCCACGGGCTTGGAGAGCTTGCCGAGAGCACCGCCCTCAGTCCACTTGCCGTCCTTGTCGCGAGTGCCGATGATCACGGTCACAGCCTTCTCGATGCCGCGCTTCAGGGCGGTCGGGTTGGCGCCGGCCGCAACTGTCTTCACGCCTTCGCGGAAGATTGACTGGGCTAGAACCGTCGCGGTCGTGGTTCCGTCGCCGGCCACATCCGAGGTCTTGGAGGCGACTTCGCGGACGAGCTGCGCGCCCACATTCTCCATCGGGTCCTTCAAGTCGATCTCTTTGGCCACCGTCACGCCGTCCTTGGTGATGGTGGGAGAACCGAACTTCTTCTCGATTACAACGTTGCGGCCCTTGGGGCCGAGTGTTGCCTTGACGGCATCTGCCAGCGTGTTAACGCCACGCAAGATCGCCTGACGGGAATCCTCACCGTGCAAAATCTGCTTTGCCATGTCTGGTATTTCTCCTCAATTAGCTGGCAGCTAACAGCTGACAGCTAACAGTTTGTCGTTGATTCTTTAGGCCTGGTTCATGGAACTGTCAGCTGTGAGCTGTCAGCTAGCGTTTACTTCTTCACGATGCCGAGGACTTCTTCTTCGCGCATGATGAGGAACTCTTCGCCGTCGATCTTGATCTCAGTGCCGGAGTACTTGCCGAAGAGGATCTTGTCGCCCGTCTTGACATCCAGGGGGAAGACCTTGCCTTCGTCGTTGGACTTGCCCTTGCCCACGGCGATCACTTCGCCTTCCTGGGGCTTTTCCTTGGCGCTGTCGGGAATGATGATGCCGCCACGAATGGTTTCGCCCTCTTCCAAGCGGCGGACCAGAATACGGTCGTGGAGCGGAGTGAAGGTGGTGCTCACAGTAGTTGCTGCCATTGCTTTGGTTCTCCTTCACGCGCAGACAGGATTGAGCCCGGCTGCGGAGTTTGAGTGGTTTGAGTAAAAGTTCTTGGAAATCGCGAACTGCCATCCCGAAAACGGGAGAGCAAACTCACGTGAGCAGATTAGCTAGCGGTGTGCTAGCAGTCTCGTCTTCCAATTGCTAACGATAGGCAAGTTGGGGGGAGCTTGTCAAGACCCCCAGATAAAATATGAGTGAATTACGCTCATTAAAAATGCATTTGTTGTGGCATATTGCTCTTCGCCTGGTGCAAACCTGCCGGAAGGCTCCAGGTCACGCCCGTTCAGGGAGGTGAATCCCGATGGCAAGGTAGGAGGGGCGGGGGGGGCAAAGAACGGGCTCGCAGGTGCCGAGGTCAACAAGATAGAATGGTCTCCATGCTTCGCCGTTCAATCCTCTCTCTCTGTCTTTTCGCGGCCGTCGTGGGCCTGCTCGCTCTTTCGTTTTCGTTTACCGCCAATGCCCAGAGCTCAGTGCAGCGCGGCCGTAAGTACAAGTCACCGCCTAAAACTGCTCGCATCGAGGTCACGATTCTGCGCGACGCGAACGGCAAGCCCATCGAGAATGCCGCAGTGGTCTTTCACCCCATGGAAGGGGAGAAGGATAAAGGCAACATGGAGCTGAAGACCAACGAGGATGGCAAAACCATTATCGACGTGCTGCCAATTGGCGACACCGTGCGCCTTCAGGTGATCGCCAAGGGTTTTCAGACATTTGGCCAGGACTACAAGATCGATAAGGAGCAGCTCGTTGTCGAAATCAGGATGAAGCGGCCGGGCGAGCAGTATTCGATCTACAAGAACCACGGCGAGGCGGCGGAAGCGGTCCAGGACACGGCTCCCGCGGCAACCAAGGACAACCCGGCTGGCGTCAAGCAGCCGGAGGCGCAGGCTCAACCCCAGCCCAAATAGGACTGGGCTTCTAGCTGTGGGCTGAGCGCAAGGCCCTTTTTGCCGGGACCCGGAAGCGAGAGCTGTTCGCATGCACGTGTACGGAGCGGGATTGCTCCATGGCGGCTTGGTCTACGGGAATCGCCAGAGGGTATTGCTCCAACGCCCGAGAGCTGCCGGTCAATCCCTCAAACCGTGTGATGCGCATGCAAATCCTAAGCGGCAAATCGGCAATCGTCACCGGGGGTGCGCAGCGCATTGGCCGGGAGATTGCCCTGGCTTTGAGCCGGGCAGGCGCGGATGTAGCTATTACCTTTCGGAGCTCCGGTGTCGAGGCTGACCAGACTGTTCGAGCTATCGAAGCTCTCGGCCGGCGCAGTTTGGCTGTGGAGTGCGATGTGCGCTCGGAAAGCTCGGTTCGGGCCGCCGTCGCCGCCGCATGCGGTTCGTTTGGCCGGCTCGACGTGGTGGTGAACAACGCCGCTGCCTTCGAAACAGCCGCGCTGGATAGTATGAGCCTGCCGCAGTGGGATGCGGTTTTCGAGACGAACACGCGGGGGCCATTTTTGGTGGCTCGCGAGGCCTTGTCAGCTCTGCGTGCCAGCTCGGGCAGGATTGTGAACATCGGTTCGCTGGGAGGGATGCGGCCTTGGGCCAGTCATGCCCACTACTGCGCTTCGAAGGCAGCGTTGCACATGCTGACGCAGTCCATGGCCAAGGCTTTTGCGCCGGAGGTGAGCGTTAACTGCGTGGCGCCGGGCTGGATTGAATTCGATGAGGATTCAGGCTCGGTAGCGGAGCACTTTGCCGCCAAGACTCCCATGAGACGGAACGGTTCGCCCGAAGACGTTGCTCAAGCGGTACTCTTTTTTGCGACGGGTCCGCACTTTGTCACCGGCCAAGTACTGGCTGTCGACGGGGGATTAGGGTTGTAGCCAGGGGCGAAGCCTCAGATTATGCGGCGTTTATCGCGTGAATAGGCGGTTCCAAAAGCTCTGGGGTTTGCCCTGGGAAGTCTTCTTGGCAACCTTGCCGGAGCCGTTTTTGGGGGCGGCGGTCTTGGCGGCAGCGAAGTCCCTCATCTTGAACTTCAGCGGCACATGCTCCCATAGGCCCAAGGGCTCGGGCTGCGCGGGCCATCTAGCCCCATCGACCGCTGCCCGTGGATTGATCAGGCACAGCCGCCGCGCGTTTTCCTCGCCGGAGATCTGGGCCACATAATCGAAGGCCTTTTTTAGATGCGGCGGGCGCCATTCGGGATGATGCGCGTCGGTGGCCAGAAAGTGAACCCAATTGCGGTCCAGCAGTTCCTTTGAGAAAGCTTCCGCAATCTTTCCGAAGCGCCCGAACAGGGATGTCGATGTGACTTGGACCAGGCATCCTCTGCGGATCAACTTTGCCAGAATCTCAGGCTGGTGCTGCATGGCCGGGTAGCGCTCGGGATGGGTGACGATCAAGGTATATCCGGCTGCCTGCAACCGGAACATGGCATCGACCAGTTGGGGGGGGATGGAGATCTCGGGAAACTCGACCAGCAGGTAGCCTTTCCCGTCAATGGAGTAGCGCAACGGGTTGGCTAGAGCGTCGAAGATATTCTCCGCAGTGAGGTGGAAGTCGCAGCCCAGGCTCAACTCGACTTCGCCTTTCAGGAGGCCCCGCAGTTCGGCCAGCCGCTCTTCATTCACGGCCGTTTGATAGGGGTATTGGTCGCTGGCATGAGGGGTGCAAACGATGTGCGTCACGCCTTCCTGTGCCGCTTCGCGCGCCATGTTCAGAGAAGTTTCGAGGTCGGCGGCCCCGTCGTCCACTCCGTAGATCAAGTGGTGATGGATGTCGATCATTGCGTCAGGCCTTCCCAATGGCGGCGCAACTCAATGAGTCGCCAAAGTCTCAAGCATCGAAGTGAAAATCTTCCAACCGTCCGCCGATCCGAGCAACAGCTCGCTTGATCGATCGGGGTGGGGCATCATTCCCAGTACGTTCCTCTTTTCGCTGAGGATGCCGGCAACGTTGCTCAGGGAGCCGTTGGGGTTAGCTGCCGCAGAGATCTCGCCGCCAGGCGTCGAGTAGCGGAAGGCAATTCGGTCCTCGGCTTGCAAACGATGCAACTCCTCGGGCGTGCAGAAATAATTGCCTTCCATGTGGCCGATGGGAATCTGAAGCACCTGACCCTTGACCAGTTGGTTGGTGAAGGGACTATCGGCAGTCTCCACGCGCAGATGAACCTGTTTGCATATGTATTTGAGTCCGGCATTGCGCATCAGCGCGCCAGGCAGCAACCCGGCTTCGGTCAGAATCTGGAACCCGTTGCAGATGCCCAACACCAGGCCGCCACTGGCGGCAAATCGGCTGACCGCCTGCATCACCGGGGAGAAGCGCGCAATGGCGCCGGTGCGCAAGTAGTCTCCATAAGCAAATCCGCCTGGAACAAGAACTGCATCCACGCCTTGGAGGTCCTCCGAGTCGTGCCAGAGAAATGTGACCGGCTGGTGGGCAATTTCGGCGATCACGTTGTAGGTATCGTGATCGCAGTTGGAACCGGGAAAGACCAGGACGCCGAATTTCATGCTTTTAGGGTATCAGTTTCGCGCCCATCTGCTGGCAACTTTGGGGCGGAGAATCCGCGCAAATGCGGCGCAGCCGGGTATGCATCGACTTGGGGCCACCGCAGGCTGCGATTCAAGACCCGAATCGCAGCCGGACGGGTTTGTTAGTAGATCAGTCGCAGTTCGAGTCCCTTCCCATCGTCGGGGAGGAGAGCCGTGATGCGGTGGTGTTCGGCGTCAAAGCCGGTGGAAATGGGACTGGCGGCGGACACGGCGCTGCCCAGTGCACCAAAGCTGGCTCCCAAAGCCGGTTTGGTTGCGCCATAGACCTCAATCGAAACCAGCTTCCACCAGGAAGCAAAACTGCCCCGATGCGGTTCGATAGCTACGGACAAGCCTTGGGCGGTTCGCTGACAGGAGAAGCCGACGCGGAGGAAGTCGCCCTTCATGAAAGCGTAAGTGACGCCGTCGTCCAGGTAGAGGCTTCCACCACAGTCCTTGCTTCCAGCGGCCGGTGGATAGACGCGCAAGATCAAGGGCCCCTGGGGCGTTTCTTCGGTGCTCTGAACCAGAGGCTGTTCGGGGACAATGGCGCCGGCGCGGGCAAAGACCGGCAAGGTGTCGAGGGTGCGGTGAATATGGACTTCGGGCTGGGTCACGGGATTGTTGTCGATGGCTTTCCTGTTCGCATTTCCGTCCACCCGGGCGCCGGTCCAGTAGTCGTACCAGCCGGCGGGCGGAAGAGCTACGGTATAGTCGTCCATTGCGTCGGGATAGGGGCTCTGCGCCACCAGCAGGTCGCCGCCAAAAAAGAACGCGTTGCCGGTGCTCAGATCCAGTGGCTCGCCATTAGCGCTGCCATGGGGGAACTCAAGAAAGAGCGGACGCATGATCGGAAGGCCGGTACGGCTCATCTCTTCAGCCACGGTATAGAGGTAGGGCAGCAGCCGGTAGCGCTCCTCGATGTAACGGCGGCGGATGTTCAGGTCTTCAGGGGTGCCGTTTTCCCATGGTTCATGCGGATTGGTGCCAACCGCAGAGTGGTCGCGGTCGATGGGATGGAAGGCGGCGACCTCGAGCCAGCGCGTCAGCAGCTCCGCTTGCGGCGAGCCGGCAAAGCCGCCGACGTCGGCGCCGGCCATGGCGAATCCGCTGAGGCCGAGGTTGAGCAATTGCGGAGTGGTCTGGCGCAGATGGTTCCAAGTGGCGGAGTTGTCGCCGCTCCAGGTGGCCGAATAACGATGTCCACCGGCAAAGCTGGCGCGGGTCATGACAAAGGGACGCGTGTTGGGATCGAGCTTCCTTAAGCCTTCGAAGGTACCGCGGGTGTTCTGCATGCCGAAGATGTTGTGGACTTCGAGGTGGCTGGCCGCGCGAGGGGAGAATCCGGGCTCCTCGATGCGATGCTGGGTATCGTCGGGCATGGTCCTCGAAGCTACATCGAAGATTGCCGGTTCGTTCATGTCGTTCCAGAACCCGGCGACGCCTTTGCTCACAAAATCCGCGTAGAGAGAACCCCACCAATCGCGGGAGGCCTTGCGGGTGAAGTCGGGGAAGACGGCTTTGCCCGGCCAGACCACGCCGATGTAGGTTGAGCCGTCGGGGTTTTTCACGAAATGATCTCCGGCAGCGCCCTCGTCGTAGGGTTTGTAGCCGATGTTGGGCTGATAGGCAAGGTGCAGGTCGGTGATGAGCACGGTGTGAAGGTGCTGAGCCTTCAGGTCCTTGATCATCTGATCGAAGTGCGGAAAGCGCTCAGGGTCTACGGTGAAGGGCCGATTCTTGAGCTGGTAGTCGATGTCCAGCCAGATGACGTCCGCGGGAATCCGCTCAATGCGCAGGCGGTCTGCGATTCGGCGCACCTCCGCCTCAGGGTAGTAGCTGTAGCGGGATTGCTGATAGCCCAGCGACCACATGGGAGGCATGGGCGTGGTTCCTACCAGCCATGCCCAGGCCTTGACCACGGATTTCGGTTCGGGTCCGTAGAGGATGTAGTAGTCGAGCGGCCCGCCATCGGAGCCAAAAGAATAGCCGTCGCGGTACTCCTTGTTGAAGTCGAAGCTGCTCCGCCAGGTATTGTCGAGAAATATCCCGGCGGAAACACCCCTGCGAAAGGTAATAAAGAAGGGAATCGTCTTGTAGATCGGGTCAGTGGACTCCTGCCATCCGAAGGCGTCGGTATTCCAGTTGCTGAATGCCTCGTTGCGGCGGTCGAGCGGTCCAGGCTTGTCGCCCAGGCCGAAATAGTGCTCGTCGTCAGGGGATTTGCAGTAAATGCGGAAAGCCGCGCCGTGGTACTCGATGGGGCGTCCAGGCAAATCCTGGCTGACGATGTGGCCTTCCAGGTCGGTGACGGCCAGTTCCAGCGGGTCCCTGTGGACAGTGATGCGCAGTTTGGCGGTCTTGAAGCCGACCTCCTTGGAGTTGGACTCGGGATCGACTTTCACGGCGGCCGTGCGAGAAGCTGGCAGCACTGCCCACGAAGCGTCTTCGGGGAGTTGGCCGGCAGGGCCAACCCGCACTCGCAGCACATCGTCGCGGAGCGCGGTTATTTGCATCACCGCTGCGCCAGAGCGGATTTCAATTCCATTCGGGATTGCCCGGGAAGCGGTGACCCGGTCCAAACGCACGAATCCCGATTTCTGCTGGGCTTCGGTGCTGCTGCTCGCTTGTGACGTTGCGGCTAAAAACAGAAAACCAAATACAACAAGGAAAAAATGGACAACCCTCTGCACTCAGCACCTCATGGGAGCTAATGATCGGTCGTTTCAAAGGATAAAGCCGCGAGCATATCTATGGGAAACCGATGGCGGGATTGCCAGTTGCGCGGACCAACCCTTCAGGATTCCAGGCTGTTTCGGATCGCCGGATTTGCCGATAATCGCCGTGCGGAGGACTGCAAGTGTGTTCAGAATGCGTCGCCGGGCCCAAGAAGAGCGAAACATGCGCAGCAGACGATCAGAAGGGCTTTAACACCGGGCAGGATTTAAAGCTGGTTCTGGGACTTGACCTGAGTATCGTGGACGCCAATCTGGCGGCCACGAAGGCCTGGGGCTTGCCCTTGCAGGACCTCGTCGGAAAGGACTTTTCCAGCTTTTTTGAGAACCCGGATTCCGCGCATGCCCTGCATGGGGCCGCCTTGAACAATGGCCGCGCCCAGGAGCATTTTCTGGAATTGAAACCGCCAACGGGGGCAACCATCTATCTGCTTTGCCGGGCGGAGCTTTTCCCCGGAGACGACTTCCGCGTGCTGGTTACCGCCCGCAACATCACCGAAAGAGACAGTCTCGCCGCGGCTTTTTTCGAGAGCCAGGAGAGGTTTCGGATCGCTTTTGAGTTCGCCAGTGTCGGCATCGGGATGATCGATCTGGATGGAAACATCTTCGAGGTGAACAATCAGCTGTGCGAGATTTTCGGTTATGGCAAGGAAGAGCTTCAAAAGATGAATGTCCTGGACTTCTGGCTTCCCGAGGAACGGGCGACGGCGCAGGCCGAGTATAGGAAGGCCGCCGCAGGAGCCAAGTCTCGGACGATCTTTGAAAGACGCTACTTGAACAAGCAAGGGGAAATCCTGATCGCGGAGGTGACCCGCGGTCTGGCCAGAAGCCAGGACGGCAAGCCCTTGTATTTCATCGTCTCGTTCCGCGACATTACCGAGAGCAAGCGGCTGCAGCTCATGCTGGAGGAGCAGGCTTCCACCGACCCGCTGACCGGAACCATGAACCGGACCCGAATCGAGGAACGAGCCAGCTTCGAACTGATGCGGTCGGATCGTTATGGCGACAAGCTGTCCCTGGTGATGATCGATCTGGACAACTTCAAGGTTGTGAATGACACTTACGGCCATCGTGCCGGCGACCGGGTGCTGCGCGGCTTTTGCGACATTGCCCGCAATTGCCTGCGCGCCACCGATGTATTAGGGCGTTGGGGCGGGGAAGAGTTCGTGGCGTTATTGCCGGAAACCAGTCTTAAAGGGGCTCAACTCCTGGCCGACCGTCTGCGGACTACGTTGGAGGCTCTTCGCTTCGACAGCGAAATCAAAGTCACGGCGAGTTTAGGTGTCGCCGGATATCGGGAAGGCGACGAACTTGCGACCCTGATGGGGCGGGCGGATGCAGCTTTGTATCGCGCGAAACAGGCCGGGCGAAACCGCGTGGTCGTCGACCAGGGAGACATGGACCGGGAAGCCGCGCACAGGCAGGTAGTTCCCCAGTTGGTCAGTCTCCATTGGAAGCCATCCTACCGGTCAGGACAGCCGTTGATCGACGCCGAGCACCAGGAGTTGTTCGAGCTGACCAATCTGATCATTGTCGCCATGGCCGAAAACGGGGCAGAGGCTGCTGTGCTTCCGATGATCCGGGAGCTGATTGCGCACGTGCGCGCGCATTTTGCACATGAAGATAAATTGCTGCGCGGCATTGGTTACCCTCATGCCGAGGAGCACGCCGAGATTCACCGCAATCTTGTCGAGCGATCTTGCGAACTGGCTCAAGATTTCGAGAAGGGGCACGGGAGCGGCTCAACCATGCTGGGCTTCCTCATCTACGATGTGGTGGCCAAGCACATGTTGAAAGAGGACCGGAAGTTCTTCCCCTTTCTGAAGGGAAAACACGCTTGAGTTTCCGCGAGCGGAGGGCTGTTTGCGGCCTCCGCAAGTTGTCTGGGAAGGCAACCGGCCGGGTGGTATACTCACAAGGTCAGGCGCGTGTCCGCGCCGGTATTTTCTTATTACGTCTGAGGTTCCCATGTCCGGCCATTCAAAATGGGCCACAATCAAGCACAAGAAGGGCGCGCTGGATGCCAAGCGCGGCAAGAT
>Ga0181520_10005195_pt1 | contig 20994 bp, 15 predicted proteins | sample PEATcosm2014_Bin_29_FD_132451 | JGI IMG/M metagenome (GOLD analysis project Ga0181520, IMG submission 132451) | Peatland microbial communities from MTU Mesocosm Facility, Houghton, MI, USA - PEATcosm2014_Bin02_30_metaG | ecosystem: Environmental > Terrestrial > Soil > Wetlands > Peat | place... | reverse complement strand
GGCGTCAACATGCTCGCGTCGAACCACGGCGGCGTCGATTTGCAGATCAACCAAAACGCGCCGAGCGAGGGCTCGCTCCACAGCCGGATCGGCAACTTCGCCGCCCCGATCGCCGGACTCTGGAGCCGGCCGGTCGATTGGCTGCGCCTCGGCCTCAGTTACCGCGAAATGGTGGTCTGCCGGCTGACGCTGCCCAACGACATACACATTCCGGCTCTGACGGGCTTCCCGGGGACGATCACGCCGCTGCTGCGGCCGAGCGAGTTGCTCCTCTGGGCCGACACCTGGAGCCAGTTTGCGCCGCGGCAATTCGAGTTCGGCGCGGCGTTCGACCCGCATCCGCGGCTGACCGCCAGCATCGATCTGACCTTCCAGCAGTGGTCGCAAATGAAAAGCGATGCGCCGCACACGTTGATCAACATGACCGGCGGCCTGGAAGACGTGTTCCCGACGACGAACGGACCGCCGCCGCCGGCGCCGAACTTCCACGACACGTTCAATCCGGCGATCGGCGTCGAGGGGAGGGCGGTGGTCGATCCGCATGCGACGCTTGCGCTGCGCGCCGGGTATCGCTATCGGCCGACGCCGGTCCCGAATCAGACGGGCGTCAACAATTACCTGGATTCGAATACGCACGTCGTATCGAGCGGTTTCGGCCTTACGCTCCCGACGTTTTCCGAGATTCTGCCGCGCCCGGTATCGTTGGACGGCTTTGTGCAATACCACTACATGATGCCGCGCACGGTTCTCAAATCGGATCCGAACGACTGGATCGGCGACTACAAGTTCGCCGGGCAATGGTGGAATTTCGGCGGCACGATCACGCTGCGTTTCTAACGGCTGGACGACGTCATCGCGCTCGGGTCCACGCCGGGTTTTCGCTGCGATTCTTGACGGCCCGCAGCACCATGATGCAGGTGCTGACATTGATCGCGGTTTCCATCGTCGGCTCTTTTTTGAGCACCGCGCTCATCCCCGGCACGGCGGCGGTGGCGTCGGAATACAGCGAATAGAAAGCGGCGGTCTGCTTGCCGCCGCCAGCCGGAACCAACCGCCACGAACCGATCGATTGGCGCAGTTTGTTCCCCTTGCTGGAGAGCAGCTTCCAGGTGATTTCCCGATTCGATTTGAAGGTGGTGCGCAGAACGTAGTCGACCGTGACGCTGAAGATCGCGAACTTGAACTTCACCGCGAAACGAACATCTTTCACGTCGCCGTGCGTGGCGACGATTTCGCACTCCTCCATGCTCGGCATGAACTTCGGGTAATTGACGTAATCGGTGATCGTGCGGAAAACGACGTCCGGCGGCCGGTCGACGAGGATGCCGCTCGTCGTCATCTGCAACTTGCCCTGCGCGTCTTCCTGCACCAGCAGCAGCGTGGCGTCGGCGGTCAGCCGCGCCAGCGTGTCTTTGTCGATGCCCGGGGCGTCCAGCAGCGCGCCGGGTTCGGACGCGTCTCCGGAGGCCGTGGCCGCCATCGCCGCCAACGCGAGACAGAACAACGCAAACAGATAAATCGCCATGCCGAAGCCTCCTTGATCCCGTTGATCAGGTTGATCCGGTTGATCCTGTCAAGAAACGATCATAATCCTCAATCAATACATCTCAACCGCGGAAATCCGCAAGCTTGACCGACCGCGACTCGCGGATCGCCGTTTGCGCCGCGACGTTGACGGTCAGCGCGCGCAAGCCGTCGGCCAATGTATGCCGCGGTTCGCCGCCGCGCAGGCAGTTCAGGAAATCTTTCCGTACCGCCGCGAGCAAATTCACGAAGCTGTATTCGGCCTTGTCGTCCCAAACGGTGACCGTGCTCTTGCGTTTGAGCATCAACTTCGGCGCCTCGACCATCGTCGCCGTCAGGTTGCGCACCCAGAGGATGCCGTCCGTGCCGGTGATTTCGATCGAGTTATCGACAGGCATGCCGTCGGTTTGCATCGTCAACTCGGGCGAGAAAACCGCCTCGTGCACGCCGTAGCGGCCGGCGGCGGCGAACTTGAAGGCGATCATCCGCGCGCCGGGGCCGGCGTAGCCGCTCGCCTCGGCGATCGGACCGAGCAAAAACTCGATCAATGCGGTCTTGTCGAACGCCGGCGCGAGCAGAAAATGCTCATCGGCGGCCGAAAAACGCGCCGGATCGAACGCCGCGCCCAGTTCGCCCGCCCCGCCGAGGTGCGATTTCAACCGCAGCATCTGGATTTCGCCGACGAGATCCTCCGCGAGTTTCTCTTTCGCCGCCAAGACGTGCGGATGATGCAACAGCGGATCGATCACCGCCGCCCGGACGCCGGCCGCGCGGGCCGCGTCGATGATCGCCTGGGCGTCGGCCGTCGTCAGCGCCAGCGGCTTGTGGATCGCGAACGGTTTGCGCCGGGCGCAGGCGTCGCGCGCGACGGCCAGATGCCGGTCGGCGCGGCCGTGAATTTCCACGGCATCGACCGGGCCTTGGTCGAGCATTTCGCCATGGTCGGCGAAGGCCGGGACGCCGAGCCGCCGCCCGAGGGCCTCGGCGCGGGCGAAGTTCTCGTCGCAGACGGCGGCCACTCTTGCGCCGGCGACGCCGTCGTAGCTGCGGGCGATCAGTTCGGCCACGGGCCCGACGCCGATCAGCCCGACGCGGAGTTCCGGCCCCGTTGCAGTTTTCGCCATGGGTCGCCTCACCCGATCGCGCCGCGCACGGTCGCCTTGAGTTGCGCCGGGCGGGCTTCGAGAATCAGCCGTCGCGCCAGCGCGGCCGAATCGGGACTGTCAAAGATCTTGATCAGATCGCCGAGCGGCGTCGTCGCGGCCGGGTCGGACTGTAAGCCGTCGATGAGTTTCTTCAAACGCCGCAGATTGCGCGCGAGCGCCGCATCGGAAACTCGACGCGCCAACAAGCGGGTCAGCACGAACGCGATTTCGGCGGCGAGGGCGGCGAGCAGTTTTTTCATGGCGTCACTCCAACATCTCCGCCGGCGCAATCTCGCGCCCTTCTTTCGCGGAGCGAATCGCGGCGAAGCAGAACGCCTGGACGGCCAACGCCTGCTCGCCGGTCAGGTAGGGCTCCGTGTCGTGCAAGATGCAATCGATGAAGTGGCGCGTCGAATCGACGAAGCTGTCGAGCCAATCGGCGCGCATCTTTTCGAAGCACGTCTTCACGCCGTCGCGGTAGAGAATGACCGACGCCTCGTCGAGCAACTGGCCGGTGCAGCGGGTGATCCAGATGACGCCGCGCGTGCCGGTGATTTCGACGCGTTCGTCGGCCGAGTAGTACTTCGACTTGACGTTCAAGTTCGGCGAGAACGACGCGTCGATGCAGCCGACGACGCCGTTGGCCGCCCGCCACGTAACGATCGCCGGCGCGTCGATCAGCCCGAACGAGCGGTCGATCCAGGCGGACACCCGGTCGACGTCGCCGCCGTAATAGCGCCCGATCGAGAATTTGTGATAGCCGTCGTCGAAGATCGTCGGCCCGCCGCCTTTGTCAGTTTCGGCGAGCCGCCACAACCATGTATTGAGCGGCACGTACCAGCCGCCGGTCCCGCCCGAGCCGAGGCGGATGCGCAGCGAGCGCACCTCGCCGATCTCGCCGGCGCCGATCAGCTCCTTCGCCTTGCGATAGGGCGGGTAGAATACGAAATTCTCGATGACCTTGAATTTCACGCCGGCCTGCCGCGTCGCCGCGATCATGGCCTGGCATTCCTTGATGTTCATCCCCATCGGCTTTTGCAACTGGATGTGCTTGCCGGCCGCCGCGGCCTCCAACACCATCGGATAGTGCAGGTGGTGCGGCGTGTTGATCTCGACCATGTCGATTTCGGGATCGGCCAGGATCGTGCGGTAATCCGTTGTCCATTTCGGCGTCTGCCATTCCGCCTGGCGCTTTTTCGCCGTGGCCTCGCTCGACGCGCACACCGTGACCAATTCGGCCTTTTCGAAGTCTCGGTAGGCCGGATAGTGAAGGTCGGTGATCCGCCCGGCGCCGATCATGCCGACGCGAACTTTTTTCAAACGGCCGCTCCTTCGTGAATTTCGCCGGCATTATGGGAAGGCAGAAGAACGGAGTCAAGCAAAGGAAGTCAGAAGCCAGAAGCCAGAAGTCCGGGAGGGGAGCAGGTCGATAGCCCGGTGATTCATCCTTGGGAACGAAACGGTGTTCGCCCAACGCGACGAGTGGATTTCGCCATCGACCGTCGCCAAACCGATCCCGTTGATCCGCCGCCTTCGCGGGGACAGGCGCTGTTGATCCTGTCAAAAAAACCGCAAAAAATCTTCAGCAGCCGAAACCGCCGCTGCGGGTGCTGCCGGCGGCATCGTGCGGCGTGGGCGCGTCGGGTTCGCCGGCGCCGGCGCCGGCGGCCGCGTCGGCGTCGTCGTGCTGGGCGCTGTCGTTGTCGTCGTTGTCATCGTCGTCGTCGGCGGGCCCGGAGCCAAACGACATCCATTGCGTGTCGTCGCCGAAATCGGTCTGCCCGGTGACTTCGCTGTAGGCGATCTCGAAGAAACCGTTCATGCCCCACGCCGTGCCCCAGGAGTTCTTGACGATGAAATACTGCCCGGCGTCGTTCCAGCCGATGATCAGCACCACGTGGCCGCCTTCGTCCTGGCCGTAGGCGTAGGCGTAGACGCCGCCCGTGTAATTCATGAAATCGTCGAAGACTTCCATCGTCGTGAAAATCGGCCCGTACTGATAAACGGCCTGCTTCAACGACAGGACGTCCTGGTTCACCGCCCCGTGACTTCCGGCCTTATACGTACGCTGCGTCGCGTCGCTGCACGGATCGCACGGGTAGTCGTTGCCGGCGAACGATTCGTAGGGGAAACAGGCCCTGTCGACCGTCCCTTCCTGAACCAGATACGACGCCACGGCCGACATGGCGCCCGCGCCCTGGCAGCCCCACGCGCCGTAGTCGCTGTCGCACGAGACGAGTTCCTGCTCGGAGAGACGCAAGGAAAGCGGATAATGACCCTGGATGACCGCGAGAGATTCCAGGGCGCCGACCGACGCAAACGCCCAACAACTGCCGCAGGAAGCCTGATCTTCGACTGCGGTAACGCCGTTGTGATCGCGCCAATCCCAACTCGTCGGGAGCGGCGGAGTCGGCGGTATGGTCGGCGCCCCATAAAACAGCGAATCGTGGCTGTGCTGCAAATTCTGCATGAGTTTGGCGTGAAATTCCGCGTCGGTGAACGGCGCCGGCCCCGCGGTCCAATGCAGGCCCTTTTCCGCGATGGCCTGCTGAATTTCCGCGAGGTTGAATTCGCCGGCGAACGCAAAACCCGGCGCGAGCGACACGGCCGACAAAATCAAGAAAACCAGGATTTTTCGCGAATTCATGTGGTGCTCCTTACCCGCCCGGATCACTTTGCGGCCTCGCGGGTCGCCATCGGCGACCATGCCGTGCCGTCATAATGCAAAATCACGCCGTTATTGTTGGCGTCGCTGCCCACGGCGAACACGTCCGCCGCCGAGGTTCCCCAGACGCTGCTGAGCAACGTGCTCGATCCCGCGCCCGGCATCGCCGACCACGACGAACCGTCGAAGTGCAGGATCGCGCCCTGATTGGCGGCGCTGCTGCCCACCGCGAACGCGTCGGCCGCCGCAGTCCCCCAAACGCCGAAGAACGCCGTCTCCGCCGCGAACGACGTCGCCGACCACGACGAACCCGCGTAGTGCAGGATCACGCCTTCGTTGTTGACGCCGATTCCGACGGCGTACACGTCCGCCGCCGAGGCGCCCCAAACGCCGCCCAGCCACTGGCTGGCGCCGCCGTCCGACATCGGCGACCACGACGTGCCGTTGTAATGCAGAATCACGCCGTTGGTGTCGGAGTTGTTGCCGACCGCGAACACGTCGCTGGGCGAAGATCCCCAGATGCCGTTCAGGCCGCCGCTGATGCCGTTGGCCATCGTCGACCAAGCCGAGCCGTCATAATGCGCGATCACGACCAGACTGTTGGTGATGTCGTAGCCGGCGGCGAAAACGTCGGTGGAAGACGCGCCCCACACGCTGTACATGAACGGGTAATAGGCCCCGGTCCAGGCGATCGACCAAGCCGAGCCGTCGTAATGCATGATCGTGCCGAAATCGTCGGCAGCAAAAATGTCTGAGTCCGCGGTTCCCCAAACGCCGAAGATGTCGCCCCGCGTGCCGCTGGCAGTCGGCGACCACGCCGAGCCGTCGTAATGCACCATGAAGCCGGCGAGGCCCGCGGCGTACACATCGGTCGCCGAGGTTCCCCACACGGTCGCCATCGTCGGGATGGCGTCGTCGTCGTCGTTGTCGTCGTCGTCGGCCGGCGAGGCGTCATTGTCGTCGTCGTCATCCGGCGAGGCGTCGTTGTCGTCGTCCGGCGTGGCGTCGTCGTCGTCGTTGTCGTCGTCATCCGGCGTGGCGTCGTCGTCAATGGCGTTGCTGCTGCTCGACGACGAAGTGCCGGCACTGCACGCGGCCAGCAACATCGCACCCAGCGCCGCCAAGAAGAGGAGAGTGAAAACCCGGTTCATCGTCGGCTCCTTCGCGTCCGATTGAATCAGTGGCGTAACAACAGCTTTCCGAGCGGCCGGAAAGAACCTCGACGTATTAAGCGCTGGCGGCTGCGAACCGTCAAGGCAGACGCGCGCGCGATGCTCGCTCGCTCCGCAACGCCTTGCGCATCCGGCGTCGTTCGATATGATGCCCAGAGGTTCGCACGGGATGAAATCACTCGACATTTTGATCTACGGCGGCGGCGCGGCCCTGTTCGGCGCGTTCGTTTTCATCGTCTGGAGCTATGCCCGCGGCCTGCGGGGCAGCCCGCGCGAGTTGTTCATCCTGTTCTTCTCGAAGATCATCGAGTACTCGGCGTACAGCGCGATGAACCTCACGTTCGTCCTGTATTTGTCGGCGGATTGCGGCCTGGGCGACATCGCCGCCGGCTCGTACATCGGCGTGTTTTCGACGGGCATCACGCTGGCGACGATGCTCGTCGGCGCCGTCGTCGACGCGGTCGGCGTGAAAAAGACGCTCGTCTTCGGCGCCGGCGTGCTGGTCGTCTCGCGGCTGGCGCTGCCGTTTTGCCGCAACGTCTACTTGGCGACGCTCGTCGGCTTCTTCCCTTTAGCGATCGGCATCGCCATCCTGCTGCCGGTGCTGTCGGTGGGCATCAAGCGCTACACCACCAAGGAAGGCGCGGCGCTCGGCTTTGCGATGTTCTACACATTAATGAACGTCGGGCATTACTTCGGCGCGACCATCTTCGACGGCGTGCGCGCGACGCTCGGCGAGCACACGATCGTGACCGCGCCGCTGCTCGGCGTGCCGTTGTCCACGTACCAGGTCATCTTCCTGATCGGCTTCGCGCTGTCCGTGCCGAATCTCGTGCTGATGCTGCTGATGCGCGACGGCGTCGAGATGACCGACGACCGCGGCGTGGTCATCCGGCCGGCGCCGCCGTCGGCCGGGAATATCCTGGTTGCGTCGTGGCGGACGATGCGCACGGCCGCGGTCGACACCGGCCGCATTTTCCGCGAGGTGTTCCGCGAGCGCGCCTTCTGGCGTTACCTGCTGATGCTGGGCCTGCTGGTGTTCGTGCGGCTCGTGTTTTATCACTTTCACTACACCTTCCCGAAATACGGCATTCGCGTGCTCGGCCCCGGCTTGCCGATCGGCCACATCTACAGCGCGCTCAACCCGGCGATGATCGTCTTTCTCGTGCCGCTGCTCGGCTGGCTGACGCGCAAGACCAGTTCCTACAAGGTGATGATGATCGGCACGTGGGTCTCGGCGCTGTCGGTGTTCATCGCCGTCGTGCCGGCGCGCCTGCTCGCGCCGCTGCGCGACACCTGGGTCGGCGAACTGATCTTCGTCCGCTGGCTCCACATTCCGGAGGCGCAGCGCAACCCGCTATTCCTGACGCTGATCGCGTTTGTGATCGTCTTCACGGTCGGCGAGGCGCTCTGGTCGCCGCGGCTCATGCAATTCACCGCCGAAATCGCACCGAAGGGCCGCGAGGGCTCCTACATTTCGCTGTCGTACTTGCCGTATTTCGCGGCGAAACCGATCGTCGGCGTAATGTCCGGTTGGCTCTTGCAAACCTACGTTCCGAAGGATGCGCCGGCGTATCCGCACCATTGGATGATCTGGCTCTGGATCGGCGGCATGGCCCTGATCTCGCCGCTGGCGCTGGTGGTTTTCCGGAAGATGTTCCGCCGCGCCGAACAGCCGGAAGCGGCCCACTGACGCCGCAAACGGGGATCGCGCGGCGACGCGGAGATCGCGGCGAGGCAAGAAGGGCGCAATCTTATCGGTGTCGTTGATCCGATTCGCAAAAAACCATAAAATGCCGTCGTAGTCGCGGGCGCGGCAATCGCCGCCCAACGTTGGTCAGGAAACGTTCACCGGTCGTTGACCAAGGGGTTTCTTATGCGTCGGCTCGTCATCCTCGCGTTGGCGGCGTTGTCGTTCACGGCTGGGGCGTCCGCGTTCGCCACGGACTTCGATCCGGTTCTTCAGGCCAAGACCGACGGCCACGAGGCGTTCATCGGCAAGTGGCTGGTTACGCCGTTGGGCGCGATCACCGGCGCGGTGTCGTTCAGCGACAACACGTACACGCAAGTCGCCTGCACGCATTACCAGGGCGACAGCCTGATCTGGACCGGCATGTACCTCGGCGCCGAAGCGCTGCGCTATCGCATCACGCAGGATCCGGAGGCGCGGCAAAACATCATTAATCTCGTGCAGTACATGCAGTGGAACCACGAGATCACGCACACGCCCGGATACCTGGCGCGGTTCGCCGGCCCGTCGCAATCGCCGTGGAATTGCGGCGTCGGCGGACAGATCGACGGCACGGGCGACTGGGGCGGTTACTACTGGATCGACCAGACCAGCCGCGACCAGTACAGCGGCTTCATGTTCGGCATGGTGCAGGCCTACGACTCGATCGACGACGAGCCGAGCCGGGCGATCATCCGCAATCTGATGCGGGAAATCTGCGACATGCTGACCGCCAACTACTGGAACATCACTGACGAGAACGGGCAATACACCGGCAACGACGCGGCCTGGATCGGGCCGGCGATGCGTCTGGGCTGGCTAGTGATCATCGCCCACATCCTCGACGACGAGGAGCACTGGACGCTGCTGAACCAGCAATACGACGCGATGAAGCCTCTGCTCGGCATCGACCTGTGGTCGTGGTACAACCGCTACGATCAGTTCTTCGGCAACAACCTGCGCTACCTGACGCTGCAATCGATCTTTCGCCTCTGGCCCGACCGCAAGCGCCTGCAGGAAATCTGGGATATCCACATGCAGTGGAACCGGCCATGGACCAAGGAGATTCTCAATCCGTGGTTCGACGCGGTGCAGGTCGGCGGCTGCCTGCGCCTGGGCAATTGCGATCCGGCGGAAATGGCGCAAATCAAGGCCGACAACACCCGCGTGCTCGACGATTACTGGCCCGCGCCGAGCTATCAGCGGGCGATCGTTTGCTCGACGCAGCCGCTCGATCCCTTCTCGGTTTGGATGGCCAACCTCGACCAGAAATATCCGTGGCTGCAGCAAATCATGAACGTCAGCCCGCAAACCGAGAACGCGCGCGAAATTCCCGACCGGCCGTGGACCGACATGTACTGGCAGGACGGCGGCGTCTTCGCCGCCTCGTGCAACACGAGCGAGGACCAGACCTTTGTCGGCTCCGGCTTCGATTACGTGCTCGCCTACTGGATGAATGTCTACTACGGCATCCTGCCCGGCGACGGCCCGTATGGCGATGACGAACTGCTCGACGACGACGAGTCGCCCGACGACGACGAGTCGCCGGATGACGACGGCTCGCCGGACGATGACGTTTCGCCCGACGACGACGTTTCGCCCGACGACGATGAGTCGCCCGACGATGACGACGACGATAATGACAACGATTCGGGCGGCGGCGGCGTCGTGCCCGTGCCGGGCGCCCCGGCCAGCGCTCCCTCCGACGGCTGCGGCTGCTGACGCACGCGGAACGGCGCGGATTCGATTCAAGAGCGAGCAGCTGTTTCGACGCCCGCCGGCCGGCAGCGCCGGCGCGGGCAAAACTGCGGAGTGACGATATGCCACGGAAAATCCTCGCCTCGTTTGTGTTCTGTAGTTTGTTGGCGCTGGCGGCGGTGTTTTTCGCCGGCTGCGACTACCATGCCGCGACGAGCGCCGATCGCGGCGGGAACGCCGACGACGACGACAATGACAATGACAACGACAACGATAATGACGACGCGACGCCGGACCGCACATGGTGGCGCGGCGTGGTGTTTCAGGAGATTTACATCCGCAGTTATCAGGATTCCAACGGCGACGGGATCGGCGATTTTCCGGGCCTGATCTCGCACCTGCCGTATCTGGCGGAACTCGGTGTCGGCGGCGTCTGGCTGATGCCGATGTACCCGACGCCGTTCTTCGATTCCGGCTACGACGTCGCCGACTACGAGGCGATCAATCCCGATTACGGCACGATGAACGATTTTCAGACGTTTCTGGCCGAGGCGCACAAGCTCGGCATCAAGGTCTTCATCGACGGCGTGTTCAATCACACGTCATGGGACCACGCGTGGTTCAAGGAATCGCATGCGAGCCGAGCCAACCCGAAACGGGATTGGTACGAGTGGGCGGACAAGCCGCTGTGGGATTGCGGCGGCGCCGGCGCGCAGTTCGGCAGCAGCCGCTGGCAATGGGATGCGACGACGCAGCAATATTATTATCACCGTTTCCTGGTTCAGCAGCCGGATCTGAACTGGGCGAACCCCGACGTGCTCGCGGCGATCGAGGACGTGCTGCGCTTCTGGTTCGACATGGGCGTCGACGGCTTCCGGCTCGATGCGGTCGGCGCGTATTACGAAAGTCCGATCATCTGCGACAACGCGCCGCAGACGCACGCGATCCTCCAAGCGTTTCGGACGGTCGCCGACGAGTACCCGGACCGCGCCTTCGTCGCCGAAGCGGACGGCGATTTCGATCAATGGCTGCAGTTCTTCGGCAATGGAACCGACGAAATGCACATGGCCTTCAATTTCAATCTGACGTACGGCCTCTACGCGGCGTTTTACTCCCAGGATTCGTTTCCGATTTCGATGCTGATGGCGTCGTCGTACGCGCGGCTTCCGCCCGGCGGCCAGCAGGCCGTGTTCGTCAACAACCACGATTTCTTCCGGTACTACGACCTGCTGTTCCGCGACGAGCGGCGGTCGAAGCTCGCCGGCGTCGTGGAATTGACCCTGCCGGGCACGCCGTTCATTTATTACGGCGAGGAGATCGGCCTGGCGGACGGCGATCATGTCGTCATCGATTACCGCGATTTTGCGCGCACGCCAATGGCCTGGGACGCGACCGCGGAAGCGGGCTTCACGACCGGCAAGCCTTGGCTGCCGCTCTCGTGGAACCACGCGACGAACAATGTGGCGCTGGAGGGCGCCGACCCGCAATCGCTGCTCCAGCACTTCCGCAAGATGATCGCCATTCGCAACGCGTCGGACGCCCTGCGCTTCGGCGACTATCGGGAAGTCGAGTCGTTCGACTCGTCGGTCTTCGCGTTTTTCCGCACGACCGACCGGGAAATCGTGATGGTCGTGATCAACCTGTCGCATTTGGCGCAGCAGTTCTATCTCAACTTGTCGCTGAGCCCGTGGGACGGGTCGGCCGGCGACGTGCACGATCTCTACGCCGACGCCGACGTGCAGCAACTGACGCTGGCGAATACGAACATGTATCCGGGCTCGCTGCCGCCGTTTGGGTTTGAGATATTGAAACTGGAAGCGAATTGAGGGGAATCTTAAACGCAGAGGGCTTAGCGCGACCCTTCGGCCGCAACCAAAGTGTCGGGCATTCACAGATTAGTTAGTGGTGGAGATGGACGGCCAGACCGTCGGCGGCAACCAGGCAGCTTTACGCAGCGCAACGCTTTACCCCTCACCCCTTCCCCTTCTACCACGTCCGGGAGAGGGGAACCAAGCCTCCCCTCTCCCCTCGGTGGGAGATGGGCCGGGGGTGAGGGGGGCAGACGCTGCGTATCGACCAGTTCATCGTGCAACCTTCGGCGGCATGAAAAAATCTGTGCGCAGAAATAAGAAACAGACCGTTAGTAGTACAGCGCAGCCGTTGGTCGCAACCAAATAGAGCCTGGGGTTAGAACCCCGGGCTAAGATCATGCAGCCCTCCCCGCGGCGGGGGGCGCTTGAGTTTAGCCTGGGACTTCAGTCCCGGGCTGATTCGCGGCGCGAAATTCTTCGCGCCGCGAAAAGAAATTTATGAAGAGCAGTACAGAGGCGGCCGGAACTCGTCGCGCGCGATCGTGCGCAAGGTGTTCTGCCTGCGCTCTTCGCTGTGCTCTCTGTGTCTTTCTCTGTGCCCTCCGTGTTTACAGTTAACCCACCATGGTGACCATGCCACCGCGTGTTCATTGTGGTGAAAAACCCTCGCCGCTTGTCACCTCGCGCGCCGGCTGCTACAAGACCGTTTTGTCGCGCCCGCGGCGTCAACCGCGGGCGCGCTGCCGGCGCGAACTCGTCGCCGCCCGCGAAGCAATTCGCGAATCGCCGTTCCGTTCGGAAAAGGAGTCCCCGATGCGCTCATTGATCAGCCGTGTTTTGTGGGCGGCGGCCGTGACGGCCGCACTTCTCGCGGTTTTCGCTGGTCCGGCGTGCGCGCAGGGCCTGTATCAACCCGACGTCGACGCGGCGCTCGCCTCGATGTCCGCCGCCGATTGGGCGGCCGCGCAACAGGCCTACGACGCCGCCCGGGCCGCCGTCGCCGATTTCCGCGTCGCCTCCGTCGTCGAGTTCATCAAAATCAATGCCTGGCATCGCGCCTTCGCGGGCGACGGCGCGGTGGTGCACCAGTTCACCATGAAATCCGGCGAGCCAATTTCGTGCATCGACATCCAGACCCAGCGCGCCCTGGCCGCCTCCGGCGCGGCCCTCGATCGCCTGCCCGCCGCTGACCCCGCCGCGTCCGCCCGCGCCGCCGCCGCCTTCGGCCTCGACGGCTCGCCGGACGAACTCGGCCGCGCCCGCCGCTGCCCAGCCGGCTCGTTCCCGAAGGTCATCGCGCCTCTCGCTCACTGGTATCGTTTCGCGACGCTGCGCGACATCTTCCGCAAAAACCGCGATGGCGCGAAACCGCCGGCCGCCCCGGCGCTCGCACCGGTCGGCGGCGTCAAAGCGCCGCACCATTACGGCGTTGTCTCGGCGAGCAGCACCGTGAATTACCTAGGCCTGCAGGCCGATTTCAGCCTGTGGCAGGTTTACACGCAGCTTCAGGCCGACATGTCGCTTATGCAGCTTTGGGTCACCGGCGGGTCCGACGGCGGCCTGCAAACGGCGGAGCTCGGCCTGCAGCACTGTTACGACAATTTCAGCAACGACAACACCGATCTTTTCGTCTATTACACGGCCGACGATTATCAATCGACCGGCTGTTACAATCTCGACTGCGGCGCGTTCGTGCAAACCAACGCGAACGTCGTGCTCGGCGCCGGCTTCGCGAACTACAGCTCGTTCGGCGGCGCGCCGGTCACGCTGACCCTGGCGTTCCTCCGCAACGAAAACGATGGCAATTGGTATGCCTGGGCCGCCGGCGCGTCGTTCGGCTATTATCCCAACAGCCTGTACAATTCCGCCGGCCTCGCCGACAACGGCCAGTCGCTGGGCGGCATCTTCGGCGGCGAGCTCGAGTGCGACACCTACGGCCTCGCCACGCTGACCGACATGGGCAGCGGCAAATTTCCCACGGCGGGGTACGAGTACGCCGCGTTTATCGAGAACATGAAATATGTCGATATGTCGTCGGCGCTCCAAGATTGGACCGACATCGCCAGCGCGGCGACCGATCCCAGCTACTGGGACGTCGGCGCCGTCGCCTTCTCCACCGACCGGAACCTGTCGGGAACGAGCTTTTACCTGGGCGGCCCCGGCTCGACCGACTGCAGCACCGCCGTCAATTGCTCGGGCCAGTGCTGCGACGCCAACGAGAACTGCGTGACCTGCGGCGACGATGACGACGATGACAACGACGACGATGACGACACGGCCGCCGCGTGCCAGAACCTTTACAACGACCTGTACGTCGTCTGCGGCGGTGGTTTTGACGACGGCTACGGGAACGAGATTCCCGAAAGCACGATCGTCGGCTATTGCGAGGCCGGCGAGTATTGCATGGGGCCGAACCAGCCGTACGGCCAGTGCATCGCCGAAAACATGGGCGCCGCCGACTGCACAGCGATGAGCGAGTGCCTCGGCGGCGTCGTTTGCGACGACGACGATAATGACGACAACGACGACGACAACGACAACGACGACAACGACAACGACGACAACGACAACGACGACGATAACGACGACAATGACGACGACGACGATAATGATGGCCACGCCGATGACGACAACGACGATCACCAGGGCGACGACGACGCGTCGCCGGGCGCCGCCCACGGCGGTGGGCGCGGCAAGGCCGGCTGCGGCTGCTGACGAAAGGTCTATGATCGTGGGGCGCCGCCGGCCGCGCCCTCGTCTGTAGGAGCGCCCCCAGCCTTTGCGGGGGCGGGCTGTTCCAGGCGCGATCGGTCCCGGGGGCGCAGCAAGCGGCGCCCCTCCAACGTCCGGGCAGGCGAGACCGCTCTCGCCCGTGTGCACCCCATTGGGGCGGAGGAACCGCCGCCTGCGCCGGACCCCTCGGCCGCACGGCCGTCGTCGCGATTCCGGAATTGCACGTACTCGGCTCCTCGGCAATGAGCGTTTTCGCGTTCCCGTCGCATTCGCCGCAGGTCAACATTCTCGCGATCGGCGACCGTGGAGGAAAAGGGCCGGCACGTCGATCGCCGGCAACGGCCCGATTCGTTGCACGTGATGGTCACGCCGTGGCACGCGCAGGTCGCCGGGCGTTACCTCGCCGATTTGCGCGAGGCGGCGGCGTGGGCGAGGGCGCATCCGGAGCGGGCGCTGACGAGCGAGGCGGCCATGTACGGCATGATTTCCAGCATCCCGCTACGCGGCCTGGTGAAGAAGAATATCGAGAAAATGAGATGATGGACATGTACGACCCCGACGGGAAAATGCCCGACCCCGGCGCACCCGACGCGGCGGATTGGGCGACGCGCGCCGGCTTGTTCTATCTGAACTGGAAAAGCCGGCTGACGGAACTCTGGCCGCGGACATGAAACCTTTCCCCTTGGGAGAGGTCGGCCGCAGGCCGGGTGACGGAGAATGATAATTGCGGCGGACAGTAAAAAACGCAACGTGCCGATTCTTTCGGCAATGGAGAAAATCGACGTTTCTGACGCAGATCAGCGATGACCAAACTCACTCAATGGGCCCCGGCGGCGTTTCAGGTTGTGGGGGCGATTCTGCTGCCGGTCGGCGTGGTGCGGCTCGCGCGCCGCGTGACGCTGGTGCGCAAGGCGAGCCCGTTGCTCGGCAAAATCCTGCCGCCGGAGAGCAGCCGCGACGGCGCGATTCTGCCGGTGTTCACGACGCTGGCGGTCGTTTCGTCGTTTTCGGCGCGGGTCCGCGCGCTGCCGGGCACGCAATACCTGGGGCAATATTTGTTGTTGATATTTTTCAGCGCGATCGGCGCGACGTCGAACCTGGGCAAGCTGATCACCGCCTCGCCGTTGATCTTCCGTTACGACTTTATTGCGATGTTTGGGGCGATCTTCATCCACTTGACGTTGTGCGTCATCTTCCGCATCGACCGCGACACGGCGATCATCACCTCGACCGCGACGATCTTCTCCCCGCCGTTCCCGCCGCCGGTCGCCATGGCGCTCAAGAACAAGGAAATCTTGGTTTCGGGCATCGCCTCGGGCTTGGTCGGCTACGCTGTCGCGAACTACGCCGGCGTCGCGCTGACGTGGCTGCTGTCGCGCGTGCAGGGGCAGGCCCCCGTGCCTGCCCGGTCACTCGCGCCGGGCGCATCTATTCAACCGGGCGGCGGGCGCCGTAAGATGGCCCGGCTTTCAGGCAGGAACCGGGGCGTCGCGGAAAGGACCTTCACGTGAACCACCGTACCGTGCGGAGGGCGCTGATCGGCGTGGCGGCCGCGGCCGTGCTGGCCGCCTGCTCGTCGCCGGCAATGCGCTATATCAACTATCGGCTGGCGCCGGATACGGTCCGCACCGACGAGAACGCCGTGCTGACGGTCAACGGCCTGGCCGCGCCGGCGGCGATCTTCTTCGACAAGTACGCCGTGCCGCATATCCGCGCCAAGGACGAGCGGTCGCTGGCCTACGCCATAGGCTACGTGCACGCCCGCGACCGGCGGTTCCAGATGGAGACGCTGCGGCTGCTCGCGGCCGGCCGCATGCGCGAGCTGGTCGGCGAGAAGGACAAATCCGGCGTGCTCGCGCACCTCGAAATCCTCAGCCGCATGATCGACCTCGCCGCCGACGCCCAGGCGTTCCTCGACGCGGCCAGCCCGGAGGACCGCGCGCTGCTCGACGCCTATGCCGACGGGATCAACGAGGCGACGGCGCGCGAGCCCGTGCCGTTCGAGTTCCGGTTGCTCGACTACACGCCCGAGCCGTGGACGGCCAAGGATTCGACGCTGATCACCGCGCTCATCTCGTTCGGCCTCAACAAGAACTGGGAGCAGGAGCTGGGCCGGCTGGAGCTCATCGTGCACCAGTTGCGCACTGGCGGGACGATCGAGCGCGCGCTGGCGATCTGGAAGCCGCGCTACGATCTGCCGCCGCACCTGATCGGCGAGAAGCCGGCGGTGGACCCGTTCGCGGGCATCCCGCCCATCGCGCCCGAGCTGGCCGATTACCTGCGCGCTACAGTGCGGCCGGCGCCCGCCGCGGCGGCGCGGCCCGCGGTCGCGGCGCGGCCGGCCGAAGGTCTCGACGATTTTTGGGAAGCCTTTGCGCACGGCGGCTCGCACAGCAACAACTGGGCGCTGTCGGGCGCATGGACAGGCACGGGCCGCGGCGCCTTCGCCGCCGACCCGCACCTGCCGCACAGCCTGCCGCCGCTGGGCTATCTCGCCCACGTGCGCTGCGACGACGCCGGCTACGAGGTTATCGGCGGCGGGTTTGTCGGCCTGCCGGCGATCGCCTTCGGGACCAACGGCAAGGTCGCCTGGGGGCCGACCTCCAACTGGGCGGACGTGGCCGACCTCTACGTCGAGAAGCCGGTTCCGGGCCGGCCCGGCTTTTACGAGTTCCGCGGCGCGGCGGAAAAGTTCACTATCCGCGAAGAGGTCTTCCGCATCCGCACCGACGAGGGCGGCTGGCGCACCGAAACCAAGCAAGTGCGGGTCTCGCGGCACGGGGCGCTGCTCAACGATTTCATCGACCGCCTGCCGCCCGATTTCCCCCTCGTGGCGCTGCGGCGCGACATCCGCAAAGGCCGGCCGATCACCGCGCTGCGCAACATCTATCGGGCGTCGGACGTGACCGAGGCGCGGCGGGCGCTGGCCGACTTCACGGCGATGATCGGCCACTGGTCGCTCGCCGACGCGCACGGCGGCATCGCCTACTGCGGGCCGGTGCGCATCCCCCGCCGCACGAAGCACCTGGGCACGGTGCCGGTTCCGGGCTGGACCGGAACCTACGAGTGGGACGAGTTCGTGCCGCTCGACGAGATGCCGTGGGTTGAAAACCCGCCGGCGGGCTTTGTCGCCAGCGCCAACAACCAGGTGATTCAGCCCGAGTCAACCAGCTTCCCGATCAACCTCGAGGGCGACGTGCCGCACCGCTTCATGCGCATCGTCGCGACGCTCGCGAAGGGCCGCGATCAACGCCCGCTGGCGGCGCAGATCGGCGAGCTGCAACGCGACGACATGGACATGGGCTTCGCGCAACTCTTGCCGCTCTACGCGGGGGTGTTCGCGGCGCTGAAGAACGATGCGGACCCGCTGGTCGCCGAGGCCGCGAAAACGCTCCTCGCCTGGGACGGCCGCTGCCGGCCCGAATCCGCCGCGCCGACGATCTTCAACGCCTTCGTCGCAGTCACCTTCAAACGAACGCTGGAAGACGAAGTCAGCCCCGAGACCCTCGACTTTCTGATGGCCTATTTCAACGCCGAGCCGCTGGCGTTCGGCATCCTCGGCGACCCGACGAACCCCGCCTGGGACGATCGCCGCACGCCGCAGGTCGAGACGCTCGAAACCGTCGCCCCGCAGACGTTCCGCGAGGCGGTCGCCGCGTTGGCCGCGCGCTACGGGCGCAAAATAGCGAAGTGGCAATGGCAAAAAGCCGCGCCGTTCGTGCTGCAGCATCCGTTCGGTTCGCAGGCGGCGCTGGCCTCGTACGTGAACCGCGGGCCGCTGCCGACCAGCGGCGCGAGCAACACCGTCTTCAAACATCAATTCATGCGCAGCGCGTTGACCTATTTCCCCGTCAAATACGGGCCGGTGCTGCGCGTCGCCGTGGACCTCGCCGACCTGCCCGGCTCGCGGATGTCGCTGCCCGGCGGCGAGTCCGGCCGCCCGGCGTCGCGCCACTACGACGACCTGCTGCCGCTCTACCTGGCCGGCGACGGCGTTTCGATGGACATGGATTTCGCCCGCATCGAGAAGGCCGCAACCGGAAGCCTGGTCCTGAAGCCGAAATGAGGCCGCGCGGCTGCGCCGCAGGGCGGCGAGACTGCGTCGCGATGCGCGGCGAGACTGCGAGGCTGCGCGGGCGGGCCGCGGCGCGGAAAGGCTGCGCCACGCTCGGCGCGTGGCAAGGCTGAATGTGCGTCTGCCGTCCGAGCCTCTCAGCCTCCCAGCCTTCCGCGTTGACACCTATTCGGCCGCGTGGCACGGTACAACCGCCGCGCGTGGGCGACGGCGCGCCCCCATAGCTCAGGCGGATAGAGCACAGGATTCCTAATCCTGGGGCCGCAAGTTCAAGTCTTGCTGGGGGCATCAATAAAATTAGGGGTCCTGGCGATTGTTGGCCTGACCCCGTTTTTGCTGCGCTACCAATGCGCTACCGGGGGAACGAAAAACGGGGCGTTTCGGCGTCGCCGGCGGTTCCGACAGGTGCGCGCCAGAAAAGCAAAAAAGAAGACGCGGCACGCGCGCAGAGGCGCGGCATTGCTCGATCATCGGCGAGGTCCTGTCTCAGGTCGGCGGGCAGGCGGGGCGATCCTGGGGTGTCTTAGCGCGTCCGGCCGGTCGCCGTCGTCGCCCTGTTGCAGGCAATGGAATCGGCGGGCGACGGTTCAAGACGGGCCGGGATACGTCTTGCCGACGATTCTCGCCGGATGCCCTACTCCGACGCAGGTTTTTCTCACTGGCGGGCGGATTTGAGGGCGGGCGGTCGCCGCGTCTGGCGGGGTCGCGGGCGGTCGTCGGGCAGGATCGGGCGGCGTCGCCGGCGCGGTCGTCGCGGACCCTCTCAGATTTTCCGAGTTTGCCGCGGCAAAATGGCGTCGCGCTGGCCTAGAATAGACGATCTTCTTTCGGCCGTGTGTTTGCACGTCTGAGGCGTCGAACGAGTCTGGAAGCGTTTCGGCGTGCTGTGAGTCGTCGCGGTGATCGGCGGCGAAACGCCGGGCGGGGGCGCTTGTAACGCGTGTGGCTCGCGACTTTACCCGGTCGGTTTCGCGCGTCGCCCGCCGGTTTTCTTGGCGGGAAAGGAAAAGCCGCCGGTTTCGCTCTTCGCCAGTGTCGCCGCCGCGTCGGCGTCGGCTTGATTGAGCAACCATTGAACCTCGGACTTCGGAACCTTCCATAAGGACGGGTAGATTCTCGCCGTGTTTTTACGAACTTGTGCCTTGTATTGCCGTGTAATCGCCTGTGAATATTGCATATTGGGAAACTACGCGAGAACCGTCTTGTAAGTAGCTGTAATTGCTGCGGTTTACGCTAATGCGTGAGATTCTGTCGCATTATGATCGCCTGTGGTGTCGTGTAAATAGCGTATTTATACACAATTAGATCAAAATAACTAACAGTGGTTTTCTGGTTCGTGTCGCCGGCAATCGGCTGCGGGGTGGCGAATGCGCCAGCCGGACTTGACGCGGCGGGGCGGGCGGGCGTTTAATGCGCCCGCAACAGTCTTTCCGGGCGCGGAAAGCAGAAATAACATCAAACAGAATCAATCGGACGCGGGGGGGGAGGACAATGCGGCGGATTCTTTACTCGGCTTTTCTCGCATTCCTGGCATTGGTGGTCATCGCCTTGGTTGCTGGCTCCGGTTGTTCCCGCGCCAGCAAGAGCAACAGCGCGACGCCGTGCGTCGCGTGCGATGCCGCCAGCGACGACGACACGACGAATTATTGCGGCCAGACACTCGGTGCGGGCTATGTTTGCCAAAATGGCTGCTGTGCTCACCCGCTGACCTGCCAAGAAGTTTATGACGAAGCGTACGAATATTGCTCGCTGTCGATCGAGGATTCGCAGAAAAGCGAAATACCGGAGACCACGGTCGTAGAAGGGTGCGAGAACGACCTTGGTGGCTTCGGTTTGTCCGGTTCGGACGCCAAGTGCATCCTCAACAACTGGGGTGAGTGCGCTGCCATAAACAAATGCTTGGCCGGTTTAATCTCGGACGATGACGACAACGACGACAACGACGACAACGATGCCGACGATGACACGTCCCCGGCGTCCCCTACCTGCCAGAGCGTTTATGACGCGTTGTACGACGATCCGCCGGCCGGCTGCGGCGACACCTTGAAAGATTCCTCCGGCGCCGACATTCCGGAAGCTTCGGTCGTGGCGGATTGCAACGCGAACTCGGACGGCTTCGGCCTGACCGGCGCGATCGCGCTGTGCATAATCGACAACCTCGGCAACTGCACGAACATTGAAACGTGCTTGGAGAACGTTCTCGGCGATGACGACGACAACGACGACAACGACGACACGACGCCGGTCGACGATGACGACGACAACGACGACAACGACACCTCGCCCAGCGCCTGTGGGACAGTGGCGAACGACGTCATCACCACCTGCGGCCTGCAGCTTCCCGATGCCGAGAACCCGCCGGTGGAGGTGACCGCCGCCCAGGCGACCACTTGGTGCGAACTGACCGACGCTTTGTACAACTCGGACAGCGTCGTCCCCTCG
>Ga0181520_10005194_pt1 | contig 20996 bp, 14 predicted proteins | sample PEATcosm2014_Bin_29_FD_132451 | JGI IMG/M metagenome (GOLD analysis project Ga0181520, IMG submission 132451) | Peatland microbial communities from MTU Mesocosm Facility, Houghton, MI, USA - PEATcosm2014_Bin02_30_metaG | ecosystem: Environmental > Terrestrial > Soil > Wetlands > Peat | place... | reverse complement strand
TCCGTGCGCAGGCGCCGCAGGCTGTTTTCGCAAGCCGAGATCAGATGGTACCGCGACGACCCAAAACCATTCGGCCCCTCGCCAGATCGGAACGTCGCCTTCGTCGAAATCAGCAAGTCATTGCGCCGGTCTTCGATTGCCTGACCGAAGATCTCCTCTGCCAGGCCTTCCGAGTAGACGTCAGCAGTATCGAAGAGGTTGACGCCGGCGTCGAGGCAGATACCAATGAGCCGCTTCGCTTCCTCCACGCCTGTCGAACCCCAAGCCTTAAAAAACTTGTTACTTCCGCCAAACGTGCCCGTGCCAAAACACAACTCAGACACTTTGAGGCCAGAATTCCCAAGAACCCTATATTCCATCTCTATCTCCTATCTGCACAGCAAAGGGCCTGCACATTTGTGCTTCTCCTAAACTATGAAAGGCCCACGCAAGCAGATGATACATTAAGGTGCCTCCCAAACCTCAAGTCTGCGACTCCTGCCCCGAACTGAACAGAATGCAAAAGAAAACCCACCCGTTTGCTACAAGCTCGGGGTGGGTAGAGAAGCACGGTCGTTCTTCGCTGCTTTTGTATGCGGCTTTGTCCGATCACCTTCAGCAGCATCACTGGGCTACTATGGCGATTTCTTGCGGAACAATACCGGGAATTACATAGGCCTGCAACACTATCATTACAATTACGATCGCTAGCAGCATGACCGAGTATTTCCAGACTTTGCGAAAGATGTCCGTCTCCCGGCCCACTAGACCCGCGGCTGCACAAGCTACGGCCAAGGACTGGGGAGAGATAAGCTTGCCCATCACGCCTCCGGCGAGGTTAGCTGACGTGGTAAGGACAGGGTTGATGCCAATTTGCATCGCAGTTACCTGCTGAAGCTTTCCGAACAAGGCAGCAGAAGAAGTCACCGAACCTGTCAAAAATACTCCGAGCCAACCAATCACCGGCGAAAACACGGGAAACCATTTGCCAGTGTAATGTGCGAATGCGAGCCCTAGTGTGTAAGACATGCCAGAGTAATTGGCCACGTAGGCGATACCTATCACCGAAGCCAGGGTGACGAGCGCGAACCTAAGTTGCTTAAACGTCCTGCCGAATACCCTCGCTCCGGTTGCCGGGCTGATTTTCAGCACCACCATCGAGATAAGCGAAGATAGGAACATAGCAGTACCTGCAGCGGTTGCATATTCCCAGCGGTAGCTTGCCGCGTACTTGGCTGGCTTCGCGACAATCGGTGCGGTCCGATATACAATTCCATCCAGAAACGGCCAGCTAGGTATGCTGACGGCCAAGTGGTGAACATTGAGGACCCAGCTCTTAAACGCCGGAATACCCCAAGTCCCCATGACGACCATCAAGATAACAAAAGGAGACCAAGCCTTGATGATTTGCCCAGTCGTGTACTTCGTCGCGGTTTCGCTCGCGACGTCAGGGTCGTTGGGAAAGCGCCAAGTTGTCTTCGGTTTCCAGAACTTCAAGAATATAACTAAACATAGGATCGAAACGAAGGCAGATAGAATTGCAGGCAACTCCACGCCAACGTAGTGACACACAAAGAAGCAGGTCACAGCATAACTTACGCCCGCTACAAGGGCTGCGGGCAAAACGCCCATCGCGTTTTTCCATCCGGCCAATACCACTAGCATGAAGATCGGGATGATTAACGCCATGACGATCATGTCAGTGCCTACTGCCTTGGTAAGAATATGCTCGTTGATCTTGGTGACGGTTGCCATCATGATCGTGGGCATTCCAACCGGCCCAAACGGCACCGGAGGAGTGTTGCCGACCAGGCAGATGAGCGCAGCGGGAAGGGGTGAAAACCCCAGCCCGATCAACATCGCCGCGCAAACCGCCACCGGCGCACCCTGGCCCGATGTGCCTTCCATGAACGCCGAGAACGAGAACGCGATCAGGAGGGCCTGTAGTCTTCGGTCAGTTGACAGGGAGGAAATTGAACTCTTAATGATCTCGAACTGTCCGGACTCCACAGTCAGGTTGTAGAAGAAGACAGCAGTTAGGATTATCCAGCCGATTGGGAATAGTCCATTCACCATTCCCAGCGCCGCGGCCGATAACGCCACATGTACCGGCATTCTGTATGTCAGAATGGTTATTACAACCGTTAAAGCTAATGTAAGTATCCCAGCTACATGACCTTTCATTCTCTTTACAGCCAGCGCCCAAAAGAGAAAAAAAATAGGGATAGCTACTACGAGGGCAGTAAGACCGAGACTATTACCGACGGCTGCATAGTTATGGAACCATTGTGTATACACAGTTGGTCACCTTTCGGTATCTACTAATCTTCAGCGCACTCCCGCAGATGCATTTGTCCTTGAATCACTCTCTTTGCAGTTTCGCGATTCTTACCTTTCGTTTCGGAGCTTTTCCGGACCATCACTTGCCGGAAACAGCGGTAAGCCAGCGCAGTCCGTCCTCGGTTCTTGCTGCCGGTTTGTACTCGCATCCTACCCAACCGCGATAGCCTATGCGGTCGAGATGCGCGAACAGATATGGGTAATTGATCTCGCCCGTTCCAGGTTCGTGCCTTCCTGGATTGTCAGCTACCTGAATATGACCGATCTGCGCCAGGTTCTTCTCGATCGTGTTGGCGAGGTCGCCTTCTGTGACCTGTGCGTGGTAAATGTCATATTGAACGAATACGTTGTCTGAGCCAGTGGCCTTGATGATCGCAATCGCTTGTGCCGTACGGCTCAGATAAAAGCCCGGCATGTCGCGTGCATTGCAGGGCTCGATGACGAGGCGGATGCCAGCTTTCTTTAACTCGACAGCGGCAAATCTCACATTGTTGACAACCGTTTCCTGCACCTGCAGTGGGCTGACACCATGCGGCGTGAATCCCACCAGGCAGTTCACCTGCTTACAGCCTAACGCTGTGGCGTATTCGATAGCTCTGCCGACCCCATCCTGGAATTCATTCACTCTGTCAGGAAGGCAGGCAATTCCGCGCTCACCCTTATCCCAGTTGCCTGCTGGAAGGTTGTGCAGAACTTGCACAAGTGCGTACTTCTGCAACTTCTCGACGAGCTGTTCTTTTGGGTAAGCGTACGGCAATAGGTACTCGACCGCGGTAAAACCTGCTTTAGATGCCGCCTCGAAGCGATCCAGAAGATCCACTTCGTTAAACAGCATCGTGAGATTTGCGTCAAACTTGGGCATACCTGCTCTCTCCTAATGTTGCAGGCTCAACGAATGAGCCAGTCGCTACAACACCCGCAGTGGGGCTGTGCTCCACCGGTCGGTGAATCCGAGGTACGGCAGTCTGGACCGCTGTACCTCGAATAGTATGAATGCGATAGCTACTACACAAATTCGCGAACTGCGTTAATTGCCCCGCCCATCGAACAGTCAGCATCGCGGGAAACGATTACATCGATCAGGTACGAGACCTTCGACTTCATTGCCCGCTCAAATGCCGCGGAAAGGTCTGTTGGCTCAAAGACTCTTTCGCCTTTACCGCCAAATGCCTCAATCAGCTTGACGTTATCGGGATAGATTGCGTCTTTGTTTCCGTCCTTCGAGTACCACAGGCTGACGCCGTACTCATAGCCATAAGCGTATTTTTGGTTCTGACGAATCAGCCCAAGGTATCCGTTATTGACAACTACGACGATGACAGGCAGATCATGTTGTCCGGCCATAGCCAACTCTTCCACCATGAACAGCAAACCCGCGTCTCCCACTACCACAACACAAGGATCATTAGGGAAAGCGACTTTTGCACCAATTGCAGCTGGCAGTTCATAGCCAAGCGTGCCCGCTCCACCCGAAGGAATATAGCGGCGGGGCAGTTCGATGTCTTGCAATTGGCCTGACCATATCTGCGTGATTCCGCAGCCAACCGTGAAAATTGTATTCGGCGGAAACGCCCTATTCAGTTCCTGGAAAACGCGGTGCGGACGGATTGGCACCTCGTCGAGTTCCATCGGACGATGCAGTTTGACGCGGGTCTCAGGCAGTTGTTTGACTCTTTCGGACGGTTCCGGATGATAGTTACGTCGCTTGCTCTCTTGCAGCAGTGCATCCAGTGCAGCTTTCGCATCGGAGACAATACCCACGTCAGCAGGCAGCACATTGCCGATTTGATGAGGTTCAATGTCGATGTGGATGAACTTGCGGGTTCCCTTATATACGTCGAGTTTACCTGTGTGCCGGTCGGTAAAACGGCACCCGACGCCGATGACCAGGTCGGATTCAAGGAACGTCTTATTCCCAATCGGTTGCCCGACTTGAATTCCGGCGTGCCCCGCGTTCAGCGGGTGCTCATAAGGGAGGCCGCCTTTGCCCATGTAAGTCATGATCACCGGAATTTGGAGATACTCGGCCAACTCGCGGAATTCGGCAGTAGCATCAGAGAGGACAACACCACCACCCAGAATCATAATGGGAGCCTTGGCCGCCATAATCAGGTCCATTGCCTGGCTGATGGCTTTGGGCTCCGGTGTTGGTCTGGACCACGGTAATGGGCTGTCCTTTTCGGGGTCATAGTCGATCTCTGCCATCTGCACATCGAGCGGCAGATCGATTAGCACGGGCCCAGGGCGTCCGCTGCACGCCGTGCGGAACGCTTCGCGCATGATTTTGGGTACATCGGCGGGGTTCGTAATACACCAGGTTGCCTTCGAGACCGTCTTTGCAATGGTCGCGATGTCGACACACTGAAAGGGCTCTTTGCCAAATAGACTCGAAGCAGCGTTGCCAGTGATGGCGATCAACGGAATGGAATCAGCGTGCGCCGTATACAATCCGGTAACGAAATTTGTTGCCCCCGGCCCGGAAGTGCAAATTGCCATGGCGAGTTTTCCGGATACCCGGAAATAGCCGTCCGCAGCATGCACCGCACCCTCTTCATGGCGTGCAATGTAGTGCTTGATCTTTGACTTCCGTAGGAATCCATAAACAGGATTAATGGCGGCGCCGGGGATACCAAAAGCTACTTGGATACCCTCATCTTCGAGAATTCTCACGACAACTTCTGCAACTTTCATGGGAGGTCCTTTGCGGATCAAGGCTGAATGATGTTTCCTCTAGTTGTTTGCCGCTTTTGTTTCGTGCCGCTTCACTTCAATGTGCGCGAGCTTTTCGTAAAACCTTACGATTGCCCCGTGGTCCAGGTCGCCCATGCCGTCAACTTTGAGCGACTGCAGAATCTCCATCACAGCGGCGGACAATGGCAGTGGCACTCCAACTTCGTGGCTTGTTTCAAGCACGTTTGCGAGGTCCTTGATATGTAGATTGATGCGGAACCCTGGATTGAATTTCCGGTCCATCATGAGTGGCGCTTTAGCATCCAGAACGGTGCTTCCAGCCAGACCGCCGCGGATCGCCTTGTACACGAGTTCAGGATCCACGCCAGCCTTGGTCGCCATCACCAGGGCTTCCGATACCGCTGCGATGTTTACCGCAACAATGATCTGATTCGCCAGTTTGGTGACATTACCGGCGCCAATATCTCCGGTCAGCACTGCCGAAGATCCCATGGCTTTGAAGATAGGCAGAATCTCGTCGAAATCCGCCTGTGCCCCTCCAACCATGATTGAAAGGCTGCCATCGATAGCTTTCGGTTGGCCGCCGCTTACCGGAGCGTCCAACATCCGTATGCCTTTCTTGGCAAGCGCTTCGGACACTTCCCGGCTGACAAGCGGGGCGATCGAACTCATATCTACGACGATCGAACCCTTCTGCGCGCTCTCAATCACTCCGTCTTTGCCAAGGACCACGGCCTTCACCTGTGGCGAATTGGGTAGCATCGTGATGATGATGTTTGCCTTTGACGCTACATCCTTGGGCGAGGTCCCAGCTTCCGCCCCGGCGCTTTTCAACTCCTCCACTGCAACTGTATTGAGGTCGTAAACAACTAGTTTGAGCCCTGCCTTGAGCAGATTCTTGCTCATCGGCAAGCCCATGATTCCTAATCCAATAAATCCGATTTTGCTCATCTTTGCTGTGTTCTTTCTGCCTTCCGGCAAGAAAATCCCGAACCATGTGGTTCGGACGTTTGCTAGAGTTTTCCCGAATTTGCAAGTTCTGCGATCGTTTCGGTAATGCTCTGGTCTTCGTTCAAAGCCAGACCGCTGACTCCTATCGCACCGAGCACCTTGCCATTTGCATCCTTCACCGGGTTTCCTCCAGCAAGCGGAGTCAGGCTCTCTCCGAAATAGCTGGCTTCCAGGTGATCCTTCTGCAGCCGGTCCATGAATTTGTCAGTCGGCACGCCCATGCGGACCGCGGTAAACGCCTTGTTCTGCGAAATCTGAATGCTCCGGATCGGTGCCCCGTCCATCCGTACGAACGCCAGCAGGAATCCGTTTTGATCGCAGACAGAAACACAGATCGGCCGGTGAAAGTCGGCGTCGGCCTTCGCAATTGCTCCTGCAACCATCTTCTGGACTAGATTCAATGTGAGTTTTTCTAACGTTGCAGCGTACTCTAAGGTCTCCATCAAATTCTCCTTTGATGACATGTCTTAAGAGCGAACGCTACTTGATACTATTTTGTATGCACAATGTCCACAACTATAATTCACGCGAATACACATAGGCCCAAAATAGTTCTCGGGAGTCCTCCGGCGTCGAAATTCTGCTGTTAACTGCCTCTCAATACTTCCACGACGATTCTCTGCGGATGGTAAATTCTGGTGGAGATAGAACGAGGCGCTTGCGGACGAGCGGTCTGAACAGGGAAGCCTGATAGGTCAGAGAGAAGCGGCCAAAGCTATAAGGCTGAATGGAAGCAGCAACGTACCCGGCTCTCCACAGAAGCGTTGCTTACCGTGTTACCAGGGAGTCATGACCATCAAAAATTGCTGGCTGGCTGGCACGAAGGGAAGCTTCGCGCTTGCCAAGATCGAAATCTTCCAAACGGTCGCGCAGGCTGGTTCGCACATGGTCGGCGATAAGCTGCATCGCCCGGTCCCGGTTGTTGTTTACCATGGCGTCCAGTAAATCCTGATGTTCGCGATAGATCTGGTCAAGCAGGGTGGCAGCATGACCGTGCCGGTAACAAGCGAAAATGCGGATCAGAAGGCGTGTATCATTCACTACCTTTTGCATCCGCGAGTTCTGAGCCATGCTCATCAACATGGCATGGAAACTCAAATCGTGGGCAATGAAACGATTCATCTGGTAAGCGTCCAGAGCTTCCGCGCCGGAGGCATCCAACTCTTTCTTCAGCACGAGAAGATCGTTCACCAGCTTCTGCAGATGATCTACTTCTTCCGGGCGCATGCCCATGCGCACGATTTTGCCTACCTCATAAACTTCCAACGCCTCGCGCAGTTCGTACAGCTCAATAATGTCTTCGCGAGTCAGTTGAACTACAAGAGTTCCCCCAGTGGGACTCTGTTCAAGCAGCCCTTCCGCAATGAGCTGCCCGATCGCTTCACGAACGGGCGTGCGGCTGCTGCCTAGCTCTCCAGCAAGCTCGACTTCAGAGATCGCAGCTCCCGCCTTGAGTTGCCCAGAGGCTACTCGGCGTTGGATGTGTAGATACGCTCTTTGCCGAGCCGAAGGAGCCCGGCCGCCACCCTCGACTTTTGACTTTCGGGCCATGCTACAGTCTCGAAAATACTACACTCGAGAGAATCTGTCGACAAGATGTGCACACCAGTTCTCGTTTTCATCTGCCTTTCTTGAAAACTCGAATCATGTTTCAAGCTCATCCACGTAGACGGCTCATTCGTACGCGCCGTCAGGGGCGCTCCTTGGGCGCGAGCTCGATGGCCTGTCGCAGAGCTTCCAGCATACTGCGCTCGTCGGCTTTGCCCGTGCCCGCAATGTCGAATGCCGTGCCGTGATCGACCGAAGTGCGTACCACCGGCAGTCCTACCGTGATATTCACACCGGCTTCGATGCCCAGCACCTTGATCGGTCCGTGACCCTGGTCGTGGTACATGGCCACTACGCAATCGAAATCTCCGCGCGAAGCTCGAAAAAAGAGGGTGTCGGCCGGTAAAGGTCCTTCCACTTTCCATCCGCGTTCCAGGACCTTGCGAATTGCCGGTTCGATCTTCTCTTCCTCTTCTCCGCGACCAAACAGGCCGTGCTCGCCGGAGTGCGGATTGATGGCGCAGACGCCGATACGCGGGTTCTCGATGCCCGCTTTCACCAAAGTGTCATGTGCCCGCTCAATCGTGCGTTCCACTAAGCCGGGATTGATCTTCGCAATTGCATCGATCAGGCCGGTGTGCGTAGTCACGTGGATGACCCGTAGTTTGGGCGCCACCAGCAGCATTGACACTTCCTTGGTGCCGGTGAGATGTGCAAGCATCTCGGTGTGGCCGGGGAATATGTGTCCAGCCGCGTGCAGGGCTTCTTTGTTCAGAGGTGCCGTGCAGATGGCGTCTGCCTCGCCGTCCAGGGCGAGTTTGGCAGCGCATTCAACAAAACGGTATGCCGCTTCTCCGCCAGCAGGTGACAGCTTTCCGAAAGCAAGGTCAGGCGGCACCACCGCAATATCGATCACGTCCACCTTGCCTGGCTTGTACTCACCGTCGGCCGGTTTCGCAACTGCCGCGACCACCAGGTCAACGCCAACAATCTTCCCAGCTTGGCGAAGGCGCCTGGCGTCGCCGATGACCAGAGGACGGCACCGGTCATATAGCTCCGCATGGGCAAGGCACTTCATGATGATCTCGGGGCCGACCCCGGAAGGATCACCCATCGTAATGGCGATAATTGGACGCGACATAAGTTTGATTCTACCTGTGCAGACGCTCTAGGCTACGCCGCAAACTATGAACATCGCCGAAAGCCCCGGCTTTGCTGACGACCTGTATGGATACCGCGCCGACCGTACGTCCCAAGGGAACACCCGGCTCGACTTCATCGAGCAGCCGGATGCCATGGACTCCCAACTTTGACAGCAGGGCGTAAACCGTATCGCCACCCGTGGCGACGACCGCGCCGAAAGCTCCGGCTCCCGCGATCAATTCAGCCAGTCGCTGGGAAAGCAGAATACCGCGCGAAAGATCGGGGTTGGCTGCCAGTTCCAACTCCAATAGAACATCTTCCTGGGCGGCAAGATGCCGCGCGAGCCGCTTGGAGCACGCTTGCCAGGCTGGTGTACACGGGCCGCCAAACAGCGCGTCAGGAGAGACGACAACGTGACGCACAAGTCCAGTCTCCACGAGGCACCTGGCCTGCATGCGCGAGGCTTCAGCGAGGGTTCCTACAACGATCAGAACGTTCTTTTGCCCTAAAGCGCGGGATGGAATATGGGCCGGCAGTTCGGAGCCGTTTTCAACCGTGGCCAACGCGGCAGCCAGGCCCGCCGAACCCACCCAGACTACTTCTTCGCCCATTGCGAGTGAGCCGGCTGCTACCACTGCAAGGTCCGATTCGGTCTTGGCGTCGCAAACAACCGCCGCCACGCCGCGTTTGCGGGCAGCGGTGAAGTGAGTTGTGGCCGCCTCCACACCCTGAGCGATAGTTTTCAGCGTCAATACCTCAGCGCTCAAACCGGCACTGCCCAGGATCTCCACGAGATTGGCGCTCGGATATGTGTGGTCGCGCGCCCATAATGAAGTCTGCTCCAGCGGAACGCCCTGTACAACGATGCTCCCTTCACAGGTAACCCGTCCTGCAACGGGGAACGCAGGGGCTACAATGGCGAGCCGCCGACGACCATCTGGTCTGGCAGGCGCAAAAGCTAAAAGCCCCGCCAGCTCGGCAGCCGGCTGGCCTCTAACCGTCGAATCAATTTTTTTATAGATACGCAGTCCAGCTTGGTAATGGGCCGCGAGCACGTCGACCTGCCGCTTGGTGGCCTGCTCGGGAGGCAAGCTGCGTGTTGCGGCATCAACCGAGAGCACGGGCACATCTTCGGCTTCGCGGTGTCTATCCCAAGCCACAACAGACTCAAGACCGTGTTTGGCGAACGCGATAGCGCAATCAGCAGCTCCGGTCAAGTCATCGGCGATAATGAGCCAAGGTTGCGTCATCCAACCTTCTTCGCGAAGGTTGGATGCGCAGGAATATGCTCAACCCTGGGATGCAAAGACCGGGATGACATAGGGACCTTCAGGAATAACCGCCACAGCTGGATCCTCATGTTCTTCGATACTCTGGCGAACAGCCGCTTCTACCGATTCGATCATTTCGACGCCTGTAATGCGCCGTTCTTCTCCATTGAGGCCCGTGGTATAGAGCTTAATGTTACCGAGCCGCATGGGTTTCATCTGCATTTCTGTCTGCCATTCGTCGACTTCCGCGAAAGACTTCGCTTTTAACGTGGCGAGGAAGCGCTCTGGCCCCAGTTCCATCAGTTTCACCTGGGCGGCTCGGAACTCCGCCGAACCGAAGCCTTCCGAACATTCTGAGGCAATGATCAGGGTACCGCCGGGCTCCAGAATATCCATCGGGGTAACCATGCCTTTGACGGTCTGATAATAGGTCTTGTCCAACGGATATCCTGCCGAAGAGGTCAACACCGTCTTGAACTTGCGCGCTACCGGAATGGCGGTTGCAGCGGTAATGAACTCGACCGCTGCCAAGTGGCTGGCCGTGACCTCGCCGAAGTTCACGTAAACCAAGTCGCGCTCCTCGTCGAGCACGGTGTTCAACGCGTAGATCTCGCCGATCAGGCGAACAATTTCGAGTTGCTCTTCATGGAGTGGGTTGCCCACTAGGTTGCATTGGCTGGCCAACGGGTCTTCCATGAACCGTGCCGCATGGAACGTCCGGATCGTCTCTTGATGAGCCACGCCGGGAGCGACCACTTTGCGTCCTCCCGACCAGCCGGCCATAAAGTGTGGTTCGACCAAACCGGTGACTACGCGCAGATCCGCGTCAAGGAAGCGCCGGTCAATCTTCACTGGGGTGCCCCGCGGTGTGCGGCCCAAGTCGACATGGTCGGCGTCATTGCGGGCAAAGTGGTTTTCCACGCGCACGGTCTTCAGCACCCACGGATCGCCCACCAGCTCTTCCAGTTCGACTCCTTCGCTGGGACGATGAAGGCCCGTCGCCACCAGCACCAGAATATTGCTGGCAGGCACTCCGCCCTTGATCAGATCCTCGATCATTGGGCGGAGAAATAACTTGTTCGGCACAGGCCTGGTGATGTCGCAAATCAAGATGCAGGCGCTCTTCCGTCCTGCGGCCAACGCACCAAAAGGCTTGGCCGAGATCGGGCGGTCGAGGACTTGGCGAACCGCCTCCTGTTGATTAACTAACTTTGGCAGCGAGATCTTGCGAATAATTGTCGGCTGCGTGCCTTCCGGCAATGAGACTTCCAACTGCCGGTGTCCAAATGCGATTTCGACCCTATTGCCCATCGAGAATTCTTCTCCACCCTGTGACGCGCGACGCCCCGCTAACATTATCCAATGACGGCGGGTAGCGTGTGGATAGTTTACATCCGGTAGCGCTTCCCCAGACGTTCCGTCCGGAGGAGAGAGGAGATCGTGGATTTCCTCTCTCCTTGCGGAGCAATGGCGCGGCATTGCTCCGCCGCGCCATTGGCCTACGACTGCACTGCTTCCAGCTTGGCTTCCGCGATCTCGTTGTCCTTAGGAGTGCCGAAACGACTCGCCACAAAGGCGGTGACCATTGGCACTAGGACGGCGGTGATGACCACGGATGCGGCGACCAGAATGGTGGCGCTTTTCGCAGCGTCGGCATAAGCGGGGTTGGCCCCGGCGATAATGGCAGGGACGGCTGCCGCATTGCCCGCTGTCGACGCCGCAGCAACTCCGGCGACTCCGGTACCGCCAGTCAGGCGATCAACGAAGAACAAAGCAATGCCGGTGATTACTACGACTCCCACACCGACGCCCAGGCCGAGCACCCCGGCCATCCACACTTTCTTGAGATCGAGAGCAGCGCCCAGACCGAAGGCGAAGAACGGGATCAGCACCAGGGCTGCCTTGCCGAAGAACTCACGCAACTCGCGATCTAGATTCCCAAGCAGCATTCCAACCAGAAGCGGCAGGATGGCGCCCAGCATGGTCGGCCAGGGGAAGGCCGAAAGTCCAGCAACGCCCAAAGTAACCATGGTCAGGAAGGGGCCGGACTCCAGTGACATGACCGAATAGGCACCCACATCTTTGGAATGCCCATATTCTCCCATCAGCGCACAGTAGAGCCCGCCATTCGTGTCGTTCACCGCTGCGACTATGGCGAGCGTCGATAAGCCGGCAAAGATTCCCCCATGGATGGGCAACTCACCTAGAATGTGACCGAAGATGACTCCTAATAGAGCGCCGATGGCAATTTTCGTAAAGAAGAGCGAGCCGCCCTTCTTGAGCACGTAGGGGGTAGCCTAGACATCGATGCTGGCACCCATGAAGACAAAGAATGCAGCTAGAATTGGCATTCCGTTGAATAGGTATCCAGTAAAAGAGCCAAAGAACTTTGGCGTGTATGGGAAAAACGTGTTGATGATCGCGCCGGTCAGTAAAGGAACGACCATCATGCCGCCGGGAACCTTTTCGATAAAACGCTTGATTGGAACCTGCCTCATTAGAACTTCCCCCTGTAGACGATTCACGGACGTCAACTCGTCCCATGGAATAGAGACGCCTGGCTTATTCCCCTAAGTCCAGTTGGACCTATCCTTATGCAGCAAGCAATACAGAGTGCAATCTTGTGCCGGGGCAAGAGTGAGCGCAAATTAGCGGAAAACCCGAAGTGTCCGTGGAAGATATTGCTGCACAACACACTCTCTGTCAAGAGTGACGCAAATTTGAGCTCGTGAACAACGCCGGCTGGATTTCAGACTCATATGGCCGCCACCGGTCAGCGATTTCCCACAGATCGAGACCGCACGATCGCGCTTTCGCAAGGCATGGAATCCTGGTAGCTAATGGATCGGCGAGTCTCTTCAGCTCCGTAGGTACTCAGGTTATGCGCCCAGCGAAAACCAATTGGCTGGTACCAAAGCTCGGCCTCGACCTGGAATGGCCCCTGCGCGCCACCAGCTGGTATGGAATACCGGACCAAGACGCCAGCGTCAGTCAACCACTTAAACGTACTAAATGCAGACTTTTCTATCCCGGGCAGCAACTCTCCAGCACTGCCGGGCATCTGGTTGGGCAAGTCCGGGCGCTTGTCGTACCTCGCAGTTGGATCCGCCGCTGTAGATTCCTTCCGAACTGAACTGCCCTGTTTTTCCTTCCAAACAAAACCCAGCGCCCGGTGATGTGCCATAGCGGCTTTCCCGGGTCTGTTGCCCCTGTCAGTCATACTGCCAAACCGGACTCGTGCAGAATGGTTGCTAACGCGGCAGCGGCTGCGCGTTCTGCACTAGCCGCCGTTCTTGGCGGTCCGGTTAATTCAGCTTTACCTCATACACTAGCGAGGCGACGCACCCTGCGGGCATGGTGCCGTTGAAGGCGGCCTGGACCGCGCCGTTTGTCACCGTAATGGTTCCGGGCGCCAGACCAGCGCACGAGGTGCCCACCGACGATGCGGGCGTGCCGGTTTGCAGCGCGGTATACGGGGGAGCCGTGTCATTTAGGTTGAGAACGCTCACCGCGGATGCACCCGCGTTGGTTGCCTGTACCTGGTACTTGATGCAATCCCCGGACAGCGCAGCCAGAGTAGTGGTCGAATACGTCGGGTTACTTGGATTGGCACAAGTGTGATCGATATATACCGATTTCACCAGTTGCAGATCTCCGGCGGTGCGCATGTCCACCGCCGTAAGATCAACAATGGTCAGTACCGTGCTGGCGACACTGCTGGAAGTCCCATAAGCGAAGCTCGCTGTAATCGTTATGGTATTTTGCATGCCGTAAGTGGCAGCCTGCGACACCATCTCTTTCATCAACAGGCAGACTTTGCTGCCTCCGGCGGGAATTGTAATCGATGAACCCCACGTAAGGTATGTTGCTGTAGCAAGGTTCCCAGTGCAACCAGTGTCGCGGTAGAGGGTTTCATTGAAGTAGTTCGGCTGGCTTTGCGCGGCTGTTTCGGTGAACGTCACCGTTCCGCCGGTGATGCTCGCGTACTGGTGCGAATAGATTGCGATGGAACCGGGTACCGTTGATTGCTGCCCGTTCGGACTGAAGATATTCCCCGATTGAATAAATCCGAAATTGACGCCGGTGTAAGCCGCGTTCGTAAAATTCACGGTAAAGCTGAAGACCAGCGTCGTCCCGTTGTAAGTGCCGCCGGTCGCGGGTGTTCCGGCGTCGAAGCCGGTCTCTGTATAGTTGCCGACTTGGGTGAGCGCAATCGTCACCAGATTGGCTGCAGTCGTGGGTAGCCATAAAGTGTAGCTGCCAGTCGCGTCGGTAGTCGCCTGACCAAGCACAATACCGCCGTGGTCTTTGGCGACCAGCAGAACATTGTAGAGTCCCGGTTCGCTTCCATTGAGGTGGCCATCGTTGGCCACGCCGCCGCTTCCGGCTCCGTTATCATTAAATACTTTGCCGCTTATCGCCAGACCATGGAAGAGACCGAAGTTCTGGTTCATGACCGCGGCAGAACTGGATGTAAGGGTAACTGCGATGGCAGCGGCGCTTGGGTTCACCATAGTATATCCAGACGGAACTCCGGCGCTGGAAACACCGGTTGGAGTTGCCGTTGTACTCAAGACGATCGTGTAATTTCCGCCGGAGGCATTGGAAACATTGTCGAAGGAGTAGAACCCAGTGTCGTTCGAAGATCCCGCGGGAACGGTTTGCGTGGTTCCAACCTGTGTGGTGCCGTTCCAGAGGCTGACATACATCTGGGTTCCGTTCTGCCAGCTTTCTCCGTTATCCAAGGCTCCGTTGTGATTCGCGTCCAGGTACACATACCCTGAAATGGTCGCAGCGTTTGCCAACACGGTGACGTTAGCGCCAAACTCCGAGGTGGAACCCGAAGCCGCGTCGGTGGCCGTGGAGGTGAGCAGGTTGCCCACTACTATAGGGGACTTCAGATTGGCGGAAGGAATCGTTACATCAAACTGTCCACTTGCGTCCGCCGTGACCGTGTAGATGTAGGTCCGGCCTTCTCCGTGAGCTATGTTCTGTCCGTCTCCCTGAAATATGTTGCCGTTCTGGTTGTTGTCCGTGTTGTCTGCCTTAAACAGTTCCACTTTCGCATTTGCGATGGCGAGACTGGTCGAAGCTCCCACATACCCTTTTACGTGAAGGCTGGTGCCGTTATACGCAGCCACGGTGAGGACCGGATAGTTCATGAAACTGTTCGGCTTGCTCCCGTCCAATGTACCAGTGTTGGGTGTTATGCCGGAAGAGGTACCAAAGCCGTTCGGATCAATATTGGAGTTGAACAAAGAAATACCGGGACCCTGGGCGGCGGTATAGCTGGAACTGTAGCCATTCTGGTAGATGGAGTTTTGCGAAATCGTAAAACCATATGCGTTCTCAATGAGTACGCCCACTCCGCCCGCGTTGCTAACCAGGTTGTTGGTAACTGAAACGGTTGAGCCTGAGGCTACGCCCCAAACCGCGATATTGATTGGCTCGGTTGATGGCGAGTTATACGTGTAGGCCGCATTTTTGGGCCCCGTGCCATTCAGATTCCATCCGTTGTACTGGACCGTGTTGTATTGGACTGTTTCATTCAACAAGGTTGTGTTCGGAGACCCGGTAAACCCTATTTCTATGCCGCCTCCTCGCTGGTTGTGTACATAGTTATACTGGACAGTATCGCTGACAAAAGTTCCCGGTCCAACCAATAGAATGCCGTCAAAGGTACTGGTATGTCCGCCGGAGGGCAGATCCACTTCGTTATATTCGATAAAATCGCCGCTGGCACTTACGTTTTCACGGCGGATTCCGGAACTGTTGACCGCCACCAGATTGTGGTTGATGACGATGCCAGAACCGCCGCCCAGTTGTATCCCGTAGTAGGTGCTCTCCGCGTTGATGGTTGGGTTTGTGAATGTCTCGTCGGCATGCATCCCCACGATGTTATCCTTCGCGATGGCTCCATTCCCCGACAGATAGAGGGTGAACTGTGCCAGGGCAAAACCTCTCACCACGTCTCCGGCGCCAGTGAACTGCCACTGTTGGTCTCCGCCGTTGGACATAATTTCCACCGAAGGAGCCGTCGTACCTGTCCATTGCGATAGCGGGGAGGATGAAGTTCCGAGCACAATTCCCGCCGAGCCATAGGTACCCGTATTCGGGTTCCCGCCAATGTTCGTGATTTCGCTAGTAGCATCAATCGTTACGTAGGCGGCTGTGATGGTAGGCATGCTGGCGGCGGTAATACGGAACACTCTGCCGTTGTTGGTGGTCGTGAGTTGGCTGGCATAAGTACCGCTGATGCCGTTGTGCGCATTCCCATCCGGGATCATGAAGATTGCACTCACATTATTCGCCCCGGTCAGCGCGTTCACGTTCGTTATGAACTGCGCGAGGCTGCCCTGACCGCTTGCATTCGTATTCACGATCGTGAAGAAGTTAAAACCAAAATCGATGCCGGCCGGCGTGTTATTCCCGTTTTTCACAACGTACACGGTCGAAATGGACTGTGCGTTGGCAGGCACGCCGCCTGCGGTATTTGCCCCCGGATCCACATTGAGCGGATTTTGTCCGCCCACGTGGTCTGTCACTGCAGTTCCGCTCGTACATCCGCCGCTGCAGTCTGTACGATAGGTCTGCACTGCCACCAATCCAGAAGTCGATCCCCCCGCAAACGCCGAAACCACCGTGCTGTTTACGACGCGAACCGTATAGGTGTTATTCGTCACGGTGAAGTTGTAGTTGCCGTTCGTGCCCGTAGTGGTGGCCGCGTAGAATGTCCCGGAACGGTAAAGCTCCACGCGGGCATTTGCCACTCCTACCGCCCCGGCTCCGGCCGTGGCCATGCTTCTCCCGAGGCCTCCAGCGAAAGTCTCATCTTCATAAACGGTGCCAGAAATGGATTGTGCCGCGACCGGTAGCGCGGATACGGCGCAAAACAACAATAGTATGGCGAGGTGTCGCAACGGCTCCGTCGCCAGCCTCCGTCGAATTGTTGAATCCATTTTCATTCCAGCCGAATCCGCCGCGATGCTTTCAGCGCTTCGCAGTTCGTCGAGATGAGCCGCACGGCCTGCTGTTGGCGCGCGGCAAGACGGAAGGCACGCTCCGGTGCTTCGTCCTCGATCCTGCGGATCATCAAAGCGATGTCTGCTACCTCATGCGTACAGTCCCAGTAACCGCCCGTAGCCACGCAGCGCAGACATCTGGACAGCAGGCTCAGGTGCTCCTTCATCCAAACGCCCAGCACGCCGCGGTACATCCCTTCCAAAACCAGACGGTGATCGAATCTGGTACACATCAGAACCGGACGAGTCGTAACCGACCTGTAGGAAACAGCGACGTGCAACCAGGACACACTGGGAAGGAGGACGTCAGCCAGCAAAATGTCGGGTTTCAGTGCGGTCACGGAGGCGACGGCGCACTCACCATTTGGTTCGGCAGCTAATACCGTGAAGTCCGGTTCAGCCTCCAGCAAGTGGGTCAGCGCGCTCCGGACCAGCGGATCGTGGTCTGCAATTACAACTGAAATTCCCGAGCCTGGGTATTGTTCTCTACTCACAGTACGCCTCCGGGTACATAGCTTGAACGCCAGACCTGTGCTCGCATTGCAATTGCATCTCTTCTTTCCTTAACTTCGAGAGTCGCAGACTAGAAACAAACAGCTCGTGATCAACGCCCTTCCTCTGGCTTCAGGAAGGGGAACAGAGATTCATCAAACTTGAAACGCAGGCGGAAGAAAGGCCCGCGCCGCGTGGCTTCATCGCCCGTTAGATCGCGGTCGTAGAAGCCGGTGATGTTGTAGCCAACCGAGAGCCAGAAGTTCTTGCGCAGCATGTATCCGATCTCGGCGCCGTTGGCATATTGAATGTTGCTGAAGTCGTCGGAGAGCAGGGCACTACTATCCAAGCCTGCGCTCCAGCGCTCCCGCAGATCGTAGATGACCCGAACGGTCGTCATGTGACCATCCATTACGCTGTCCACAACGTCGGTCGTGTCGTCGGACCACTTGGTAGCGTAACGGCCGGAGACCACGAGCTTTGAAGTTGGCTGGTAATTGGCGGCGGCACTCAGGATGGCAACCTTGCGGTCAGGGACCACGATAGTCGTGGTGCCATCCTTCTCTTCTTTCAACTCGACCAGTGTGAGCACCGTCAGGCGGTTCGTACTGGCAGGCCGGAACGAGATGCCGTTCTGAACCCGGATCTGCAGCCGGTCAGTCTCTCCAGAGGTCTTGGGCATCGTGACCGAGTAGATCGAGCGGTTCAGTAGCGTACAGTTGTTGCTCAGCTTCGTAGCCAAACCAAAGCTGCTGAGAATGGAGTCCGACGACGTGCTGGCACGCCACTCGAACCTGCCTGTCGACTTCCATCTTGGGTTCGCCGTGTATTCCAGCGCGCCAGTCAAGGCGAGCGCATCGTCGGTTGCAGTGCCGGTCAACGTCTTCACACTCTCGGCGGAAGCGCTCAGCCGCAGTCCCGGACGCAATGGGAACACATTGCGCAATCCGATCGCCGCTTCGGTCTCCCGTCCTGAGAAAGCATCCACGCCGCGATACTCACTGAAGAGGTGCTCGTTCTTGAGATAAGTTGTGTCAATTCCGAAAACCGTGGAGTTCTGCTGCTGCACGCCATTGAGCTCGTTTAGATTTCCCAACGACGAAATCAATTCATGCCTTACGTAGAACTTCCCCTTCGTGGAGAACTGATAAGTCCCGCCTACCGCGAGCATCTGCCTGCTCGCATCGAAAATGTCAGCTTCATATTCGCTGTACGCCGAGAGCTTCTTCAGTTCTGAAGGCCGCAAGGTGAGCTTTAGCCGCAGGTCGTCATTCGCGCTTGTCGGGACCGCGGTGCTGGCCGTGCTGGTCGTCGAGGTGTTGGTGGAGGGGACCGTGCCCGACGTTGACTCCGTGCTGGTGACGGCCCCGGCATGTCTGTAACCAAACTCGACCGAAAGCGACTTGCTCATGTCAACCTGCACCGTGCTATAGGCACCGGTCTGCGATACCCCGGTATCGGTGGCTTCCGACCGTATCAGCTCGAAGTGCAGGTGGAGGTGCTTTTGAACATGCCAGGTGACATTGGCGCCGCTCTCGCCACTTCCTTTGTTCAGCATCGAATTAGGATTGCTGAAGGTTGCGTCCGTTCGTCCGAAGTAAACGCGGGAGTCCAGCTTGCTGTTCTTCTGTTTGAACTCTACGTGAACGCCGTCGCCGGGGCCGAGCGCGGTCAGAGTACGGGCAAACTCACCCACGAGAGTTGTAGTCTTATTGAACTCGTAACTCGTGTTTGTACTCCACAGGCGCATACCGCCGCTGGCGTTACCGCTGGCGTCCATTGCCCATGGCGTCTTGTCGTCATAGTAGGTGCCGCCGACGCGCAGTTTCCGGATGTGCACGGAGCTATCCACTCCGCTCATCCAGTACTTGGGGCCGCCATCGTTGAACTCGTAGGTCACCCGGATCGAAACCGGGTTCAAGCCTGAGTCAAAGCTGGGAATCGGCTGCTTGAAGATAATCTCGCCAGTCAGACTGTTGAACTCGTAATCGGTCAGCAGTGTCTCGGCCGTGTCCTGCAAAATCACCGAGGGCTGGTTGCGGTTGCGCACCAGTATCTCAACGGTTTCCGAGTTCTGCACCAGATCCATTTTCTGTACCAGGTATGGGCCAGAGGTGCCATTGGCGGGAATCTCTTCTACATACTGCTGCACGCTGTCGCGCGTAGTGAACGCCGTGTACTCAAAGTGCGAGTTCTGCTGGTGAATCCGGAAGCCGGTAAAGCTGCGGTTGATATTCGACAAGACCCTGGCCGGATTCTGGCTGTCACCCGTGTTGTAGTCGCCGAACATCACGTAGTCTTTGCCGCGGTCCAAGCGCAGGTACAGGCGGCTGGTGGACTGGGCATCGTAACCGCGTGTCGAACTGTCGCCATAGACCAGGTAGTAATCGTCCGGCTGCGCATCGCGGAAGAGCGGATCGCCCGATCGCTTCTCCGAGTCGTAGGACATTGTCATGAGGGTGTTTCCCCAGATGCGTCCCTTGATGAACGTTCCGATGTGCGCGGCATAGTCGGTTGTGCCGCTGGAATTGCTTGCCTCCAGGCGGTTCATGTCATTCTCTAAGGTGTAGAAGCTGGCGCTGCTGGCTCCCGCCCCAGAGAAACTGCGGAAGCTCAATGTCTGGTCCACCACGCCGATTGCCATCAGCGGGCGAAGCTCGGGAACAAAAGCTACTTTGAGTTCGCTGCTAAGGGTTCCGCTGGTCACCACAACTTTGGCGTCAACCGGTTCCATCGGAGGAATCAGCTGGAACTCAGCCTCGCCGCCTTCGATAAAGACCTGCGTTCCCGGTTCTTTCGGATTCAAATCCGTTACGTCCCACTTGCCCGCCGTAGACTCCAGGGTGACGGGAGTACGGGAAGTCACCGGAACCCCATGCGCGTCCACCAGGCGCACATGCACGTGCAGCGGAGTCTTGCCATCGGCCACCGGATTGCGGGTCATCGGCTCAACCAGTACCGACTTCAAGGCTCCTGGCGCGATGACTGTCACTTTGCGCAAACCTCGCTCGTTTCCGAACGTGTCCATCATCCTAGCTTCCAGTACATTCGCGCCCGGCTCCAGATCCACTCCAAGGTATAGCCATACCTGCAGATTCAGTGTGCCTTCCGTGCTGCGCTGGCCAATGTGATCGGCCGGAACTTCTTTCCCATTCACGTAGAGGGCAAAGTGGGTGCCAAACACGCCTTTCAGAATGACCTTCAGTTGCGTTGACTCGGTAGTCTGTCCATCTTTCAGCCCGACAAAGTCAAAGTCGTTTGTCATACCGGAATGGATCAGTTTCAGAATCAGCAGTCCGCCCTGCGTGTCAGGCTCATCGTGGTCAGCCCCTTTGACGAGTTCTCCCGCGTAATGGCGAAGACCGCTGAGCGCCGCTGCAACCGGCGAAACTTCGATGGGAGCCACAGGGGCGGGCTTATTGGCACCGGCAGGCACCGTTGCCGTAATCTCCGGAATCCCGGTGCTGGTGCTCGGCGAGCCAACCGCCTGGCCTGTATT
>Ga0181520_10005192_pt1 | contig 20999 bp, 16 predicted proteins | sample PEATcosm2014_Bin_29_FD_132451 | JGI IMG/M metagenome (GOLD analysis project Ga0181520, IMG submission 132451) | Peatland microbial communities from MTU Mesocosm Facility, Houghton, MI, USA - PEATcosm2014_Bin02_30_metaG | ecosystem: Environmental > Terrestrial > Soil > Wetlands > Peat | place... | reverse complement strand
CTACCAGGAGTCCAAGCAGTTGCACTTCAAGGTGCGCGTCGGCCAGCAGAAGCAGAAGAAGGCTAAGTAAGGTAAGTCCGATTTCAGCTCGCGGGGCCGGCTACAATCCGGCTCCGCCAATCCCCTCCCGTACCTTCTCCAACACTCCCTTCGCGTCGGCTCCGTCCACCTGAATTACGCGGCTGTGCTCGCCTACGGGGCGCCAGCGCTGGAACATCCGCGGAACCGGGAAGCCCGCAAACACGCTCACCAGGGGCACCTCGCGGGCGGCTGCCACGTGCTGGCCGGCCGAATCGTATCCCACGTAGAGCCGGCTGCCGGCGATGATGGCCGCGAAGCCCGCGAAGGAGCCCTCCCAAAGCGTCGCCTGGATTCCCGAGCGCTCCACCGCGCGCGCCACGCGCCCGGCTTCCTCTCCGCCCGCGCCTTTGTCGATGCATACCGGCACGCCCTGGCCGGCCAGCAGCTTGAGCAACTCCTCTTCGAACGGGTCCGGCAGGCGTTTAGCGGGGTTATCGCCGACTCCCAAACTGACCGCAATGTAGGGCGCGCGGCGGGGCTGCTCGCCCAGCGATATATAGGGTTTGGCGCCGGCCGCCCCGATGGTCTCGGCGGCCCAGGCGGCGGCCAGCTCGGGCAGCGCGCGGTCCGAATCTCCACCGTAGGAACGGCTCTCGAAAAGGTGATAGCGCTCCTCCGGAAAGACGGGCACCAGGCCAAGCTGGGTGAGGCGCGAATCCGGGTCGATCACCACCGCTTCCTCGACCGTCAGCGCGGCCTTTAGTTCGGCGGCTACCGCCAGGCGCTCGCGCAGGCCGCCGCGCTGGTAGGCCACTTCGGCGTGATGGATGCGCTTGTCGCCGGCGAACAGCTCGTAATTCTTGCGCGGCCCCACGAAGACGATTTCCGCGTGCGGGAAGCGGCGCTTGGCGGCCGCCATCAGGACGCTGGTGACGGCCACGTCCGCGCCCAGCGTCACGCGCGAAAGCACGAAAATGCGGTGCGGCTTGCCGGTGATGGGCCGGGTGCGCCGCACGCGTTCGTAGCGGGCCACCAGCATTCCCGGGTCCAGGCCCATGATACTGCCTACGGCCTTCGAGAATAAGCGGGCGTAGATATCGCACAGCGCCGGCTCGAAGCGGTCCGCCAGCCCCTCCACCAGAATGCCGAACAGGGCCGGCCCGCCGGCCTCCTGCATGAGGGCCACGGGAACCTGTTTAGGCACAGTCCCGTTCAGGCATTGCGCGAGGAGTTCCTCGGCGATGATCTTACACGAGGTACTTTTCAATCAGGATCCCCAGTTTCCGGCGCGTGGCCTCGGGCACCGCGGCGCGGTCGGTGATGATGGCGTGGGCCAGCGCCGATCCGCATTTGCACGCGCGTGCGGAGGGCATGTGGGTCACCGCCTCGGCCACTACCTGGCAGGCGTTAGCGGCGTTCTTGAGCAGGTTTGAGACAATCTGTTCCACCGTGACGGCGTCGTGAGCCGGATGCCAGCAATCGTAATCGGTCACCATGGCCACGGTGGCGTAGCAGATCTCGGCCTCGCGCGCCAGCTTGGCTTCCTGGAGGTTGGTCATGCCGATGACGTCCATGCCCCAGCTCCGGTAGACTTCCGATTCGGCCCTGGTGGAGAAGGCCGGGCCTTCCATGCACAGGTACGTGCCGCCGCGCTTGACGTTCACGCCGGCCGCGCGGCAGGCCTCCTCGGCCACGCCGGCCACCTCCGGGCACACCGGGTCCGCGAAAGCGATGTGCGCCACCAGGCCCTCGCCGAAAAAGGTGGAGGCGCGGCCGCGCGTGCGGTCGAAGAACTGGTCGGGGATGACGAAATCGAGCGGACGGTGCTCCTCCTTGAGCGAGCCTACCGCGCTGAGCGAGACGATGCGCTCGACGCCCAGCGACTTCATGGCGTAGATGTTGGCCCGGAAATTCAATTCCGAAGGCGAGAGGCGATGGCCCCGGCCATGCCGCGCCAGGAAGGCCACCCGCCGGCCGCGGAGCGTGCCGATCACGAAGCTCTCCGAGGGCCGGCCGAAGGGTGTGGCGATATCGATTTCCTCCCGCTCCTCGAATCCGGGCATGGAGTAGAGGCCGCTGCCGCCGATGATTCCGATTTCCGCTTTCAACTTGCGCTCTCCTGAGTAAAGTCGAGACTGGCGGGACGGGCTGACCGGCCCGTTCACCGCTTCCAGCAACTCGGGGATTCCGGTCCCGTCGGTGGCTACCGTGCGGATGACCGGCGGCCGGCTTCCTTGTTCTTCCGCCAGGTCCAGCATGAGGCCGATCTCACTCTCCACCGTGTCGGCGCCGGGCCGATCGGCCTTGTTGACCACGAAGACGTCGGCGATCTCCATAATCCCGGCCTTGAGAGACTGCACGCTGTCGCCCATTCCGGGGACCAGGACCACCACGGTGACTTGGGCCAGTCCGGCGATATCGATTTCGTCCTGCCCCACGCCCACGGTCTCGATAACCACGTAGTCGCGGCCGGCGGCGTCCATGAGCACGGCCAGATCCGCGGTCGCGCGCGCCAGGCCGCCGAGCGAGCCGCGCGTGGCCATGGAGCGTACGAAGACGCCCGGATCGGCGTGGTGCCGTTGCATCCGTATGCGGTCGCCCAGCACGGCGCCGCCGGAGACGCTGCTGGTGGGATCGACGGCGATGATGCCCACCGTTTTGCCGCGACGGCGGAGGGTGAGCGCCAGGGCGTCCACCAGGGTGCTCTTGCCCGAGCCGGGCGCGCCGGTGATCCCGATAATGCGCGCGTGGCCGGCCAAGGGCCTGAGTTCTTCGAGCGTCTCGAGCGCCAGCAGGTCGCCGTTTTCAATGCCCGTGGCGGCCCGTGCGAGCGCCCGAGCATCGCCCGCGCGGATCTTCGAAGCCCACTGGTTCATTCGCTTTTCAAAAGCTGCCGTGCGATCACCAGGCGCTGGATTTCGCTGGTGCCTTCGCCTATGGTGCAGAGCTTCACGTCGCGGTAAAACTTCTCCACGGGATAGTCCTTGATAAAGCCGTAGCCGCCATGGATCTGCACGGCCTCGCCCGCGATGCGCACGGCGGCTTCGGAGGCGAACAGCTTGGCCATGGAGGATTCGCGCGTCACGCGCCGGCCTTGGTCGAGCATCCAGGCGGCGCGGTAGTTCAGCAGGCGCGCGGCGTCCAGGTCCACGGCCATATCTACCAGCTTGTTCTGGATGGTCTGAAACTCGGAAATGGGCCGTCCGAACTGGCGGCGCAGCTTGGAGTAGCGCAGTGCGGCGTCATAGGCGCCCTGGGCCATGCCGATGGAGAGCGCGGCAATCGAGATGCGGCCGCCATCGAGCACGCGCAGGCTGTCCACGAAACCCTCGTTTAGCGGACCCAGCAGTTGCGAATCGGGCAGGCGGCAGTTTTCGAAGATCACCTCGCCGGTGGCGCTGGCGCGCAATCCCAGCTTGTTTTCCTTCTTGCCCAGGCGGTAGCCGGGCGTGTCCTTTTCAATGATGAAGGCCGAGATGCCGTGCTGCGCGGCGGCCCGGTCGGTCACCGCCATGGCCACGCAGACGTCCGCGAAATGGGCGTTGGTGGTGAAAGTCTTGGCGCCGTTAAGCACCCAACAGCCATCCTGTTTCACTGCCGAGGTGCGTGTGCCGGCCGCGTCCGAGCCGGCTTCCGGCTCGGTGAGGGACCAGCAGCCGATCCACTCGCCGGAAGCCAGTTGGGGAATGTAGCGGCGGCGCTGTTCCTCGCTGCCCGTCTTGTAAATGTGATTGGTGCACAGCGAATTGTGCGCCGCCACAATGATACCCACCGAACCATCCACGCGCGAGAGTTCCTCGATCACGATGGAATACTCGATGTAGCCCAAACCGGCGCCGCCCAGCTCTTCCGGAAAGACCACCCCCATGTAGCCCAGCCGGCCGAGCTTGCGGACCACTTCGAGAGGGAAGATCTGTCCCTCGTCCCACTCCGCGACGTGCGGCGCAATTTCCGCTTCCGCGAATTCCCGGACGGCCTTGCGGAGCTGGACCTGTTCCGGAGTGTACTCGAAATCCATGTTCTAGACGATCTTAGACTATCTGTTCGGTGGCGGCATCCCAGCGCACGGTGCGCTGCCGGCGGTAGCTCTCGACGGCCATGCGGCAGGCCACGGCCACGCGGAAACCGATCTCGAAGGGGCAGGCCAGCGGCTGCGCGGGGTCGCGTATGCAATCCAGGAAGTTCTGCATGTGGGCTTTGCTGTCGGATCGCGTGGTGCCCACCATCTCATTGGCTTCCCGGCGATTGACCTTCTGCGGGATGTAGCGGACGCTCTGCTGGGTGTGCGAGATGGTGCCATCGGTGCCCAGTACGTCTTCGGTGACCCGCAACTGATCGTTGCCGAAGCCGGAAACCCAGGTGAACAGAATCTCCTCTTCGTGCTCCATCGAGACGTTGATGGTATCGGGAACTTCGCGGCCGTCTTTCCAAAGGTACACGCCGCCGGTCATGGTGACCGCGGCAGGGATCTTGAGGCCCAGGCCCTTGTACCAGAAGGCGAGCTGGTGGCACATGTTCTCGTAAACGTTGCCGCCCGAGTAATCCCAGAACAAGCGCCAGTTGACGAAGCGGTGGGCGTCGAACGGATGCTCGGGGGCGTCGCCAAGAAAAGATTTCCAGGCGATGTTCCCGGCGGTCATATCCGGATGGATGGGCCGCGCCCACTGCGGCTTGCCGTGGGGCGTGTTGCGGTACATGTGGCTTTCGATGGCGGTGATCTTGCCCATCAACTGGGGCTTCAGGAAGCTGAGGGCGTCCGCCATCTGCCCTGTGGAGGTCCACTGATGGCCGATCTGAACCGCGCGCCGCCGCCCCGCCCGCTGCCAGTCCGTGCGCATCTCCTTGGCCTGCTCCACGGTGAAAGCCATGGTTTTTTCCTGGTAGACGTGCTTGCCGGCATCCAGGGCGGCGATGAAATGTTCCGCGTGCAGGTGTTGAGGGGTGGCGATCAGGACCGCATCCAGGCTCTTGTCATCCAGCAAATGCCGGTAATCGACGTAGCCCTTGGCGTTGGGGGCGATGCTGCGGACCTCTTCCAGGCGGCGGGAATAGACGTCGGCCACGCCGATACACTCGGTGTTGGTGCAAGCCAGGGCGTCGCGCAGGATCTGCTGCCCGCGGTCGCCGGCGCCGATCACACCGAGGCGGACACGTTCGTTGGCGCCCAGCCCCTTGGCGGTTGCCAGGGTGCCGGCCAGCCCAGAGGCCACTTTGCCGATAAAAATGCGGCGGGATTGCATGAAACGGGCTGCTCCTTTACGGCTATGGCGCCCGAACGTTGCGCCGGGGAAGCCAAGAACGATTATATCCGATGGGTATGGCCGGCGCCGTGCGGGCCTGTAGCGGAAAAGGCGCCCCGGGGGTCTTAGGAATATGGGTATTTCCGCGGCATTCCGGCCCCGGCTTCCGGCGGCCCTGCTCGTCCTGGCGGTAGCCGGGCCCGGATTCGGCCAGAGCTGGCAATTCGGGATCAAAGCCGGAATCCCTTTGACCGAGTACTTCGACACCGGCTCGAGCGGCAGCCTGCACGGCTCCAGCGACTATTCGGCCGCCACACGCCGGTACACCGTGGGCGGGTCGATCGAAAAGCGCCTGCCGGCCGGCTTCGGCCTGGAAATGGACCTCCTCTTCCATCGTATGGGCTACGCCGGAACCGTCAACTACTTCGATTCGGCCAATGGCGGTTTCCAGAACTCGGCGATCGACGTGAACGGCGACTCCTGGGATTCACCGCTGATGCTGAAACACCGCTTCGGGCGCGGGATACACCCGTATGTGGTGGGCGGAGGCGTGCTGCGCTACGCCGGCCCGGTGCGCGGGCGGGTCACGTTGACCTCGGGATCGCTGGCGAGCGGGACCAGTTCGACCGCGGTGTTCGATACCAGCGACCCATCGGACCTGTACAAGCGCTTCTATCCCGGTCTCACAGCCGGGGCGGGAATCGAGGCCCGGGCCGCGTGGATGCGGCTGCTGCCGGAAGTGCGCTACAAGCGCTGGACGGCCAACATCTCGGGACCGGGCGGCCTGCTGCGGTTCGCGCCCGACCAGGTCGAGATTCTGTTGGGGATTTCCTTTTAAGGGCGACTGCACCCGTAGAGGGCGGTGCGAATTCCGGCAAGCTAAGGCATGCCGAACCATCGGGAGATGTCTTAGCCCGCAAGCACGGGTGTTAAAATTGAGTTTGTCCGGAGGGATGGAAGGTGAGGTTCTTTGGGGATGCCGACAGCTTGGAGGCCGGCAAGCGCGCAAGCTGGGGGCGGGAGATTTCCGCTGCGAGGTGAATGATCGCGCACATGCCGGGAGCCTTGATCCCCTACTTGGTCCCTTACAGGGTGGCGGAAGCCGTTACGCTTGCGCTGGCCTTAATTCTGGCGGCGGCACTCGGAACCATGGGATATCGCCGTTGGTTGATGCGCCGCATCACTCCCGAAGAGCGCGAACGGGCGCGGCGCTCGCAGTTGGTGGCGCGTGGCAAGATGGGCGATGCCAGCGTTCTGGAGTTTCGTGAAGGCCTGCTCTTCTACACCTACATCGTGCGCGGGGTGGCCTACACGGCGTCGCAGGACGCCACGGGGCTGACCGACCGGCTACCTCCGGACCTTTCGGGCGTCGGCTCGGCGTGGGTGAAATACGATCCCAAGAACCCCGCCAATTCCATCATTTTCTCCGAGGAGTGGACCGGTTTGCAGGCCCACAAAGTGGGATAACGGCGGCTACGCTATCATGGGTAAAATCCCATGATTCAAGACGTACTCCCCGAGGGCCTCACATTCGACGACGTTCTGCTCGAACCGGCCCGCAGCGACGTGGTTCCCGCGGAAACGGACACGCGCACCTGCCTGACCCGCCAGATTGGGCTGAATATCCCCATTGTCTCGGCCGCCATGGACACGGTGACGGAGTCGCACCTGGCGATTGCGCTGGCGCAGCAGGGCGGCATTGGCATCGTGCACCGCAACATGACCATCGCGCGGCAGGCCGAGGAAGTGGACAAGGTGAAACGCAGCGAGAGCGGCATGATCGTGGACCCTATCACGATCCGGCCCGATCAATCGATCGCCGATGCGCAGGCCCTGATGGCGCGCTACCGGATCTCCGGCGTCCCCGTAACCAAGGACGGCAGGCTGGTGGGCATTCTGACCAACCGCGACCTGCGCTTCGAGAATCGCGCCGATCTGCTGGTCGCCGAGGTGATGACCAAGGAGAACCTGATTACGGTTCCGGTGGGCACCACGCTCGAGCAGGCCGAGGCCATCCTGCACCGCCATCGCGTGGAGAAGCTGCTGGTGGTGGACGACCAGTACAACCTCAAAGGGCTGATCACGGTCAAGGATATCCAGAAGAAGTTGAAGTATCCCAACTCGGCCAAGGACAGCCAGGGGCGCCTGAGGGTGGGCGCGGCCATCGGCAATACCGGCGACTTCCTGGAGCGCGCGCAGGAGCTGGTGGCGCGCAAGGTGGATGTGCTGGCCATCGACACGGCCCATGGGCACAGCACGCGCGTGCTGAAAGCCGTCCAGACGATCAAGAGCAAGCTGCCCCAGGTGCAGCTCCTGACCGGCAACGTGGCCACATACGAAGGCGCGAAGGAGCTGATCTCGCTGGGCGTGGACGGCATCAAGGTGGGGATCGGGCCGGGTTCCATCTGCACCACGCGGGTGGTCTCGGGCGCCGGAGTTCCGCAGATCACCGCCATTTCGGAATGCGCGCGCGCCACGCACGAAGCGGGTGTCCCGCTGATCGCCGATGGCGGCATCAAGTACTCGGGCGATATCAGCAAGGCGATCGCCGCGGGCGCCGATTCGGTGATGATCGGCAGCCTGCTGGCCGGCACCGATGAAAGCCCCGGCGAAACCATCCTGTTCCAGGGCCGCACGTTCAAGACGTATCGCGGCATGGGGTCGATGGGCGCCATGGCGCAGGGCAGCACGGACCGGTATGCGCTCGATCCCAATTCCAAGCTCGTGCCCGAGGGCATCGAAGGGCGCGTGGCGGCCAAAGGACCGCTTTCCGAGCTGGTGTACCAGCTCGTGGGTGGGCTGCGCTCCGGCATGGGATATTGCGGCGCGCGGGATATCCCCGAGCTGCAGCGCAAGGCGCGCTTCCTGCGGATCTCGCCGGCGGGCCTGCGCGAAAGCCACGTGCACGACGTCATCATCACCAAAGAGGCGCCCAATTACCGGGTGGAATGAGACGCGGTAAAGGGAGCGCAACACGGGGCTGGAATCCGGGTTAATCAACACGGGTTAAGACGGTCCGAAAATCGATAACAGTTGTATAATGCGGCCCGACCGGGTCCGCCGAATGAAATCCCGGTTGAAATCTGGTAACGAGGAGAATGACGTGAAACGTAACTTATCAAGATTCCTGCCGTGGGCGCTGCTCGTCGTGATAGGCATGGTAGCGGCGCCGATGACGGCCAACCCGCAGCCGCCGCGCCACCCCCGGATTTTCGAGGCCATCCGCGCCCTGGAGGATGCTCGCGAGTACATGCGCTCGGCCCGCACCGATTTCTGCGGCCATCGCGACAAGGCCATCGAAGAGACCGACCGGGCCATTCGTCAAATGCGCGAAGCGGCGGCCTGCGAGCGCTAGCGGCGGCCGGTTTCGAGTTCCCTATCCCTTCCCCGCGGCCCGGTTGGAAAGCGCCGGCCGGGCCGCTTTCACATGCCCGTCTGCTATCCTGATAACTAATCCCCACGTCGGAATTCCACATGCGCGAATACCGCTATACCACCCCCCACGGGATCGCCGTCTCGCGTACGTCGTCGAAGGCCTCCTTTCAGAAGGGCCTGAAGCACCTGCTGCGCGATCTGGACCGGCACCGCGGCATCTATCTCTCATCGGGATACGAGTATCCCGGGAGATACTCGCGCTGGGATATCGCCTCGACCCGCCCGCCGCTCGAGATCGTCTCTTACGATCGCCGGGTGGAATTTCGCCCGCTCAACCAGCGCGGCGAAAGGATCGCCGCCATGCTCCAGCCCGTGCTGGAGGGCCATCCGCATTGGCAGGAGTTCGCTCTGCGCGAAGGGCGCCTGGAGGGCGTGCTGAAGCCGCTCCCCGCGTTGTTCCCGGAAGAGGAGCGCAGCAAGCAGCCTTCCGCGTTTTCGATTCTGCGCGCGCTGATCGACGAATTCCGCGGCGAAGAGGACGCGCACCTGGGCCTGGTGGGCGCCTTCGGCTACGATCTGCTGTTCCAGTTCGAGCCTATCGAAAAGAAGCTGCCGCGCGACGGCCATAAGGATCTGCACCTCTACCTCTGCGACGACATCTGGTACATGGATCGCAAGAAGGAGCAGGTGGAGCGCTTCCGCTACGAGTTCGAGCGCGAAGGCGTCTCGACCCGCGGCCTCGCGCGCAGCGCGGCCCCGATCGCTCCGCCGCCCAAGCGCGAGCCGGTTCCCATCCAATCCGACCACACGCCCGAAGAGTACATCGCCAATGTGGAGAAGGTCCGCGAGGGCATGGCGCGCGGCGATTATTACGAAGTGGTGCTGCGCCAGACTTTCCGCACGGCTTACTCCGGCAAGGCTTCGGAGCTGTTCGAGCGCGTGCAGCACGCCAGCCCCAGCCCTTACGAGTTCTTCCTGCAATTCGGCGCGGAGCAGTTGGTGGGCGCGTCTCCCGAAATGTTCGTGCGTGTGGAAGGGCGGCGCGTCGAAACGTGCCCCATCTCCGGTACGGCACAGCGCACGGGCGATCCGCTGCGCGACGCCGATAACATCCGCGAGCTGCTGAAATCCACCAAGGAAGAATCCGAGCTGACCATGTGCACGGACGTGGACCGCAACGACAAGTCGCGCGTCTCGGTGCCTGGGAGCGTGCGGGTGATCGGGCGGCGGTTGATCGAATCGTACGCCGGAGTGTTCCACACGGTGGATCACGTGGAGGGCCAGCTCCTGCCGGGCTTCGATTCGCTGGATGCGTTTTTGAGCCACATGTGGGCGGTGACGGTGATCGGCGCGCCCAAGAAGGCCGCCGCGCAGACGGTGGAGAGCCTGGAAAAGGATGCGCGCGGCTGGTACGGCGGGGCGGTGGGCATGATCCTGCTGAACGGGGACATCAACACCGGCATTGCGATCCGCACCACTTATCTGCGCGATGGCGTGGCTGCCTACCCGGTGGGCGCCACGCTGCTCTACGATTCCATTCCTGCCATGGAGGAGCGCGAGACGCGCCTGAAGGCCACGGGCTTCTTCCGCGCCATGGGAGCCGCCGACGCCGCCCCGGGTTCGTCGGCCGCGCCCTCACCCGCGCCGGCCGCCGCGCACTCTTCACCGGGAGCCGGCGTCAAGCTGCTGCTGGTGGATAACGACGATTGCTTCATCCACACGCTGGCTAATTACGCGCGCCAGACGGGGGCGGAAGTGGTGACCTACCGGGCCGGCTTCCCGCCCGAGCTGATCGCGCAGGTGGCGCCGGACCTGATCCTGATCTCGCCCGGCCCCGGCCGGCCCGCCGATTTCGGCGTCCCGGAGCTGGTGAAGACCGCCGTGCGCATGGGCGTTCCGGTCTTCGGCGTGTGTCTGGGCCTTCAGGGGATTGTGGAGGCCTTTGGCGGCGAGCTGGGGGTGCTCGATTACCCGATGCACGGCAAGCCCTCCACGGTACGGCATCGCGGGCAGGGCATTTTCGAGGGCATGCCGGAAGAGTTTCTGGTGGGCCGCTACCATTCGCTTTTTGCGCGGCGCGAGACCTTCCCGGCGTGCCTGGAAGCGACCGCGGAATCGGACGACGGCGTGATCATGGCGGTGCGCCATCGCGAGCTGCCGATCGAGGCGGTGCAGTTCCATCCCGAATCGATCCTGACGGCCGATGGCGACCACGGCCTGAAGCTGATGGAAAACGCGGTCAAGTTGGGTCGGCGGACGAAGGTGGGGTGAGCCTGGCGCGGTTTTTCAATAAAGCGCTATCTCTAAGCGAAAAAAGCACTTCTCCTCAGTACCCTTAGCGGGGAAATACCTGAATACTCCCATTGCGTTGCGCAGACCGGATCATGGTAATGTTACTTCTAGTACCATACATCCGAAAACGTGAAGAGAGATTCCGATATGCAACCGCTCCATACCTGTCCCCGGATCGCGCATTCGGGTTTTAAGTCCCTTTTATCTCAAGCCTGGTTCTGGACGATGGCGGCGCTTCTTTTCTGCGGTGGCACGCTGCGGGCGCAGAGTATCGCGATTTCGCCGTCATACCCCGGTGTTAAGGTCGGCACGAGCGTGCAGTTGACGGCGCGAGTCACGGGTCTCGCGACCACGGCGGTGACCTGGAAAGTCAACGGGATCGTCGGCGGAAACTCGACGGTGGGCACCATCGGCACAAGCGGCCTCTATACGGCTCCGGCGACCGTTCCCGCCATGGCGCTGGTTTCAGCCGTCAGCGCCGCGAACGCTGCCATCATCGGGGCGGACTACATGAACGTCCTGACCGCGGGCCCGGTGATTACCTCGGTGACCCCTAATCCGGTGCTGACCGGCAACTTCTCGGTGACAATCCAAGGCACAGGATTCCTCGCCGGCGCCAAGGCGACCCAGAATTATGGGACCGCCAACGCCGCCGCGCTCACCACCACGAACGTCACGGCTACCTCGGTGACGGCAACGGGCTACCAGGGTTCGGCAAGCTCCGTATCCTTCGTCGTGCAAAACCCCGGATCGGTGCCCAGCAACGTTCTCTCGGTTCCGGTGCAGGTCGGATACCGGCTGACGGTCACCGGCGGGACCGGAAGCGGTGTATATGCCGCGGGCACCACAGTCACTCTGACGGCCAATACACCGCCTGCCGGGGAGGTCTTCCAGGGCTGGATGGGAGCGACGGTCGCGAGCGCCGCCTCGGCAGCCACGACGCTCAAGATGCCGGCGGCAGCCGTCACGGTAACCGCGAACTTCGCGCGGACCTACCCGCTCACGGTCGTGAATGGCACCGGAAGCGGATCGTACGTGGCCGGAACCGTGGTCAGCATTTCGGCCAACGCGCCCCCATCCGGCGAGGCGTTCAAGAACTGGACCGGCGCAACCGTGGGCAACGCACAAAGCGCGCAAACCCAGATCGACATGCCGGCCGCCAGCACAGCCGTGACGGCCAACTTTGCGCCACTCTATAGACTCACGGTGGTGAACGGAACCGGCAGCGGCAGCTACCTTGCCGGGGCCGTGGTGCCCATCAAGGCGAACACGCCCGCGGCCGGTCAGGCGTTTGTGGATTGGACCGGGGCCACGGTTGCCAATGCCAATGTGCCTTCCACAACCATCGCGATGCCATCCGGCAATGCCACGGTAACGGCCAACTACGCCACCGAATACACGCTGGCGGTGAGCGGCGGGACGGGGAGCGGGAGTTACGCGGCGGGCTCGGTGGTGGCGATCACGGCCAACGCGCCCGCGGCCGGTCAGGCGTTCCTGGACTGGACCGGCGCGACGGTCGGCAATGCCAGCGCGGCCTCGACTACCATCGCCATGCCATCGCAGAACACCAGCGTCACGGCGAACTACGCCGCCAAGCCGCCGGCTTCGTGCGCGGGCATGAGCCTGGGAGTCAACGCGTCTCTGAACGGTTTCGTCCCGTTCCCCTCCACCAGTGCGTGGAACACGGATATCTCCAGCGCGCCCGTCGATCCCAATAGCGCTTCGATCACATCCGTGCCCGGGTTTGCCGGATTGCATCTGCATCACGATTTCTCTTCGGTGGCCGGCGGAAACTACGGCATTCCTTACATGGTCGTGGATTCCAGCTCGACCCCCGTGGTTCCGATCAACGTCATCGATTACGCGGATCAGAGCGACGTCGCCGCGGCGCCTTATCCTTCCACGGCGCCCATCGAAGGGGCTCCGGCCGATTGCAGCGGATGGCCGGATGTCTACGTGGGAGACTCGCACGTTCTGGTGGTGGACCGCAATGGGTGCATGCTGTATGAAACCTACAACACGCATCGCTGCAAGGGCGCCTGGAACGCATCCTCCGAGACCATCTGGGATATAAAGAATTACGAGCAGCGTCCCTGGGGATGGACTTCGGCGGATGCCGCGGGGCTGCCGATCTTCCCCGGGCTGGTGCGCTATGACGAAGTCGCCTCGGGCGCCATCGACCATGCCATCCGGTTCACCATGCAATCGACCAAGAACGACGCCAACGGCGGTTACTTCGTCGAGCCGGCCAGCCACGCGGCGGGAGTTTACTGGGGCGTGGAAAACGTGATGGGCATGCGCATCCGGCTCAAGGCCAGCTTCGATATCTCGAAGTTCTCGCCGGCCAACCAGGTAATCCTGACGGCCATGAAGAAATACGGCATGATCCTGGCGGATAATGGCGGCTACTTCTACTTTCAAGGGGTTCCCGACCCCCGTTGGGACGACAACGACCTGGTGGCCTTGGATGGCGTTCTGTCCTCCAACTTCGAGGTCGTGCAAATGACGCCGGCCTATCCCGGCTACGACACCGCCACGGCTCCCACGGGAAAGCCTCCGGTCATTAACAGCTTCGCCGCTTCAGCGTCGAGCGTAAGCGCGGGAACGCCGGTGACCCTCACCTGGAGTACGACCAACGATTCCTACGACTTTATCGACAAACTGGGCGGCGTGCGCGGCGGCAGCGTGACCATCAAGCCGACCGCGACCACGACCTATACGCTGAATGCCACCAACCAGTACGGGCGCTCGACCATGCAGGTCACGGTGACGGTGAAGTGAAGGCAGCGGGCGGAATCTCAGCGCAGGTTCCGCACGCACGGGAAATTCACGCGGCCGGCGCACCGTACCGACAGGCAATGAGCGTATCCTAAGAGATGTTTTCCAACCGGAGGATGGCATGGCTAACTGGACGCGCAGAGGAGTTCTCGGATCGCTCTCGGGGGTAGCGGCCGCCACGTCGCTGGCGGCTCAGCAGAGGGGCGGCGCGGCGCTCCCCGAAAAGCGGGCGGGGCACGGACCCATCAAGATCACGGATCTCAGGTGCGCCATCATCGGCCGCAACCCGGTGGTTCGAATCACCACCGATCAGGGCATTTCGGGGTACGGTCAAGCCGAGTCCGCAAAGCCGTATCTCAAGCCGATGGTGCTCTTTTATAAGGATTACCTCCTGGGCGAAGACCCCACCGATGTCGCGGCGGTGATCCTCAAAATCCGCCGGATGGGTGCGTTCAAGCCTTGGGGTTCGGCGGTGAGTGCCATCGAGATCGCGCTCTGGGATATCGCGGGGCAGGCGGCCGGAGTGCCGGTTTATAAGCTGCTGGGCGGGAAGATCCGGAACCGCGTGCGCGCTTACAACGGGGGCGTGCGTTTCCCCATGACCGGCCAAACGCCGCAAGACTTCGCCGAAAACATGTCCAAGATGAAGGAATCCAAAGAGGGATTCACGCTCATCAAACAGGCCGTTGGTTTTCACAATCCGGCTATGATGCGCGCCGTGCCGAACGCCTGGTACGACGAGCCGCGGACGGGCGCGGCGCACGCCGACCGCGGCCTCATGACGGAGCGCGGTCTCGAATACCTGGTCTCCTGCGTCGAAGCCATGAAGAAGGTCCTGGGCAGCGAAATCGGGCTGGCCCTGGACTGCGGACCGGGCTGGATGGTCAAAGACGCGATCACGTTTGCGCGGGCGCTCGAACCGCTGCACATCGCCTGGCTCGAGGACATGATCACGGGCGACTACACGCCGTACCCCAACGCCGAGGTCTTCCGCGAAGTGACGCAGGCCACTTCCATCCCCATACACACCGGAGAGCAGATCTACCTGCGGGAGAACTTCAAGGATCTCATCGAGAAGCAGGCGGTCAATGTGATCGGCCCGGACCCGGAGGATGTCGGCGGGATAGCGGAGCTGAAGTGGATCGCCGAATACGCCGATCTGCACGGTATCCTGGTGGCTCCCCACGGCATTTTCGACGGCCTGATCGGCCTGGCCGCGCACGTTCAGATGGCGGCCGCGCTGCCGCAAAACTACATCGCCTTCGAGTATCCGGTGGGCCAGCCCGAGTGGTGGTACGACATTGTCGAGGGGCTGCCGAACCCGATCATGAAGAAGGGCTTCATCGACGTTTGGGACCGGCCGGGGCTGGGGGTTACCTTCAATGTCCAGGCAGCTAAAGCGCGCCTGGCGGACGAGGATCGCCACTTCTTCGACTGAGACGAGGGATTCGCCGGAAGCGGAACCGCGGCCTCCCTCCACCCGTCTCGACGATAATAGAGGCGATGGCTAGCGATACGGTTTGCTCGAAGTGCGGAGGCACCGGCTGGGTGATCGTGGAACGAGGGGCGGTTTCGGGGGCCGAACCCTGCCAGTGCCGCTTCCAGGGGCGCGCGGAGCGCATGGCGGACCGCGCGCAGATCCCGCCGCTTTATGCCGGCGCGTCGTTCGAGAATTTCGTGGTCCCCGGCCCCGATAACCCCATCGCCCGCCGCGATCTCACCAATATCCTGCTGGCCGTCAAGAATTACGTGCGCGAGTTCCCGCACGAATCGCGCCCCGGCCTCCTGCTCATCGGGGAGCCTGGCACCGGCAAAACGCACCTGGCCGTGGCGGCGTTGCGCAAGATCGTCGAGAAGGGCTTCGGGTGCCTCTTCTGCGATTATCAGAACCTGCTCGACCGCATCCGCGCGGGCTACGACTCGAGCTCCAATTCCGCCGATAAGGAAGCCTACCGCGTGGCGCTCGATAGCGAGGTGCTGCTGCTCGACGATATCGGCGCGCACCGCGTCACCGATTGGGTGATGGATACCGTCACCTCGATCGTCACCTACCGCTGCAACAATCGCCGAGCCCTGATCGCCACCACCAATCTGCCGGATGGCGACGCGGGCAGCCCCATGGCGGAGAAATCCGCGCTGGGAAAACCGGAGTACCGCGTCACCCTGGCCGAACGCATCGGCGAGCGCGCGCGTTCGCGCCTGTTCGAGATGTGCACGGTGATTCGCATGCCCCTGGTGCAGGACTATCGCCTCAAAAAGGCGCGGATGTTTTGATGCGCTCCGGCCGGCTGACCCTTGCGGCAATTTGCCTGCTGGCTATCCCCCTGGGGACGCCTGGCGCGCCCTACGAGCCGCCGGTTCCCGCCGAATATGTGCAGGCGGTCGAGTTTCCGTATTACCTCTATCCGCGCGCGCAGTGGGAGCGCGAGCTGGATTGGATGCGGACCATCGGCGTGCGCACGGTGGAGTTCTCGATTCCCTGGAACTGGCACCAGCTCCAGCCGGGCGAATTCGATTTCACCGGCCGCACCAGCCCGCGGCGCGATCTCGTGGGCCTTATCCATGTGCTGCGGAAGTTGGGCCTGCGCGCGTGGGTGCGCCCGCTGCCGCCGGTGGAGGGCTGGCTGAACGATGGCGCGCCCGCGACGGCCGATGCCGGGGCGCGGGCCGCCTGGATCAAGCAACTCGGCAGCCTGCTGGCCACTCAGACCGCCAGCCACGGCGGCCCGGTGGCATACGTGGAAGGAGCGACGCTGGCCATTGACGCGGCTCCCGCGCCGGCGGCGGCCTCTATCTCCGCCACCGATCCCGCAGCGCTGGCTCTCAGCCGCCAGGCCATCGTGGCCGGGCGCGCCATCCTGTGGACCGGTGTGGAAGACGCCGTGTGGCCCGCCGGGTGGGAGCCGGACGCGGGTCCGCTGCTGCGCACCGGAGTGGTGGGGCTGGCCGGCGACGAGCGGCCCGCCGTAGGCGCGCTGCGCCGCGATGGCGCCCTGCTGCGCAACTGGACGGCACTGCTCGGCGCTCTCCGCCCCGTGCCCATGCCCAGGCAGGCGCCGCGCAAACTGCCCGCCGGAGTGACAGTCGCGGAGCTGGCCTCGGCGCCGGCATCGGCGGTGAGCCTCACCAATCGCGGCCGCCGGGATTTCCACGACGATCTGAGAGTGCTCGATCCGGCCTCCCGGCGCACGCTCGTGATTCCGGGCGTCACGGTTCCCGCGGGCGATTCGCTGTGGCTGCCCCTGGATGTTTCGCTGGCGCAGGGTGCGCTGTGCCGCGAGTGCTCCACCTTTTCGCCGGCCGAAAAGATCGTCTACGCCACCGCCGAGCTGCTCTCTGTGGAATTCGAAAACGGCATTCTGGCCATGGAGTTCGCCGCGCCCCAAGCCGGAGCGGTCGTCTTGCAGCTCGCGCGCCGGCCTATCGGCCCGTTCCTCGCCGGAGGGAAGCCGACCGAGTTCGATTGGGACGCGGCCACCCAGCGCGCGCGGCTGCCCATCCCTGCCGGCACCGCCGCCGACCGGAGGGTGCGCATCGGCATCGCCATCGCGGCGCCCGAGACGTCGGCCTTCTTCGATGAAGCCCACCGCCTGGTGATCGGCCAGAACAATCTGCTCTCCACCACCTACTCCTCGCCGGACCTGGCGGAGCGCTCGCGCCTGCGCCTGCCTGAGGGCTTCAGCGCGACGCCCAACCGAAAGTCACCTAACGAGATCGAATACCAGGTGGGCGTCCCGGCGGACGCGCTGCATGGCGACTGGGCCAACCTGGCGCTCGAAGCCGATGGTGTGCCGCTGGGCCGCGCCCGCGTGCAGCTTTTCCGCCCCGCGTCCATAAGGCTCTTCGAGGCTATCCAACTGCATTTCGGCGCGCAGGCCGAGCTGGCGGTCGATCCGCCTACCGCACCCATCGAGCCGCGCGCCGGCACCGACCTGGAGATTGGAATCCGCAATAACTCGCCGAGCATCGAGACGTACACGCTGGCGGCCTCCGGCGACGGTTTGGAATTCTTTCCGCCCTCGACCGAGATCAGCGTGGGTGCCACCGCCGAGCGGCGCGTGTCGCTGCGCATCTTCGCGCGCCCGGATGCCGCGGACGTCGAGGGCCTGCGCGAGTGGCATCTGCGCGTCAGCGGGGCGACGACTTTGGACATTCCGATGCGCGCCGTGCTGGTGCCGCGCGGGCGCACGGTGGCGTGGAGCGCCGACCTGGATGGCGACGGCTCGCCGGAGTGGATCCTCGAATCGCAAAAGGCGCGCGCCGTCTTTTCCACCCAGGATGGTGGGCGCTGGATCGAGTTCACTTCGAAGGACGCAGGCGCCAACTTTCTGCCCGAAACGGGCGCATTCGCGGCGCTGGGACCGGTCCAGGTGCAGGCTCGCGGAGACGCGTTGGAGTTTTCCGGCCGGGGCTGGCGGCGAACCGTGCGGCTGGCGGAGAGCACGCTTTCAATCGAGCAGGACACGCCGCTGCCGGCCGATGGGCTGGCGCCCGAGAAGCGCGGCAACATCGGTCTAGAGATCGCGCATCCCAGCGCTTCGAGAGCCACCTACACACTCTCGGCCGAGGAGCCGAAGCCGGCGGCGCCCTAGACCCGCGTGATCAGCCGTGCGCGGGCCGCGGCGAGAGTGCCCGCACCAGCGACTGGATGTCGCTCGCCAGCTCGCAATCGACCGTGATCTTCTCGCGCGAGCGCGGGTGCAGGAATCCCAGTCGCGCCGCGTGCAGGGCGACGCGCGCGATGCGCCGTTCGGTGGCCTCGGCCGGCCGGTATTTCCGATCGCCTACGACCGGATGGCCGGTGGCCGCAAACTGCACGCGGATCTGATTCTGCAACCCCGTAGCGAGTGTAACGCGGACCAATGAAGCGCCGTGCAGAGGCCGTTCCACGACGTAGCGCAATTCGGCGCGGGCCGCGCGGGGATCGCCCTCGGCGGCCACTTTCTGAAACTCTCCCTCGCGCCGCAAGTAATGCGTGAGCGTCCCTTCCGGCTCCCGAAGGTGCCCCCGAACCACGCCGAGGTACTGCCGGAGCGGCGTATGGGCGAGAAACTGGCGCACCAGCACATCGCGATCGGCCTCGGTCTTGGCGAAGAGCAGGATTCCGGACGTGAAGCGATCGATGCGGTGGACGGTGAAAGCCCGCTGCCGCCGCGTCTTCAATTGCGCTGTCAGCAGCGACCACGCGGACGGCGTCGCAGACCCCTTCACGGGCACGGCCGCGAGCCCCGCGGGCTTATCGAGCGCCACGACTGCATCGTCTTCGTACAGCACTGCGAGGCGTCGCGGAAGTTTCTTGACCACCTTCGTAGGTATAGCACTTGTGGTGTCGGGCTCTAAAGCAGCTCAACGCGGAGACGCGGAGGTGCGGAGATTCGCGGAGAAGGCGTAATAGAGTCGAAGCGCGTCTGCACCGCCCCGTAGCGGTCACCTGCCAGCTCTTTCGCACGCGGAGGGAGCGGAGGTCCTTGGCCCTCGCTCCGCTCGCAGCGGGTGCCGGGTTGATTCGGGCATTAAAGCAGCACAACGCGGAGACGCGTAGGCGCGGAGATTTGCGGAGAAGCATGCCGATGGCGCCAGCCCTCGGGACCTCCGCTTGCTCCGTGCTCTCAGGTGTTGACTTTGTTTTCTGCTTCTCCGCGATCCTCCCTCCGCGTTCTCCGCGGCTCCGCGGTGAGTTTTGTGCAGCCCGAGCTTTCGCGCACGCCGGGAAAATTGCGGCCCGCCGTGATACCCTGTCTTTCGGAGCCTTATGTCCCTCACGCGCGAAAAAGCTCAGCTCATGAGCGCTTCCGAAATCGATCGGACGCTGGTCCGCCTGGCTCATGAGATTCTCGAGAAAACCCAGGACCTCGATAAGCTGGCCTTCATCGGAATCCGCCGGCGCGGTGTCCCGCTGGCCCAGCGGCTGGCTCGCAAGATCGAGATCCTCGAGAAACGCCCCATCCCCGTGGGCATCCTCGATATCAATTTGTATCGCGACGATCTCACCACCGTGGACATCCAGCCGGTGGTCAGCGCCACTGAGATCCCCTTCTCCGTTCAGGGCAAAGACATCATCCTGATGGACGACGTGCTCTACACCGGGCGTACCGTGCGGGCGGCGCTCGACGCGCTCTTCGATCACGGCCGTCCCTCGCGTGTGCAACTGCTGGTGCTGATCGACCGCGGTCACCGCGAGCTGCCCATCGAGGCGCGCTTCGTCGGACGGCTGGTGCAGACCTCCGACGCGGAGATCATCGAAGTGAAGTTCAACGAGATCGATGCCACCGAGAAGGTGCTGCTGGTGGAGCGCACCGCGGCATCGGAAGTCGCCTGAACATGCCTGCCGGACTGCTCGGAATCGAAGAACTCGGCCGCGCCGAAATCGAGGCTTTGCTGGCGCGGGCCAAGGATTTTCAGCCTATCCAAAGCCAGTCGCTGAAGAAGCTGGACACGCTGCGCGGCAAGATGATCGTGAACCTCTTCTACGAGGCCTCCACGCGCACGCGCACCAGCTTCGAGATCGCGGCCAAGCGGCTAGGGGCGGACGCGGTTTCCATCACGGCCTCGGGGTCGAGCGTCTCCAAGGGCGAATCGCTCGTCGATACCCTGAATACGCTGGCGGCCATGCGGCCGGACGCCATCGTGATGCGCCACGCGGCCTCCGGCGCGCCGCATTTCCTGGCGCGGCACCTGCCCACGCCCATCATCAATGCCGGCGACGGGACCCACGAGCACCCCACCCAGGCGCTGCTCGACGCGCGCACGATTCTGGACCGCCGCCCCACGCTGGAGGGCCTGCGCGTGGCCATCATCGGCGATATCGCGCACAGCCGCGTGGCTCGATCCAACGTGCACCTGCTCTCGAAATTCGGCGCCGAAATCGTGCTCTGCGGCCCGGCTTCGCTGCTGCCGGTGGAACTGGCCCAACTGGCGCCCGGCGTGCGCCTCACCACCGATATCCGCGACGCCATACGCGACGCCGACGTCATCATGATGCTGCGCGTGCAGCTCGAGCGCCAGCACGAGGCCGCCTTCCCTGCCAGCGAATATTTCCGCTTTTACGGCTTGCAGCTCGAGCACCTGGAAGGGGCCAAGCCGGACGCCATCGTGATGCATCCCGGGCCGATCAACCGCGGCCGCGAGCTCTCCTCGGAGGTGGCCGATTTCCAGCGTTCGGTGATCCTCAACCAGGTGGAAAACGGCATCGCCGTGCGCATGGCGGTGCTCGAAAAGGTGATCGGATAAGCCATGGCGATCCTCATCAAGAACGGGCGCGTGATCGACCCCGCCAGCGGCGCCGACCGCGTG
>Ga0181520_10005191_pt1 | contig 21008 bp, 19 predicted proteins | sample PEATcosm2014_Bin_29_FD_132451 | JGI IMG/M metagenome (GOLD analysis project Ga0181520, IMG submission 132451) | Peatland microbial communities from MTU Mesocosm Facility, Houghton, MI, USA - PEATcosm2014_Bin02_30_metaG | ecosystem: Environmental > Terrestrial > Soil > Wetlands > Peat | place... | reverse complement strand
CACAGAAAGAGGACGTTCATTTCAGGGTCTCCACACGAGTTCTGGAAAGCGGCGGAAGCACGGCCTCGCAGCATGACGAGGCTGCACGAATATCAGCGCATTTCTCCGGATGGCCGGAGCAGCACTCCTCGGTCAGATACGCGATCAAGTCCAGCATCAATGGAATGTTGGCTCGGTACCGCTGGAATCTCCCCTCTTGCTCAACCGTCAATAGCCGGGCCTGCGTCAGCGCCTTCAGGTGAAATGAAAGATTGGTGGGCGGCACACCCAGAGCTGACGCAATCTCGCCCGCCACCAAGCCATCCGGTCCTCTCTTGACCAGCAAGCGATACACGTCCAGCCGTACCCCCGATGACAGCGACTCGAACACGGAAAGTGCAGTGCTCTTCTTCATAGGATGACTATACAACAATGATTGAACTATTAAAAGAATTTTGTGGCCTGAAGAAAGGGTCTCTGAAGCAGCGTTCGCAATATAGCTGAAGATTGCGGCAACCGTTCTCTCGGACCCCATGTGCATCCCGAACGGTGGTCCGGTCAAGATGGTGAAACTTATGATCGAAAGTGTGGACCAAGACCCAGCGCCAAAGCGGTTTGTGCTTGGATCTGACTCCGACACCATGATGCGCGAGGCTCTCACTGAGCGCCTTGCGGGGATTGAGGCTCAAAAGGAAACTGCGTTCTCGACCGACTTCCTTAAACAAGGATAGTCAAGCGGAGGCGCATATCAGAGTGGAGGTGAACAATCTGCCAGTCAGGAATAATTCGTTGTGCATGGGCGGAGAATGATGTGCTCATGCGCGAGTATCACGACCAGGGATTGGGGTGTGTCCGATTTTGATAGCCTCCTTAGCGTGTGCTTGGCGACCCACGTTAAGAGTTTTCTGGATGGACTCCCGTATCTCTCAAACTTTTATGGTCCTCCGGCAGAGCCTGAGGCTTCCCGCTCCTGTTAACACTCTCTTCTCGACAAGTTGCGAGCCAAGATGGTTCGGACGAAATTCTAGTTGTCGATGAAACATTATGTACAAGCGATCAACGCCATTCGGCTAATCTGTTTGCCTTCTACTGCACAAACGAAAGGGGCGAGTTCGAAGGGGATGACTGCGACGCTTTGCGTCCCCATGTGTAGTAGAGTCCCAGATACCCGACGGTATGACGCTCGCCGGTTATGGTATGCCCGAGCATGAAAAGCAGGCTGAGATTTTCGCGAAAGTTGTAGTAGCCGCCCGGATCGATGAATGTCGTCTGCCGTCCTCCAACCGACTGTGCTTCCTGATGATAGACCTCGCCTCCTAATACGAGCCGATTTGTGATCTGCCGCTGCACCAACCACCCAGCGAACAGCGAGTCTTTCATTCCATGTGCGCGATTGATTTGATAGCCTGCGCCTCCGTAGGTAGTCCATGGGCCGTGGCTCTTCTGCACCCAGATGGGCAAACGCGCCCAAAGCTGTCCGTTGCCCAGTCCAAGCCTGCTGTTGCCGGTCGGTGCCTCGATTAAGGGGAACACGCCTACTTCGGGGCGCTTTCCCGTCTCCTGCAGAAAGCGATACTTGGCCCCCAGTTCGACATCGCCAATTCCATAGCTTCCCTGAGGCGTGACATAAGAGCCGGGAATGATGATATGCAATTGCAGATTTGGTGCGGCGCCCACATTGAACTCGGCTGCTGGCAGTTCGCTCGAACTCACGCCACGGCCTTGATCGGTTGTGCTGAACAGATACGCTTCGTAATGATGCCAGGGCACTGGGTCTGGATCGTCCGTTTGAAACGGGGGTCCGGCAAATGCCGGGATCGAGCCCAGAAGCATCATCAGGAAGAACCTGCCCAGTAAAAGACATTGCGATGCAACTTTATGAAAACCACGCATGGGCATTCTGCAAAACCTCCACAAGTCGCGCAATACGTTCAGTCGGTCAGCCACGCTTTTTGTCACAGCGTTGGCATTCACCCGCGATAGAGCCATCCGAATGCTCCGGCTGCCGCAATCAGCCATGCTGAATTGACTCGAAAGCGCAGCAGCAGCGCTGTGCTTATAACCACAATCGTGATCGTCGGCAGATCGATGATTGCTGCGCGTCCAAGCTGCCAAGCAACCATGCCCATCAGCGCCAGCGAACCAACAACCACCCCGTCCAACATGGCGCCAGCGACCGGGGACTTGCGAATCCTGGGGATGAGCAATCCACTGAGAGAGACAAACAGAAATGCCGGAGCGAAAATCCCAAGGGTAGCAACGACAGCGCCGGGAAAGCCTCCGACGATATAGCCGATGAAGGTGGCCGTGGTAAAGACCGGACCGGGAGTGATCTGGCCGACCGCAACGGAATCAAGCAGTTGCCTTTCGGTCAGCCAGTGCAGGCGGTTCACGAGGTCCGCGCGCAGGAACGCCAGCAGTACGTAGCCGCCGCCAAAGATTACGGCTCCGATCTTGGCGAAGATCAGGAACAGTCGTCCCAGCCCGAACGGGGCCGCCGTCGCAACCAGCAGAGGGATGGCAGGCGCTGACGTCACAGGTATGAAAAGAAGTGCTGAAAGGTGTCGAGGGCTCTTCAAATTGCGATACAGGAGAGGTGTTCCAGCCAGCATAGCCGCAATTGCGAGAACCAGTAACTCGTGGAGATGAATCGCGTACAACGCGGCGGCAACGACCGCTACGACGGCAAGCCATCTGGTTTTTACCGCCGAGCGCATCAGTTTCCAGAAGGCCTGAATGATCACGGCGATTACGACAGGTTTCACCGCGTACAGGACTCCGCTCACCTGAGGAAGGGTGCCGTAACGGACATAAGCCGCGGCAATGGCTGCAACCATGATAGAGGCGGGAAGGATGAAGCAGCATCCTGCGACCAGGAACCCAAGCCACCCGCGTTTCTCGTAACCGATGAAGATGGCCATCTCGGTGGAACCCGGGCCGGGAATGAGATTCGACGCCCCAAGCCGGTCGAGAAACTGCTCTCGCGTGAGCCATTGCCGGCGGGTGACGAACTTGTCCTCCATCATCGCGATATGCGCTGCCGGTCCACCAAAGGCAACGGTTCCCAGCTTAAGAAACACGAGCGCCATTTCCCGCAATGAGATATGGACTGCGGAAACTCGGCCAACAGATGTCGGAGCTGCTTTGTTAGCTTCCATCTATCGCTTCGGTTCGCTGCTGTCTGAACGCCCGAGAGACGAGTCGAGAGACCAACCGCCACCTCCGGCCACGATCAGGAACAGCAGTGACATCAGCATGGAAAAGTCGGTGCGGGCATCGCTGACCATGAACCAGAATCCCTGGTTGGGCCGCAACAATTCGGGAATCTTCGTCGTGACAATGGCGGCGCAAATGACAATGAGTAGCGGGATGGCGGTAATCCGAGTAACAAGTCCCGCCAGGACAAGTATTCCGCAAGCTATCTCAAACCCGCCCACAAAATGAGCCGTAAACGCCGGATGAGAGAAGCCGATCCTGGTGAACCGAGCAACGCCCATGTTGGGATCAATATATTTCAGCACTCCCTGGGTGAAGAAGATCAGCCCCACCGCAATCCGTATTAGGACGATGGCCCGGCTGTCAACTGGGACGAGCTTACGCCTCAACCCGACTTCCATTCTCATACTCCCGGATGCACAGCATCCAAATGCGAAGAAAAATCCCGGTACAATAGTATGGATGCATTAGAATCGAATTTCGATAACGAATTTAGATATGGACAATGACGGTTCTCAACAATATCTCTACTCGGGTCTCATCCGTCTGCACATCCTGCATCATGCTTCCATCGAGCCGATCTTCGGCCTGGGAATGATCGAGGAACTGGGCAGACACGGCTACAGGCTCAGTCCGGGCACGCTTTACCCGATCATGCACGGTCTCGAAAAGAAGGGACTGCTGCGCTCGAAGGTGCTGCTGGCAGGTGGCAAGATCCGCCGGGTATATTCCATTACACGAAGCGGGCGAAAAGCTCTGGATTCAGCCAAAGGGAGGGTTCGCGAACTATTTGGCGAACTATTTGAAGACAGATAAGTGGTCACTCCGCCACTCGAAGAGAACCGCTGGCTGGCTCAGCCGCTACTGCAAAACTTCCTAGCTTTTTTTTGCTCAGCGTTAACCCTTGGAGCTGCTGATCCAGAGCCCTGTATTTCTCCCAAAGCGCTCCTGAAATGCCGCAAAGTCCTCGGCCCGCCGCCAAAGAGTTGTGCCCAATCGCCGTCGGTTTTGTAAGCTGCGATGAAGTCCTGAACTTTCTCCGGTTTGACGGTAAACTCCCAGATAATCACGTGCATTGGCGCTCCTTCACCATGTACCTATATATCTATATATTCCATGGCTCGGAAATGGGTATCGAAGAAAGCTAAAGCAAGCGGAAATCGTCGCACGGTTTAGGCCAGCTTCCTTGGCGCTTGTTAGCACGCTACTGAATTGCGAGTAACGCATCCCACTGACAGTCACGTGTAATCTGGAGAATCTAGGCGCAGCTGCACAAGGAGAGCATCATGGGCTCGGCGCAATGGGCAGTAGCTCTGTCAATCGGCCTGTTCTTCGGGATGGTGATTTGTCTTGAAGCTGGCTTCCGCGTAGGCCGTCGCAGTTCGGCAGCGAACCAACAACTAGCCCACGAGGGCATCGGCGTTATCGAAGCCACCGTGTTTGCACTGCTCGGCCTTCTCCTGGCGTTCAGTTTTGCCGGAGGCATGTCTCGTCTGGATGCTCGGCGCCAGATGATCGTGCGGGAAGCAAACGCGATTAGTACTGCTTACCTCTGCCTCGACCTACTTCCTCCTGACGATCAACCTGAGATGCGCCGCCTGTTTCGCGAATATCTCGACACACGACTACAAATCTATGAAAACCTCGCAGACGAAAAAACCACCGGACAAGCCATGGCGCGGGTCACACAATTGCAGCAGGAAATCTGGGCACGGGCTGTAACCGCCAGCCGCAACGATCCGTCTCAGAATATCGGCAGGCCTTTACTGCCCGCCCTCAGTGAAATGAGCGGCATAACCACCGCACGAATGATCGCGCTACGCACTCATCTGCCAGGACTGATATTGGCGCTGCTGATCGCCGTTGCTTTGCTGAGTGCACTGCTTGCCGGCTATGCGATTGCAAAGAGAAAGTACCGTAGCTGGCTTCATATGCTTCTCTATGCCGCACTGATCGCCGTTACCTTTTACACGGTACTTGATCTCGATTATCCACGTTCTGGCGGTTTCATTCACCTTGATGCTGCCGACCAGGCGCTTAGGCAGCTACGAAATTCGATTCGTTAACGGGTTCGAAATGCTTGTCGGAATACGAGCTTAGTGGAGGGAGTCCTGGATGCGCCTGTGTTCCCCCGCGCGGCGGGCGGACATAATACTCACGTTCCCCGGCTTGTCCTGGCGGCGGACAGCGCTTGGGTCCTCCAACAATCCACTCTCTCCTATCATGTGTTCGCTGTCGGGCATCGTAACAGATGCGTCCGGCACACGGCTTTTGCTCGCTGAGATTCACAGGTGCTAAACGCGACTCCGCGGGCATTGCTGACCCGCTGTGCGGATCATTCTTCGGAAACTAAGGTCGAAAATTCGAAGGGGATTTCGACTTCTTACGCTAGCGACAATTATGGTATGGCAACTTGATTGAAAGTCATATGTGGGTTTAACTAAAGAATCAAACCCAATCCACTATAGTCGGACAGATTTAGAGCAAGGAGCTTTTCTGCGTCGAAGAGCCGGCGGATGAGACCGAGGATCGTGAGGACGGAGGCGATAAGCCCCCAATCTACGGCCCTCGTGTTGGGTCACCTCGAACTCAGGTACTCTCTCCTACCTTTGTATTTGGAAAGAAGATCGAGAAGCAGGTTCCACTTTTCCCGTTCGCAGTGCTGCTGCGCAGGCGAATAATGCCATCGTACTTCTTTACGATGCCGCTAATGACGTAAAGCCCGAGGCCGGTGCCTTTCCCGCCTTTTGTGGTGAAGAACGGCTCGAATATCTTCCTTTGGTGATCACGAGAAATACCTACACCGGTATCGGCAATGACCACGCATGTTCCACGGCGCTTTGGTTTGCACCAATCACAAGAGGCAAATACATGCAATGCCAACCTGCCTCCTGTCGGCATCGCGGCCAGCGCATTCACCATCAAATTGGTAAATACCTGACGAAGCTCGGTAGGAGCGGCATGGATATGTCCCTGGACGTCATAGCGCTTTCTGACATTGATATTCTGTTCGCGAAACTTACCGCTTAGCAGCTCTAACATCTCGTCGAGCACTTGAGAGAGTGCCACGTTTTGAATCTCGGATGAGTTGCTGAACAATCCAAGTGTCTGCCTGGTGATACTCGTGATGCGCTGTACTGTTTCTTCTCCTCGTTTCACCAAATCTCGTGTTCCCTGATCCAGAGCGGGATTTCGCCCCATCAGATACATCACGCTGGCCAGGATGTCCAAGGGATTGTTAATCTCATGGGCTACGGTTGCCGCGACTCGTCCTGCCGAAGCTAATTTCTCGGCTGCGCGCCACCGTTCTTCTTCGGCACGTGTGCGTTCAGTGATGTCCTCAATTGCCAGCAGAATCAGCGGGTCGGGTTGCTCTGCAGTGATGATTTGCTGCGCATTGAGCAACATGGTTTTATGCCCAATGGCTGGGAAGTTATGCTCCATGACAAAATCGCGGACGGCCTGACCGGTTGGCGCCAGCTCCCCAATAAGTACGCGCAACTGAGGGATGTTCCACTGTCCGTCGCCTAATTCGTAAAGGCTTTTTGTAATCGTCTCTTCGGGAGAGACTTGGAAACCGTTGTAAAAGGACCGGTTGGCCATGGTTACGCGCAAGTTTGAATCAAGCACCAGCAGGGGCTCACGCACCGTGTCGACAATGGACCTCATGAAAGCGCTGGATTGCTTAAATGCCTGTTCCTTGCGCTTAAGGACATCGATGTCTTGCAGCGCCAGAACCACGCCATCGATTTTGTTATCGACTGTCCGATAGGGACGCAACTGCAGCGAGTACCATTTGCCCTGCTCGTCCCTCACATCTTGTCCGGCCGGTTGAAGACTTTCGATTACACTCAGGATCAACTTCCCCAGGTCGGGCACATCGATATTGAGTTTGATATCTGTGATCAGCCGTCCGACATCGGCGGGAATGACTCAAAGCGCTTTCTCTGCCATCGGGGTAAGCCTGCGAATGCGGAGAGCGCAATCGACCATGATGATCGGAATATTGACGGTGGCGAGCAGGTTGGCGAGATCGTTGCTCAACTGGTCCAGTTCCGTGTTCCGGGCACGCAACTCGTCGTTGACTGTGTTCAGTTCTTCATTGGTTGATTGCAGCTCTTCCTTGGAAGTCTCCAGTTCCTCGTTAGTGCTTTGCAACTCCTCGTTGGCCGATGAAATCTCCTCGTTAGCGGACTGCAACTCTTCGTTGCTTGCATCCTGCTTTTCGATCACCGCCTGGAGAAATACTTTGGTGTTGGTGAGCTCCTCCTCCAGTAACTGAAGGCGCGGGGCTTCCCGCTCTGAGGCTGCACCGGCATGGCCGTCCTGGGCTTGCTCGTCGGTCTGCGTTATGGAGGACTTTGCAGGGGTCGATCCATCAAACAAGATCACGAAGCATGGCTCGTGGGCGAAAGCCAATTTCACAGGAGTGACCTCGATCCGGACGATTTGTGTCCGGTCACCAGACTCGATATTTATCCCATCTTTTCTATATGGTGCCTTCTGCTGTTTTGCTACGGCTACCGCATTGCGCAGCTCAAACCCGAGACCCTCCCTGGCCATTTTCACTAGATTCAGGCTGGGCTTTCCGCCCGGCACCTTGAGATACGGGGAAGTATCCCCTCGCGATTGCAGAAGTTCGAAATCGTCGGAGACGAGCACGGCTGCTGGTGCATAGTTTGCGAGCAGCACGCGATCCAACTCTTTCTGTAATTCGAGAGCGTCAGCACGCACGAGGCTACTGGCTGCTCGCATTGAAGTGGCGGACGGAAAACCACTTGCAACAAAATCAAAACGGTTATGAGCGGCGGACAGCTTCTTCGAATAGATCTTGTGCTTTCTATCGAAGACTTCGAAAAGATTCGCAAACCTGCCGATGCCTTCCGCGTTTCCCAGCATCAGAGCCCCGTTAGGATTGAGCGCGTAGTGAAAGACCGGCATAACCTGTTTCTGCAGGGAAGCGTCCATATAGATCAGCACATTGCGGCAACTGATCAGGTCCATGTGGGAAAATGGCGGGTCGGCAAAGATGTTGTGGCGCGCGAAAACACACATTTCGCGGACTGCCTTGCTGATTCGGTATCCGCCTTCCACCCTGGAGAAAAACCGCCGCAGGCGCTCTGGTGAAACTGCCACCAAACTACTCTCAGGATAGAAGCCCGTGCGCGCCAGCTCAATCGCATTCTCGGAAAGGTCGGTCCCAAAAAGCTGAATACGCGTTTGGAATGCCTTTTCCCCCAGAAACTCAAGCAAAACAATGGCCAGCGAATATGCTTCTTCGCCTGAAGAACAGCCCGAAGCCCAGAGTCTGATGGCTTGTTCGGCGGGCCGGTCCTTGACGATTCTGGGGAACACATCACTGGCAAGAAACTCGAAAACCTCAGCGTTCCGGAAAAACTCTGTGACGTTGATCAGAAGGTCCTGGTAGAGCGCCGCGACTTCCGCGGGATTCTTCTTGAGGTAGTCGTGGAATTCCGTCAGCCCGTCCATCTGGTGAACCAGCATGCGGCGCCGAATGCGGCGCAAAATCGTTGTGCGCTTGTAATGGCTAAAATCAACTCCTGTTGCAGTTCGCAACGCCGCAAAAAGCATTCCCAGGCCCGGTGCGTCTTCCAACCCCGAAGCTTCCTCTGCCGTTGCCTCGTCCGCTTCCACTTCTTTGGATTCGTTCACGTAGGGATCGCGGGAGATTCTTTCCAGCTCCCGAGCGATGCCCTCGGGGGGTAGCACAAAATCCACATTCCCGGACGCAACGGCGCTGTGCGGCATACTTCCGTAGAGTGCCGATTGCGTGTCCTGCGCAAAGGTGATTCCACCTTCCGCCTTGATGGCTCGCAAGCCTAACGTGCCATCGCTCCCCGCACCCGACAAGACCACGCCAATTGCCTTATTGCGTCGGCTTCGGGAAAGCGACTGCAAGAAAAGGTCGATTGGCGAGTGGTGATCGCGGATTCGTGGCGTGACTGACAATATTCCGTCGAGAGTCGCCAGATTTGCATTGGGAGGAATGACGTACACATGATCGGGTTCGACCGGCATGCCGTCGCCGGCTTCACTGACGGGCATCTTCGTGACCCTGGACAACAGGTCCGTTAATTGGCTCGGGTGGGTCGGGTCAAGGTGTTGGACAAGCACGAATGCCATCCCGGTTTTGGCTGGCAAATGCGCAAGCAACTCCGACAACGCTTCCAGTCCGCCAGCAGAAGCCCCGACGCCGACGATGGGAAAATCCTTTAAATGCGAAGGCTCTTCCGGCTCACCATCGTCGCCAGGAGAAGCAGGGTCAGCAGCGTCTTTAGTCGTCATGACGAGGCTCGCAGCGAGCTACTGTAGCGGTAGCTCAGAAATTGACAGTTCAGAAATTGACTTGTGAATGTCGCCCAAGTATCGCATACTGAGCAATCTAGATGCCAAAAGTATCAGCGGCAACAGTAGCTATTTAGATTAATTTACTTCAGCGCAACCGTGACCCGGAAGTTCACCCATGTCTAAACCCGTGCTCCTCTGCATCGATGACGAACTCGGCGGACTGGAAGTTCGCAAGCTGGTACTGGAGAGCGCTGGCTATTCAGTATTCATCGCTGGGGATGGCAAAGCTGCGTTGGAAATCTTCGTTTCTCAGCACGTGGATCTGGTAGTCCTGGATTACGCTATGCCGGAAATGAATGGCTACCAGGTGGCGGTCGAGATAAAGCGCCTCAGCCCCAAAACTCCGATTCTGATGTTATCCGCCTATTTTCCTGTCCCTCAAGAGGTTCTCCAAGTGGTGGACGCATATGCCACCAAAGGTGAATCCCCCGTGCAACTGTTTGAACAAGTCCATGCACTGCTAAAAAAAAGCGACTCGGTCCGGCCTGTGTCTCGCCATCGCTAGCACGCCTGCTTCGTTCCGGGGAGGGTGTTCGAGAAATTACATCAGGGAGCCTCCTGTGTTCACGCTATCGGTGCCATAGCAGCTCAACTATCAGAATCCATAGTCAGCTCCAACGTTATCGGCGTACGAGAACGCTCGGTAAGCTATTCTTTAAGATTAATATTGTGCAAATCTTTTTTATTCCTCGATACTTTGAGCGATCATGCGCTGATTTGGTCAAGGGGTATTTGCTCACACAAAATGAACTCTGACTTTCGCTTGCTGAAAGTATTGTAAAGTGCGAGGCGTTGTATGCCGATATATGCAGGAAGGAGAATTCACCCGCATGGTCAATTCAATCAGCAACGCCGCCCCGACACAGGCCATTGTTCAGCCTACTGCAGTGAGCAAAACGTCCCCAACGGCATCAACGACGAAAACAAGTGCCGCCCCTGTAGACACTGTCCAGATCAGCAATGCTGCCGTGGCAGCATTGAAGGAAGCGCAAGAGACGCCGGCGCAGACCGCGAAGGAAGCTGGTGCGGGTGACGTCCAAGCGAAGAGGTTGCTTGCCAAAGAAGCTGCCGATGAGAAGCAATAGTTCGCTGCCGTCATGAACAACCTCTGCTGCTTGCTCTCTGCAAGCGGCGCTTCCGCCCCAAAGAGCCATGGAGCGCTGTACTTCAATCCTCTCACCGGCTCCAATACGCGAGGTTTGGAACACAGCGCTCCCGTTGTTCGAAAAATTCAGTATCCCGTCAACGGCGTGAGAGCGCCGCAGCCTGAGCCAAACCGAGATGTGGAGGAAGGTCAGTGATCTCCGAGCGGCTCTCGTCCTGATCTTTTGCAAGACTCTTTATCAGCAGGATCTTGCCGTTAAGGTGAAGACCGATGTTCGACGTCTTCCATACTCCCCATGAAGTATGGACACGGGAGAAGTGCAACGTCCCGTTCTCATCGATTCTCCCGAGCAGACCGAAACCGATTGTTACTGGGTGCGAGATTCTGGCTTCGACGGAACATACCCGGTCGTCTGGTTCCCTGATTTCGATGGTTCCCTCCATCGCATGGAGGACTCGTTGCGGATAGGTCAAAGGGGAGAATCTAGGATTTGGCGCGAAGTGAATTTTTGTGCACCCTCCGCTGTGACCTTCGTAGGTAAACTGAAAAGCCTGGGGGATCACCTTCATAAGATCGGAAGCCATTCTTTCGTCGGAATGTTTTGCTTGGTTCAATCGGCGAAATTCCTCTGGATGGGCGACGAGATTAGCGATCCTCTGATCTTCGGTAGCGGCTCTTGCGGAGGATAAAGGTTCTCCATCTTCTGAGATAAGCCGACGGATTATCCCATCTTCAATCTCGACGACCTTCTCCAGCCAGACATGTTCGCCGGTTCGAGTTGAGCGTTCACGCGATAAGAACGCGACGTGACTAGGAGCGCGACGATATGCAGCTTCATTCTGGAACGTCTTCTCGACGAGCGTCGTAACATTATCTTGAGCTCTTACGAAGCCAGGGAATAACAGCAGAAGCAGCGGGAAAAACATGGTGCGAAGTGGTTCGAAGGTCATTTGATATCACCAGGCCGCGTTCCGGGCGGGAGAACCTTATCCGAGGGATATTTCTGAATTGTGTGCTCTGAAGCGGATAGTCCGAACTGGCATTGATGATCGCACTTGAACCACAGCCACGCGGAAAGGTCCGTCATCGCATGAGCGCCGGAGCAAATGTATGGTTGTTTTCCATGGGCAAGGTTACAAGGAAGTTTGATCCCACTCCAGATTTACTCTCGGCGGTAAGCGTTCCATGATGTGATTCGGCAATCCAACGTCCAATTGCGAGCCCTAGTCCTGCGCCTCCGGTTTCGCGTGAACGTGCCTTGTCGGCACGATAGAAACGATTGAAGATGTTTTTGAGATCCTCGTCCTCGATCCCAATTCCTGTATCGGAAAACGACACCCGAGCAAAGCCGTTGCACGCATCGAGCGAAACCGTGATTATGCCCGGTGACGGTGTGTACTTCACTGCATTGTCGATCAAGATCATAAACAACTGACGAAGGTACCGAGCATCACCCCGCACCCAGAGAGTAGAGATATTAAGCTGCGCTTTCAGTTCAAGGTGCTTTTGCAGTGCCAGTACGGATGTCTGTGCTAGCACGTCTTGCACCAGTACCACAATCTCAACATCTTCCATGCGCATCAGCGATGCCCCGGAATCCGCCCGCGCCAGCATCATCAGTCGCTCCACCAGTTCCGATGTTCTAACGACCTCACTGTAGAGCTGTTCAATAGTCTGCTGATTCTCTTCTGCCGAACGCGGCCGGCGCAGCGCAAGTTCCACACGTGTACGCATCAGCGTAATTGGCGTACGCAATTCATGAGAGGCATCTGCCGTAAACTGTGCGATCTGCTTCACCCCCAAATCAATCCGCTCCAACATGGCATTCAAGGTTTCGGCTAACCGAGCCAGTTCATCTCCCGAATCCGGCACAGCCAGCCGTGACGAGAGATTCGTTCCGCTAATCCTCTGGGCCGCCCGCGTAATCTCGTCCACAGGAGCGAGCGCCCGGCGGCTAATCCAATAGCCGCCAAGTGACGCCGCCACCAATAACGCAGGAACCACCGCGAGCAGCAAATGCCTGAAGCGTGAGATCGCTTCCGCAAAGTCATCCATATTTTGTGCAACTCGAACGGTATAGCTATGTCTGCCTACGTTCACGGTTGCGATCATTCCATGGAACGGAACGCCGTCGATCTTTGTTTTGAAAAAGGGATATCGTTTCCTCTGGACTTTGGCTGTGCTTTCCGCTGAAAGCAGGGTGCGATTCTGGAGCCATGTGGATTGGAAGACCCTGTTCCCCTGTTCGTCAGAAATCTGGATCAGCTCTTCACGGCTGTCCGGAGTGAAGCTCTCGCGCAGCTCCGTCTCAAGCTCAGATTGCGATGCCGGAGCCGCTAGCATAATTTTTTGAATAAGCTTCACACGCTCCACCAACTGTTCATCCACAGTGGAACGGATGCTGTGCTCCAGACCGGCAAGTGCCAGGGCAGAAAGCGCAGACATCGCAATGACCATCAGCACGAAATACCAGCCCGCGAGCCGCACCTTAATCGCAACCGGCCGACTGCCGAAGTAACGCATATTCATTGGCTTTCGCGGACCATATAGCCCACGCCCCGAACCGTATGAATCAGCTTGCTCTCCGCGTTTTTATCTACTTTGTTCCGTAACAGCGAGATGAACACGTCCAGGGTGCTTTCTTCGATGTCATCGAGATTTCCCCAGACGGCGCCGACGATTACGTCACGCGGAACCACGCGTCCGGCCCGCCGCATCAGCAACTCAAGCAACTTGAATTCGGTGGCGGTGAGGTGCACTTCGCAGCCTTGGCGGGAGACCTGGCGGGAAAGCGGATCAAGAATGAGGTCGCCTGTTTGCAGCGTCAGCGGCCGCGGCGCATTGCCGCGCCGGGAAACCGCGCGCAAGCGCGCCAACAGTTCCACAAAGGAAAACGGTTTTGTAAGGTAATCGTCAACCCCCGTATCGAGCCCTTGGGCTATGTCGGAGACATCGTCGCGGGCGGTAAGCATCAGAATTGGGGTGTAGTTCTTTCCAGCTCGCAAGCGCCGGGCGAATTCGAAGCCGTCGATACCGGGAAGCATCACATCCAGCACAATGACATCGAATTCCTCACCCTCGGCGTGATCGAGACCGCCAAGACCGTCCACCGCGATGCAGACGGAGTGTTGCTCCTCCTCCAGCCCCTTCTTGAGAAGCTCGCCCATCGTGCGTTCATCTTCCACAACCAGAATTCGCATAAGTGATGGTATCGCCTCCAGCCTATTGCGAGCTTAAGCTGCCTACCTTTAGAAACTCTAAAGGTTCGCCACAGATAATCATTCTGCCTGCCATCGAGGGGGCAGATTTGTTCTCCAGGTGAGCATGCCAATGCGATGGATTCGCATAATTCTGATAATCCCGCTGTTTATTGGCCAGCTTCTAGCACAAACGCAGGCAGCTCCAGTTCCCACGCCTCAGCCAGCTACTCTTACGTTGAACGATGTGCTGCGATTGGCCAAGGCAAACAGCGTGCAGTTTCGTGCCGCTCTGGGTGATGCCGCGCTGGCGAAGGAGGATCGAGTACAAGCGCGTTCCACGCTACTGCCCAATATTACCTATAACAGCCAGTTCCTCTATACACAGGGGAACGGAACTCCATCTGGACGCTTCATTGCCAACAATGCGGTCCACGAGTACGTGAGTCAGGGCAACGCGCATCAGGTTCTCAGTTTGCAGCAGTTTGCCGACTACCGGAAGGCCGGAGCGGTGGCGGGCCTGGCTCGGGCCAAAGCCGAAGTTGCAGCGCGTGGCCTCGTTGTCACCGTCGTACAGAACTACTACGCTGTGCTGGCCGCGCAACGCAAACATGCGAATTCCGTCACCGCCGCTGAAGAGGCAGCCAAATTCCTGAGCCTGAGCCAGAAACTAGAAAACGGGGGAGAGGTCGCCCATTCCGACGTGCTCAAAGCGCAACTGCAATCGAACGACAGAAAGCGTGACCTCGAAGACTCGCAATTCGAACTCATAAAAACACGGCTGGAACTCTCCGTATTGATCATGCCGATGATCGACCAAAATACCACCCGCGATTTCACGCTGGCCGATGACATGGACGAAAAGCCACCGGTGCCTGCGCTGGCAGAGGTTCGCCACGCCGCCGCCGACGCAAATCCCGATTTGCGCGCCGCGCTCGCCACCGTCGAAGCGAGTCGCGACGAAGTCGCTTCGGCCCGCGCAGGACACCTGCCCAGTCTCAGCTTCGACTACTTCTATGGTATCGACGCCACCCACTTCGCCACGCGCACTGACGGTGTCCGCAACCTCGGCTACGCCGCAGTGGCGACATTGAACATTCCAGTCTTCAGTTGGGGAGCTACCCAAAGCCAAGTCCGTCAATCGCTCATCCGAGAGGATCAGGCAAAGCTTGAACTCACAGCCGCGCAGAGACAACTGGTCGTCAACATCGAACTGTTCTACGACGAAGCAGAGACTGCGGCATCCGAGCTGACAACACTTCGTGAATCAGTAGGGATTGCCACCGAAAGTTTGCGACTTATCAACCTCCGCTATCAGGCTGGCGAATCGACAGTGCTGGAAGTAGTAGACGCGCAGAACACACTGATTGCCACGCGTAACGCATACCTGGACGGCAGCCTCCGCTACAAACTCGCACTCGCACATTTGCAAACTCTCACGGGGACGCTCTAAAGATGAAAGTCGCTAATTCAAGCAATTCTTTGCCGCTTGTTTCGTACAAGCCCCGTTCCAAGACACTGTACATATTTCTGTCACTCCTTCTTGTCGCGCTACTTTTCACCAGCGCATGCAAAAAGAGTGATCCCGAGAGCAGGCCCATCGTTACTGTGCAACCTGCCGGAGTACAGAAGACCGACCTCGTGCAAACCGTCGAGAGCGAAGCCACGCTTTTTCCGGTCAATCAGGCAGCTATCACCCCTAAAGTCAGCGCTCCAGTAAAACAGTTTTACGTAAATCGCGGCAGTCGAGTGAAGCAGGGACAGTTACTTGCCGTGCTCGAAAACAATGATCTGGCCGCCGCTGCGATTGAAAATCGCGGCATGCTAGAACAAGCGCAGGCCGCTTACTCCAGCTCCACGCGCGCCAGCCTTCCCGAAGAATGGAAGAAGGCAGAGCTAGATACCAATGCCGCCAAGCAGGTGTTTGAAGCCGAGCAGAAGCTCTATTCCAGCCGCGAAGACCTTTTCAAGCAGGGTGCGCTACCAAGAAAAGATCTCGACCAGGCAGGTGTAGCCCTTACCCAGGCACGCAATCAGTTCGAAGTTGCACAACAACATCTCGAAGCCCTGCACCAGGTAACACGTGCCGACCAACTCAAGTCCGCCAAGGCACAATTAGAGTCCGCACGCGGTAAGTTCATGGGGGCCACTGCCCAACTCCACTACTCGGAGATTCACAGTCCCATCAGCGGCATCATCGCCGACCGCCCTCTCTACGCAGGCGAGACTGCACTCGCGGGAGTTCCCATGTTGGTGATTGTCGATTCGTCGAAGATCGTCGCAAAGGCGCATCTGGCACAACAGCAGGCCGCGCTGGTGAAGGTGGGAAACGCGGCTCAAATCACACTTCCCGGCGAAGAGAAAACCATTGAGGGGAAAGTTACGGTCGTCAGCCCTACCGTCGACGCCAATAGCACGACTATTGAAGTGTGGGTTCAGGCTGACAATTCCGATGGTATTTTGCGCCCCGGAACAAGTACGCATCTGTCAATAGCGGTCGGCGAAATGCCCACCGCGACAGTAGTTCCTTCCGACTCCATCCTCACATCCGCCGACGGCAAGACCAGCGTGATGCTAGTCGGGAAAGACCGCATTGCCCACCTTACCGAGGTGAAGCTCGGAGTCCGGCAAGGCTCTTCCACCCAGATCTTGGAGGGAGTGAAACCCGGCGATACCGTCGTTGCTTCTGGGGCCTATGGCCTGCCCGATGGCACCGCGGTCCAGTTTGCTACGCCAGATTCGTCCACGGCTCACCGAAAGTCCGATGGGAAGGAAGAGTAATGGCGCTCTGGCTAGATCGTCTTCACGGTACTTACCGGCGCATGCGTTCGAGCTATGAGCCGGATGCGCATTGGCTCACACGAAACGCCAAGCCCACGATTTTTGTCATTCTTACCCTGGCGTGCTTGGGCGCTTACCTTGCTTTTTCGGTGCCCATCTCGGTTTTTCCCACAACCGATTTCCCCCGAATCATCATCGGTGTGGACAACGGCGTTATGCCCATCGATCAGATGCAGATTACGATCACGCGTCCAATCGAAGAGGCGGTGAACAGCGTACCCGGTCTTCACAACGTCCGTTCCGTCACCAGCCGCGGCTCGGCGGAAATCAATCTTTTCTTCGACTGGAATGTAGATATGTTCCAGACGCTGCAATACGTGAATGCGGCGCTTTCCCGGGTGCAGCCCATGCTGCGACCCACCGCTCAGGTTACCAGCAACCGTCTGACGTTCGCTTCATTCCCGATTCTGGGATACAGCCTCACCTCGCAATCGTTTTCGCAAACCAAGCTGTGGGAGCTCGCGACCTATGACCTGAAGCCTCGCCTGAATCGTCTTGACGGAGTGTCAACAGTCGTAGTGCAAGGTGGCGAAGAACCCGAATACCACATCGTTCCCGATCCGGCGAAACTTGTGGCTACAAGCGTAACCGTCACCGATCTGCTCGACGCGGTAAAGCGCTCGAACCTCATCGACTCTCCTGGGCTATTCCAGGCCAATCATCAGCTTGTGCTCGGCCTTGTTAGCGGGCAGGTCCAGAACCCCGAGCAGTTGTCGGACGTGGTTGTGAAGACCACTCCGGCGGGTGTCCCTATCCATATCGGCGATGTCGCGCAAGTGTCGCCGGGAATCAAGCCCGTGTACACGATTGTCACCGCCAACGGAAGACCGGCGGTGCTTCTGAATATCAATCGCCAGCCTGACAGCAATACGATGCGCGTAGCTACCGAGGTTCATCAGACCGTGGAGGATATTCGCAAGACCCTTCCCCTTGGAGTGAAGCTCGAACCTTTCTACGATCAATCGCTCATCGTCGGGGAGTCGATCAAGAGTGTCCGAGACGCCATTCTGATCGGCATTATCCTGGCTTCGATCATCATGGTGCTGTTCCTCCGTGACTGGGGAACATCAATCGTTGCCGTGTTGGTTATCCCTGTAACCGTGATGATCACCGTGATCGCCTTAAAGCTTCTTGGGCAGAGTTTTAATCTGATGACCTTGGGCGGGTTGGCCGCCGCCGTAGGACTGGTCATAGACGATGCCATCGTTGTTGTCGAAAACATCGTTTTGCATCGCGACGCCGGACAAACGCGTTCTCAAGCTGTCTCCAGCGCTTTGCATGAAATTACTGTCCCACTCATCGGCTCGACCATCACTCCCGTCGTAGTCTTTCTCCCACTCGTTGCCATCAGCGGGGTCACCGGTACCTTCTTCCGCGCGCTGGCAATCATGGTCGCGGTATCGCTGTTCACCTCACTGGCGCTGGCACTTACTTGGACTCCGACACTCAGCCACTTCTTCATCTCCGAACGCAAGAATAGTTCCGCATCTGAATCCAAAGTCTTCGCGGCAAACGGAGAGGAACTGTCGGTGCGCCTCATGCAGGCAGAGGAGAAATCTCTCGAAGGAAGCTTTGGCCGAGTCATCGCTTTTTATGAAAAATATTTGCGTATTGCTCTACGCCGCCCGCTTTGGTTGCTAGCCGGAAGTTTTCTACTAATCATCGCTTCGTTTATCTGCTATCGCTTCATCGGCTCTGACATGTTGCCAGAGATGGACGAGGGCGCACTGGTGGTGGATTACCTGACTCCCCCTGGGACTTCACTAGCCGAAACCAATCGCGTCATCAGCCACATGGAACGGATACTGTTGGCCATGCCCGAGGTCGAAAACATCTCCCGCCGCACGGGACTGCAACTTGGACTCGCGCAGGTAACGGAGGTAAACACCGGGGACATCTCGGTAAAGCTGAAAAGCAGACGCAGCCGTAGCGTGGAGGAGGTTATGGCGGACGCGCGCGCGCAGTTCGCGAAATCCGAACCAGGCGTTGATGTCGAGTTCATACAAACTCTGCAGGACATGATCGGGGATCTGACAGGCGCCCCCGAACCCATCGAGATCAAGCTCTTCTCCCAGAACCCAGCGCTGTTGAGTCAATGGGCTCCACGCGTGGCCGATGCAATCAAGAATGTCCCCGGCGTCGTCGATCTCAAGGATGGAATCGAGAGCACCACCAGCGGGCCTGCTACTACCTTTCAGGTCAACCCCACGATTGCCGCACACAGCGGATTCAGCCCGGAGGAAGTTGCGGTGGATGCCGCCGCAATGCTCGAAGGCGAGCCCGCGGCTACCGCCCTGGTAGCCAATGATCGCGCCTACACGATTCGCGTGCGCTATCCAGACGAGAACCGCAACTCGCTGGACGCTATGAGCAACACCGTGATTAACAGCGCCTCCGGCAAAACCGCCACACTCGGAGGACTCTCCGCAATCACTCAGATTCCCGGCCAGACAGAAATTCGCCGTGAAGACCTGCAGCGCAATGTCGCAGTCACCGCGCGGTTAGAAGGCCGCGACATGGGCAGCGGCGTTCGAGATGTGCAGAATGCCGTTGCCGCACTCCATCTGCCGCCAAACATTCGTGTCGTTTATGGTGGAACCTTCGAGCAACAGCAACAATCCTTCCGCGATCTGCTGCTCGTGCTCGTCCTTGCAATTGTTCTGGTCTTCGTCGTATTGCTCTTTGAATTCCGCACCTTTGCAGCGCCGATGTCGATCCTTGCTTCCGCGCTGCTTTCGACCTCCGGCGTCTTCATCGCATTGCTCGTCACCCGTACTTCGTTCAACATCGCCTCGTTCATGGGACTCATTATGGTGGTCGGTATTGTCGCCAAGAACGGAATCCTATTGCTTGATGCAGACCAGCGCTTTCGCAGTATGGGAATGAATGCCGAAGACGCAATCGTTCAAGCCGGACGCCGCCGTCTGCGTCCCATTGTGATGACGGCACTCGCCGCGGTTGCTGGCATGTTGCCACTTTCTCTTGCCCTCGGTGCAGGCTCGCAGATGCTACAACCCCTCGCTATTGCTGTGATTGGCGGAATCCTCATCTCGATGATTCTGTCCCTCATCATTACACCCACGATTCACTACCATGCCACACGGAGCCATTCATGAAAGCCAAACTGAACAGCCTTCTCGCAGTCTCATTGTTGTTGATGCTCAGCTCAGTCTTGTTTGCGGCTAACACCCCGAGCTATAAGGTGACCGATCATTTCATCGTCGGAGGTGACGGCGGTTGGGATTACCTTACCTATGACGCTGACGAGGCAAGACTCTTCATCACGCGTGGCACGCACGTCATGGTGCTCAATGCGGCGACAGGCAAGGCGCTTGGCGATATTCCAGACACTCTGGGAGTGCACGGTGTTGCTTTAGCCACCGACCTCGGAGTGGGAGCCATCAGCAACGGAAAAGCCGGAACTGTCACACTTTTCGATCTCAAGAGCCTGAAGAAAACTGGCGAAGTGAAGGTCGGGAGCAAGCCGGACGCGATTATCTATGATCCCTTCTCCCACCACGTCTTCGTATTCAACGGCGACAGCCACGACACCACAGTCATTGATCCTGCAAAAGCCGCCGTTGTTGCAACCATAGCTCTCAACGGAGCGCCTGAATTCGCCGCTACCGATCTTCGCGGCCACGTCTTCGTCAATCTTGAAGACAAGAGTGAAGTCGTAGAGATCGATGCAACAAAGAATGCCGTCCGCGCCCATTGGCCACTGAAGGGCTGCGAAGATCCCAGTGGACTTGCCTTTGACGCCAAGAACAATCGTATCTTCTCCGTTTGTTCCAATCAGGTGATGACCGTGCTGGATGCCGTCAGCGGAAAGCTTGTAACAACTGTGCCCATCGGCAAGCGTCCGGATGCGGCCGCCTTTGACCAAGAGACCAAACTCGTCTTTAGCTCTAATGGCGACGGCACGATGACCGTGGTTCACCAGGATTCGGCGGACAAATACACCGTTGTGCAGACGGTGTCGACGGCCATCGGGGCACGTACTCTGGCGCTCGATCCGAAGTCGCACAAAATCTATCTGGTAACGGCAAAGTTCGGCGCCACGCCAGCTCCGACCGCGGAGCAACCCCGTCCGCGCCCGGCGATGATACCAGACTCATGTGAGGTGATGGTCGTTGGTAAAAAGTAATCATGGCTATGGCGTCACCACTGCTCTGGAACTAGAATCATCGCACTGCGGGGGAGGGTATGCACAATTTCTGGACTAAGGCACTCGTCTTTCTATCGTTGTTCCTTGCCAAAACCTGTTTTGGCACTCCGGACGGAACAATGCAGTTGACGGT
>Ga0181520_10005190_pt1 | contig 21009 bp, 12 predicted proteins | sample PEATcosm2014_Bin_29_FD_132451 | JGI IMG/M metagenome (GOLD analysis project Ga0181520, IMG submission 132451) | Peatland microbial communities from MTU Mesocosm Facility, Houghton, MI, USA - PEATcosm2014_Bin02_30_metaG | ecosystem: Environmental > Terrestrial > Soil > Wetlands > Peat | place... | reverse complement strand
TATTGAAAACCCATCACTTGAAAATTATATTTCTACAGATAAAGAAACTCGCTTGTTTGCAAAAAGTATTTTATTCAGGTAATATTTATAGCAAGCTTAACATCAAGTTAAACACCATAACAAATAAATTACTTATTTTGCAGCCCCAACTTTATTCGACAATCAGAACCTTCAAAATAAAATATATATGACTGGATTGATAATGGCCGCCCAGCTGATATTGGGTCTTTCTATATTAATACTTCTCCATGAACTCGGGCATTTTTTATCTGCCCGTATGTTTGGGATAAAAGTGGATAAATTCTATCTCTTCTTTGATGCATGGGGATTTAAACTTTTCCATTTTAAAACAAAGAATACCGAATATGGTATCGGATGGCTGCCTTTCGGAGGTTATTGTAAAATAGCCGGCATGATAGACGAGTCTATGGACAAGGAGCAAATGAAGCAACCACCGCAACCCTGGGAATTCCGTTCAAAACCAGCATGGCAGAGATTGATAGTCATGGTAGCCGGTGTGTTTATGAACCTTGTTTTGGGTTCTGTGATATTTGCTTTTGTTACCTTTCACTGGGATAAAGAATATCTTCCAAACAACAATGTAACATCTGGAATTTATGCTTATGAAAGTGCGCGCAATATAGGCTTTAAAACAGGCGATAAGATAGTCACCGTTAATGGAAATAAAATAGAGCGCTTTAAGGATGCATTATCTATAAATGTTTTACTAGGTGCCACTATTACAGTTGAAAGATCCGGAAAAACGATTGACATTAAGGTTCCGGAGGATTTTTACAAAACATATAAAAGTAATAACAGAGACTTTTTTATTGATGCTACAAATTTCCATCCGGTGATAGATAGTGTACTTCCGGGATCAACGGCAGAAAAGAATGAATTGAAAAAGGGAGACAAAGTGTTAATGCTTGACACAATTAACGATTTGGTTTATGGTAAATTCAGGGAAGAAATATGGAAATGCAAAGGAAAAACTATCGCTTTACGAACCATTAGAGATAAAGACACTCTGACTAAGAATATGCAGGTAGATTCAACGGGCATGATCGGTATTTATTGTAAAGTACCCTATGATTTTAAAGAGTATTCATTTTTTAGCGCATTAACATACGGGACAAGTGATGCCCTGAGTAATTTGTGGGCGAATATCCGCGGTATGGGAAGAATATTCAGCGGAAAAGAAAATGCAAGGGAATCCCTTCAGGGACCAATTGGCATTGCACATATTTATGGAGGTAAATGGGATTGGTTTAGGTTCTGGTCAATAACAGGGCTGCTTTCCATGATACTGGCATTTATGAACATATTGCCTATTCCTGCATTAGACGGTGGTCATGTTATTTTTACCGCGATCGAAATGATCACCCGCAAAAAGTTTTCAGACAAATTTCTTGAAAAGGTGCAAATGGTTGGAATGGTAATTATCCTAGGAATAATGGTACTCGTTATTTTCAATGATATTATTAAACTGTTCTGATATTTTCAGAAATAAAAAGAAGCTTTGACAGATACTTTATCGAGCTTCTCATTTAACTGATCTAATCTTTAAAACTTCTTTTCCTGTTCAATGGTTTTCTTTGATATTTGCTTAACGGGATACCAGGAAACAAGTAACCCAATTGCCATATCAATAAGCAAAACATAAACGAAATCAATTAGCTGCATGTGCACAGGATAAGCGGTAATTACAAAAGAGCCGCTGTCGGGCATACGGATAAGTCCAAAACGCTGCTGCAGCCAGCATATAAGAGCGCCTAAAACCAGGCCTGCCAGAGCCCCAATAAATGTGATCATCATTCCCTCGACGAAAAAGATGCGGCGTATCAGCTTGCGGTCGGCGCCCATACTCCAGAGTATAGAAATATCTTTTTTCTTATCAAGTATAAGCATGGTAAGCGTGCCTACCACATTAAAAGTGGCTATAAGCAGGATGAATGAAAGAATAAGGACAATAGCCCACTTCTCCGACTTCATTATCTTATACAATAAAGCCTGCTGCTGGAACCTGTTCTTCACAGAGAATTTTTCACCTGCAATATTTTGTATCTGCGCCTGTATCTTTTCCCAGTCTGTTTTTGGTGACAGTCCAATTTCTTCCGAAGAAACTTCCTTGTCATAATTAAGTAGTTTCCGTGCAAAACGCAAAGGAATGATAACATATTTAATATCGTAATCCTGCTGGACGGAAAATATTCCTGTAGGGAATGCCGTTTCAGAATTAAAAGCTTCAAGAGGGTTGTTAAAATTAGATTCTCTTCGCGGCACATAAATTTCCAAAGGATTCATGTAATCATTCAGGTTAATACCGAGATTAAATGCCACTCCCTGCCCGACTACCGCATAATTATTAGTGTCTTTTTGCAGTATGAACTTTCCTTCAGCTATCATAGTGTCTATACCGCTCAGCTTCTGGTAATCGGGGTTTACACCTTTTATGGTTGCAATAAACTGTTTGTCCTTATATTTAAGCAGCGCATTTTCTTCAATAGCGTCTGTCATATAAACAACACCCTGTATTTGCCTTATCTTTTCCACGGGCAGAGTAGTGATATCAAAGGTCTTGCCTTCTTTTGCCGTTATCTGTATTTCGGGATTAAAAGTATTGAACAGTCTGACCACCACTGTTTCGAAACCATTGAATACCGAAAGGACAATGATGAGCGCCGCTGTACCAACCATAAATCCTAATATCGAAATCCCTGAAATAATATTGATGATATTATGAGATTTCTTTGAGAAGAGATAACGCTTTGCTATGTATAACGAAGTGTTCAAGGTTTAAAGTTCAATGTTTTGCTTCTGTTTGTTGATTTGTACCGTCATTCAAAGTATTGTTTTTATAATCTTATCGTTTTCCGATAATGACAATTAATGACATTCCCGAAGGGAATAAATGACAAATATTATTTCCATGCCTTTACCACCAAACCAGTTCCGGTACTATGTTTGCCCGCAACATCAAAATAATTAAGCAGTAAACAAAGTGAGAAAGTAATGATATAATAAAACGGCAATATAATGAAAAATAATTTGCTTACACCAAGCATTTGAATGGGGTACTTCATTGACAAGCGCCACGAAATTTTACCAGGTGTTCCATATACAAAACGAGCATCAACCTTTGAAAAGCCAGAGTTCAAAAGCTTTTCTTCAATCTCTTTTATGTTGTAACCATCGCGCACGTGTTCACCTATAAAAGATTCTTCGCCTTCGTGGTCGTGTACATCGGAACCTCCCTGATCAGATGGAGTTGATACAAGCAACATAGCACCAGGTTTCAATGAAAAGGCATAATTCTCAAAGACTTTAACATCTTCGAGTATATGCTCCATTACATCCACACAAAGTATCAAATCATATTTTTCCTTTTCACGGAAAGTCGTTAGATCGCCAATAGCAAATGCTGCATTTGTCCTGCCTATCTGTTTAAAGAAACCATTGCAATCGGTCACCTGTTCTTCTTTTACATCAATGCCGGTAATCGTTGGTTTGCATTTCAGCCCTGATAAATAATAAGAATATTGTCCAAACCCGGAACCGGCATCAAGTATTTCTGTTTTACCTGTTCTGCTTTTTGCCCACGCCCTTACATCTTTTTTAATATGCCATGTCCTCAATAATAGATTGTCGAGCAAGTGATAAAATACTTTGCGCAGGAATGGCGACTTGTTGAAAACATTTCCAAGACTACGTTTTATCGGGTCGTATTGCATTTCGTAAAAGGGATATTATTTCTTTAACAGATTTTCAATATTCTCAATATAATCAAGGGAATCATCAAGAAAGAATTCAAGTTCAGGAATAACACGCAACTGGTTCTTTACCCTGTTGCCAAGGCTACGACGAAATTCTTTTGTACGCAGGTTGATGTTCTTTATTATGACATCCTTTTTTACACCGGTAGAACCAAAAACACTGACGTAGATTCTTGCAACAGATAAATCGGACGCTACTTTAACCTGTGTTACAGTAACCATTGCATTGGCGAATAAACTCTTGTTTTCCAGAAGAAATATTTCGCTTATCTCTTTTTGAATAAGTCGTGCTACCTTGTTTTGCCGTGTTGTTTCCATAATGCGCAAAAGTAATGATAATTTTACTTCTTCATAACCCTGATTTCAACCCTTCGGTTCATTTGCCTTTCCAGTTCATTTCTCTCATTGGTGAGAGGCTGGGAATGCCCCAACCCTTTATATGAAAGACGGTCTTTACCTATTCCTTTATTTACAAGGTAATCATATACCGCTTTGGCTCTTTTCCCTGACAAATTTCCAACATCATTATTAAAGCAACAAATATGTCCTTCTATGCTGATTTCTACTGAGGGCTTGTCTTTCAGGGAAGTGAAAAGTTCATCCAGTGTTTTATAGGATTCCGGTAGGGGAATATCAGAGCCTCCATAAAATGTAATATTTTGAAGCGCCATTTTATCGCCAATTTTGGCAGAATCAACAAAACCGGCAATACTGGGTTTAACAGTATCTTTTTTTACTACAACTTTTTTTTCTTCTGTTGAAATTACTGTTACCGTAATTTCAGCCCTGCGGTTCTTCCCCCATTCATTTGTCTTATATTTTAGCCTGGTATCTCCATAGCCACACGTCATAAAAGAATCTGGTTTTACTTTTTTACCAACAATATATGTCTCTACAGAATGGGCTCTTCTTAAAGATAAATCATAATTGTATTTTTCATCTCCAATGCTGTCACAGTGACCTGCAATAAAAACTTCAGTTTTATAAGCGGGATTAATTTTCATGATCAAGGAATCTATTCGTTTTATTGAAGCCAAAGTCAAAGAATCTGAATCCGAACTGAAATATACTTCGTTACAATATTTTTGCTGTGAAAATCCAAAATAACTGCAGAATAAAAATAAAAAAATAAGAAAATATTTCACGGTTAAAAGAGTTGTTTTAGACATAACTCTTCAGAAGCAATTTTATTATCATGATTGAAGAAGAAATTAAATTGTTACTATTAGCATGCAATACTAATTTTACATATTTCTTCTATATTGTCCGCCGACATTATAAAGCGCATCCGTTATCTGACCGATGGAGCAATATTTTGTAACCTCCATCAGTTTATCAAATAGATTAAGATTCTTTACGGCCGCATGTTGCAGGTCTTCAAGCAAAGCAGGAATCCTATCGGCATGAGTTTTGTGAAGCTGTTCCAGCATATCTATCTGGTATCTCTTTTCTTCTTCGGTAGCACGTATTACTTCTCCCGGGATAATTGTCGGGGAGCCGGTTGAAGATAAAAATGTATTTACGCCCATGATGGGCAATTCACCGGTATGCTTCAATTTCTCATAATACAATGATTCTTCCTGTATCTTGCCTCGTTGGTAACAGGTTTCCATAGCGCCAAGCACACCGCCACGTTCGGTGAGCCTGTCAAATTCCATCATTACTGCTTCTTCAACAAGGGAGGTAAGCTCTTCAATGATAAATGATCCCTGCCAGGGATTTTGATTCTTGGCCAAACCCAATTCATGATTGATTATCATTTGTATAGCCATTGCCCTGCGAACGCTTTCTTCAGTGGGAGTTGTTATAGCTTCATCGTAAGCATTGGTGTGAAGTGAATTGCAGTTATCGAAAATACCATAAAGGGCCTGCAAGGTAGTGCGAATATCGTTGAAGCCTATTTCCTGAGCATGTAGTGAGCGACCGCTTGTCTGTATATGATATTTTAATTGTTGCGAACGTGAATTTCCTTTGTATTTATTTTTCATTGCCTTTGCCCATATACCGCGGGCAACACGACCAATGACAGAAAATTCAATATCTATTCCATTTGAGAAAAAGAAAGATAAATTCGGCGCAAACTTGTCAATATCCATTCCCCTTGACAGGTAATATTCCACATAAGTAAAACCATTAGATAATGTGAAAGCAAGCTGTGATAAAGGATTAGCGCCAGCTTCAGCTATATGATACCCCGAAATAGAAACAGAATAGAAATTACGCACATTATTATTAATGAAATATTCTTGTACATCACCCATCAATTTCAGTGAAAAATCCGTTGAGAAAATGCAGGTGTTTTGTCCCTGGTCTTCCTTGAGAATATCAGCTTGTATTGTGCCACGAACAGAGCAGATAGTCTCAGCTTTAATTTTTTCATACACCTCTTTCGGAAGAACTTTATCTCCCGTAATTCCGAGAAGCATTAATCCAAGTCCATTATTATTCTCTGGTAACTCTCCCTGGTAAGAAGGACGTGTAGTTCCCTTTTCTATATAATAATCTGTAATCTTTTTCTCCACTTCTTCAACCAGTCCATGCTTTTTGATATATAGTTCGCATTGCTGATCTATAGCAGTATTCATAAAGTATCCCACCATCATAGGAGCAGGACCATTAATGGTCATAGATACCGATGTCATTGGGTCGGCAAGGTTGAAGCCGGAGTAAAGCTTTTTTGCATCGTCAAGGCAACAGATAGAAACACCCGAATTACCTATCTTTCCATAAATATCAGGACGTGTTCCGGGATCATTACCATACAACGTTACCGAATCGAAAGCCGTTGAAAGCCGTTTGGCGGGCAATCCATGAGAAAGATAATGAAAGCGTTTGTTAGTCCTTTCAGGGCCACCTTCGCCGGCAAACATGCGCGTAGGATCTTCGCCCTCGCGCTTAAATGGGAATACTCCTGCAACATACGGAAATTCACCGGGGACATTTTCTTTCAGGTTCCATTTTAAAATATCACCCCACGCTTTGTATTTAGGTGTTGCGATTTTCGGTATCTGCAAATGCGACAGCGTTTCTGAATGAGTCTTTATTTTTACCTCTTTATCCCTTACTTTAAAAACATAAAACTCCTGCCTGTATTGATCTGCCTTCTTTTCCCAGGTATCAAGAATTTTTTTATTCTGTCCGTCAAGGTTAAGTTCAAGTTCCTTATAAAGGTTCTCAAGTCTTGAAGCTTCTTCAGTTTTATTATGTTTCTTAAGTTCTTCTATGCTGCATTTCAGGCTATAGAGTTTTTGAGCAATCTCTGATTGTTCATCAACCCACTTGTTATAATTTCTGACAGTATCTGAAATTTCAGATAAGTAGCGTGTCCTGTGAGGCGGAATGATAAATATCTTTTCGGGAATCTCGCCGGTAAGTTTCATGGATGACTCCCATTTTGTATTCATTTTTTCATTCACCTTATCAATGATAGTGCGATAAAGTTGGTTAACTCCGGGATCATTGAACTGTGAAGCTATAGTACCAAATACAGGCATAGCTTCTGTATCTTTTTCAAATAACTGATGATTGCGCTGATATTGTTTCTTAACATCACGCAAGGCATCCATTCCTCCGCGCTTGTCGAATTTATTCAATGCAATTACATCGGCAAAATCAAGCATATCAATTTTCTCCAACTGCGATGCTGCTCCGTATTCCGGTGTCATTACATATAATGTAAGATTGCTGTGATCGACTATTTCTGTATCTGACTGACCAATGCCTGATGTTTCCAATACAATGAGGTCGAAATTAGCAACCTTCATAATATTTAGTGCGTCCTTCACGAACTTTGACAATGCAAGGTTCGACTGCCTTGTAGCCATTGAACGCACATAAACATTTGCATTGCTGATGGAATTCATCCTTATTCTGTCGCCCAGTAAAGCGCCGCCAGTCTTACGTTTCGAAGGATCGACACAAACAACTGCAATTTTCTTATCAGGGAAATCAATCAAGAACCTTCTTATAAATTCATCCTCCAGAGATGACTTGCCGGAACCACCGGTGCCTGTAATCCCAAGTATAGGAATATTTTTATTTTTTGCTTTTTCACTAATATTTGAAATTGTCTTTTCAACCTGCTCCGGGAAATTTTCAACAGCAGAAATCAGCTTTGCAACAGCATTGAAATCCTGCTTTTCAATATCTTTCAGATCAACCTTCACATCTTTGCCAACAGGATAATCCGACTTTTCCAACAAATCATTTATCATTCCCTGCAAGCCCATTGAACGGCCATCGTCAGGAGAATAGATGCGTGTAATGCCATATGCATGAAGCTCTTCTATTTCTTCAGGAAGTATAACACCACCACCTCCTCCAAATATTTTAATATGACCGCAACCTTTTTCTTTCAGCAGGTCATACATGTATTTAAAGAATTCGATATGCCCGCCCTGGTAAGAAGTAACTGCAATTGATTGCACATCTTCCTGCACGGCACAATCCACAATCTCCTGAACCGAGCGGTTATGTCCGAGATGTATCACTTCCGCCCCTGATGACTGGATGATACGCCGCATCACATTAATGGATGCATCGTGCCCGTCGAACAACGAAGCTGCCGTTACTATCCTGATATGATTCTTAGGCTTGTATATTTTTGCTTCCTGCATATTTTGAACTTTATACTTCTAATAATACTGCAAAATTAATGATAGTTTTCCGAAGAAATTAATTCAAAAATAACAAATTAGCAGGAAATGAGTTATTTTTTGCCTGTAGATATATAGAATTCATTTTAAACAGTTTTTTCATAATTGTCTTTCATAATTGGCAAAAAGCACTTAAGTTTGTGCCGGAATGATATTATAATTATCAGAATAGATATGTCAGAAAATTTAATTTTAGCAATTAACCCGGGATCGACCTCCACAAAAATTGCTGTTTATAAGAATACCAAACCTATATTCATAAAGAATATCACACATCCTTCAGAGGAATTAAAAACCTTCCATAGAATATCCGATCAATATCATTTTCGAAAGGATATTATTATGAAAGAGCTTAAATATACGGACATAGAGCTTGACACGATAACGGCTGTGGTTGGAAGGGGCGGTTTAATTAAACCTATTAAATCGGGAGTTTACGAGGTGAACGAACGAATGAAAGCTGACCTGGTATGCAGCACTCTTGGCGAACACGCCAGTAATCTTGGAGGTTTAATTGCCGACGACCTTGCCCATTCTTTGCCTAATGCAAGAGCTTTTATTGTTGATCCCATTGTTGTTGATGAATTTGATGATATAGCCAGAATATCCGGGCATCCTTTATTTGAAAGAGTTTCTATCTTTCATGCCTTAAACCAAAAAGCTATTGCCCGCAGCTATGCCAAATCCATCATGAAAGAATACGAAGACCTTAATTTGATTGTGGTGCATCTTGGGGGCGGAATCACAGTGGGCGCTCACAAAAAAGGAAGAGTGATTGATGTTAACCAGGGCCTTGATGGCGACGGGCCGTTCACTCCTGAACGCAGCGGAACACTTCCTATGGGCGCATTTGCAAGATTGTGTTTCAGCAAAAAATACAGCAGGGAAACGGTGTTGAGAATGTTAAAAGGCGAAGGTGGAATGGAGGCTTACCTGGGAACGAACGATGCACGGGAAGCCGAACAACGTATGATGAATGGCGACGAAAAAGCCGGGCTGGTTTATGAAGCTATGGCTTATCAGGTGGCTAAAGAAATAGGAGCCATGAGCACTGTACTGAAAGGCGAAGTGGATGCTATTCTTGTTACCGGCGGAATTGCACACAGCAAATGGTTCGTTGACCAGATAATTGATAGGGTTAATAAAATAGCCCCCGTGCATATATACCCCGGTGAAGACGAAATGGAAGCCCTTGCTATGGGCGGCTTAAGGGTTATGACAGGCGAGACCAATGCGCTTGAGTACATTTAATATCTAACCAGAATTAATTAATAGACATCGGTTATTAAATACTGGTTGCCGGATATTTATACATAAGTCAGCTATCCTTTTTTGCAAGCTGCCAAAACCATGAATGGCAGGCAGGCGCGAACTAAGACTATTGAAGCAATACAGATTATGCAACGTATTATTTGTTTTTACACTTATTCAATAACAAGTCTACCATTGCTTATAACCTTCCTTTCGCACAAAACAATATAATTATATAAACCAGCGGGAAGTCCTACTGTATTAATGATGTTATCACCGTGTACAATTTTGTGTTGAAAGACATTTTGCCCAAGAAAATTACTTAAAATTAGTTCAGCATTGTCAATTTGATTGTCAATTCGTAATTTAAATGACCCATTGTTTGGGTTAGGGTAGATTAATAGAGAATTACTTTTCTTAATGTCGAGGACAGATGCAAGACAGCTATCTGGGCTTGTACTATAAGCGTAATCGATTACCAATACTCTGGCAAGTTCACAAGTCGCTACTACATTTAATCGCAACCATCCATAATACAGAGTAGCACCTGAATAAAATTTAATACCTGCAAATTTGATTGTATTTGGAAAAAGCGAGTCTTTCCAATGTCCATACCATCCTGAAAACTCATTAAAATATTCTAGAGTCGAAGAACTTAACCAAGAAGGTTGTTTGCTAATTGTATCCCCTGCATTTAGCATAAATGCGTAATTGCAGCTATTTGTACAAAGACTGTCGCCTGCAATTTTATTATTACCAAGAGCATTAAGTGATGTCAATTCAAACCCATGCATACAGTCAGACATGTAGCTCTCAACCACAATTTGAAAGTCATTGGTTCCATCTTTATCGAGGTCCCAATTGGTAATCAATGTATCGGCAGTGTTATATGTTGAAGTAACGCAAACGCAAGAATCGGGATTTACATAAACATAAGAAGTTTGTGCATTACACAAAAATGTCATTGTGATAAATGCAATAATGTAAAATGTCTTTTTCATAAAATGTATTTTATAAAATGTTGCCTAACTTATATATAGGTATAACATCGTTAGAACAACCTGCCTGCCGGAGAGGCAAGTGCTCGTAAAATTGGTTGCATTGCTCTTATAATTATTGTATATTAATCAAATCTTTTTGCAATAATATATAATTCTCATCCTTCTGTCAAACATTTCATCGAAAAAAGTTTGGTCGAAAGCCATAAACCTCTTTGCTTTTCAGCCAATTAGGGCAACATTCCCTGCTGTTTTAACCACAATTTAGCTTTTCACGCTAATTATCCGTTTAAAATTAAGATGTTTCACAGTATTCTTTGAAAGAATGCATGGAATGATTGCATGATTCCACCGTTTCTTCGCATGATACGACCGAATCTTTGAATGATTCCACCGTTTCTTCGCATGATACGACCGAATCTTTGCATGATTCCACCGTTTTTTCGCATGATACGGCCGAATCTTTAAAAAAATCTATAATTTAATTGAAACTAAGGAAGGGACTTTCCTCGATCTGGCAATTCCAGCAGGACAATCAAATTAATTTACGTTTCCTCTGTGTGTCTTTTCCAAAAGTAAATAAAAAAAGCCGGGATATTACCCGGCTTTTCACTTATATATCAACCTCCTTTTATTGATTTATTTTGAACTAAAAATTAAGATGGATTTATTCATTGTACCAGCGTGACGCTTCCATTATAAACATGAGTTGCCCCGCCGATTTCTTTAACCTGTATCTGGTAAACATATACACCTATTATTACGCTGTTAATAGTTCCCGCATTATTTTTTGTCCCGTTCCATCCTTCGCCGTGATCAAGCTCCCACCTGTTAGTGCTAAACACAAGGTTTCCCCAGCGGTCATATATCAGCATGTTGAAATTGTTCGGATCCACATTATTTCCCACAGGATAGAACAGGTCGTTCTTGCCATCACCGTTTGGAGTAAACGCATTCGGTATGTAAAAAGTAAAATAGTCTTTTACAATTATTGTATCGCTTGCAGAATTTGTGCAGCCATTACTGTCAGTGACCAGAAGTGTTGTAATAAAAGTTCCCGTACCTGTGTACTGGTGCTGCATTGGGTTGCCGGTGCCTGAAGTCCCGTCGCCGAAATTCCAGAACCAGTTAATAATATTTCCTGTTGAATTATCATAGAATAATGTAGGTCCATCCAGCAATGTTGTGGTTTGGGGATGAACTGTAAATGCGGCAGTAGGACCGGGTGATTCCAGCACATTTGCTATGGCAAAAGTGGAACAACCGCCATCATAAACCGAAACAATATAACTTCCCTGTTTAAGATTAGTGGCAGTCTGCGTGGTTTGCCCGTTGCTCCATAAGTAAGTATATGTTCCCGATCCTCCGGTAACAGTTACTGTTGCTTCTCCGTTTTCCCTGTTGCAGGCTTCGTTTCTGGAATCAGTTTTTGCCGATATCCCCGCTTTATGGCTTACATTTACGCTCAACGTATTCGTGCATCCTATGGAATCTGTTGCCGTTACAATATATATACCTGTCTGAACATTCAGCAGATTCTGAGTGGTCTGAGGAGGAGTGGAATTCCAAATAAAGGTATATGGAGGAGTACCACCGCTGACATTTATTGTTGCCGACCCGTCAGCTATTCCGCATGAAGCGCTGTCTGCCCTTGTAATAGTTAGTGTAAGGACGGGAGTATTGGTAATGGCTTGAAAATTTTCTGCAGTGCAATTATTTGAATCTGTAACGGTACAGGTATATGTTCCTGCATGTAGGCTTGAAGCAATTGCAGAAGTGCTTCCGTTAGACCACAAATACGTATATGGCGGGGCTCCGTTAATTGCATTTACAGTTATGGAGCCGTTTCCTGAACTGCACGTCTCATTGGCAAAACCTGCAACAAGCAATGAAGGTCCGGGTATATTTGTAATGATAAAAGATGTAATAGCCATGCATGCATTTGCATCAGTTACGGTGAGCGAATATGTTTGTGCGGAAAGATTGGTAATGGATTGTGTTGTTTCTCCATTACTCCATAAATAGGTATATGGTGGTGTTCCTCCTGCAGGTGTTGCAGTTGCCGTTCCATTTGCATGGCCACAGTTCTCGTTTGTAAAAGTGACCGTAACAGTCGGACCGGCCACACCAATAATTGTTACCGAATTCGATGAGGTACACCCCGCTGCACTCGTAACGGTAACACTATATGTGTCGGGTGCAAGGCCTGTAATAGCAGCCGTTGATTGCCCGCTGCTCCATAAATAAGAAACACCGCCTGTAGCAGTTGCATTTCCATTATTCAATCCACAAGTAGCTTGTCTTAATGAAGATATCTGTGCATCAGGAAGTGGATTTATCGTGATGGTAGTGCTTGTGGTGCTAAGGCAGCCAGTCGTATTTGTTCCTGTAATAGAGTAAGTGGTCGTAGAAGACGGAGAAACTGTTACAAGGCTTACATTACCCAATCCATTGCTCCATGAGTATATGGCTGCGCCGCTGGCAGTCAATGTGGCTGAATCCCCCGGACAAATTGAATTTGCTGATGATGAAATGTTAAGTCTTGGATTTGGATTTACTGTAATGGTCATAATGGCTGTGCCAACACATCCGTTTATATCAGTACCTGTTACTGTATATGTTGTTGCACCGGCTGGAGCTACAATTACTGAATTCGAAGTGCCTGAACTTCCGCTCCATGAATAAATAGCTCCTCCTCCGGCAGTCAGTGTAGTTGAATTACTTTCACAAATAGGATTTGCAGATGCAGTGACAGAGATTACCGGATCCGGATTAATGGTAACTGTTACATTTGCCACAGCCGTACAACCGCCCGAAGTGCCTGTAACAGTATATGTTTGGGTGCTTGTCGGGTTTGCTGTTACACTTACTCCTGTAGTATCAGAGAGCCCTGCAGAAGATGACCAGGCGTAGTTTACGGCTCCTCCTGAAGCAGTGAGTACAACATTACTTCCCTGGCAAATAGTGGGACTTGCGGGAGTAACTGTCACAGCAAGATTGTTTGCCACGGTAACCACTACACTACTGGTTGCCGTTTGCAGGCAATTATCTGTTGCGGTCACAATATAAGTTGTAGTAGTGGTTGGGGTAACATTATAAGAAGTACCCTGCCCTAGTCCATCGCTCCAGTTAAATGAATATGGATTGATCCCTCCGCTGTTTGAAACTCCTATGGTTGCAGGTCCGCCAGGACATACTGTTGCTGCTCCTGAAGTGACAGGCAACATGGGAACATATGGAATGATCTTTATTGTATCATACGATGTATTGCATCCTGACAGAGTGCCTATTATCACTGTTCCGCTTGAAGTATTGCTGACAGGATGAATAATGAGAGAAGCAGTATCCTGCCCGGGCTGTATAATAATATGGTTTGGAATGGCTGCATAATCAACGCCATTTATTGCAGTGCCTCCAATGAGATAATTTATTGTATCAGCAGAAACAGCAGGAGAAGGCAGGGTGAAAAGAACGATGCCATTCGAACACCCGTTAATAGCATTGTTTCCGAGTGATGAATTGGAATAGTTTGAAGTAACTGCAACCCCACCTGCACTGAAACTGTTTGCTCCCAGAAGAACGCTTGAATCATAAATTTCATCTCCGATATCACAAACAGCAATCTTAATATGATATTTCTGGCAAGGTATAACACTATGAGTGGCTGTCAGCACTTTTGTCATGCCGCCAAAAACAATCTCTGAATCGCTGAGATTGTCCACATATAAGGAAGAATATGCTAATGATGTGCATCCACCGGGAGTACCGTCAATTCCTGTAACTCCGCTATTAACAGTATTTATTGCAACCGGTAGAGGAGGAGAACTGCCTGGAATAAGCGAAATGTTAATGCTGTTATTTGAATAGGGGCCTGAAATTCCGGGGCCGCTTAAAAAGAAACCAAAAACATCATTGAAATGGGAACAAACATAATCAGGGTATTCTTCAGAACCGAAAACATATTCGAACGATACTATATTTGAAGCCGGAATGAAATCGAATTCTAAAACGCCGGCATCATAAGTTAACGCGGCATTCCCTGTCAATGCTTCAAGGTCAGCATCACCGGGAGTACCTGTAGCATCGCTCATGTTGCCACTTGCATTTCCGTGCGCCGCAATATGTTTAACGTAGCCAGATGATAACACTATGCCCGATGTCAATCCAAGATAAGCAGGACTGCTGTTGGTAAATGATCCTATCTGGGAGGAATCGCCATTTGTTCCTCCTGTTGCACCTTTGAAAGTTATATTACTTATTGATAATCCACCCTGAACTAAAACATTCTGCACAAGCTGTGCGGGAGTCATTGTAGCATTTATGGCAATTTGCCCACATAAATTCTTACCGGTAAAAATCGATATGCAGATAGCAACATGGAATAATATAATTCGAGTTGTTTTCAAGTGCATTCTTTTTATTGTTCATTTTAATCCGGTTCAATTACTGCATTTGTCAATTATTCACCAAGTATTATTCGATTATTTATCTGTGATGTAAAATAAAATAGTCACACAGAACCGGGCAGCAAACCACCCAGCCTAACTTTATCCTGGCTCCAGGTGACTCTTATAAATAATAAATAAAACACACACATGATATTACCTGTTAATACTTGTTACTTTAAATTCTGTTCTCCTGTTCATCTGGTATTCTTCTTCAGTGCAGCTAACACCATCAACACATTTGTTTATTGGCATTGTTTTGCCGTAGCCTTTGGCTGTGATCCTGCCGGAATTAATTCCTCTTGAAACTATATAATCAACAGCCGATTCTGCTCTTTTCTGTGAAAGCACCTGGTTGTAAACAGCAGCTCCTCTGCTGTCAGTATGTGAACCAAGTTCGATATTAATATTGGGGTTCATTTGCAGTATCTCGACTAATTTGTCAAGCTCAACAGCGGCATCTGGACGTATATTCCATTTGTCAAAGTCATAATATATGTTCTTCAGAACGATAGGTTTGTTAATAACTATTTTATCAAGTATCAATTCAACGAAAACAGTGTCATGCATGGTAGTACATTTTGTTTCAAATGATTTTGAATTTGCAAAGTACCCATCTTTGGCAGCTGTTATAGTATATGAATCACCGCAGCTGGCACTTGAATAAAACTTTCCGCCATCGTTTGAATTAATTGTTGCTAGGGTGTTACTTGACTTATCTTCAATTTTAATACTTGCATCTTTCAGGACAGTAATGGTGTTGTCAGCATTCCGTTCTTTTGCAATTCCTGCAATAACAAGGAATTTAGGTTTGGGCGGTGGTGGCGTTGGAGAAAAATAATAAATATCATCTTCGCCTTTTCCCCCATCCCTGTTGGAAGATAAATACCCAGATTTACCTGTTTCAGTAAAACAAATATCAAAATCATCCTTTGAAGAGTTAATGGGGTATTTCAAATTAACAGGGTCGCTCCAGTTATCTTTGCTTCCTGTAGCAGAAAAGATGTCAAATCCTCCCATTCCAGGAAGTCCATCACTTGAGAAATATAAAGTTCCATTTTTATCGACAGTAGGGAAAGCTTCTCTTCCGGCCGTATTAATTTTGCTACCGCAGTTTTTCGGTGCGCTCCAGCTTCCGTCTTTTTGTTTCACGCAATAATATAGATCGGTTCCACCATAACCTCCCGGCATATCAGATGCAAAGTAAAGTATATTGCCATCAGGTGACAATGCAGGATGTCCTACAGAATATTTGTCTGCATTATTGTACGGAAAAGCTTTTATATCTTTCCATTTTCCGTTGTCATAACGGGCTGAATAAATTTCCCAGCGGTTGACATAATTCTTGAAATATGAATAATCGGACCAGCTTGTGGGATCTTCGTTAATGGGATGCAAACTTACTTTCACCACTTTAGTACGGGTGAAATAAATGACATTGTTCTTATCGTCATAAACAGATGCTCCATTTTGATAGTCGCTGTTTAGCCCGGCAATCTCAACGGCATTGTTTGTTGAATTATCGCTTTGGGGATTAGCAATATAAAATAGCTTAAGAAAAGGATTGCCTGTCCATCCATACAGATCTTTATCTGAATATACAGTGCCGGGAACTTTCCTGTCGGAAGTGAAAATATAACCATATCCAAATTTAGTTACTCCAAAATCTGAATTTTCGGAATTGATCATAGAGGCATTCACTATATCAACAGAATCTGGTTTAGCTATCCATTCCAACGATTTTTCACATGAAGTAATCATGTCATCAACCTTCTTGTCGCTATGAGTTTCTATCTCTTTTAACGTTGGTTTTAATGCGGCATAATTCTGAAATTGCTTTATTGCTTCTAAATATTTACCATTTGTTTTTAAGATAGTAGCATAGTTAAACAAATCATCAGCGTTATGCCCGTCGTATGTGACTATTTTTGCTAACCAATCTTCTGCTGACATAGTGTTTCCTGTCATCATATAACTTTCCACCATACTTCTTGCATCCTCAATAGTTGGAGAAGCAGTTTTAAAGTAGTCATCATATGCCACTATTGCCTGGGCATAATCATGATCCGATTTGAGTTGCTGAGCTTTACGTAATTCATTCTGAGCAATAGCGGAAGTGCTGATGATAAGAAAAAGAGATACTACCGCCAGATGTTTTATGAATTTTATTTTTGTTTTCATATCAGTAAGTTTTTAATATTAGAAGTACCTGATTGAACTCATTTTTGTAGGTATTTTATTCGGGATAGAATAACCGAGCGAAAACTCACTACCGGGATAAGCATTAAGCACAGAAGTAGAGTAAGTATAAGCATAACCAACCCTTAATCTATCATTCATATTAAAATCAATCATGAATACCAACGCGTCTGCTGATCTTACAGAACTTTGAAGATCACTTGACTGGAATATTCTTGCTCCTGTTCTTTCTGTAATACCAAGCCAAAATCTGTCATTATAGAGTAAGAAAACATTAATATCAATATTTGAAGGTGCATTAAAATCCTGTTTAACCAAGAAACTTGGTTTAAGCTTAAATTTTTTGCTCAGGTCAAAAACATATCCCGATGTGAGAAAATATTGTCTTGTCTGGGCAGCAACAAGCAGGTTGCTACTTTTAAAAACATTTGCCAGCAAATCAGAAACAGATGCACCTGCAAAGAACCTGTCGCTGTATAAAAACAAACCAGTTTTGGAATCAAATTGCAGGGAGGTTGCCTTATACGTTGGTATTGCGGGGTCGCTTGGATTTTCTGTAATAAGTTTTGTTCCGTCAACCGTATAATAAGACGCCCCGGCTGCAAGACCCAGGGATAATTTAAACTTATCGCTTAATTTTAGATGATAAGCATAACTTCCAAATATGGATTGCTGTGATTGAGCTCCAATCTGGTCGTTTACTATATGAAGCCCTAAACCGACATTCTCTGTTGCAGGGCCTTCAACGCTTACAGTCTGTGTTGTAGGAGAGCCGCTAAATCCAGCCCATTGTGTTGTATAAATAGCATTCGCGTTGACAACTCCTTTTGTTCCTGCATATGCCGGATTAATAACCAGTTCATTGAAGATATACTGATTGAACTGGGGATCTTGCTGTGCATAGCCCGATGCTGCAATCAGTACCAGAACTATCATATTTATTATGGTTTTCATAATTATTGATTTTAAAGTTTGAAATAAGAATTACCGTAATATTGTTATATATCCGTTATAAGCCTCAGGAACACCGCACATATTGACTTTTAAGATGTAGAAATAAGTCCCTGCACTAAGATGACTGCCGTCCCAGTTGTTCTGGTAGCTATTCATCCTGTAGACTTCATTTCCCCAACGGTTTACAATGACTAATGTATTATCTGGATAGAATTCAAGGTTTTTAATTACCCACAGATCATTTATTCCGTCACCATTAGGAGAAAATGCATTATCAAAGACAAGTTGTTCTTCTGTATTTCCTGCAACAATTTGCTTGGTGTATTCAGTCTTGCAGCCATTGTCGTCAGTAATTGTTAACGTATATGCCCCTGCATCCAGTCCGGTCAGGGTTGTTGAATTTCCTCCATTTGACCAGCTAAATGTATATGGAGACACTCCACCTTTTACAGATACCTCAACAGATCCATCTTTCTTTCCTTCACAGTTAGCATCTGTGGATGCAACCTGATCCACTGAAACAGGAACCTGCGACTGAACATTAAACTGCTGTTGAGCAGGGCATCCTTTTGAATCCGTAACTATCACAGTATGCTGTCCTGCAGAAACGGTATCAAACATTCCTGTAGAGGAAGAGTATCCGGCATCTATTAAGTATGAATAAGGTGGATTTCCGCCTGATGCAGATACATCTACTACGGCATCACTGACACCATAACATTTATTTCCGGAAACTATTTCTACTGATGCTTGTATCGGTGGTACTACAGTCACATTAAACAGCTGTATTGGACTTGTACAATTATTTGCATCCTTTACAACAATAGTTAATGTACCGGGAGCCAGTGAGTCAAATATATTTGAGGACATGAATGAAGCCCCTCCATTAATTGAATATTCATATGGCTGAGTTCCTCCTTGTGTTGTAATGGTAACAATATTCTGGCCTGAACCGGAACATGTTGCACTTTGTTCGCTGGCTGTAAATGTAATAGCAGTAGGATTCAGAATAGTAATTTGATTTGCAGATGCAGAACATCCATTGGCATCGTAAACCATAATGCTGTACGAACCCGCATTCAGACCGCCAAAAACATTTGAACTTTGTGCTGCTCCACCATTTAATGAATAAGTATAAGAACCTGTCCCTCCGTTTGCTGTTATGGTTATCGCACCATCGTTTGCATTGTTACAGCTTACCTGAGGTGAACCCACAGCTGAAGCAGTAATAGGAATCGGGTTGTTGATCACCAAAGGCGGAGTAGTAACATATGAACATCCGTTGGCATCATGCACCATGATATTGTATGTTCCTGCTGTCAATCCTGAGAATACATTTGAACTCTGTTGAGCTCCCCCATTAATGGAATAATTATAAGTGCCTGTGCCGCCATCAGCTGTCACTATAATTTCACCATCGCTTCCATCATTACAGCTTACCTGTGATGAACCAGTTGCTGTAGCTGTCAGACGTGGCGGGTTGGTTATATCTATCTGTGATGGTGAAACCGAACATCCTTTAGTATCATAAACTGTCACAGTATATGTGCCTGATGGTAAACCAGAGAATATATTTGAGCCCTGAGGAGTACTTCCGTTAAGTGAATAAGAATAAGCTCCTGTGCCACCATTGGCTGTTACAGTTATTTGCCCATCACTGTAATCATTACAGGCCACCTGAGGTGATGCAACAGCAGTAACAGTCAGCAATGCCGGGTTGGAAATTACTATTGGCGATTCCAGTGAAGCTGAGCAACCGTTAGCATCATAAACAGAGATACTATAGGTACCTGCTGACAAACCTTCGAATACATTAGAGCTTTGGGCAGTTCCGCCATTTAATGAATACATATAAGCTCCTGTGCCCCCATTAGCTGTTATTGTTATTGAACCATCGCTTCCATCATTACAGCTTACCTGTGATGAACCTGTAGCGCTAACTGTCAATAATGGAGGATTAGCAATAACGATAGCATCACCAGCAGAAGCAGAACATCCATTGGCATCATAAACCATGATACTGTATGTTCCTGCTGCTAAGCCTGAGAATATGTTAGTACTTTGTGCTGTTCCTCCATTAAGAGAATAGCTATAAGCACCTGTTCCGCCGTTTGCAGTAACAATTATCGAACCATCACTTCCATTATTACAGCTTACCTGTGATGAACCCGAAGCACTTGCTGTTAACTGTGGTGGATTTGCTATTACTATTAAAGGAGATGTAACCGAACAACCGTAACTGTCATAAATTGATACAGTATAGGTTCCGGCAGACAATCCGGAGAACACATTAGAACTTTGTGGAGTTCCACCATTCAGAGAATAAGTATACGGAGCCGTTCCGCCATATACAGTAATTGTAATCGAACCATCACTTGCATTATTACATGTTACTTGTGATGATGCATTGAAACTTGAACGTATTTGAGTAGGGTTATTAATTATTATAGGTGAACCAGCAGATGCAGAACATCCGTTTGCATCATATACAATGATTGAATAAGTTCCAGCTGATAAACCAGAGAAAATATTAGAACTCTGAACTGCTCCTCCATTTAAAGAATAAGTATAAGCACCTGTACCACCTAATGCTGTTACTGTGATCGAACCATCACTTGCATTGTTACAGGAAACTTGTGATGAACCTGTAGCTGATGCTGTAAGTAAAGAAGGATTTGATATTACTATTGGTGATTCTAAGGTGAATGAACAGTTGTTTGCATCGTATACAGTG
>Ga0181520_10005188_pt1 | contig 21014 bp, 17 predicted proteins | sample PEATcosm2014_Bin_29_FD_132451 | JGI IMG/M metagenome (GOLD analysis project Ga0181520, IMG submission 132451) | Peatland microbial communities from MTU Mesocosm Facility, Houghton, MI, USA - PEATcosm2014_Bin02_30_metaG | ecosystem: Environmental > Terrestrial > Soil > Wetlands > Peat | place... | reverse complement strand
CCTGCCCGAACGCCTGCGCATCCGGCAAATGGCGCAAAATGTAGTGCCGACTTTTGCAGCTAAGTATGCGAATTTACAGAATCACGACCCCTGAACTGGCGAAGTTGGGCTAGGGGTAACCATGACATTCGCCGGCGGCGGCGGGCTAAAACATCGCGTAGGTGAACTCGACCGACGCGGTGGCGAACAGCATCGCGAGCACGAACAGGCCCCACGCGACGAACGCGATGCCGAATTCCTTGGCCAACTGCTTTATCAACATGTTTCGCTCCGTCTCACGGCAGCCCGCCGAATCCGTGATCTGCCCCGCCGAGGACGCCCAGCCATTTGAGCAGCGGAATGACCGGGCTCATTTTCACCCAATATAGAATCGCGATTCGGGTCGGGTGATGGAACAGCGGCCAGAGGATCGCCTGCCAGTGCCAAACGCAGACCACCCCCAGCGCTTTGCCCCAAAGCGTCGGCCGATGATTCGGGAACAGCCGTTTTTTCAATTTTAGGTAGTGGCGGACGAAAACGACCGCCAGCCCTTGCAGGAAGCCCCAGATGAACATCGACACCGACACCCGGTGCCACACGGCCACGGCGATGATGGTGATCATCGCGTTCACATCGGTGCGGAATTCGCCCTTGCGCCCGCCGCCCAGCGGAAAGTAGATGTAATTCATCAGCCACTGCGTCAGGCTGATGTGCCACCGCCGCCAAAAATCCTGCACGTTGACGGCGAACAGGCCCCAGTTGAAATTCTCCATCACCCGGATGCCGAACAGGCGCGAAATGCCGATCGCGATGTCGGAGTAACCCGAAAAATCGATGTACAGGTAGACAAAATAGGCGTGCGCCGCCATCCACATCTGCCACCATTCGGTCTTGAGCAGCAGCGCCGGCTGCAGCATCGGCGTGCACAGGCGGTAGAAAAAATCCGCGATGACGAATTTTTTCACCACGCCTTGCAGGATGCGCCAGACGCCATACGAAATATCGTCGAACTTGAACGGCGGCAGGCCGCCCTCGCCGCGCACCTGCACCCCGAACGAGTCCTCCGGTTTTTCGCGCCGTAACGTGAAGAAACGGTGGATCGGGCCGGCGACCATCGTCGGGAAAAACGTTACATAGAGGAAAAATTCGAGCGCCGTCGCGCGCCGCTCCTTGCCGCGGTAAACCTCGACCAAATAGTGAATGACGCGGAACGAAAAATAGCTGATGCCGATCGGCACGCCGAATTTGGTCAACCCCGCCGCGGCCCACTCGCCAAGGCCCGGGCCCAGCAGCAAGACCAGCACTTTCGTCAACGTGGCGATCGTCTTGAACAGGACCAGGATGCCGGCTGCCGCGACGACGCCCAGGACCGTCCAGCGCCGCCGGCCCTGCGGCGTTTTCGCCGTATCGATCAGAATGCCGATGACGAACATCCCATACAGGTAGAACAGCAAAAAAACGAACGGCAGGCCCATTTGATCGAGCGAGCAGGCGAGGAAATAGCCAAGGCTCACGGTCAGCAGGTAGTGCGGGCGCCAGCGGCGCGGGATCGCGAGCCAGTACAGCAGCACGGCCATCGCGGCGAACACGACAAAAGACCAGCTTTGCATCGGCGTCGTCATCGGGGCTCACTCGCCGCGCGGCAGCGCCGACAAAACGGCGGGCATGAGCACGCCCGCCATCTGCCGGTGGCCGTTCATATTGAGATGGTCCATGTCGGAGAAATAGCGGGCGTCGATGCGGGTCGTGGCGTCGACGATCGCGCAGCCGTAGGACTGCGTCACTTCGAGGATCCGCTGCTTGAACAGCGGCATCACCTCGGCCCAATCGAAGAACTTTTTTGAGTCGATGAAATCTTTATTGAGCGGATTGAGGAAAAACAGCAGCTTCACCCGATGATCGCGGGCGTAGGCGCACATATCTTTGAAGGTGAGCCAGTTCAGGTTTTCGTCGGAAAAATCGAAGGCCTCGCACTGGTGGTATTGCAGCTGAATGATGTGGTCGGGAATGACTTTCCAGAGATAATCGGCGTTGCGCTCGTCGGCCGTGGTGTCGTAGGCCTCGATCGCCAGCGGGTCCATCATGTCCAGCGCCGTCTTGACGCGATCGGCCGCCCACGGCGCCGGGAACTGGTGGTTGCCCGTGAGGAAAAAGCCGAGGAGGCGGCGGTAGCGGTAGAGGCCCGACAACTTCTGCATCTGGAAATCCAGCCAAATCTGCCGGTAACGCTCGTCTTTGAGGCGGAAGCGCTTGCTCATGTCGCGTTCGCGGCCGCGGCCGTAGGCCGGATCGTTGCGGAAGTAGTAGGCGACCTCGTCGTGCATCAACGGGTCCATGAGGCCGGCGTTGACCGAGAACATCTTGATGTGGATCGCGCACACCGCCAAATCCGGCTTGGCGGCCATCGAGGCGACCAGGTCGCCGAAGTGGTCGCCGAAACGGTTGCCGGCGCTCGACAAATTGAACACGCGGGCGTTGCGCGTTTCCGGCCGGCGGCGCAATTCCTGTTCGACGAGCGCGGGAAAATGCTTGCCCGGCGGGCAGTTGCCGTAACCCTGCGTCACCGAGCTGCCGAGGAAGACGATCCGCGGCCGCGTCGCTTTCTGCAATTGCTCGAGCAGGTAGGGCATCGCGGCGACGGTGTTGCCGGGGTTGCGGTCGACGACGCCGCGCCGCGAAAAATACAGGCGCACGCCGAGATCGGTCAACACCGCCAACGCCACGAAAAAGAGCGCGATGCGGCGGAGGCGATATTGCGGATCGGTCCAGAAGCTCTTGTCTACGGCCAAAGCGGCGCCTCGCTCCGCGGTTCGCAGCCCCGCCGCGCGGCCCAACCATGCGGCCCGCGAAAGGGCAAAAATCGTCGTATTTTTACCATACGGCGCCCAGTGAGAAAAGCGGTCGACGGGCGGCCGGCGCGCCGCCGGACCGGTTCGTCGCCGCGCTATTTCCCGCGCGTTCCGGCGGCTTTCGCCGCCGGCGGGCCGTCATAATGCAGGATCACGCCGTCGTCGCCGACGGCGAAGACGTCGGTCGAGGAACTGCCCCAGACGCCGTTGAGAGCGGCGGCGGTTCCGCTGATCATCGGCGTCCATGAGGCGCCATCGTAGCGCAGAATGGCGCCCCAGGCGTTGACGGTGTCGAAGCCGACGACGAACACGTCGGTCGAACTCGCGCCCCAGACGCCGTAGAGGTCGCAGCCGGCGACGGCGGTCAGCGACGACCACGCGGTTCCGTCGTAGTGCTGAATCGCGCCCGTGGTCACGGCGCCGATCGTCGCGCCGACGGCGAACACATCGGAGGCGGATGTTCCCCAAATGCCTTCCAAATCGGCGGTCGTGCCGCTCGCCAATGCCTGCCACGACGCGCCGTCGAATTGCTTAATGGCGCCGGCCGGGCCGACGAAAAACACGTCGGTGGAAGAGGCGCCCCAGATCCCGAACCCCACGTAATCCTCGCTCGAAAATTGCGACCAACTCGCGCCGTTGTAAACCATGATCGGGCCGTTGACGCACACGGCGAACACGTCGGACGCCGAACTGCCCCACACGCCGCGCATCCACGCGTAGGGCGGCGGGGCGACGTTGTGCCGCCAGGTCGAGCCGTCAAAATTCAACAACGTGCCGCCCGTGCCGACCGCGAAGATGTCCGACGGAGAATCGCCCCAGAGCGAATAGAGGGAATAGGTCTCGCCGGCGACGGCCGCCCAGGTTGAGCCGTCGTAATGCAGCATCGCGCCGTCTTCGCTGACGGAGTTGCCGCCGACCGCGTAAACGTCCGTCGGCGACGAACCCCAGACCGCGTTCAACGGCGTCTCGGGCGCGCCGCTGGGCATCACCGACCAGTCGGCGTCATTGTCGTCGTCATCATCGTCGTCATCGTTGTCGTCATCGTCATTGTCGTCGTCGTTGTCATCGTCGTCGTCATCGTCATCATTATCGTCATCGTCGTTGTCGTCATTATCGTCGTTGTCGTCGTCATCGTCCGGGTTCGCATCGTCGTCCGCGGCCGGCGAACTGCCGTTGCTGGCCGAACTGCCGCAGGCGAGAGCAAGCGCCATCATCAAGGGCAACAACAGCAACCAAGCGTAGTGCTTCACGAAATCACCTCATTGCGGACAGGCAAAAAAACAGGAGACCGAAGACAGAAGCCAGGAGTCAGAAGTCAGAAGTCAGAAACAAGAGGACAGAGGCCGGAAAACAGCGAGCAGGAGAATGATCGCAAACTGCGAGCAGTTTCTCGTCTAGCGCCTGCTGTCGTCCGACCGTTGGTAAACTCATTCTGGCCCCTGACTACTGATTTCTGGCTGCAATCCCCTGACCGCCGCCTTCCGTTTTCCGACTTCTGACTCCTGACTTCCGACTCCCCGCCTCACTGTCCCAGATGTAGCACCGCCCCGGCGTAGCCGACGGCGAACACGTCGGCCGACGACGTGCCCCAGACGGCGTAGAGATCAGTCGCCGCACCGGAGTTCATCGCCGACCAGGTCGTGCCGCCCTCGAAAACGAGCACTGTGCCGCCCAGCCCGACGGCGAAGACATCGTTCGCCGAGACGCCCCAGACGCCATACAAGTCGTCGATCGTCCCGCTCTCGAGCGGCGACCACGAGCCGTTGTACAGCAAGGTTGTGCCCAATTGTCCGACGGCGAAGACGTCGTTCGCCGAATCTCCCCAGACGCTGTACAAATCGTAGCTTGTGCCGCTCGTCATCGCCGACCACGCGGAACCGTTGTAGTTGACAATCGCGCCGCCGGCGCCGACCGCGAACACGTGCGCCGAGTCGCTGCCCCAGACGCCGTGCAACCGGGCGCTGGTGTCGCTGGTCATCGCCGACCAGGACGACCCGTCGAAATGGACGATGGCGCCGCCGTCGCCCACCGCGAACACGTCCGAATCGGCGTCGGCCCAAATGCCGTACAGGTCGCTGCTGGTGTTGCTGGTCATCGCCGACCAGGTCAAACCGTTGTAACGCAGGATGAGCCCGCCGGCGCCGACCGCGAACGCGTCCGACGCGGACGCGTTCCAAACGGCGGCCAGGTTGGCGCTCGTGCCGGCGGTCATCGCCGTCCAGGTCGACCCGCTGCGATGCAGGATCGTTCCCGAATAGCCGACGGCGAACACATCCGACGGCGAATCGCCCCATACGCCCGCTAGTTCTTCGGTGACGCCGCTGCTCGCCGCGGACCACGTGCTGCCGTCATAGCCCGAAATCGCGCCGTCCGCTCCGACGGCGAAGATGCTCGAATCGGCCACACCCCAAATGCCCGTGAAATTGGCCGCCGTTCCGCTCGTCATCGGCGACCAACTGGAACCGGCGAAGTGCAGGATGTCGCCGTAACTGCCGACGGCGAACACGTCGGCCGCCGCCGTGCCCCAAACCGCGAACAGCGGATTCGGGGTGCCGCTGGTCATCGGCGTCCAGTTTCCGTTGTTGCCTTGCAAGATCACGCCGCCGACGCCGACGGCGAACACCATCGTCGGCGAAGCGCCCCAGACGCCCAGCAACGTATTCGAGGTGTTGCTGATTTGCGCCGTCCAGTTGCCGCCGCCGTTGTAAAACAGGATGGCGCCCGAATTGCCGACCGCATAAACGTCCGTGCCCGAACTGCCCCACAGGCCCTTCAACTCCGCGGTGTCGTAGTTCACCATCGGCGCCCAAGCGGAGCCGTTGTAGAACACGATTGTGCCATTGCCGCCGGCCGCAAAGACATCGCTGTCGTCCGTTCCCCAGACGGCGTTCAGGCCGCTGGTCGTGCTGCTGGTCATGGTCGACCAGTTCGTGCCGTTGTAATGCACGACGACGCCGAAATCGCCGACCGCATAAATGTCCGTATCCGAAAGCCCCCAGATTCCACGAAGCGGAGTCGTGACGCCGCTGGTCATCGCCTTCCAGAACGTGCCGTTAAAGTTAAGAATGGTCCCGCCGCCGCCGACAGCGTAATAGTTGGAAGCCGACGTTCCCCACACGCCGTTCAGGCCGTTGCCCTGCGGCAGGGGATTCTGCCAGCACCAACCGTCGCCGCTGCAAACGGCGGTGTCGTCGTTGTCGTCGTCATCGTTGTCGTCGTCGTCGTCGTCGTCCGGAGCGGTGTCGTTGTCGTCGTTGTCATTGTCGTCGTCGTCGTCATCCGGCGAGGTGTCGTCGTTGTCGTTGTCATTGTCGTCGTCGTCCGGGATCGAGTCATCGTCCGGGCTGGTGTCGTCATCGGGGCTCGTGTCGTCGTCCGGGCTGGTGTCGTCGTCCGGGCTCGCGTCGTCATCCGGACTGGCGTCGTCGTCCGGGCTGGCGTCATTGTCGTCATCGTTGTCGTCGTCGACCGGCGCCGTGTCGTTGTCATCGTCGTCGTCGGCGAGCGGGGTGGCGGGGTAAGGGGTATTCGACGCGGCGCAGGCCGCCAACACCAGCATCGCCGCCAGCGCCAACCCAACGACTCGATATCGCGAAAACATGCTGCAGTCTCCTTGTGCGACGAGAAACCGGACCGACGCCCAGACCGGAGGGACGGGCGCGATGCACGCCTGATGGTACTTGTCTTGGCCGCAGAACACAATGAGACCGCTCGAAGACCCGAAAGGCCGACCGGCCGCCGCCCGCCTGCCGACACTCGCCGTTGTTCCCGACTGGATTTCGCGCCATTCCGGTTGCTTTGGCGACGGGCGAATCCTAAGATAAATTGTTGCCACTAAATTGAGGGGGCATGAGCAGAGGGGTCGCGACCGCACTGGCGCTGTTCTTTCTCTCGACCCTGGCCTTTGCCGCCGGCGAGGGCGGGGCCGACTACGGCTTGCCGTTCACAGCCGCCGCGGCGCTGAACGATGCGGGCGCCAGCAATCCGCTGGCGACGGCTTCGGTGGTCGAGTTGACCGGCGAGGACTTGGTCGCCATGGGCGCGGAGACGGCGGCGGACGGGCTGTCCCTGGCCGCCGGCTGTTTCGTCGTGCAAGCGGATCGCTGGAACGACCGCGGCGAACAACTGCTGCTCGTTCGCGGCGCGGGGCCGGCCGGGCTGCAAGTGCTGCTGGACGGCGTGCCGCTCGAGCACGGTCGGTACGGCACATTCGACCTGTCCAGCATTCCCGCGTCGCAGATCGCCCGCATCCGCATCTTTTCCGGACCGGCGCCGGTCGGCTATGGCGCCGAGGGCGGCGAGGGCGTGGTGGAGATCGTGACCCGCAAGCCGGGCGACCAATTGTGCGCCGGGTTCGAGGCGCGGTTCGGCGACGATCGGCGCAACGATTTTTCGGCCGGCGTCGGCGACACGATCCGCGCGTTTCAGTTCTTCGCGTCGGCCAGCCATCAGAACCTTTCGGCCGAGCCGCTGACGCAGGGTTTTCGGCGGACGTCGGAGCAGGAAGGTCACGCGCGCGACGACTCGGCGTACACCCGCGACAATTTCCGGGTGCGGCTCGGAGCGGTGGTCGCCGACAAGTTCGAGGCGCATACGTCGTTGTTCTACGACGCGCAGGACCGCGAAATCCCGGTCAACGCTTACCAGCCCTCCACGCAGTTCCCGGATTTTCCGATGCTGGATCGCATCGGCGGGGCGCTCAACGTGCGGCTCGGCGCGTTCGGACCGTTCAACCTCGACGGCGAGGCGTATCTCGTCCACTTTCTGGAAGATGAGCACATCTACAGCGATCCGCGCTACGTCCATTTGTCGAATGACGAGCACTACAGCGACAAACGCTTCGGCGGCGCCGTCGCGCCCTGGTTCGATGCCGGTCCAATCAGCCGGGTCGCCCTCCGCTTCGACGCCCGAACCGACGAGGGCGACTATTGGCGGCCGAACGCCCGAGACGAGAAGTTCCTGATCGAACGCGAGAGCGGCTCGCTGGTGGACGACCTCCATCCGCTTTCGTGGCTCAACGTCAGCCTCGGCGGCGGCTACATGCGCCTGGATCCGAGCCGCACGGACACGTTGACGCCGGGGCCGGCCGTCGACGGCTGGCACGGCCGCGGCGGTCTGGCGTTCGGGCCGTTCGCCGGGGTGACGATCCGCGCGGCGGCCGGCCGCAATCCGCGCTTCCCGACGGTCGAGGAGTGGTTTGACGAGACCTACGGCGACGCGCATCTGAAGCCGGGCGTCATCGAAAACGGCGAGGCCGGCGTCGATTGGCAGCCGGCGGCGGGCACGAAAATCTCGCTCGTCGGCTTCTGGCGCCGCGAGATCGACGATATCGAACTTGTGCCGCGGCCGACGGCGGGCCAGCCGCCCGTCTTCGCCAACCAGGACAATGAGGACGGCCGGGGCGGCACGCTGACCGTAGCGTCGCGGCCGATCGAGGGATTGTTCCTCGGCGCCAACGGGTCGTACGAAAGTTTCGTCGACGACAACACAAAAAAGACCTTCCGCGCGCAATATCAACCGACCTGGTGGGGCTCGGGCGATATCCGCTATCGCTTCCCGTTCGGGCTGGGCGCCGCCGCGCAGTTGCTGTTCGCCGGTCCGCGCCAGGAGCTGCTGGCGACCGGCCTGCAAAACATGGCCGCCTACACCGTGACGAACCTGCGCATTTTTTACACCTACCGCGATCTGGTCGAAGTGTATGCGCAAGCGCAAAACGTCTTTGACGAAGCGTACGAGACCAAGCGGTATTTTCCGGAACCCGGCCGCGTCCTTACCGGCGGCCTGCGTTTGATGTATTAATCCCCGTATGAGTCCGAAATACCGGCGGCGCGCGCCCGTTCCCGTCTACGCGGCGGCGGCGACGCTGTTGTTTCTGGCGGCGGCCGAGGTCGTAGTTCGTTTCGGCGGGTGGGCCGAACTGCCGACCGAGCGGTTCTTCACCAGCGCCTACGATCCGCAGTTCGCGCTACAGGCCGAAGCGCTCAACCCGTTTTCCAAGGTCGAAGAGTTCCTCAATCAAAGCGGCTTCCGCGGGCCGGATTTGAGCCCAACCAAGCGTCCCGCGACCTGGCGCATCATCAGCGCCGGCGATTCGGTTTGCTTCGGTTTCGGCGTCGCCGAGGAAGAGACCTACACGCGCCTGCTGGAAGGCGAATTGCGGCGGCGCAACGTGGCCGTCGAGACGCTCAACGCCGGCGTGCCCGGCACCGCGCTCTGGCAGCAGCGGGCGCTGATCGAAAAACGCCTCCTGGCGTACCAGCCCGACCTGCTAATTCTTTACACGCAGCCGAGTTTTCGGGCCGATCACGCCGCCTGGCGCGATATGCAGAACGGCTGGCCGGCGGCGCTGCGGCAATTTCAGTCCGGTCTGGCCCGGTCGCATCTGTACCGGCTGCTCCGCCGCGGGCTGCGGCCGCCGCGCTTCGCCGACATCGTCTCGCAATACTATTCGGACCGCGCGGGCGCGGCCCCGCGCGACCTGGTCTTTCAACAGGCGCACGACGATTTGCTGTCCGTGCGCGATCGCTGCCGCGCCTTCGGCGTGCGGCTGCTGGTGGCGCCGGTTCTGCCGCGGCAGCTTTTCGACGACGCCCGCCGCGCCGGCGCGGCGCCGGATGGGCCCGGCTGGAGCGATTTCGTCTGGCGCTACGACGGTCTGCGGCCGTTCAAACGCGACGTGCAAGACCTGGAGATTCCCATTCTCGACGCGGCGCCGGGTTTTGTCGCGGCCGGCGACCCGGCGGCGCTGTTCATTGACGACTGCCATTTCACGGCGGCCGGCCATGCCTTGATGGCCCGCTTGCTCGCCGACCGCCTCTGCGGCAGCGATCTGTTGCCGCGCCGCTGCCAATGAGCCGGAAGGAGACCGCCGGGCGCATTCGTTTCGCCAGTTCCCGCGCGCCGGCCGGCGATGTCTGGTAAACTGCCCGCATGACGGAAAACGGCCGATATCCGGCGACCGCGGATCCGCGCGACAACCATCGCCGGCCGGGCGACGGCCTGCCCTGGCACATCAATGTCTGCGTCACCGCGCGCTGCAATCTTTACTGCGACATGTGCCAGATCGCCCGCAGCCACGTGCGCGAAGCGGCGACCGAGCGAATGCTGCGGTTTTTCGACCTGCTCGCCGATTGGCTGCCGCCGGGCCGCACCGTGCTGCTCACGGGCGGCGAGCCGCTGCTGCACGCGGGCCTGACCGGGTTTATCGCGCGGCTCAGCGCCGGCGGCTTCACCACCGTGGTCAACACCAACGGTTCGCTCTTGACGCCGGCGACGGCGGAACGACTGGCCGCCGTCGGCCTGCGCGCGATCAATTTTTCGCTCGACGGCCTGGCGGCCACGCACGATCGGCTGCGCAACGGCCCCGGCCTGTTTCAGGGCGTCATGGATATGATCGCATTCCTGACGCAACGCACCGCCCTCGACGTCAACGTCGTGGCGACATTGCACGCGCAAAATGCGGCCGAATTGCCGGAACTCGCGCGGCGGCTGCGGCAAATGCCGCGGTTCGGGGTGGTGCGGCTGCAGGCCGTGATTCCGACGCTGGCGAAGCCGTGGTCGCCGGCTTTCTTCGCCGACGATCCGCTCTGGCCGCGCACGCCGGCGGAGGTGTCGCGCGTTCTGGCGGCGTTGGACGAGCTCGAACAAATGCAGCGCGACGGCTTCGCCATTCACAATCCGCCCTCGCAGTTCGCGCTGTGGCGGCGGTACTTTCGCGACCCGCTGAATTTCGCGGCCGACGAGCCTTGCCGCGTCGGCGAAGACGGGCTGACCGTGCAGGCCAACGGCGACGTCGCTTTTTGCCCGCATCTCGGCGCGCTCGGCACGATCGACGACGATCCGCGCCGGCTGTGGGATTCCCCCGTCGCCGACCGCCTGCGCCAGGCGATGCGCGTGTGCCGGCAGTCGTGCAACGAGCGGGTCAATTGCTGTTTCGCCGAGGACGGCGAAACAGCCTGAGAGGCTGCACCGCGCCGGCCGTCACCTCTCCCCCTGGGAGAGGTCGCCGAGCGGAGCGAGGCGGGTGAGGGCCATTTCCAAACCCTCGCCCCGGCCCTCTCCCAAAGGGCGAGGGAGCCACGAGCCTCCCAGTCTCTTCGTTGACTTCCATTTTTCCGCTGCCTATGTTGGGGCGGCTCGCGCGAGGGAAGTAGTTTCCGGAGGAGGAAACTTGAGCATTGTCTTCGGGCCGGTCCCCAGCCGGCGATTGGGCTACAGCCTCGGCATCGATTTGCTGCCGCCCGACGCCAAACCGTGCACCGTCGACTGCATTTATTGCCAAGTCGGCTGCACCGTCGTGAAGACCATCAAGCGCGGCATTCCCGTGCCGTCGGCCGAGGTCAACCGGGCGATCGACGCGGCGCTGCCGAAGGCCGGCATCGACGCTGTCAGCTTTTCGGGGTCGGGCGAGCCGACTTTGCACCAGGATCTCGGCCAGTTCATCGACCGCGTCAAAGCTCGCTGCCGCACTGCCGTCGCGGTGATCACCAACGCGACGCTGATCGATCGGCCCGACGTCCGGCGCGACCTCGCGAAGGCCGACCTCGTGCTGCCAAGCCTGGATGCGGCGACGCAGGCGGTCTTCGAGAAGATCAACCGGCCGCACCCGGCGTTGCGCGCTGACAAAATGATCGAAGGCCTGGTGCAGTTTCGCAAGGAGTTCGCCGGCCGGATATACCTTGAAATCATGTTCGTCAAAGGCGTCAACGACGCTCCGGCGGAGTTGGCGGCGCTTGCCAAGGCCGCCGAACGCATCAATCCGGATCGCATCCACCTCAACACCGTCGCGCGGCCGCCCGCCGAGAGCTTCGCCCAACCGCTGACGCCGGACGAGCTGGCGCGGATCGTCCGGATCATGGGCCCGAAAGCGACGAGCATCGGCCCCGGCCCGACCGCCGCCCGCGAACCGGAAACCGGCGACATCGAGACGAAAATCGTCGAACTGGTGCGCCGGCGCGCGGTCACACTGCCGGATCTGATCGGCAGTTTGGGCCTCGAGCGCGCCTCCGCGGGCGACCTGGTCGACAAGCTCGTGCGCGACAAAAAAATCAAAAAAGTCGTGCACGGCGGCGTCACGTATTTCCGCGAGTACTACTGAAATCAGCGACGCGCCGGGTCTTTTGCGGCGCCCGCCGTTGGTGTAAAGTAACCGGATATGCGAGCGCGGAGGCGGCGATGAACAGATGGTGGATTCTTGTCGTAATTCTAACGGCGGCGGCCCTGGTTTTGGCGGGCTGCGCCGCGAAAAGCAGCTCGAGCGGCGGGTCGAACCACCCGATCGACGACGACGACGACAACGACGACGATGCGTCGCCGGGAGGCGTGTGCGGCGATGCGCTGCTCAATATGTACGCGGCGGACTGCCCGACGTACAAGAACCCGTGCGCGTACACGACGTACGAATACAACTACGACGGCGACGAACCGCTGGTTGCCGGGACGGATTACGTCACGGGCGACATCGAAGCGATGATGTTCAAATTCAAGACGCCGTATCACGTTCAAGCCATCAAACTTTACTTCAGTGAAGGCCCCGGCACCGCCCGCATCCACCTGTACGGGGACATGCTCGGCTCGGTGCCGATGGTCGCGCCGTGGACGACGGTTATTCCGACGGTCGAATACATGACGCCGATCGACGTCAAGGTCACGGGCCCGGGTTGGGTCGAGGTCGACGTGTCCAAGCTGAACTTGTTGTTTCTGCCGGGCACAAAGGTCTGGGCCGCCTTCGAGCATCTGACCGACGACCATTTACCCCAGTTGTATTACAGCGCCGAGGGCGGCCCCAACGCGATCGCCCGGTTTTACACCGCGTCGAACTACAACGAAATCGGCGACCATTGGGGCTACCTGACGATCAACGATTCGTTTTTCTTCACCTACATGATCCGCCTTGAGGGCCGCGCGTTCTGCCAGCTCGAAACGCCGCCGTACTTCAGCAATGTGACGACGAAAACCGGCGTGAACGTCACCGGCCAGCAACGCGTGGCGTGGACCGATCTGGACGGCGACGGCAAGTACGACCTGCTGTTGACCAACCTGAACACGACCGACTATCCGCAAAACGTCACGTACTGGCACAACAACGGCGACGGCACGTTCACCGACCAGACGGTCGCGTCCGGATTGAACGTCTTGAAATACAGCGCGTTGACGCTGGCCGGCGACCTGAATAACGACGGCTCCGAAGATATCGTCTCGATCGTCGCCGTGCCGCATGACGACCCCGACTCCGTCCACGGCGAGCGCACGAAGGTGCTGCTCAACGACGGACACGGCCATTTCACGGTCAAAGAAAACACGGGCTTGTGCACCGAAGACATGTACTACTCCGCCGCCAGTTTCGGCGACTACGACCGCGATGGGTTTCTCGACCTCTACGTCGGATCGTGGCTGCAGAAATACCCCTATCCGGCTTCCGACCCGGGTTTTCTGTTCCATAACAAAGGCGACGTGACGTTTGAAGACGTGTCCCTCGCCGCCGGCGTTCGCGAAATGGGCGACGACCCGAGCTACTACAAACCCTGTTATGGAGTCACGTGGGTCGATTACAACGACGACGGTTGGTACGACATTTTCATCTCCAACTACGGCCGCGAATACAACCGCCTGCTCCAAAACCAGCACGACGGCACCTTCGTCGACGTGGGCTTGAACAAGCGTCTCGACCGGCCGCACGACCCCTGGAATTCCGGCCCGGGCAACACCTTCGGCGCGGATTTCGGCGACGTTTACAACCGCGGCCTGTTCGACGCGATGATCTCCGACATCGCCCACCCACGGTACCAACCGGGCAGCGGCCCCTCCAGCTTCAACAAGAACGGCGGCCCGCCCGACTACGTGTACACGTGGGAGAACGACGCGGTCGGCTACCACGCGGACGAAGGCGACGTCGACCCGAGCTTCGTCGATTTCAACAACGACGGCCGCCTCGACATCTTCATGTCGAGCCTCTACAACGGCCACTACAGCCGTCTTTACGAACAACAGGAAGACGGCACGTTCCTTGACGTGACGTATTGGGCCGGCATCGAGGTGCAGTCATGCACCGGCAACGCCTGGGCGGATTACGACGGCAGCGGCAACATGAGCCTGATCGAGGCGACGGACGGCCGCGGCGACGTGCCGGGCGGCGGCATTTTCATTTTCCACAACGACGCCAATTACGGAAACAATTGGCTGGAAATCAAGCTCGTCGGCGTCCAGGACAACCGCGACGCCATCGGCGCCAAGATTGTCGTCACCGCCGGCAAATTGATGCAGTCGCGCTATATCCAGGGTCCGCGCGGCGGGTACGCGTCGACGCCGATGCTGGCGGCGCACTTCGGCATGGCCAAAGAAGCGGTCGCCGACAAGATCGACGTGCGCTGGCCGAATGGCGCAACGGAAACGTGGACCGGCGTGCAGACCAGTCAGCGCATCAAATTGACGCAGGGCGACCCGACCGTCGGCACGTGGTGACCCGCGCCCGGGTCGCCGTCCAACGGCCGTTGACGGCGCTTCTTTTGAGGCGCCGGCGAGTTATATTGAAGAGGCAAATGTTCACGCTTACGTGACGAGGATCAAGCGATGGCTCAAAAAAAAGACGCCAAGGCCGTGGCGCGCAAACGCGCGACCAAGCAGTTGAAGAAACGGACGAAAGACAACGAACGGCGCAAGACGTTCGCCAGAACCGGCGTCGCATTGTCGGAAAACGCCGTGCAGCACCAGATGATCAGCCAGTTCGGCAGTCCGCAGAACTTCATCAAGAACGTCTTCGCCCTCGGCGAAATGATGAAGACCGAGGCGGACCTCAAGACCCTGCGCTACGCGCCCGAGCAGGTCTATGCCCACCTCGATCTCACGGCCGATCGCGCCGCGCTTGCGGACGTCTACGAAAAGAAAGACGACCTGCCGGCCTACGCCGAGGAGTTCATCGATTTCTGGCACGAGAAGCGCAAAGCGATTCTGAAAGATACGGTGACCGACGAATTTGTCGAGCGTTGCGACAAACTTTTCAAGAAACTGCTGCTCGTGAAGAAAGGCTTCAAGAAGGAGTACCGCGCGGTGCTGGCCGGCCGCCTTCTGGTGCAAAGCCATCAGGTCGCCGCGACGCCGGCCGACGCGCCCCTCGAAGACAACAACCTGTGGGAACTGATCCTGCTGGCGACGATCAAGGAAAATCTGCGCGAGTTGCCGCCGCTGCCGGCCGAGCCGCCGGCGCCCGCGGCCGAGTCCGCGCCCGCCGCCGAGCCGGCGCCGGAACTGCCCGGCGAACCGGTTTAGGGCGCCCGCGCAATACGCGATCTGGCCCAGCCCGGCGCTTGCGGGGTTGGGCCTGTTTTTAAATTCGGCCGCGTCTCGGATTGAGACAGGCTCCAAACAAAAGGTGGGGAACAATCATGCGCTTCGCTACCGGTAAAGTGCTGCTGGGCTTGTTTCTTTTGGTCCTCCTGGCCGGGCCGACCGCGGCGTTCGCCCAGGGCTTCGGCGTCGGGACGATGTCGGCTTTCGCCCGGGATGTCGTCAACGCCGACACGATGGAGCATCACCTGAATTTCTGGGACAAGCTCGCCGCCGAATTGAAGCTCAACGCCGCACAACAAGCGTTGCTCGATCAGGTGAAAACGGCGACGCGCAACCTTTGGCAGGCGAGTACGAAAATGCACGGCATGACGCATGAAATTTTCAAAGCCGAAGGCGCCCAGCCGACGCCGGATGTCGACAAGGCCGTCCAGACCGTCAAAGCGGTCTACCGGCGCGAAGTCGTGCCGGCCCACGACGCGCTGACCGATGCGGAAGGGGTGTTCTACAAGAGCCTGACGGCCGACCAGCGCCAGAAGCTCGGACGGATGCCCGCGCCGGAAAAGGCCGGCGCCAACCCATAGACCGCCGGAGAAGGAGGCGTCGCCATGCGCAAGGTTCTCTGGTGCGGGCTGCTCGGCTTGCTGCTCTTGCTCGGTCTGGCCGTCGCTCAGGAAACGCCGCAGCCGACGCCGCTGGCCCCCGCGGCCGCGCCGTCGGCCTCGCCCGCGCCGGCCGCCGCGCCGTCCATCGAAGCCTATCTGCAAATCAAGCAGGCGTACGACGGGCATTGGCTGGCCGACGGCAAAGCGATCGTCTACAAAACGAACGTCTCCGGCACGATGCAGGTCTGGAAAGTCGACGCCGAAGGCGGCGCGCCGACGCAGCTCACCTTTTTCGACGACCCGGTCGACGCCGTGGCGCCGTCGCCGACCGACGCCAATCTCGTGCTCTTCTCGAAGGCCGTCGGCGGCAACGAACGCACGCAGATGTTCCTGATGAACGCCGACGGCAAGAACGTCGAGCGTCTCGCCAAGAATGACGAAGCCATTTTCAATTTTGGCGCGTGGTCGCGCGACGGCAAGCGAATCGCGTACGCTTCCAACGCGCGGAATCCAGCGTTTTTCGACGTGTACGTCATGGATCTCGCCACGCGCGCGACGCGGCCGGCGATGCAAAAGGACGCGAACCTGGAGGCGGCAACCTTCAGCCCGAGCGGCGATCGGCTCATCGTCTCCGACGTGATTTCGAACGCGGACAACAACCTGTATCTGGTCGATTTGGCCGCGGCCGCCGCCAAGCCGGCTTTGTTGACGCCGCACGCCGGCTGGGCCGTCTACGACCTCGTGCGCTGGCCGGTCGGTCCGGAATCGGCGGAGGGGTTTTTCGTCGTCAGCAACCTGATGCAGGAATTCAAGAAGCTGGCGTTCTTGCGCGTCAAGGTTGACGGGCTGGAATATCGGGAAACCCGCGGGTGGGACACGGATAAGTTCGTGTTTTCGCGCAATGGCCTGACGATGGCGTGGGCCGACAACGTGCAGGGGCTGTCGCGCGTGTGGGTGCGGGACGTCAAGGCGAAAAAGGCGTTGCCGTCGCCGAAGCCGCCGGCGGCGATCGTGCTCGGCATGGAGTTGTCGCCCCAGGGCGAGCGGCTCTTGCTCGCCGCGGGCGACGCGCGCAGCCCGGCCGACCTGTACGTCGCCGACGTGAAGACCGGCGAGGTCCGCCGCTTGACCACTTCCGATCGCGGCGCGTTGTCGACCGAGACCTTTGTGGCGCCCGAGCCGATCGTCTTTGCGACCTCGGACAACCGCGGCGAACCGGCGTTTCTTTATCTGCCGCGCGAGTTGCCGCCGGGCGAAACCAAGGCGCCGTGCATCCTGAGCCTGCACGGCGGGCCCGAGGAGCAGGAACGGCCGAATTTCAATCCGCTATATCAATATTTGTTGCGGCGCGGTTACGCGATCATGGCGCCGAACATCCGCGGCAGCACGGGCTACGGCAAGAGCTATTCGCATCTGGACGATCGCGAGAAACGCCCGGACGCGGTGCGCGACGTCGCCGACGCGGCGAAGTTCATCCGCAAAAATATTCCACGGATCGACCCGGATCGCATCGCGGCGTTCGGCGGCTCGTACGGCGGCTATCTGACGCTGGCCGCGCTCACGGAATACCCGGACCAGTTCGCGGCCGGCGTGTGCATCGCCGGGATCGCCAACTTCGAGACGTTTCTCGAAAAGACCGGCCCGTGGCGGCGCAAGAATCGCGAGGCCGAATACGGCAGCCTGGAACATGACCGTGAATTGCTGCGGCGAATCAGCCCGATCCACCGCGTCGACCGCTTGCGCGCGCCGCTGATGCTCGTGTACGGCAAAAACGACCCGCGCGTGCCGCTCGCCGAGGCCGAGCAGATGTACGACGCCCTCAAGAAACGCGGCCAGCCGGTCGAGTTGCTCGTCTACGCCGATGAGGGCCACGGCTTGCGCAAACTGAAAAACCGCCTCGACGCGTACCCGAAAATTGCCGCGTTTCTCGACCGTTATTTAGGAGCCGCGCCGGCGAGCCCGGCGGAAGCGTCGCCCATTCCGGCGCCGATGCACTAACCGGAATTATTCTTTGCGCTCTTTGCGTCTTGGCGATGAAAATGCCGTTCTTCGCGATCGATCAGCGGCGTTCTTTCATCGCCCGCCGCACATCGCGTTGCGCATCGCGCGTCTTGACGTCTTCGCGTTTGTCGCCCTTCTTCTTGCCGCGGGCGAGCGCGATTTCGACTTTGGCGACGCCGCCTTTGAAGTACATCCGCAACGGCACGCAGGTCAGGCCGCGTTCGGCGATTTTGCCCGTCAGTTTTTTGATCTCGCGCTTGTGCAGCAACAGCTTGCGCGGCCGCGTCGGCTCGTGGTTGGCGCGGTTGCCGTGCGAATACGCCGCGATATTCACGTCGATCAGCCACGCCTCGCCGCGCCGAATCTCGACAAAGCCGTCGGTCAGCGAGCAACGGCCTTCGCGCAAGGATTTGGCTTCGGTGCCGAGCAACGCCAGCCCGGCCTCGACCCGGTCCATCAGTTCATAGTTGAACCGCGCCTGCCGGTTGACGGCGATGTTTTTTTCACCTTCGCTCATGACGCTGCGAGTCTAACCACGCAGCAAGCCAGCGACAAGGACCAGGGGAAGGCTGGGAGGCCAACGCAGAATGGAGAATGGAGAATGGAGAATGAAGAATTCGGCGCCCGAATTTCTCCATTCTCCATTCAACATTCCAAATTCCGGTTTTCGCTCCCATGAAACGTCGGGTTGGCGCTGATGGGCAGCGCCCCACGAGAAGGCCCGATCTAACGGCGGAACTGCTTCACCCGTTTCGTCGGTCGAACGCCAGCCACGCGCCGCCGATTGCGGCCAGCAAACAGCCCAGCAATTCCAGGAACAGGCCGTAGCGATAGGTGAGGCCGAGGCTCTCCGCCGTCGCCCCTTCGAGCCAAATAAACGTGATGCCGCCGCCGTGCAACCGAGCGAGAACGACCAGCAAGAAAATGCTTGGCGCCAGTGCACCGAGCAAAATGGCGACGCCCAGTGGGCGGCGGCCGGCGTCGCTTCTGCGCAGAACGAGCGCCAGCGCGGCGAGGCCGGCGAGCAGCGCGAGGGCGCCGCCGACCGGCGGCAGCAGCCACACGGCTTCGCGTTGCGCCAAATCGTACGCGCTGAATATCGGCTGTTGAAATCCGAGGATGGAGGCGCGCGCCCACGGCAGGAAAAACGCCGCCGCCATCAACAAACCGCCGGCCGCGGCGCAGCCGGCGCGAAGCGCCCTCATACCCGCCTCCCGCGCGATGACCGCCCCATTAATGAATCGTCCCGCGGCAAAGCACAAGCTGAGCGCGCGGCAGCATGATCGAGCGTTTCGCGAACGGCCGAAACGCGGTACAATCGCTGCCATCAGGAGCCGGTGATCGAGAAGAAAATGGACAGGCGCAGCGCTGTTCCGTGCCGCCGTCTCCGCTGTCGAGCGAGGACTCGCCGTGGGCAAATCAAGGTCGCTTCGCATGTGTGTGGCCGCGATTCTGTTCGTCGCGGCTCTGGGTCTGGCGTCGGCGTGCAAGCCGAGCCCGCAACCTGCCTCCGCGCCGGGCGTCGGCCAACCGTTGACCGGTTCGGTCCGCGTTTCCGGGGCCTGGGCGCTGTATCCGATGATGGTCCGCTGGGGCGAAGAGTATCAGAAGGCGCATCCGGGGGTGCGGATCGACATCTCGGCCGGCGGCGCGGGCAAAGGCGCGGCGGACGCGCTGGCCGGCATGGTCGACATCGGCATGATCTCGCGCAACATCAAGCCGGAGGAGCTCAAACAGGGCGCGGCGTTTATCGCCGTGGTCAAAGACGCCGTGTTTCCGACGATCAACGCCGCGAACCCGGCGCTCGCCCAGGGCCTCGCCGAAAAGGGTTTGAAACGCGAGCAGTTCATCGACCTGTATTTGCATGGTAAGGATGTGACCTGGGAAACGCTGGTCGGCGCCGCGGGCAACAGCAAGGTGCAGGTCTACACACGCTCCGATTCGTGCGGCGCCGCCGAAACCTGGGCGCAGTATCTTGGCGCCAAAGCGCAAGAGGAGTTGCAGGGCGTTGGCGTCTACGGCGACCCGGGCGTGGCGGAAGCGGTGCGGCGCGATCCGCTGGGGATCGGCTTCAACAACCTCAATTACGCCTTCGACGCGCGGACGGGCAAGCCGGCGCCGGGTCTGCGCGTGTTGTCGATCGACGTAAACGGCAACGGCAAGATCGACCCGGAAGAAGATCTGAGCACGAAAGCCGCGGCGATCAAGGCCGTGCTGGCGGGCGTGTATCCGTCGCCGCCGGTTCGCGACCTGTACCTGCTGACCAAAGATCGTTTTCGGGGCGCCGCGAAGGAATTCGTGAAGTGGATCCTCAGGGACGGCCAGAAGTTCGTCGAAGAGGTTGGCTATATCCAATTGCCGGCTGAAACCCTCAAGCAGGCGATGGGCAGTTTGGACAAATAGGATTCGGGGAGACGGCGAACGATGCTCGGACGCGGCCGAAAGTGCGGACCGGCGGCGGCGGCCAATTTACGTCGCCGTCGACATTTTCATTCGAACGGACTGGCGGGCGGCCGCCGCCGCGCACCCGCCTTCCTGGCCTTCATCATTTCGATTTGGCCGTTGCCGGAGGGCCGGCGTCGATCGTCGGCCCGCTCTCTGAATTCTGCGAACCTGCCCTGTCGGGTCAGCGGAACGGGGCCGGCCCCAGGCGCCGGCGCCGCCACGCACGATTAATTTACTGGCACGTACTGGTGGGACTCGTTGAGCTGGTGAACGTAATCGTGACCCAGTTGATCGACGATGCATAGAACTGCGGAATCGTGGCCGTCGCGGTGGTGGATTGATCGGCGGCCAGGGCTGTGAAAACGTACGACGACGACGGCGCGCCGGCGCTCGCGCCGATGATCATGAACTGAGGACCGCCCGGCGTGCTCGTGCACGTGGCCGACTCCGACGGGTTGCCGTTCTGGTCCGTGTATAAGAACGTGCCGCCGGGTTCTCCATCGACGCTGATGGACGCGCCTCCGACCTCGGACTGATCGCCGTCCCACACGACGTAGCCGAGCACGATTCCCGTCGACGTATCCGGAAAAGAAAATCGGGTCCGTGCAGAGCGGGTCCGTCGGATCCCCGGCATTATTCTGCGTGTAGTAAACTATTAAAACCGTCACCACCGTATGCGGGAAGACCCACGCGTATCCGGCGCCGATCATCGGACTATTGTATGAGTCCAGAGTGAAAGTGTACGGGAGGCCATCCGGATCGTCGGCCGTGAAACCCTCGACATCGAATTGCGTGAACGTGGGATCCTCCCGCGTTGTCATCGTCAGCGACGGATTGATGGGATCGCCGAAAT
>Ga0181520_10005187_pt1 | contig 21016 bp, 16 predicted proteins | sample PEATcosm2014_Bin_29_FD_132451 | JGI IMG/M metagenome (GOLD analysis project Ga0181520, IMG submission 132451) | Peatland microbial communities from MTU Mesocosm Facility, Houghton, MI, USA - PEATcosm2014_Bin02_30_metaG | ecosystem: Environmental > Terrestrial > Soil > Wetlands > Peat | place... | reverse complement strand
GCGGGAAAAAGCCCGAAAAACCAAAAACCCGAAAAGCAGCGAACGCCAGGTTCACCCCACAGCAAGAAGTGGAAGCCCCGCGCCATGCAGTCGTCAATGCGAATCGTCTCCAGCCTCACTCCGAAGTACTGCCGTGGACCATTTGGGGAAGGTAAAGCCTCGACTCCAGCCACGGCGCTTTCCGTAGCTGCTCAACCATCCACGCCATAGTGGTCCGCCCAGCAAACAGGACCCGTTCACCCTCCCGCCTCTGATATCCTGCCTCGTCACAATCCCTCCAGGAGAACCCTTCGTGAAGTTTCTCGCCGTCGCCCTTCTCCTCGCCTCCTCCATCGCGCTCGCCCAGCAGGGAACCACCGCCGCCCAGGCCCCCAACGCCGACACCAGCTACATCGACGCCAACGGCGCCGCGCACATTACCCGCGTCATCCCCGTCCCCAACGACCTCAGCCCTGAAGCAAAAAAATCAGTCTCCCGCCAGGTCTCCGACGCCGCCCACCCGCAGACCCTCGAAGAGCGCCGCCACGGCACCGACGTCTGGCAGGCACACGCCGGCGACGTCTCCGCTGAGATCTATCCCGTGCACCGCGCCCAAAGCGCCATCGCCGGTGTCCCCGTCTGGATCATTACTCCCCCTACCGACGAAGACCCCGACCGGGTCCTCATCAATCTCCATGGTGGCGGCTTCAACTCCGACTCCGGCTCCTTCACCGAAACCATCCCCATCGCCAATCTCACCAAAATCAAGGTCGTCGCCGTCCTCTATCGCCTCGCCCCCGAACATCCCTTCCCCGCCGCAGTCGATGACGCCATCGCCGTCTACAAGGATCTGCTCAAAACCTACAAGCCCGCGCACATCGCCATCTATGGGACCTCCGCCGGAGCCATCCTCACCGGCCAAGTCGCCGTGAAGCTCAAGCAGCTCGGCCTTCCTCTGCCTGGCGCGCTCGGCATCTTCTCCGGCATGGGCGACTTCTCCCGCGACGGCGATTCGCAGGCGATGTACGCCCTCAACGGTCTGTCCGGCCATCTCGATCCACCCAAACCCGGCGCCCGCAATTCCGAATACTCCGGCTCCACCGATCACCGCGATCCAGTCCTCTCACCGCTCTTCGCCGATCTTCACGACATGCCGCCCACCCTCTTCATCACCAGCGGCCGCGACATCCTTCTCAGCGGCACCTCGATCCTCCATCGCGCCTTCCTCCGCGCTGGCAACGACAATGCCCAGCTTGTCGTCTTCGAAGGCCTGCCCCACGCCTTTTGGAACGACCCCAACCTCCCCGAATCGAAAGAAGCCGACAGCCTCATGGCCCACTTCTTCCTGAAACATTTGGCGCAATAATGCGTGGCGTCAATCGAGCCACAGAACCACAAAACGGCCGTTAAAGCCGGAACCTCTCAAGACGGTGAAGGACCGCAAAAGGACTCCGCCTCACAGTTAGCGGAAAGAATCGCAGCTTCGAAGGGGCACAGCTTCACAACTCGCGAAAAAACTCGCAGCTAAATCGCCAAACAAAAGCACCCGCTCCAGAAGCACGATGGAGGCCGGTGGCAAGCCGATGTTGATTCAGCCAGCCCCGCCATGGACCTCGCGTATTTCTTTGGGCTGACACGTTCTGTTCACTTTGCGCACATTGCGGTTGCCTTGCCAAACAGCTTGAGATGGGCATCTGGACATTTCCATAAATCCCCATTGAATTCGCTGCGCCGCGCGGGCAAATTCCTGGAGAACGGCGTGCAGATGCGAATGCGCGGTGGTTGCGCCAACGCTGGTTCCAAAGAAGTCCGGGGATCGTGCGGGGGATCTGCTTCCGCTCCTGCCCATTCCGGTCAATAGACGCAAAGCCGGCGTGGCCCAGCAGCTAAGTCGTGCTGTCCGACACCAGCCGCGCCTCCGTGAGGTCGCCCGCAATCTGCAGGAAGATGTCGCTCAGCGCGGTCATCGTTTGTGCTGCTATGCAGTTGCCGGTCGATCCCGACTGCAGATAGTCGGAAAAAAAGGTCCAGGAGTAAGTGGCCATCTGCTGCATCTCGCCACATGGCTCGATGTTTGGGTAGGCGGACTTGTTCGGGTTCGGAGAGAAGGCCGAATTCTGGTCGTAGACGCATCCCCCCGACGTAGGCGACCCGTAGGCAACCGTGTAGACGACGGTGCTCGCAAACGACTTCGCCGCGGTAACTGCCTGTGAGCACTCGCCCAGCCAGGAAGGATAGCTCGCGTTCGCTGTAGCCGGACTAGGCATGATGACGGTTGACCCGCTGGTCTGCGGCGTATTCGCGTCCCCGTCACCCACGATAATCATCACGTTCTCCGACCCCGGATACGACTGCTGTTCCTGGAGCAGCGCACCCTCCGCCGCGTACATTGGCGGGGCATAATAGGTGTTGTTATAGGTGATATTGTCTGGCGCAGTCATGCCGTTGCAGCCCGGGGCCCCGCCAGCGGCGATTGTGAGCAACGAAGAGGTGTTCAGCGAAGTCGCTGTATCCGAATCTCGGTAATCGCTCTGGAAATTGAGCACGCGGAAGGTCGTTCCGCCGCTGGGATTGTAACTGGTCGATCCCGCCGCCGGATACGAGTAGACCGTAGAGATCGGGGGCGAACTGCCGCAGTTGTAGTCGTTGCCGACTGTGGAGCTCTCCAGCTGCGGAAACGTAAAGATACTTACCCGCGCCACCGAGTTTGCCGCATTCCCCGCCGTGAACGTGCAGGTCGCCTCACTCGTCCCGCATGGATCGAGATTGTGCAATAGTACCCGGATTCCCTGGAGCGAACACATCAGTTTCGAAGTGTTGCCGGTGGGGTCGCAGTTCCAGTCGGGGCTGCTCATGGAACCCGTCGAGTCCACGATGATGGCAATGTTGTATGGTCGAGAGGGTCCGCCGCCCTTCGCCGCCGTCGCTGTGGCCGCGATCGCCATCGTCGAAACGCCAAACAATTTCGCGAAGTACAGCGGCACCGTCGTCGTCAGCTTGACCTGCACCGCGTTGTAAGGAACAAACCCCACACAGGAGATCCCCTGCGCCTCCAGGGTCGTAAGGCACTTCAGTATCGGATATCCGCTCACCATCGTCACGTTGGGCAGGTTGTTGTACGCGTTCTCGTCTCCCGAGACCGAACTGTAATGCGTCGCATACGCCTCCACCCCGCTCACCGTCGTAGCCAGCGGATGCGTGGTGGCTCCGGCCATCGCGGTCGCTCCCGCCAGCGCGGACGCATCGGCCGAAGCCTGCAGCTCGCGAAGACACAGGTACACATGGCCTATATCCGTCACCAGCCCCGTCATTCCCAGCAGCACGACCATCATCAATGCGATCAATGGCATCGTCTGCCCGCTCTCGTCTCGATACAGCCTCCGCAATATCGCCTCACAGCGGAATCTCACTGCATGACCTCCGTCGTTCTTGCGGTCATCACCGACCCCGCCGGAACGATCTGGATCCCGTACAGGTTGAGGCCGACCGGATAGGTCACCGTCACCACGGCATTCGTCCCAAGAATCATCTCCGCCGGCGCGCCGCTGGTCGAGGTCCCGCTGCAGCTGGTCCCGCTGTAGCCATTTCCGTTGAGCGTGATCGAAAACGTGATGTTCGACTGTTTCAGCACCGGGGCCGCCGCATATACCGCGCTCGAAACGGTGTTGCACGGGTCCAGTGTCTGCCCCCGGCTCACCGTAAGCTGCCGGGCCCCCACTGACGTCGCCTCCGTCAGCGTGAGGTAGTTGTTGAAAGCGATGCCGAACGTCGTTATCCCGGTCACCACCAGCAGCAGCATCGGCAGCGTCAGGGCAAATTCCACCATGGCATTCCCGTCGTCGCGGCGCGGCAGCTCCCGCAACCTCGACCGTCTTTCGAGTCTCGCTATCGTCACCGGTATCACTGTCCCTTCCAGACACCCCTTGCGAACGCTGAGCCGCCGCACTGCCCACGCACTTCCCAGGCCGCCGTTTCAGGCAGGCCGCACCCGGGCACCCTGAGCGTCCTGACGTGCTGACCCTGCCTCATCGGCATACATTTCGACTGAACTCAGCATATCGGGACACCGGTTTCGTCCTGAATCCCACAAAGGTATAGCCCCTTGCATCCGTTGCAGCATCGGCAAGGATGTGCGGGAGACGAACTCCAGCCTGCACCCAGCCCGCGTGCCCACCCAGGCACGCTGCGGCGATCGAATACCCGCCTTTCCGCCTGGACCCGATCTCGCTGTTGAGGCCCAGGGAAAGCGCATATCTCGCGCCGAATGCGAAATCGGCCACTATCGCTGGCCCGCCACCTGATCCCCACAGCCAACTCGCCGCAATTTCACAGACCCCCCGCTCCCGGCAAGACGCACAATCCGCTATCCTGACCCCTCATGCAGATCCTCGACCTGCTGTTTGGACGACCCCTCGCCACCTCCGAAGAACGCGCCGAGCACATCGGCCCCGCCGCCGGCATACCCATCTTCGGCCTCGACGCCCTCAGCTCCGCCGCCTACGGCCCCGAAGCCGCCCTCACTCTCCTCATCCCTCTCGGCCTCAGCGGCATCCACTACATCGGCCCCGTCACCGCCGCTATCCTCATCCTTCTCGTCATCCTCTACTTCTCCTATTCGCAGACCATCGAGGCCTATCCCCACGGCGGCGGATCCTTCACCGTCGCGGGCGAGAACCTCGGCGACGGTCCCGGCCTCCTTGCTGCCGCAGCCCTGATGATCGACTACGTCCTCACCGCCGCCGTCGGCATCTCCGCCGGAATCGGCGCCCTCATCTCCGCTGTCCCCTCACTGCAGCCTCACACGCTGACGCTCTGCCTCGGCGTTCTTCTGCTGCTCACCATTGTCAACATGCGCGGCGTCCATGACACCGGCGTCGCCTTCCTCATCCCGACCTACCTCTTCCTCGCGACTCTCCTCATCGTCATCGGCGTCGGGCTCTTCCACACCCTCACCAGCCACGGTCACCCCGCGCCCATCATCGCGCCGCCCAAACTCCCGTCGGCCATCACCGCCGTCAGCCTCTGGCTCCTGCTCCGCGTCTTCTCCAGCGGCTGCACCGCCATGACCGGCGTTGAAGCCGTCAGCAACGGCGTCATGGCCTTCCGCGATCCCACCACAAAGAACGCCCGCCGATCCCTCACCATCATCATCGCCCTGCTCATCATTCTGCTCGCAGGCATCGCCACCCTCTGCCGCTTCTACAACGTCGGCGCTACCGACCCAAACGGCCCCGGCTATCAAAGCGTTCTCTCCCAACTCACCCTCGCCGTGATGGGTCACGGATGGTTCTACTACGTCACTATCGCCGCCATTCTGCTCGTGCTCGCCCTCTCCGCCAACACCGCCTTCGCCGACTTCCCCCGCCTCACCCGCGCCATCGCCCTCAAAAGCTATCTCCCCCATGTCTTCATGCTGCGTGGCCGCCGCCTCCTCTATTCGTGGGGTATTTACATTCTTGTCGCCCTCACCGCGTCTCTGTTGACGCTCTTCGGCGGCGTCACCGACCGCCTCATCCCGCTCTACGCCATCGGCGCCTTCATGGCTTTCACCCTGTCGCAAGCCGGCATGGTCGTCCACTGGATGCGCCACCCTGGACCGCATTCAAAACTTCGCATGGCCGTCAACGGCCTCGGCGCATCCGCCACCGGCATCACCACCATCGTCGTCCTGGTCACCAAATTCGTTGAAGGCGCCTGGGTCACGGCTCTCCTCATCCCTCTCCTCATCCTCGCGATGGCCGTTGTCCATCGCCACTACCGTCACGTCTCAGAAGAAACCGCCTGCCCCGAGCCCCTCCAGGTCACCAACATCAGGCCCCCCATCGTCATCATCCCCATGGATCGCTGGAGCCGCATCTCCGCCAAGGCCCTCCGCTTCGCCATGTCTATCTCCAACGAGCTCCAGATCGTCCATGTCGACTCCCCCGACACCGACCACGGCCCGGAGGAGCTGGCGTCCATCTGGGTCGACAAGATCCTCACCCCCCTCCGCCAAGCCGGCTTCCCCGATCCCAAATTCGAGCGCCTCAAATCCCCCTACCGCACTGTCCTCATGCCCGTGCTCGAATACATCCTCTCCGAAGAGCGCATCCACGAGGATCGCCACATCGCCGTCCTCGTCCCCGAGCTCGTCGTCCACCACTGGTGGGAGAACCTCCTCCACAACCAGCGTTCCAGCCTCCTCAAACTCCTCCTCCTCGTGCGCGGCAAACAACGCATCGTCGTCATCAATATCCCCTGGTATCAGGAATAAGATCCAGCAATAATTCACGCATGCGCGCTCTCCGGTAATTCCGTAGTCCCGATTTGGTTCTCATCCCGCGGCGCGCAATTGGCCCTCGTTCCGCTTCAGCCGTTCCATCGTCATCGCGCGATCCCCGCCGAGAAAACCGCGCACCAAAGAAAAGAGGCAGCCCTTTAGGCTGCCTCGAAAAAATGACAACTGCTGCAATAAACTTCACAGTTCCAGGGGAGGGCCTTGGACTTAAACCGCGAGCCGTTCCAGCGCCTGTGGTTGCAGAACCGTCAGTGCAGCACCGCGGATTGAAATCAGCTGGTCGCGCTTCAATTGTCCCAGCACGCGAGTGACCGTTTCCCGCGTCGTCGCTGTCATCGAAGCAATCTCTTCATGCGTCAGCGGCATCATGCACCGCCCCTGCACCGCGTGCTCCGGAGCCTGATCCCGGCTCCAGTCCAGCAGCAGGTTCGCCACGCGTCCGGACGCCGTCGCAGGCAGTGCCAGCCGGCGCACTTCACTGAAAGCCGCTTTGTATTCCTGAGCCACGCAGCGCGCCGCGCGCATGCTGGCGTCCGGGTTCCGATCCAGAAAATCCAGCAGCGCCTGCCGCCGGATCGTCTTCACCTGGCACGGCTCCACCGTCTCCGCCGTCACTTCGAACGGCTGCGCCGCCAGCGCCGCCGATAAACCCAGCACCTCGCCCGCCCGCGCAATCTTCAGAATCAGCGTCCGTCCCTCGCGGCTCGTCGCCGACAGCTTCACGCGGCCCGAACAAAGAATATGCACCGATCCGCAGTTGTCGCCTTCGCGAAAAATTACGGCTCCGCTGCTGAACCGCACCGGCGTTCCGATGCAGTCGAACTTCTCCAGCGCCGAACTTTCCATGCAACAGAAGAAATGCTTACCGCGGTTTGGGCACTCCATACATCCCTGGCTGCGTTCCATTGTCGTCTCCTGGGGAACTCGATTGACATCAGGAGACATGCAAGGCGCGTGCCAAACCCGCTTCACAACACCATGTGATTGATATCACGCCTCTTCGTGTTCTGCATCACCTGTGACGCACCCTGTGTGAAGCACTGTGAGATGCGTCACACACCCCGGCCTCTGCGTCATTTAGCGCACCTGCGCTCGCTTGCAGAGGATTGACACTGGCGGTGCACCCACCTACGCTAAAAATCGTATGGAAGTCCAGTTCACGCCCGATCAGAAGGCATTTGCGAGAATTCTGACGGCCGTCGACACGGCAGAGGTCTCGATCACGCGCGGCGAGGGCCGCGAGATCACGCAAGATTCGATGCGGCAACTGGCTGACGAAGTGAAGCTGCGTGGCCGCCGTCGCCTCGCCGCCGGGTAAGGCACGTCCCATTCGCTGATCCGGCTCCAGCTACCAACTTCCAGTTTCCACCTACCGGCTAAAGAACTCCTCCACATCCCCAATATTCTGCGAGATCCGATAAGGCGGCAGGCTCTCGAGAAAAATCCTTCCGTATCGCTGCCGCTCCAAACGCGGATCGAGCAGCATCAGCACCCCGCGATCGTCCAGCGAACGAATCAGCCGCCCAAACCCCTGCTTCAGCGTGATCACCGCCGACGGCACCTGGTACTCGAAGAACGGACTCCCGCCCGCCTCCTCAATCGCCCGCATCCGCGCCTGCACCACCGGATCGGTCGGCACCGCAAACGGCAGCCGGTCCACGATCACGCAACTCAGCGCCTCGCCCTGCACATCCACGCCCTGCCAAAAACTCGACGTCCCAAACAGCACCGCATTCGGTGTCGTCCGAAACTCCTCGAGCAGTGCCTTCTTCGGCGCCGTCCCCTGCAGCAACAGCGGAAACCCCACCTCCACCAGCAGCCGCTCATACAACTCCCGCATCTGCGCGTAGCTGGTGAACAAACAAAACGCACGCCCCCGCGTGATCTCCAGCATCTGCCGGATCCGCCGCGCCGCCGCCTCCTGAAACCCCGGCTCCCGCGGATCCGGCATCTCCGGAGGCAAATACAAAAGTGCCTGTTGCTGATACTTAAAGTGCGACGGCACCACCAGTTCCCGCGGCTCATCGAGCCCCAGCCGCTTCTCAATATGCGCGAACCCGCCCTGCACCGTCAGCGTCGCCGACGTCAGCACCACACTGGGATAAACACTGAACAGCAATTCCCGCAACAACTCCGAAACATCAATTGGCGTCGCCTGCAAGTGCGTGCTCATTGTCCGCCCGCTCCGCCGCTCCAACCAAAAGACGGTATTTCGATCCTCTGACTCCATCAGAAACTTCAGCTGCTCCCGCACCATCCCCGTACGCCTGCGCAGCGGTTGCGCATCCTCGGCGCCCTTCAGCCGCTCCAGCTCGCCTTCCATCCGATGCAGCGCGTTCAGCACTCCCAGATACACATCCCCCTGCTGCTCCAAAAACTCCTCGCGATTCGTGAACGGCATGCGCCCCTCACCGCCGCTCCGATTTCCTGCACCGCTCCCAAAACCGTTTTCGCCTCCGCCCCCACGCCCGCTCCGCGCAGGTAGCGCCGCAAAAAACATCCGAGCCCGCTCTCGGATCATCTGCGCCGCCGTCACCACCTCCGCCTTCAGCTCGCCCTGCGCCCGCAGCAGTGACTCCACATCCCGCGCCAGATCCTCAAACTTCAAATTGCTCAGGCTGATCCCGAAATAGCTCGACGCCACATCCTCCAGCTCATGCGCCTCGTCGAAAATCACCACTCCCGCCTCAGGCAGCACACCCGCATCCGGCGCCCCGCCCGCCTGCTGACGAATCGCCATGTCCGCGAAGAACAAATGATGATTCACAATCACCACATCGCTCTCCGCCGCCCGCCGCCGCATCTCCGTGATGAAGCACCGCCCGTAATCCGGACACGTCTGCCCCAGACACGCCTCGCTCCGCGCATCGAGCTTCGACCACACCGCGCTCGCCTCGGGCAAATCGTCAATCTCCACACGATCCCCGGTCTCGGTCGTCTTCTCCCACTCCGCAATCGCCTGGTATTGCGAAATCTCCTCAAGCCCCGACAAAATCGGCTGGTTCCGCAGCGCGAACAGCTTGTGCCGGCACAGATAATTCGCCCGCCCCTTCATGTAGCAGACCCGCAGCGGCCCCAGCAACGACTCCAGAAACGGGACGTCTTTGTAAAACAACTGCTCCTGCAGATTCTTCGTGCCCGTCGAGATAATCACCCGATGTCCGTTCGCCGCGCACCGCCGCAGCGCCGGCAGCAGATACGCCAGCGTCTTCCCCGTCCCCGTCCCCGCTTCGACAATCAGGTGCCGCTGATCGGTCAGCGCCCGCTCCACCGCCTGCGCCATCTCCAGCTGCCCCCGCCGAAACTCATACGGCAGCGCCGACCGCGACAGCACACCCCCCGGCGCAAAAAAATCATGCAGCGAAGGCAGCGAAGACGCCGTTTGTTGAGTGGTGGACACGCTACTTCAGAATAGCCGTTCAGGCAGAGGGAATTTCGGAAGCGGCAGCAAAGCCCCGTTACTTCAGAAGAACTCGACTTCCTTCATCGGGAAATGCTTCCGGTTCCGGGTCCAGAGTGCCGCCCCCTTTTGAACCGCGGAGGCCGCGATCAGCGCGTCGCCCATTTGAACGCTATGGCTGCGCTGGTATTTCCGCAGATAGCCTCCCGCCCTGGTTCCGACCGCCTCATCAATGGGCGCGCATTGCAGCGCCTGGAACAAACCCCGCAGCAGCTTTTCTTCACGAGGCAAAGCTCCGGCCCATAATTCCGCCGCGGTCACCGGCGAATACAGGATCACCCTATCCGAAGCACCCAGATCCAGCCATCTCGTCAGTATCTCGCTGTCTCTCTTCCGAGTGACCTCGATCAGCACGTCAGAATCAACCAGCACCGTCACGAGCGCCTCAGCCTCTCGAGACGATCATCCTGGCGCATTTTCCTCACATACGCTTCCGGATCGGAGAACTCAGGACGATCCGCCCACATCCCCACAATCGCCTTCATCGCGCGCGCCCGTTCTTCCCGGTTTCCAACATATCGATCCCGCGCAGCCCGCCGCACAAGCTCCGAAATGGTGGTCTGCTCGCGACGCGCCTGTGCATGCAATGCGTCCCAGAGTTCGTCATCGAGATAAAGCTGAGTCCGCCTCATGATGTATAGTATACATCGCGAGCGCTTCGAAACATCTCATCCCCAGCGCTGCGGTTGCTTTCGCTCGCGTTGTTTCCTATGCTCGATACATGAAATTGCTCAAACAGGACGAGCTTCAGCGTCTGACCCCTCCGGAGCGTCTTGCGCTCATCTCGCAGCTTTGGGACAGCCTCGAAGATGACCACCTTCCGCTGACAGCCGCGCAACGAGCGGAACTCGACCACCGTCTTGCTTCACTCGACCAGGACCGTCGCGAAGGAGTTACCTGGGCGGCTTTGAAAGCCGAACTTGAGCAGCGTTGCCCGTAGCGCATCCGGTTATCCTGATACGCAGACCTCACCCACACCGTTACCCGGACTACTGTCATCCTGATGCTTCGCATCGCGAAGCGGAAGGATCTGCGGTAGTTCTTTTTCTCCGCGACCCATGCTCCGCTTGAGACGGGCAAGAACCGTCGTCGGGAAACTTCCGTGTTCCAGGTAATAATCCCGAAGCAATAACAGCACGCTAGAATTCGGTGCATGACGATACCGGATGGCTGGACAGACGATATGAACGTGACGATCCGCGAAGATCGCACGCTTCTGGACCTCGCCAGGGTCGTGATGGAAAGAGTGGCTGCGTTTAACGGCCAGCCGGAGGTCGTTTCTGCAGTCGCTGGAGAATTTGGGATGTCGGCAGCCGACGCATGGCTTGCATTTGATCGCGTAAAAGGCGGCATCATCCGTGCGTTGACCACGCGACTGGACAACTGTCCTGAACGCGAAAAAGACCCATTAGCGTGGCATGCATTCCATCTGACGTGGAAGACCTTGCCCGCCCGTCACTGGTGGTCGAGGCAAAAGAAGCCCGGTGGGCCATGGAAGGTTTGGTACGACCGCCATCGAGGGCAGAGCCAACTGCAAACTCCACCACAGAGCCAAAGCTGACAGCAATGCCCGAAGGCTTATTTAGGTGGCCCCACGCTCCGGCCGGTCGGTCGCCATCACAGAACTATCACTGCGGAGGCTTCTGCTCCCCCTGCGGAGGCTTCTGCTCCCCCTGCGGAGGCTTCTGCTCCTGAGGCTTGTCCGTCCCCGCCCCGCCCTGATCCGGATGAGCCTCATAAATCGAATACTGCTTCGCCGGCCGCTGCAGCTTCACCTCGATTTCCTTCGAGTCCCCCGGCAACTCATAATCGTTCCCATAAGTCTGGAATCCCGGCGCCAGCACCTGCAGCCGCAACCCGTCGCCCACCGGAATCACGTCGATGGTCACCTTGCCGTCTTCGTTCGTCTTCAGCTCCAGGTTGCCCTTGTCTTTCCCGTTCTCCAGCGGATGAAACACCACCGACGCATTCTCCAGCGGCTTCCCGTTGTACCCACGCACCACCGTCACAGTGATCTTGCACGTCGGCGGTGGCGGCTTGTACTTCCGCCCGCGCCCCGACTCCTGCGCATGCGCTGCAAACACCAGCCCCAAAACGGCCACCAGCACCGGCAGCCAACGACGAACAAATATACGGCTCATACCAACAATTTTAACGGAGACCCCCAGACCAGGAAAGCCAGACCCGGAAGAGCCCGCCCCGAAAGCGCCTTCCTCTAACTTCACCCCTCCGCCGCTCGTCTATAACAGGAGCAGACACGGCCATGGCGAAGGAAACTGTGATTAAGCCGAGTTTTGAAGGGGCACGGCTTCAGCCGTGCCGTAAAGATCAGCGGAAATCGGGCTTTAGCCCCTGAGGGATGGTTCCCGAAATTTTAATCGGACCTTCTCTGGACCGCAAAAGACGGCGCAACAAACCACTTCCGGTACCCCAGCATCATCTTTCCAATTGCAGCAGCACGATGGACCCATCGCCACGTCCCAACCCGCGCCGCAACCTGCCACTCGCAACGGCCTGCGCCGCCGTCCTCCTCTTGCTGTTCCTCGCCAGCGGGTCCGCCCAACCCGACCCCTCGCCCGCCACCGATGCCGCCGCCCTCATCCGCCGCGCCGTCGCCAACCACATGACCGCCGCAGCTGCACACCATCCCCAGCGCTTCGTTCTCCATCGCAAAGACGACCGCCGCGACTTCATCCAGGAGATCATCGAAACCCGTCAGGGAGACGTCTCCTACGCCATCGCAGCCAGCGGCGCGCCTCTCAACCCGGAAATGCATCAGGACCAGATCGACCGCCTCAACGACCTCGATGCCCACCCCGACCTCCAGGAGCATCGCCGCAAACACGAGCAGGAAGACACCGACCGCGCCAACAAGCTCATGCGCATGCTCCCTGACGCTTTCATCTACCACTACGACTCGACCATCCCCTGCGCAGTCAGCACGCCTCCCGCAATCCCCATCCCAGGCGTCCAATCCGTTGCCCAGTCCGCCGAAGCTCCGCCCGCACCTTCCGCGTGCTACCACCTCACCTTCAAGCCCAGCCCCAACTGGGATCCCCCCGACATCGAAGCAAAGATCCTCCGCGGCATGGAAGGCGAAGTCCTCATCGAAAAATCACAGGAGCGCCTCACCAGCCTCAACGCCCACCTCGTCACCGACGTCGATTTCGGCTGGGGCATCGTCGGCCATCTCAACAAAGGCGGCACCGTCTTCCTGGAGCAAACCCAGATGGCCCCCAACGACTGGGAGCTTTCCCGCATGAAGCTCAACTTCACCGGCAAAGCTCTCCTCTTCAAAACCCTCAATGTCCATCTCACCGAAGAACTGGCCCACTACGCCCCCGTCCCGCCCAACCTCGACTACCACCAGGCCATCCAGATCCTCAAATCCGAACACTGAACTGGCGGCGGCCAGCTTCCAGCGCAAGCCCCGGCTCCGGGCACCGGGGCGTGGGGAACCGATACTTGCCGAGTGCTGAAAGGGGGTCTACCCCTCAGCAAACTGCTGATTCGATGGGGGAGGGGGTTAGAGGGAGGACCCCATGTTGACTCTTTGTTTAACGGGTTAGCGGAAAGGGCTTTGAGGGCTGGCTTTGGTCGCCTCGACTGCGGGAGATAGGGTTCCGGCGGTGCACCGGGAACCGAGCTCTGGCTCCGAATTTCGCCTGTTGGCCAGCCACTGGAAGGGGGTCAAGCCCTTGGTAAAGGATTGATTCTATGGGGCGCTGATTGGTGAAAGGCCTCCATATTAACTCTTTGGTTAACAGAGCAGCCGAGAACGTTTAGGACGCGCTAAGATGTTCCGAGTCCACTCGCAGGCCAAACGAAGATGACTCGCTACATCACGACAATAGCATTCATGGGCATCGGTATCGTGCTTGGTGCCGCGACTACAGAGGGCTTTAACGTTTATCGGCGAGACCATAACAGCCGGATTTTCCAAGAACGGGTTCACTGCAAGGCCGTCGCTGACGCCTACGTTAAGGCGAACAGCACTAATAGCCAATCAAGCACAGACGATTCGACTTTCGTCTCTGTGACGCTGGATAGGGTTGATTACAGCCCTGCTCGAAATAGCTGTGTCTCTGAGTTGGAAACGGCCTACGTTGCCCGTCGTGTAGATATAACCGTGGAAAGCGTGCAAGACCTGCTTTCTGGAGAGACCCTGTTCTCTTCGAAGTGTACTGACGACTGCGAAGCACTAAAAAACTGGTATGTCGATCCGGCATTTGACTACACCATGAACAACACATCTGCGCCCGTCGAGCTGGAGAAGGCGTTGGCCCTCTTGAAGTCGAAGGTTCCGTCAGAACCGGCCACTCCTCCTAAACTCGATCCGCACACAGGCGAGCGCATCGCGGAGCCGAAGTAGCGTTCTTCGACTGAATGGCCAGCGGTATAATAGCCGCGAGGGATATTTCCCGTTGGAGGTGTAGGGTGAAAAAACTCGTCACCTATTTAGCGAGAGAGTCCCGCAGTCCAGGTGCGCGGATAGTGAACGGGATTTAGTTGCCGCCGACGAGCGACGGCTTTCGCTACCTGCCTCCGGTCATGAACGGAGCATCCGCCGTACTGACGCAGCGCCCATCGTGAGCTGGACACGCTAAAACAGGAAGGCAAAGCGTCAGATGGACCATCTGGCGCACTCGTTCCTCGGGGATCGGAGTTCCGATGATCACGGAGCGACCGGGAACCGTGGTTAAGGGGCTGCACATTCAAAGGTCACACAATGAGTGTGCGGCCCTAAGCCTTCGAGGCAATCACCGTTCCGCGATCAACTGCCTCGCAAACTCTGGCCGTCCCTCCGCTATGTTTTCTACGCATTTGCCGTTGGCTTCATCGCACTTGAGTTGCTCGGTGTCTTCACGTTGCTTCTGCATCCACAACAAGGTACACCGGCCATGCCTCCTGACGCGACTGTCTCAGCCGGATAGAATCTAACGGTGCCGATACTCATAGCTGCTCGGATATGAAGAAGCGAACGAATTCTAAGACGAGTTACGAATTGAAGCCCGGGCAACCGCTCACCGCTCGCCAGAAACGCGAGATTCAGGCCCTCGCACGGATGCCCGAAAGCCGTGTCGATACCTCCGACATCCCTGAGCTTCCTCCTGGCGCCTGGAAGAATGCCGTTCGTGGAAAATGGCACCGGTTCCAGGAGATGGGCAAGTAATACAAGCCTGAACCGCGGCCCCATCAAAAGAAAAAGCGCCCAGCATAAGCCAGGCGCTTTTCCTACTCCCTATTGGCTATTGGCTATTCCCTGCCCTCAAGACGCCGTCAACTCCGCAGCAATCTTCTCCGTAACAAACGCCTCAACCGTATCCCCCACCTTAATGTCGGTGAAGTTCGAGAGGCTGACGCCGCACTCCATGCCGTTCGTCACTTCCTTCGCGTCGTCCTTGAACCGCTTCAGCGACGTCAGCTTGCCCTTGAACACCGGCACGCCGTCCCTCATGAGCCGCACTTCGGCATCGCGCCGCAGCACGCCGTCCGTCACTCTGCAACCGGCAATCGTTCCCACCTTCGGAATCCGGAAAACGTTCAGCACCTCCGCGCGTCCCAGGAAATTCTCTCTGAACACCGGCTCCAGCAGCCCCAGCATCGCCTTGCGGATCTCGTCCTGCAGTTCGTAAATAATCGAGTGCAGCCGGATCTCCACTTCTTCCTGCTCCGCCAGATCGGCAACCTTGCGCTCCGGCCGCACGTTGAACCCGATGATGATCGCGTTCGACGCCGACGCCAGCAGCACGTCGCTCTCGGTAATCGCACCCACACCGCTGTGGATCACCTTGATGCGCACCTTTTCCGTCGACATCTTCTGCAGCGAGTCGGCCAGCACTTCCACCGATCCCGTCACGTCGCCCTTCAGGATCAGCGGCAGTTCCTTCATGCCCGCCTGCTGGATCGAATCCGCCAGCCCTTCCAGCGTCACGCGTGAGGACTTCGCCAGCTGCGCCTCGCGCTCGCGCATCTTGCGATACTGCCCGATGCCCCGCGCCTTGTCCCGATCGCTCACCACCAGAAACGTATCGCCCGCGTCCGGCATACCTTCCAGTCCCACGATCTCCACCGGCGTCGAAGGTCCCGCAGTCTCGACAGTCCGACCGCGATCGTCGAACATCGCGCGAATCTTCCCGAACGTGTTCCCGACCACAAAGTTGTCCTGGTTCTTCAGCGTGCCGTTCTGCACCAGCACCGTCGCCACCGCACCGCGTCCGCGATCCAGTTTTGCTTCGATCACCGTGCCCACCGCCGAACGCTCCGGCGTCGCCTTCAGCGCCTGAATATCCGCCACCAGACAAATCATCTCCAGCAGCAGATCCAGGTTGATTCGCTTCTTCGCCGACACATCGACGAACACCGTGCTGCCGCCCCAGTCTTCCGGAACCAGCCCGCGATCGCCCAGCTGCTTCTTCACTCGATCCGGCTGCGCCTCGGGCTTATCGATCTTGTTCACCGCGACAATCATCGGCACGTTCGCCGCCTTCGCGTGATCGATCGCCTCCAGCGTCTGCGGCATCACGCCATCGTCCGCGGCAACGACGATCACGACGATGTCCGTCACCTTCGCCCCACGCGCGCGCATCCGGGTAAACGCCTCGTGACCCGGCGTATCCAGGAACACAATCTCGCGCCCAAACGCAGGCGAATCCGCCTTCGCGATCTTCACCTTATATGCACCGATGTGCTGCGTGATCCCGCCCGCCTCGCCGCCCGCCACATCCGTCTCGCGGATCGCGTCCAGCAGCGATGTCTTGCCGTGGTCGACGTGTCCCATCACCGTCACCACCGGCGGCCGCGTCACTTCCAGCTCGTCGGGATTATCGGTCGCGAGGATGCTCTCCATGGCCTCGTTCGCCATCGAATCCTCGAAGCTGATCATCTGCACGTCGGCCCCGAACTGCGCCGCCACTTCCTTCACCAGCTCGCCGTCCAGTGTTTGGTTCACGGTTACAAATACACCCTTCACCAGCAGCGTCGCGATCAGATCCTTCCCGCGGATTTCCAGCTTCTCCGCCAGATCCTTCACGCTCACGCCTTCTGTAACCGTGATGGTCCGCGTAATCGGCACAGGACCCGTCGGAACCTGCGCTGTCATCCGCGACGGCGGCGCAAACCCCTTCATCGGACCTTCTTTGGTCTTCTCGTACCGCGGCCGTCCGCGCCCTCTCGGCCCCGGACGCGGCGGACGAGGCGCTTCACCCGGAGGCGGCAACGCAGGCGCACCACCGGGTCCGGTCCGCTGCCCGAATCCCGGCCTTGCTCCAAATCCTGGCCGCGCACCCATCCCTGGCCGCTGTCCCGGCCCTCCCGGCCCTCCCGGCGCAGACCGCGTCGGATGCATCGGTCGCCGTGCGCCCGCAGGACCTCCCGGCCCTCCCGGCCCACCGCCCATCCCTGGCCGCGGACCTCCCGGCCCTCCCGACGGCCTGCGATCGAAAATCGGCCGACCCCGCTGAATTCCACCAGGCGCGCCCGCTGGATTCTGCCCAGGCGCTGGTCCCGCTGCGACAGGCGCTGGAGGCGGCGCGCTGTATACAGGACGCGGCCCCGTCTGCGGCATAATTACGCGGCGCGGTGCCGGCGGCTCCGGCCGTGCCGCTGGAGGCGGCGCTGCCGCTTCCATCTCCGCCTTAGCCGGAACTAACCTCGGCGCATCGGGCGCAGCAACTCCCTGCGCTGCCGCGGCAGCCGTAACCACCGGACCCGGCGTAGCCGTCGCACTCGAACTTGTCGCCACTTGTCCTGCGGTTGCTGCCGGCGCTCGCGCTGCAACCACAGCTCCCGCCGGTGCAGCCGCCATCGGACGCCCGTCCGACGGCCCAGCCGCCGCTGCCACTGGAGGCCTCGCCACCACCGGACCCGCCGGCGGTTTCGCCGCAATCGCGGGAGTTTGCGGCGGAGCCGCAACCACCCCCGTCCGTGCCGAACCTGCCGGCGGGGCGGCTACAATCGCAGGCGCCTGCCGCGGCTGCGGCACAATCATTCTCTTCGCCGGAGTTGCCGGCGTCGTCTCCGCTGCCGGCCTGCTCGCCGCCGATGCGCTGGCAGCCGGGCTCGCACTCGGCGTCGCTGCTCTCGCCGCTGTTGCGGTTGGAGTAGCTCCCGTCGGTGCACTCACCACCGGCCGCACCACCGGCCTGGCCGTTGTTGCCGCCGCCGCGGGCGTTGCCGGCCTCGCCGGAGCAGGATGCATCTCCTGCTGCTTCTTCTCCAGAATTGCCCGAGCCACGTCACCCACACTGTGCACCTTCGACCAGTCGATCTTCGGCTTCACCTCGGCCTCATGCCGCGATGCCGACGCGCTGCTTCCCCCGCGCCCCTTAAGGATGTGCGCGCGCACACGCTCGGCTTCATCCGTCTCGATCGAGCTCGAATGCGTCTTCTTCTCCGTGACTCCTACCGCCGTGAGAGCGTCCAGAATCTCCCTGCTCTTGACTTCCAGCTCTCGCGCTAATTCATTGATTCGAACTGTGCTCATCCGTCCCCGTGTCGTTAAAAACTGCCCACCGGTCCTTAGTTCTTCACAAAGACTGACTCCTGACTTGTGGGTCCGCTATCTCTTTCATTATCTCTGAAAACCGCGACACACGCGGCCCAATTACCCGGTTCAACCCGAGAATTCTCCGAAGATCGAAGATCAGGGATTAGGGTTTAGGGATTAGAAAAGCCGTCGACGCTCCAATCAGCGTCCAGGTTAGCTACCCGCCACCCAGCTACAGGCTGACTTCCAGCTTCCCGCTTCCTGCTCTCTTACTCCCAACTCCCTGCCTTACTCGACTTGGCGAAGCACCGGCTGAACGCTATCCGCTGTCCGTTGTCCGCTTTTCTAATCCCTAATCCCTATTCCCTACCCCCTGCCTTATTCGTCCTTCACTTCCTCAACATTCCCCTCGTTCACAACCTCGTCCCGATCCAGCTTAGGATTCACCTGGTGTTCGGCCAGCCGTTCGCTCACATCCGCGCTCCCCGGATCCACTGACTCCGCGCCTTCCTCTTCCAGGGCCGGCCCAACCTCGGTGATCTCGGCCAGTTCTTCCTCGGCCACCTCATCGTGGATCAGCCCCGATCCATCCTCGCTTACCGAATCTTCGCCGCTTTGCGTCAGATCCTGCTCCAGAGCGTCGATCTCCTCATCGAGCGAAGCCTCCTCCGCCTTCAGCGCAGCCGCTGCTGCAGCATCTTCCGAAGCCGTCTCACCGCCGCCCTCCGCCGAAGCCTCAGCACCTTCCGCCGCCGCAACCACCGGAGGCGCAGGCCGCTCCTCGCCCTCTTCGTATTGCCCGAAATAATGTCTCACTGCCACGCTGATCTTCTCCAACGTCTTTTCGCCGATCCCTGGAATCTCCTCCAGTTGCTCCGGCGTCATATCGGCCAGCCCTTCCACTGTCGTGATTCCAGCCGCTACCAGCTTCTGAATGATCGATTCGCCCAGCTCGCCTACCTGTTCGATCGGTGTGGCCGTTACACCCGCCATCGCCGTCATCTGCTGTTCCACTTCCTGCCGCTTCTCTTCCTCGCTCTTGATGTCGATCTTCCAGCCCAGCAGCTTCGCCGCCAGCCGCACGTTCTGCCCCTTCTTCCCGATCGCCAGCGACAACTGCGTGTCGTCCACAATCACTTCCAGCTGCTTGTCTTCCAGATCGGCGATGCTTACCCGGCTTACCTTCGCCGGCTGCAGCGCCTTCTCCGCGAACGTCGTGATCTCCTCGCTGAACTCGATGATGTCGATCTTTTCCCCGCGCAACTCGCGAATAATCGACTGCACGCGCATGCCCTTCATGCCCACGCACGCGCCCACCGGATCGACATCCTTGTCCCGCGACATCACCGCGATCTTCGTCCGCTCTCCAGCCTCGCGCGCAATCGCCCGAATCGTCACCGTGTTGTCATAAATCTCCGGCACCTCGCTCTGGAAAAGGCTCTGCACCAGCTCCGGCGCCGCACGCGACACAATCACCTGCGGCCCCCTCGACGCACGATCCACCCGCTGCAGCACCACCCGCACCCGCTCGCCCACCGAAAACTGCTCCAGCCGCGACTGCTCCCGCCTGGGCATCCGCGCCTCCGCCTTCCCCAGGTCGAAGATCACGTCCTGCAGCTCCAGCCGCTTCACCGTTGCATTCAGCACTTCGCCCACCCGATGTGCATACTCATTGAAAACCGTATCCCGCTCCGCCTCCCTCACCTTCTGGAAGATCACCTGCTTCGCCATCTGCGCAGCGATGCGCCCCAGCACATCGGTCGGCTTGTAGTAGCGAATCTCCCCGCCCACTTCCACCTCCGGCGCCAGCTCCTTTGCCTCTTCGAGAGCAATCTGGTTCACCGGATCCTCGATCAGCTCCGGCGTCTCGACGACGGTCTTAAACACGTACGCCCGGATCTCGCCGGACTCCTTGTCCAGCTCCGCGCGCATGTTTTCCTGCGTCTTGTAATACTTCCTCGTCGCCAGCGCGATCGCATCCTCCACCGCCGAAATCACAATCTGCGGATCGATGCCCTTATCCCGGCTCAACGCCTCAATGCTGTCGTAAAGTACACTCGCCATATCTGTCTCAATCCCTGTTACAAATTCAGAATTCCAAAACTGTTGCCCATCCTGACCCCGAGCAAGAGAACCGTTTTATGCTGTCATCCTGACCCTGAGCAAGCGAAGCGCGCCGAAGGGGAAGGATCTGCGGTTGCTCTTCCTTACCTGACCCGAAACGCTGGAGCGTTCTTCTATTCCCCACTGCCTATTCCCTAATCCCTGCTCTTAAAACTCCGGCACCAGCTGCGCCTTCTCAATATTCTTCAGCGCAATCTCGACTTCCAAAGGCCCGGCTTTTCCTGAGCTCTGTGCTCTGAGCTCTGAGCTCTTTTTCCCGGAGCCCGGCGCCCGGTGCCCAGTGCCCTCACGCGTCAGTACAACGGACGCATCCCTAACCTCTCCGAGCCTTCCCTGCCAGTGCCGGTTGCCTTCCACCGGCTCAAACGTCTGCACCTTGACCAGCATTCCTCGAAACCGCCGGTAGTCCTCGATCCCATGCAGCTTCCGGTCCAGTCCCGGCGAGGAAACCTCCAGCGTGTACTCTGCACCCGGAATCAAATCCTCTACATCCAAAACCGTCCCGAAATCCCGGCTGAACGCCTCACAATCCTCGTGCGTCACTCCGGCCAGTTGATCCAGACTCGCAACACCCTTCAGTCCCGCTCCGGAATCCCCACCGGCATCAGCTGCCGCATCGGCCTCCGCCAGCTTTCGCCGCTCCTCCGCGTTCTTTTCAATAAAGACGCGCAACGTTCGATGCTTCGCT
>Ga0181520_10005186_pt1 | contig 21017 bp, 12 predicted proteins | sample PEATcosm2014_Bin_29_FD_132451 | JGI IMG/M metagenome (GOLD analysis project Ga0181520, IMG submission 132451) | Peatland microbial communities from MTU Mesocosm Facility, Houghton, MI, USA - PEATcosm2014_Bin02_30_metaG | ecosystem: Environmental > Terrestrial > Soil > Wetlands > Peat | place... | reverse complement strand
GGCTACGGCCGCGGCTTTGGAGGTGACCCTGGTGCATAACTTTGTGTGGCACCTGCACTACACGTGGCGAGACCGGCGTGACCGCAGCGCGTTGATGAGCCAGTTCGTGCGCTTTCATCTTTCGAACGGACTGGTTTCGATGGCGGGAAACCTTGCACTGATGCCGATTCTGGTGCATGGGGCACGCATCCCGGTGGTCGAATCGAATGCGATCGCGATCCTGTGTTGTTCGATTTTCAATTTCTGCCTGGGACACAACTGGGCGTTCGCGGCGAGGGTAGAAGCGAGGCAGGGCTAAACCATGGGAGAATCACGCCGATGAAAGATATCGAAGGGGTGTCTTCGGGGATTCGGCGGATGCCGCGATGGAAGCAAATGCGATATTCTGCTTCGTCCTGAGGAATCCCGTCGTGACAAGCTCGATGAATCACGCGACGTACAAAAATCCCGCGGTGCTGTCGCACCACGCGATGCGCAGGATGGTCGGCATCATCGCGCTGTTGCTTCCTTTCGTACTTGCCGGCGGGACGATTTTGCTGTCGCTCCTCGGGCCCAGCCATGCGCTTCCCAGCCCCCTGCTGCAGCGATCGATCAGCGATTATCGATACACGGCGATGAGCGGCTGCGAGGTCGGAAGCCTGTGCGCAATCGCGGCGTTCCTGATGTGCTCGCGCGGATACGACTGGGCGGACGAAATCACGGGATATCTGGCCGGGTTTCTGACTCTGGGTGTGGCACTGTGTCCCTCGGTGAATCCGCGAGACAATGTGCACACCACGCTGCAGTTGGAGTTGAATACGGTTCACACCGTGTTTGCGGCGCAGATGTTTTTCGTCCTCGCCTATTTCTGCCTGGTTCTGTTCCGCAAGAGCGCGCCCGGGAAAAGCCGCACTCGACGCAAGCAGCACAGAAACGCCGTCTACGCGGTGTGCGGGACGGTGATTCTGTTCTGCGACGTCCTGATGGTCAGCTTGAATCTGGATCGCGCGGAGCGATTGCTGAGGCCGATCAACCCGCTTCTGACCTGCGAATCGCTGGCGCTCGTCGCCTTCGGCATCGCGTGGCTCACGAAGGGCAACGGCATTCTGAGAGACCGGCCGCATAACCACGTCCAGGCTGCCTGAGCGGGCACGGCACCCTGAAAACCGCAGCCTGCACGGAGTGGTTTGCCCGCTTCAGCAGCTTTGCTAGTGCGCACTTCCCGTCTTGGTCTGATCCGAGGATGCCGGGCCCTTCAGAGGAGCTTGCCTGCGAATGGGCACTCGGGAATCGCGAGCGAAGTACCAACGAGCCGTAAGCGACCATGAATTCACGATGAGGCTGTGGCTGCTCAACTGCGGCCGGTAGAAGAAGGCCGAGTAGTTGGGCGCGAACGACAGGTTCCCAATCGAAGGAAGAGTCAGCGAGAGACTCAATGGGATGGCGTATTCAGTTTGTGAGGGCAGTTCGGCAGAGGGAGGACGGCCGAAGTAGTAGTCGCCGGTCGTGTCAGTGACTAGACTGATTTGCCCGTTTGACGATTTTCCCAGGAATTGGGGGAGACGGTTCTGCAGGTGAATCTGCCAGTAATAGCCGGGAGAGTGAAGAGACTTGACTGACGGAAAGCCGACCAGTGTAGTGCTTCCATTGATGGCCAAAGCTGGGCCCTCGGAATCTGCGGTAGTGAAGCAGCTTGCCAGCGTGACGGTCGCACTCACCGGGCAGGTCTTCGGCGTGCCAGTGGGGCCGTCTTGCAACGTGATCGACGCAAGTTGGCCATTCAGGGTGCTGAATTCCAGGCCAGTTTGAATGTAGCTTCCATTCCAGAAGAATGCTTTCTGCGAGCTCTGCCCGAACTCCTCCCTGAAGCCGGCCTGGTCGGTCCATCCCGTGGTGCGCGGAAGCTGGACTGTAAGCTCTGTACGGTTTCCTGCGGGCGGCGCACTCGCAGCGAAGGAAAAGAACAAGTAGGGCTTGTCGACTTCAATCTGGTATTGATGCGGGGTAAAAACCAGCAAGGTCCGCGGAAGGGATCGCACGCCACGCACCTGACTGCCTTTGCCTTTGCCGTAGAGGCGAACCTGCAAGAAGGGTTCTTCGATCCAATTGTTTAATGAATACGACGCGTTGATCGGCTTATTCAGAAGGTTGCCGAGGACTCGGCGGTTGTAATTGAAGGTCGATTGGAGACCAACTGACCACGGAAAGCGATTTTGCGCAGAGGGGCTTGATGAAGCGTCGGGAACGCGGAGATCGGCCAAAACCCTGCTCGCTGTCTCCAGATCGAGATCCTGCGAAGCTGGCGCTGAAGCTTGCGCATTGGAGACTCCCTGAAAGTTCGCCACGTTCGCATTCCCGCCCACCGGCTGCGACGCGGTGAAGCCGGCGATCAACTTGGCAAAATCCACCTGAAATAGCCGTCTCTGCTGGAAGCTTTCGTTCTGCGTGGCGATTGCACCCTCAACTGTGCCCGACAGTGGAGCGGTGATGGCCGACGCCAGACGAGTATTGCCGAGGCTGTTCAGCAGATAGTGGGATATTGGGGCAGTGATAAAGGTTTCAGTTTCAACATGATTGGTGGATGGAAGAGCGTCCAAGGTACCGTAGACCGACCTGTCCTCAGCCAGTTGGTCGGTGGTGACCAGCCAATAGTAGTCATCATCAACGATAGGAGTTTGGGCGATGCAATAGGTGCTCTTGCCGGCGGATTCTCCTGCGCATGTTGGATCAACCGGAATCCACAGAGGTTCGTTATTCTGATTGACGAGGGTCGGATTTGACAACGAGGATTGGACAATTCCGTAAGAAACCAGCCACTCCTGACTGGTGTCCGTCTCGGTGAGCTCGTTTTGCTGTTCAATAAGAGCTTCGGATTGGTCGAGAATCTTCTGAATGTCTTGCCCTTTCACGGCAACGTATTCCAGGTAGTCGCCCTTCCAAAAAATGCGGTCAAGAGCCACGCGGAGCTTGCAAAGGTTCTCGTTTAGGTCTCCCGCGCACATGTCGTAATCCTGGTAGCCCTTGCCGATCGGGCCCAACTGCACGTCTCTGCTTTGCAGCAATACCACGTCCGCACGCTGCCGCGTAACTCCAGCTTCAGGCAGTCCCTTGAAAAAGGGCTCTGTCGCTTGCTGCAAGTCGGCAAGGAGCGCCAGCTCAGCCTTCTGCTCATTGTTTGGATTGTCCACGTAGGTGGGCGGTTTCCCTTCAATCTGACCCATCAATTCGTACAAGAGCTCGATAGCGGTCTTCGGTACGCTGTCTGGATTCGTGCTTGCCGTGTTCGCGCTTGCCGAGGCGGCGCCGGCTTGTGCGGGTTGAACCGGCGCGTTTTGAGGGTAGATGCCGGTTGATTTATTGGTGATCACGAGCTTCTCACCTTGAGTCCAGTCGATCGTTGCGCGCGAAACGGCGCCCGGGAAGCGGCCGTCCGGGGGGTTCGGGTACCCGTTGAAAGGTGTGAGAACAGGGGGAGGATGCCCGGTGTTGACGGCATTTGCATCGCTTCCGTGATAGGCGTAATTCAGGGTGAGGTCGGGAGTATCGTATCCGGTCTCTTGCTCGCTGGCGGCGGTTCCGGTCTCAGTCTCTCCTGCCTCGCTAATGACGATATTGATGGGCCGCTGTGCCGGCGACGCAGCGAGCCGTTCCCACACGCGCGCCGCCAGAACTTCAGCTTCGGTGCGCGGCATCTGGGCCATCAGGATAACGCCGTTGAGGCGGCCCTCAACCAGTTCAGCGGCACGCACAAGCTCAGCGGAGACGACCACAGGATCAGTGGCGACTGCCGTCGCCGAGAGGCCTTTTTGCTCCAGTTCCTGACTGGTTCGCAGGTAACAGATGCCGAACTCGGCCGGCCAATGAATGCCATCCAACACGGAATCCGGATTCTCTTTGGCCTCCGGTGAATTCGGATCGTCTTTGCCGGCCTTCCCGTCGAGGCCGATGCACATGCGAAGGTTGGTCTCGGAAACCTCCTTCATGGTGTTTTGCCCAACCACTCCAATGACGAGTATCTTCTGGCCGTCGGCCTTGGTAGCCACCGTGTAGCCAACGTTCTTCTGTTCTTTTGCGATGGTGCGCAACAAGCCATTGGTTGCGGCCTGGCGCGCCTGGTCGCTGAGAAGAAAGCAAGCGCCAAGGCTGGGGGTTCCATTCGTCACGGAACAGCTGGCGATGGTTTTGTTTTGCTGGCTGGCGCTCAACTGATCGCTGAAATTCAGCAGAATCTGTTGCAGGCTTGTTCGGTAGGTGCAAAGGTCGCCCACATTCTTAGTCTCAGCGTCATCGGCAAATTTGGCGCCGGCCTGGCATTCGGGCCAATTCTTCAAGCGGGATATGAGGTCACTTACACCCTGGGCAGAAAGGTTCGGTTGCTTTCCCCCGGAGGATTCGCCTTCCGTTTTCGAGGTTCGTTTCCCAGCGCCGCTGGCTCCTCCTTCGGACCCGGGCTTGCCAGTCAGGGCCGCAACTTCGGGCCAGGATCCCCATGCCGACTGCATGATGGCAATCTCGTCGCTTACGAGCAATTTGAGCATGGTGTCTCTGCCCGCCGCTGTTATCGCCGCGTCTGATGCGAGTTGCCGCATGGCTTCGGTGGTCAGGTTTTCTCCATTGCTGGCGCTGAGGCTGTCAAGCCGTTGCAGCCAATCGATCGGCTGCGATAGCCCACTCTCAGCGCACAGCGGGGAATCGGGCGAGAATGGGTCGTTACTGAACAGAAGCGGGCAACGTCCGTTGAGCGAATAGGCCGGACCCGAGCCCTCTTGGTGCTGCAGGCGGAGGTCGCCCTTGAATTGAATGCGCAGATTCGCCGCGAGGAGGTACAACTGATGATCGTCGTTGTTGATCAGCGGGGATCCGCCTTGCGCCTGGCTTGCCCGCGCGAGCCGAACCGTGGCTGTGCGCAGCCAGCGCGCCGTATACATGAAATCGTTGCGGCCCGGTACCACGGCACGGAAACCGGCATGCATCAGGAAATTCAGAACGTTGTCGCATTGCGGCAGCCTGGGTACGCGGTCGTCGTCCTTGTACAGGCTCTCCGGTCTGGTCTCACCATCCCCCGTATCTTTGAGCGCTTGAGTACATTCAGGATCATCTTTGTTTTCCAACTGCAGCGAAGCCCCGAATTCGGGCCCGAAGTTGTCTCCCATGCCGATTAGCAAGGTGTTCGGATTAGACTTGCGATATTCGTCGAGAAACTCCTTCACCGGCGGCAAAATAGCGCTTTGCTCGGTAGGCTCCATTCTGTAATAGCCGAGCAAGTTCCCCGTGTAATCGAAGCCGGTGTCGGTCGTATAAGCAGGCCTCGGGCTGGCGGTCTGTCCGTTGTCGGTCTGTTCGTTGGTCGACTGTCCGTGGAGGGCACACGGAAGCAGGAGGGGAAGGACCATGGAAACGAATAGCGGGGAAAGGTAACGGACGAATGACAGAGATGTACGCACAGCGCCCTCCAGAAATCGGGCGGCGTAAGAAGCCCGATGATTGTGAATCCATGATCCAAGAATGGACTTGGCACGTCAATCGAATTCAGCGACGCACATCCTGTTTGAGACTGGTTTTTCGCATGGGATGAGCGGAACCGGCGGATGGGGCGGATGGCGGGCCGCAATCCTGTCTGGTTGCGTTATAGTGTGCCTAAGGCAATTCCCCCTCAGAAGCAGCCACAGTCCGAGTGCACAAACCATGAACGCAATTGATGGTTCCGAATCGCGCGAGAAGACCGTGCATGTTTTTGTGAGTTACGCTCGCGAAGACAAGCGGTGGTTAGACCCGGAGTACCGTTGCAATCTGATTCCCTTCCTGGCGGAATCGCTGCGGCGATACGACGTCGTGTTTTGGTACGACTCGGAACTCAAACCGGGAGATGTGTTCAAGCGGCAGATTGAAGCGGAGATCGATCAGGCGCAGATCGCGTTGCTGATCGTTAGCCAGAGTTTTCTGAACTCAGAATTCATTGAGCAGGTTGAGATGCCGCGCATTGCGGAGCGAGCGCGCCAGGGCGAGACGATCGTCATCCCGGTTCTTGTGGAACCGTGCGACTGGAGCGACTATCCGTTTCTTGCCGATCGCCAAATGGTTCCCAGCGCGAATCCGTTGATCGATTTCACGGAGAGCGAGGCGAAGTGGGCGAAGGTCAAATTCCAGATTCTGGATGGGCTCAAAGCGCAGTTGAAGAGGATACGGGAGACACCGCAATCGGCGGCGGCAGCGAGACACATTGCGAACGAACACAGCCCCGCATACGCAGAGAAAGCAAGACCGAGCGTGACGAAGAGCGGCGACAGAGGAACAGGCGCACAGAGACTTGGCGAAGGTTTGCCTGGGGATGAAAGCGCTGTTCCGTCAAGCCGCATGCGGATTCCCGTATGGGCCTGGGGCGTGGGAGCGGTATCGGCTCTCGTGCTCGCTGTCTTCGTTGGGTTGCATTTCAATTCTCATCCAGGTCCGGTGGGTTCGCCGCAGGCCGTTCCTGTGCCTGCGCAGGGTGAGGCCGGCGCTAACGGCCCCAACGGGTTGGCTCCTGCGGCGCCTGCAACTCCACCCCCGGCCATCCCCGGACCAGTTGCGAGCAGGGCGCCATCGCTCGGGGGTACGATGAATACCATTCGGAGCGAGCTCATCAGCATCGGGACCGTAAATTTTACCATTTTCGGCCAGAATAAGACCGACGGCAGCGCCATCAAAAACGTCGCCGTTAACCAAATCAGCGACGTCGTGGCCAACGCTTCTGAATGCCGCGTCTCCTACCACTGGAAGGTGTGGCGCAACGGCGCAGCCCAGCCGGCTATCGACAAGGATTCCTGGTTTCTGTTGCACGACGTTACGAGCGTTGTCGTTGAGCCGCTAAGCCAGTACTCAACCGACCAGAACGCTGCCGGCGGCCATCCCACCCTTGTCACCACGTCGATCACTCCGCCGCTGACGGCGCTCGTCATACACATGCCGAAGTGGGTCAATGAGCTTCCGTTCAAGGACAAGGCCTCTGCGGATCGCACCGCCAAATCGGTCACCGAGGCAGTCAGACTTTGCGGCGGTCACCTCTAGAACTGATCGTCAGCATCGTCCGATTCGCACTAAGCTCCCCGGGCTTTCGGGTGCTGCCTTCAACGCCGCGTGGAAGAACGGAACTCAGACGTCGAGAGCCACGCGATCGCGAAGCGACCAGCCGTTGGCGCGCTGGATGAGGAGAGCACGGTCGGCGGGCTGAGCTTGCGGTTTGCGCAGCGAGAACTCGCGCGGCTCTTCGCTGGAGAAGAGCCAGAGGCTGAGCGAGGGCAAGGATAGCGCGCGCGCTGCGGCGCGCACGGCATCCGGCTCGTCGAGATCGACGATCAAGCTGCAATGCAGGGAAGCAGGGGCAGCGAGCAGCCGGTCGAGTTCCGCGGGGGCGCTCGCCAGCCACTTGCCATAGAGGCGCACAGGGCGAATGGGATGGAGTTCGATGCCTAGCCCGGCCATGATCTCGGGCAGACGGGCAATCTCGTTCCGTTCCCAATTCTTTTGTTCGTCGCTGAGATCGCTCCACTGTGGCATGCGTGCACCCTGACGCTGCGCTGAACCGAAGCGGATATCGACGAGGCGGCGTTCAATGTTGTAACGGCGGTGTTCAAGCTGAGCAAGCAACTCGACCTGTTCCTGGCTCAATGCGATGACGACGGGCGACTGCACATCGCGCGCCAAGTGCAGGCCGGCCAGCTCCAGGAGCAGGGGCGTGTGGTCGGCGCGCCAGCGATTGGACATCTTCATGAACTCAGGCAACTCGCGAAAGGGAACGTTGGCCTGGGGATTGAGCGTGTCCTGAGCGCGCTGCCGGTAGTCTTCGTGAAGCGCCTGCGCGAATGCATCCAATTGGGAGCCGAACAAAACCTCCGGGCTGAGCGTTTCCTCGAGGGTTCCGAAGATCTGCAGGCGATCGACGAAGGAGGAGATGTTTTCGATACTGCGCACCAGCTCGCCGAGGCGGCGATAGTACTCGAGGCGGACATAGATGGGGACGTCGAGATGGCCAATGCGATCGAGGAGGGAGCGCATTTCGAGGGCAGCGCACAGGCTCACCTCGTCATCGCCGAGGGCAAGCGCGACACCGAGCAGAGGCCCGGCTGATTCGAGCTTGGCTTCGATCGTGCGAGCTAAATCTGGAGATCCCGGCGTGACGGAGGCGGTGACGAATTCGAGCGCGACCATCTCCTTTGCGGTGGGATTGGTAACGGCAAATTTCTCTTTTGCCACATCCGCGTCCTGGTCGAAGACGACGATTCTGAGCATCTGGCCCAAAGCGACCGGTGAAGAACGGATGAGGTGGAGCGCGATCTCGCGGCCGTAGGCGCCGAATCCAACGAGGACAAAGGTGCGCGCTTCAAACTCGGGGCTGGGCGGCAGATGGAGATGCTTGATAAGCATGCGCGCCGCGGCGTTAAAGGAGTTGAAGAGGCGCAGATCGACATGACCGGAGCCGAGAGACCGCTTATCGCTGGCGATCAATCGCTTGTGCATCCAGTCATTGCGCAGCTCGGCCAGTACTTGAATCCTGCCCGATTTGAGGTAGCGGGGCTGGGCACGGATGGCGTCAATCTGGAGTGCGATGTCCATGTTTTCGCTGTCTGATCCCGTGCAGACGATGGCCGTTTGCGCGCGACGAATGCCCGCGGCGAGCAGCACGTGGGGATTCTTTGCGTCGCCCTGAAGGACCGGAACTCCGGCTTTCTCACAGGTTGCAGCATGGGGCGAGTCGCTTAGCAGATCGACGGCAACAATGCTGTGATGGGCGGCGCGCAGGTTCTGAACGATCTGCATGCCTACGTCGCCGATGCCGCAAACGATGGAGTGGTCGGATTTGCGGCGCGCCATCGCCGTGCGGAAGTTCTTTCTGACTCCGCTGAGGAACAATTGCGCGGCGGACAATAGCGCGATACCGGGCACCGCGATCTGGGCGACGACCAGCTGCCAGGGATCAATACCGGGCTGGAAGAGATCGTAGAGGCGGAGAAGGCCGATGGACGCAATCAGGCAGTGCAAAGCCTCCAAAAAAGTGAAGGGACGAACTGGATTGGGACAGAGGGGCGGGAAATGAGCATGAAGACAAGCGCCGCCGGTGTAATCGCTGCCGGTGATGGCGTATCCCCAGAAGCCGAGCCCGACGGCAAGAATGGCGAAGGCGACGAGAACGGCTTTTTCGAAACGCTTTTCCATATTCATCCCTGCAAACAGCGGCAACGATCAGCCGGGAAGATTCAATGTGCGATAGCGGAAGACGAAGCTCCAGTCCATGGTTTCAGCAATCATAACGCTAGCCAATTTTTCGGCGGTCTGGCGCAGCGCCGCGAAAGTCTCGTGGGGCGAAGCGAGCGCCTTGTCCAGCCCGGCCGACCGAATTGCCTCGAGCTCGCGCGCCATGGCCAGGGAGCGGTCGGCGCTGCGCGAGAACTCGCCGTGATTGGCGATGCCGTAGAACGCGGCACCGAAGGCGGGCGGCACGGTCGCCAGCAAAAGCAGCCAAGGCGATTCACCGAAGATCACATGCCAGACGCAGGCAAGCCCCGTTGCGATGAACAAAGCCGTGCCGATGAGATGGAGGCGATGGCTTAGCTTGTGCATCGTCTCGTGGTTGTCTTCGTGGTACTTTACCTGGCCCTCGAGAATGTCCGCGATCAGTTTGGCGACAGAGGAGACATAGGCCTGGTTGATGACCGCGTTTACCAAGCCGAGGTCGCGGGCGATGTTGCGAAACATGCCGTCAACCCAGGAGCGGTCGAAACCGGATCGGAAGTGAGCTGGGGGCGGCGGCGCGGCCAGCGCGCAGCCGAGCAGAGCCAGGTAACAGTATTGGCGCAAGAGCTCGGCCAGTTGACGCAGGTTGAGCCAGCGCTCATGCCAGCGTCTCCTGCGGCCGTGCCAGGTAATGGCGAGAATGATGACAATTAGAGAAAACTCGGTAAGCGCGGGAATTCTGCCGAGGTCGATGCCGTGTCGTCCGCAGACGTAATCCGCCATGGGAACCAGGACAGAGAAGGCAGCCATGAGGCTGGTCGCCAGCGAGCTCGAGCGAAGAACTCCGGCATAGTAAGTAGACAGTCCGTCGGCCCAGCCATAGTGGGGGCAGAGCCGGTCGAGCAGGTAGCGGTGCGCGTCTTCGGGCAGGCCGGGGGAGCTGGCGATCATCTTCTCCCATTCGTCGCGCGACGATTTCTCGAAATTCGGAACGCGCCACGATCGAATGCGAAGGCGGCCGCGGGCGACAAGATCGCGAAAGATACGGAAGATCCGGCCTGGATCGAAGTTCGGCTGCTTCTCGGCGAAATAGGCATGGCTGAAGTTGAAGGAGTTCTCGCTGTCTTCGCGATCAGAAAAGCGCGCGGCTAAGATCGACTTCAGCTCATCCAATGCGTGGGTTTGGCGCTTGCCCGACTTATCGGCTCGGAGAATGCAGGGAACCTTCGGTTCGGACGCATTGAGCCAGACGACTGGCGTGTGCTGCGCCAGGGCTTCTTCAACGATCTGCGTGGTGCCGCCCCTACCCGCTGCCGGTTCGCCATCCCAGATGGCGATCAGGAGATCGGACTGCTCCACCACCATGCGCCCGACGCGTTCGTAAGACTCGTCCTCCCTGGCTCGCGAGCCTTCAATCTGAAAAACCGCGGAGGCCTTCGCCAGGAGATCGTGGAACTCGTCGCGAGAGGCAGCGTCTTCGAAGTCATGGCAGTACTCGGGTGCGAGGAATGGGAGGGGGCATTGCAGATCCGCGTCTAGCGCGAGACCGGCGTGAGCGACGATGCGGTCAGCACCCTCAGCAAGCGGAGAGAGGATGCGCAGGAGCGGGGCTTCGGGCGAATGAAGGAGAGGATCGCGTGCGTGCGAGGCCAAATCGGCGATGGCTTTGAGAACTTGTTCACATTGACCAGGCAGGCCTGCGGCGACTTCGGGCGACAGCCGGTTGGGGCGATGGCCCGTTACGCCGATTTGAACCACCAGGCGGGGCCGCGGCGGCGAACTTGACTCTTGAGATGCCATGGCGCGGTGATGGATGATGCTCCTGAATCTGGGTTGAGCATATCACGGCCTCAAAAGCAACACTGGCTTCTATTTACGGGCTGAAAAAGCCGGGGTCCGGCGAAGCGAAGACTGGAAAAGAATGGGCACGATTGGATTCGAACCAACGACCTCTTCCGTGTCAAAGTCTATATTTACAATACTTTCAACCACTTACATGTCTCTGGAGACTGCCGAAGTACGAGGGAATACGTCGAAGACAAAAATCTAGCAGGTGATTTTACAGGCGAGAGCGTGGACAAGTGTCGCTTCTTAGATTGGTGACAATCACGAGCCAGGAACTGATGCAGCACTGGCCTTCAGCGCTTGCGTCCGGCTTCGCGCCAGAATAACGAATTCTTCACTCCCGGCCGAATCGGACTTGATCGACTCGAGATTGATCTCCACATTGGCGATTGCCCCAGCTACAGCAGCTCTGGCCAAGGCCATCGCGGTCGTCAGGTCCGACGCCATGTTCGGATTGGTAATCGGTTTCAAGGTCTTGGCGATCCGCTCTACTTCAGCGGATTTTTCGGCCACGCTCAGTGGCACTGCTGCTGCCTGCTGCAACGCAGAGTTAATAAGGCGCTGACCGTCAGCAGCCTCCTTTGCCGATTTGTATGCCTTCGCGACCGCGCGGTACGCCTCGGCGTCCTCGTCGATCGCCGATTTCAACTCCTCGCGCAGATGCGAAAGCTGCCCGAGCGCCTCGCTCAGCTGGGGTTCATATTGCGCATAAGCGTTTTTTCCACGGGACATGGAGGCAACCATGCAAGCCAAACCGGCAGCCATGGCGCCGCTCGCAGCGGCAGCACTGCCTCCACCCGGCACCGCCGTGGGCGCGGCCAGTTGCTCAATGAAAGGCTCGATTCCTGAACGCAAACCCCCAACTGCCACCTTGCTACTTACGATCGCAGCCAGTCGGTTTTCAAAGATCAGCGAAGAGTCAAAGTTCTCCAACTGAAGAAACCACTCGGCGGCCTGCTCGATGGCCCGCTTCGGGATCAGCCCGACAATTTCGCTGGAAATGGGCAAGACACCATAGCGCTCAGCTTCGCGCTTCACAAACTCAAATACGCGATGGAGCGGCGTCTGTTCAAAATCGGTCAGGTTCATAGAAACCTGCGCCAAACCGCGCACAAGGAAACCTGATGCCTTTACGAAGGGCATCCCGCCCGAGGAGAAGCGCACTGCTTTGGCAATGCTCTTGGCGATGTCGACATTCGGCGAGTTTAGAAAGATGTTATATGCGATCAAGAACTTCCGCGCACCCACGACAGTCGCTCCGGCCGTCGGATGCAATCGCGCCTCGCCGAAGTCAGGTTTGCGTGCCGGGTTGGTACCGATCTCGTCGCGGACCCCTTCAAACTGACCTCGGCGGATGTTCTCGAGGTTCTTGCGCTCGGGGGTTGAGGCAGCCGCTTCGTAGAGATAGACCGGAACCTGGTAGCGCTTCCAGATTTCCGCTCCAACGTGACGCGCCATGGCCACGCAGTCTTCGAGTGTGACGCCTTCGATGGGAATGAAAGGAATCACATCGGCCGCACCGAGTCGCGGATGCGCGCCCTGGTGCCGCGTAAGGTCGATCGATTCGGCGGCCTTGCCGGCGCCGCGAATCGCGGCTTCCTGAATGGCCTCGCGGTCACCGGCGAGCGTGATGACGCATCGGTTGTGATCGGCATCCATCTCCCGGTCGAGCAGATAGACGCCAGGCAGCTTCATGGCTTCGACGATGGCATCGACCCTCGCAGGATCGCGGCCCTCAGAGAAGTTCGGTACACATTCAATCAAAGTGGTAGGCACGGCAAAAAGAATACGATTCGCGGCTCAATCCGGCAACCAGCACAGGGGCGCCGGAAACATTCCTTTCGCGCCAAGATCAAATGATCTCCCTGAGCGGAGTCCCGTCACAACACGTTTCTATCCGTGGGAGTATCCTGTGGTTCAGTCCCCGGGACTGCGACGAAATGCGCACTTTCGCCGGTCTCGTGGTGTCTCATTGGGAGGAGTCTATGGCATCGACTGCAGCTCCCATTATTCGCGCGCCGCGCGGCACAGAGTTGCATTGCAAGGGATGGCAGCAGGAAGCGGCGCTGCGTTGTCTGATGAACAACCTGGATCCCGAAAACGCCGAGCGCCCCGCGGATCTCGTCGTCTACGGCGGCATTGGCAAGGCAGCGCGCAACTGGGAGTGTTACCACGCCATCGTGCGTGAATTGGAGCGGCTGGACGGCGACGAAACGCTGCTGGTGCAGTCAGGCAAGCCGGTTGCGGTGTTTCCTACGCACGAAATGGCCCCGCGCGTTCTCATAGCCAACTCCAACCTGGTGGGCAAATGGGCCACATGGGAACACTTTAACGAGCTCGATCGTAAAGGCCTGATGATGTATGGCCAGATGACGGCGGGTAGCTGGATTTACATCGGCACGCAGGGAATCCTGCAGGGCACCTTCCAGACGTTCGCCGCACTCGCGGAACGGCATTTCGGCGGGTCGCTCAAGGGCAAACTTGTGGTAACTGGTGGAATGGGCGGCATGGGTGGTGCTCAGCCGCTTGCCGTAACCCTCAACGGCGGCGCGGTGCTGGTTGTCGAAGCCGACCGCAGCCGGATAGAGCGTCGGGTCGCGACGCGATATTGTGACCTACTCGCGGGAGACCTCGACGAAGCTCTGCACCTTTGCGAAGAGGCTCGCCGCGAAGGCCGCGCGCTTTCTGTGGGCCTGGTGGGCAACTGCGGTGATGTGTTGCCCGAGATTGTGCGTCGTGGTCTGCAGGTGGATGCGGTAACCGACCAGACCAGCGCCCACGATCCCCTCAACGGCTATATCCCGCAGGGATTCACTTTGGATCAGGCCGCGGAATTGCGGCGCCGCGATCCGGCGGAATATGTGCGCCGTTCGATGGCGACGATGGTTGTTCACGTGAACGCGATGCTTGCGTTGCAACGCGCGGGCGCGGTGACCTTTGACTACGGCAACAACATCCGGCGCTTCGCATGCGACGCCGGCTGCACGGATGCGTTTCTTATTCCCGGATTTGTGCCCGAGTACATTCGTCCCCTCTTCTGCACTGGCCAGGGACCGTTTCGCTGGGTGGCGCTTTCGGGTGACCCCAAGGACATCGACCGCACCGACGAACTGGCGCTGGAGCTGTTCCCGGAGAACGAGATTCTCAACCGCTGGCTGCGGCTGGCGCGCGGCCGTTTCGCTTTACAGGGATTGCCCGCAAGAATCTGTTGGCTTGGGCTTGGAGAGCGTGCCCGCATGGGAGCAGCGATCAACGACCTTGTCCGCAGGGGCGAAATCTCGGCCCCTATCGCCATGGGCCGCGACCATCTGGACACTGGCTCGGTAGCCAGCCCTTATCGCGAGACAGAAAAAATGCTCGACGGCTCGGATGCGGTTGCGGACTGGCCGATTCTGAATGCGCTGCTCAACACTGCATCTGGGGCAACGTGGGTCAGCTTCCACCACGGCGGCGGCGTGGGGATGGGCTATTCGCTGCACGCCGGACAAGTGACCGTGGCTGACGGCACCGAGCTAGCTGCGCGCAAGATCGAGCGCGTCCTGAATAACGACCCTGGCCTCGGAGTGGTTCGCCACGCCGATGCCGGCTACGAGTTGGCACAACAAACCGCGCGCGAACGCGGTATCGCCATTCCAATGGCGGAAGAATAACAGTGTCCAGATCGCTTGCAGTCGTCAACATCGGGCAGCTCGTCACGCTTGCGGGACCCGCACGTCCGCGCGTGGGCTCGGAGCTCCGCGAGTTGGGCGTAATTTCAGATGCGGCGCTCCTGATTGAAGACGGCCGCGTCGCTGCAGCTGGGCCTTATCACGAAATCAAATCCAAAGGCCTGCCCCACGAAGTGGTCGATGCGCAGGGCCGCTGCATCACGCCGGGCTTTGTGGATGCACATACACACATGGTCTTCGCAGGCAACCGCGCTGCCGAATTCGACCAGCGCATTGCCGGCGCCAGCTATCAGCAGATTGCGGCTGCCGGAGGCGGCATTCTGAGCACTGTGAAAGCCACCCGCGCCGCCTCGGAAGACGATCTGCTCGCTGAATCGCGCCGTCATCGCGATTGGATGCTTCGCTCGGGCACGACGACCGCCGAAGCCAAGTCGGGCTATGGCCTGGAGCGCGATACGGAGTTGCGTATGCTCCGCGTGATAAGGAAACTCGACAGCGAGGGCCCCACGCAAGTGGTGCCCACGCTGCTGGCAGCGCACACCTTGCCCCCGGAGTTTGCCGGCCGCCGGGACGATTACGTTCGCTGGATCGCGGAAGAACTCATCCCTGAGGTTGAAAATCTCAAGCTGGCGCGCTTTTGCGACGTCTTCTGCGACGACCACGCCTTCACGGTCGAAGAAACGCGCAAGGTACTCACCGCCGCGCGTGCCCATGGCCTGGAACTGCGCGTGCATGTCGAGCAGTTCCGTCCCGGCACGGGAGCTACGCTTGCCGCGGAACTTCATGCGCGCACTGCAGACCATCTTGAAACTGCCACCGCGGACACTCTCCATGCATTGCGTGCCGCCGCGGTGCAACCGGTCTTGCTTCCCGGCTCGGTCTTTGCGCTGGGGCGCACCGCCTATCCGCCCACCCGCGCCATGGTCGAGCACGGTCTGGCCATTGTGCTGGCCAGCGATTTCAACCCCGGCTCGTCTCCGATCCCATCCATGCCGTTTATCGTCTCGCTCGCCTGCCTCTACATGGGGCTCACCCCGGCTGAAGCGCTCACCGCTGCGACCGTCAATGCCGCATGGAGCCTTGGCCTTGGCGACAGTATTGGCTCTTTGGAAACCGGCAAACAGGCTGATTTTCTTATCCACGAATTCAGCGATTTCCGCGAGATCGCCTATTTCATCGCCGCCGCAGAGCTGCCTCGCGTATTCATCGCAGGCCGGGACGTAACTCCGGGCTGATCGATCCTGAAAATGAATCGCTGTACCTCGCGGGAAATCGATGCGCGAACTGCTGGGTGTGCGGAATTCTGCTAGTCGGCGAATGCGTCGAACAGACCTTCGTGAATCGACTGTACCAGTTGGTTAATGTCGGTTGCGGGGGGGCGATCCGCCTCGAGGCCGGGAACGATCTTGCGAATCCTGGCAAGCACCTGCTCAATTTGTTTGCCTGGCTTCAAAGGTTTCCGGTAGTCCAGGCCCTGCGCGGCACACAAGAGCTCGATGGCAAGAACCTGCTCGACGTTCTCAACAATCTGCCGCATCTTAAGTGCGGCGTTCATCCCCATCGAAACGTGGTCTTCCTTGCCGCCAGATGTCGGCACGCTGTCCACGCTAGCCGGATGCGCCAACACCTTGCATTCATTCAGGAGCGCAGCTGCGGCGACGTGCGCCATCATGTAACCCGACGACAAGCCGGCCTCGCTCGACAGAAACGGAGGCAAGCCCTCGTTGATATCTGGGTTGATCAGGCGGTCGATCCGGCGTTCACATATGCTGGCGAGATCGGTCAGCGCGATGGCCGCGTAGTCGAAGGCATAAGAGAGCGGCGCACCGTGGAAGTTGCCGCCGGAGAGTACGTCTCCGCTCGCTGCAAAGACGAGTGGATTGTCGGTTGCGGAGCCCGTTTCGATCTCCACAATCGAAGTAACGTGATCGAGCACGTCGCGAACCGCACCATGCACCTGCGGCATACAGCGCAGGCAGTAAGCGTCCTGAATGCGTTGATCGTTCGTCCGGTGCGACTCCCGAATCTCGCTGCGGTCGAGCAATACCATCAGATGCCGGGCCACTGCTGCCTGTCCGCGATGGGGCCTAGCCGCCTGGATTCGTGGATCGAAAGCAGAAGGCGTGCCACGCAGCGCCTCTAGAGACATTGCGCCAGCAACGTCGGCGATCCGGACGAGACGCTGTGCATCGTAAAGCGCGAGTGAAGCAACGGCAGTCATTCCTTGCGTGCCATTCAGCAGCGCAAGACCTTCCTTTGCTTCGAGCCGCAGTGGAGCGAGTTCGGCCCGCCGCAATGCCTCACTGCCGCTCAGGCGCGCTCCATCGTAGAAAGCTTCTCCTTCGCCAATGAGGACCAAAGCGAGATGCGCCAGTGGAGCAAGATCGCCGCTCGCGCCCACTGAACCCTTTTCCGGCACGACCGGATGAATTCCTAGATTGAGGAGGCTCATCAGCATCTCGACGACCTCTCGGCGAACTCCACTGAAGCCCTTGGCGAGGACATTGGCGCGCAGCAAGAGCATGGCCCTGACGGCCGCATCCGGCAAAGGGCTGCCCAGTCCGCAAGCATGGCTCCGCAACAGATTCACCTGCAATTCAGAAAGATGGTTGCCCGGGATGCGGACGTCAGAGAGCCTGCCGAAGCCGGTATTGACGCCGTAAACGGCCACTTCTTTTTCGAGAATTTTCTCGATGAGCTGGCGGGATGCGTCCACGCGTGCCACAGCGGATGGCGCGAGACCCACTTGACGCCCTCCGCGAGCTACTTGGTGAATTTCATCAAAGCTGAGATTGTTTCCTGAGAGCAAAAGTGGCGCTGAATGATTCATCCCGACCTTTCAAAAGCGACCAACCTGGCTACTTCTTGTCAGTTAAGCGGATGGTACGCAAGAGAAGACCCGGCTGCGGACGACGCCGAAGACTCCCGGGCGGAAAAGTAAGCGATTGAGCGCCTCACTTGCAACATGTCAAATATCTGATTTTCCAAATTGCTCCTTCGGAAACGTTGGCGCAGCGGTGCATTCCGCCTGATCCGTTGGCAAATCGGAGAATAAATGCAATGGGATCAGCGTCGATTGATGCGAAATCACCGTAATCACTAATGTACTTAACGAGGCAGGATAAGTTCTCGAAAGTCGGCAAGTGTTCGCCTCCCAATTGCTGAGTCTTAGTCGGCTAAAAAAGCGTGAAGCCCCCGGTCGAAGACGATGTATACGGGCGGGGGTCGTGAATGTGCGACATAGCTCGTTCAGCTCACCGGTCAGAATCGAGAAGGCGTCCTCCCCCACGGCTCCGACTTCATGTTTCCTCAACCCGAACATTGGCTCCTAGAACGTCCAGCCTGCGACAATCGCCACGCTTGGATCTCCGTTCTTCCAGCCCATATTGATCACACCGAGAACTGCAGCTGGATTGCTCGGCTTGGCGAAAAACAGCCCGACGCCGCCTTCGGCATAATTGTTCGTTGACACGACGTTAGCCCGTTCGAAAAAGTCAATGCCAAGCCACGATACCGGCTTGGGTATAAACACGAAATCCGAATAGACCGGCGCGCCGTAAGACACTTCGGTTTCCACAACTTCCGGCACGGATTGGCTAGTTGGCTGGTTAACCAAGGAACGGACGTAAAGACGGTTCAAGGGCTCCTGCGCCACGCCAACGTCTCGACCACGCTCGGGCTGTACGCTCACCGAGTAAATTCGTCGATGTTGGCCGCGCAGGACTCGATGATGCGGGCTTTGCAGCCCAAATCGGAGACCGTCCAATAGGGTATAGAGGACTCGAATACAGAAGCAGGTGAGGTTTTACAGGTGAGAATCGAACAGCCTTCCATTGAAGACGGGCGCAAGTTATTGAAAATAAATGGTAGGCACGATTGGATTCGAACCAACGACCTCTTCCGTGTCAAGGAAGCGCTCTAACCAACTGAGCTACGCGCCTACGACGTGCCAGCGGTTAGTTTAGCAGGATCGCGGGGCAGCGAAAAGACACAAACCGCGCCGCTGCCCCACACCTTTGCGACTGAGCCCCACACCTTTGCGACTGAATTGAGAGGCAAGTATGAGGGCACGCGGACGGCCGGCTCGGCTCAGCCGTGGCGGATGAACGAACCATTATGCAACTCGGCCATCGCCTGACGAAGCTCTTCCTGCGTGTTCATGACGATGGGTCCGTACCAAGCCACCGGTTCCTCGAGCGGCTTGCCCGAGACGAGCAGGAAACGGATGCCCTCGGGACCGGCCTGGACGACAATTTCATCGCCGCGGTCGAAGAGAACGAGCGAATGGTTGTTCGCATCGTAGACCGGCTCGGCATTCGGGTTGACGGCTGATTCCGTGAGCACAGCCTGAGGCTCAGAGGCGTCGCGGAAAGTTCCCGCGCCGGCAAAGACGTAGGCGAAGGCGTTGCGGGTTGTCTCGACCTTGATCCTCTTGCGCTTGAAGGGCGGAATGGAAATGTCGACGTAGCGCGCGTCGACCGAGTATTGCCCGGCGGCGACTCCCTCGACCGGACCGGTTTGGCCCCAGAATTCGCCGCAGATGATGCGCGCTTTGGTTCCATCATCCTCGGTGACCTCGGGAATGGCGTCGGACGGAATGTCCTGGTAGCGCGGGTCGGTCATCTTGAGCGACGCGGGCAGGTTGGCCCAGAGCTGAAAGCCGTGCATGCGTCCGCGCTCGTCGCCTTTGGGCATCTCCTGGTGGAGGATGCCGCTGCCGGCGGTCATCCACTGGACGTCGCCTGCGGTCATGCGGCCCTTGTTGCCGAGCGAGTCACCGTGCGCCACTTCTCCGGCAAGGACATACGTGATGGTTTCAATACCGCGGTGCGGGTGCCATGGAAAACCGGCCAGGTAGTCAGCGGGATTCTCGTTGCGAAAGTCGTCGAGCAAGAGAAACGGATCGAATTCGGCGGTTTTGCCGAAGCCGAAGGCGCGCTGGAGCTTGACGCCCGCTCCCTCAATGGTGGGCTTGGTTTGATAGATCTCTTTTACGGCTCTGAGCGACATGGTGGACCTCCGGTTTTTTGAAAACCAAAGCGACGCGGCGGGCAACCTGCGTCGCCCGCTACGGAAAACCGCTTGGATTCGATGTGGATCGTACAGCTGTTTGATGCGCGAGGAACATCCCGGTTGCAACCGGCACGTCCGGGACGCCAGCGGCTAAACGCAGCTAGCCGATTCCTGTCTCAGGCGGCTTTGATGAACTCGACGTCGAGAGTGATGGCCACGTCTTCGCCCACCAGCACGCCGCCGGCTTCAAGAGTCGAATTCCAGGTGAGCCCGAAATCCTTGCGGTTGATTTTTGCGGTCGCGTTAAGGCCGATGCGCGTATTGCCCCAGGGATCCTTGGCGGGCTCGCTCACCTCCTCGACATTCAAAACCGCCGGTTTGGTAACGCCGTGGATGGTCAGGTCGCCCGTCACGGCGAACCCGTCGCCCTTTTTCTCGATATGCGTGGATTTGAAGGTCATGGCGGGGAACTGCTCCACGTGGAAGAAGTCCGGGCTCTTGAGATGGCCGTCGCGCTGCGCGTCCTGCGTGTTGACGGTACTGACGTCGACGGAGACTTCAAGAATGGATTGGGTTTGGTCGGCATCGACGCGGTGCAGGACACCGCTGATTCCGCTGAACTTGCCTCTGACGTTGGAGATCATCATGTGCTTGACCTTGAACTCGGCCGCGGAGTGTGCGGGATCGATGTTCCAGGTGGAGGTGGCGGTAGTAGGGGTCATGGTGGGTTGCTCCTTTTCATTTCGTTGGATGCAGGAGGGGGATATTCGTTGCAACAAGTATTTGGCCGAGGCCGGCGCCTGCCGGAGTGGACAGAAGCCTTATGCTTGGTACCAGACTCTCTGTGAGCGACTTTGCCCAAACCGTGAAGCAGCAGGCCGACATCGTTAAGGTGATCGAGAGCTATATCCGCCTGCGCAAGGCCGGGGCGCAACGGTTTACGGGGCTGTGCCCGTTCCACAAGGAGAAGACGCCTTCATTCAGCGTGCACGCGGGGCAGCAGTTCTTTTACTGCTTCGGCTGCCAGGCTACGGGGGACGTATTCAGCTTTGTGGGCAAGATCGAGAATGTCGGCTTTCCCGAAGCGGTACGGATTGTGGCGCAGAAGTGCGGGATTCCACTGCCCAAGCGGGAGTTCTCCTCGCCGGAGGAAGCCGCGGGAGCGCGATTGCGGACCAAGCTGCTGGAGCTGCACGAGACGGCCGCGGCGTGGTTTGAAGAGCAGTTGCGCGGGCCAGGAGGAGCATTGGCGCGGGAATACCTGGCAGGGCGAGGAATGACGGAAGAGGGGATCAAGAGATT
>Ga0181520_10005185_pt1 | contig 21020 bp, 16 predicted proteins | sample PEATcosm2014_Bin_29_FD_132451 | JGI IMG/M metagenome (GOLD analysis project Ga0181520, IMG submission 132451) | Peatland microbial communities from MTU Mesocosm Facility, Houghton, MI, USA - PEATcosm2014_Bin02_30_metaG | ecosystem: Environmental > Terrestrial > Soil > Wetlands > Peat | place... | reverse complement strand
GCCACCGCCCCAGGCGCGACCCTGGCGCGGCTGCCTGAACATAACACGGACGCTCAAGGCGACCGTTCAAAACCGGAACGTTCTACTTTGCTGGAAAGCGGAACTTTCTATTTTGCCTTGACAACACGACGCCTCGACTTCGCCTTGTTCGTTATCCAAACGTGAACGAAAAGACCTCTACGCCGGGATCAAGGAATTCAATCTCAAAAGTCACGTCTTTGATCGGCCCCTTCTGCCGCACGAGCTGGTACATCCGCGGCTGTCGAATCTCGCCCGTGCCATCGGCGACGGAATCGGATCCATGATCGTTGCCGGGCACAGCGCCATCCAGCTTTATCATGAAGCGCACCGGCGTCCCGTTCTTCGCCGGGCCCAAGACCATGTGGAGGTCGCGGCTGTGAAACCGGAACACAATCTTGCCAGGCGCCGATTCGAGGGTGCCACTCTCGGCATCGGTGTTCCAAGATCCGCCAAGTCCCCACTGATTCAATGCGAGCCTCGCCGGTGGGCTGTAGATCTTTCGTGAGTCTCGCGCTATCCGCTCCGGCGACGCGAAGTTCTCCGCGCGAGTGTAGCCGACGTAGGTTTCGGGCGATCGCACATCTTGGCTCGGTGGCGCCTCGGCGCCCTCGGCCGCTATACGTACCGTGCTCTCGTCCAGACCCGTGGCTCCGCCTTCGCTAAGAAGTGTCTGGATAACGCGCTCGGACTTTTCATATTCGCCCTCGCCGAAGTGGTGGTAACGAATTCGTCCCTTTGCGTCGATAAAGTAGTCTGCGGGCCAGTATTCGTTGCGGAAGGCCCTCCAGATCGAATGGTTGCTGTCGATCGGAATGGGGTACGCAACCTTCAAGTCAAACACGGCCTTCTTCACGTTGGCCGGATCTTTCTCGAAACCAAACTCCGGCGCATGGACGCCGATCACCACCAGGCCGGCATCTTTGTATTTTGCCGCCCAGGCTTTCATGTACGGCAGCTCGCGCAGGCTGTTGATGCACGAGTACGTCCAGAAGTTGACCAGCACGACCTTACCGCGTAGAGACTCACTGCTCAGCGGAGTGAAGTTGAGCCAAGCCACCGCGCCGCTCAAGTCTGGCATGGTGCCCTCGTTTGCAAGAGCGATGTGAGATTCGGCAGCGCTTGCTGTCAGAAAGGCCGGTCTACTCGCGGCGAGTACTCCTACTCCAACGATCAAGACCGCGCCCACGGCGCGACGAGTCGAACAATCAAAAGACAAAAACGTCTTCATGACGGACAGCTCCATTTACTCCTGCGGAATTGAAATGCACCCTGCGGAGCGCATGCCGCCCCGCAGAGCTGCTGGTCGGAGTAACAACAATCTAAAGCCCTCTACATCGACGACCGCCTGAGCAAATGCCTGCGGGCCTTCCTGAGGCAGACTGTGCCCGCCCTTGTCCACGCCTAGCGCAGTGACCTGAACGCCATCCGCATTTCTTCGGCGAAGAGTTGCGGCTGCTCCCACGCGGCGAAGTGTCCGCCTTTCGGGAGTCGGTTGTAATAAATCAGTTTGGGATAGGCTTTCTCTGTCCAACTCTTCGGGGCTGCGTAGATCTCATCGGGAAAGACGCTCACGGCAGCCGGGATCGGGACACCTGTCGGGATGAAAAAGGCAAGCTTGTGGCCGGCGTCCAGCACGGGGAAGAATGTCTCCCAATAGAGACGAGCCGAAGAGACCCCCGTGTCCGTCAACCAGTAGAGCGTGACGTTGTCCAGGATGTCGTCTCGCGTCAGCCCCTCGGGCTGACCGTCGAAAGAGTGTGCGATGAGCGCCAGACTGCGCGCGTCGTGGTCGAGTATCCAGGCGGCCAGGCCGACCGGTGAATCCGCAATCCCGTAGAGCGTCTGTGGGCGGTTCGCCATCTCCTGGGCGTAGCCCAAGCCGTGCTTATAGAAAAAGTCGAGCTGGTCCCACGCCCCCCTCTCCTCGGCTGAGAGGCCGGACGGCGGCGGTTCGCCGAGTTGGAGAGCCTTCGCAACGCCGGCTGGGACAGTGGCCGGCATGTTGGTGTGGATGCCGATCAGTTCCGGAGGCTCCTGCAGAGCCATCTCCTCCGTAACGGCGTTTCCCCAATCGCCACCTTGGGCCACAAATCGTGTATATCCAAGGCGCTTCATCAGCACGGTCCAGGCCCGAGCGATGCGGGCCGGCTCCCAGCCGGTCGTGTCCGGCTTTCCCGAAAACCCATAGCCCGGCAGCGAAGGGATTACCACATCAAAGGCGTCTTCCGCCTTTCCACCATAAGCCGTGGGATCGCTGAGCGGGCCGATGATCTTGAGCTGCTCAATGATCGATCCGGGCCACCCGTGCGTGATGATGATCGGCAAAGCGTTCGCATGTTTCGAACGGACGTGAATGAAGTGGATGTCGAGCCCATCGATCGTGGTGACGAATTGCGGCAGGGCGTTCAGCCTCGCCTCCACTTTTCGCCAGTCGTAATCGGTCGCCCAATAGTGCGCGAGCTTCTGCATGGTCGCGAGCTGGACGCCTTGCGTTGCATCACTGACCGTTTCCCGCTCAGGCCACTTGGTCGCGGCGATCCGCCGACGGAGGTCCGCGAGAGCCTCTTGCCGAACGTTAATGTGAAAGGGACGAATCGAAGGATCGCCGGTCGGGCCGGCCTTCACGGATTCCGAGCCGGTGACGGATCTATTAGCTGTCGAATCGGTCTGAGCGTAGCTGAGAGCTACGGACACGACGCCAATGATAGCGGCGGCTACTGTTGCAATGGCCGATCTGCGCCAGTTGCGGCCCGGAGTAGTGTATCGTACTGTATTGAGAGTCATTTTTAACCCCTTTTCGCGAAAGATCTTCTCATTGCTGGGCTAACGCCGTGTTTTGGTGGGGATGCACCCTCTGCAACCGTACTGCCTCTGACCGCCCTCTCTGGCTTTGGACCAGCGACAGGTTCTCCTGCCCGGCTTGCACCCAGTTAGTCGTCCTTTGAAGTGATCTTACGCCGGGAAGGAGGTCTGAGCAAGCCAATTTGGACGTCCAAATGTAGGACTTGTCCGGCCCAGAGATCTGTGCGATTCGAAACCTACAAGGCACCCCGTCGTGTGACCAACTTTGTAAGATGGCTATCGATTGCAAAGGAGCGATTTAGGTGTCACTGTGGCTGTCTGCCGGTCAAACAAGTCACTCGTTCTCAAACCGCGTCAAGCCACCCGCACTGGTGGCGATCTGGACCGCCGCCGCTCGGGCGCACGAAGGGCGGCCGGCTGCGGAAGCCGGCGCCGGGACCGCGCCGCATGCATCACGGCCGCGTCCGCGGGACGCCGCGCGACGGTACGCTAGCCGAACCGCCGACATCCCGCGCTCGCAGGCGCAGAGCGTTGGGTTGTCTCTTCGTCGGCGGCGCGACAGCTCGGGCGGCTGACAGCTCTGGCGTTCCAGCACCCGGGCTGAAGCGGCCATCGGTTGATCGATTCTACGACGCTTGCGTGGACAGCCGGATCGCGTCTTCGATCTCGTAAACCCTGTCTTCCAGGTTCTTAGTAAGAGCGCCGCTCGCTTTGGCTTGCTCCAGTTTCTTCTGCGCCGCCGAGAGCCGCTTCTGAAGACGTGCGGTTTTCGGGTCTGTCTTCGCGGGTGCCGTCGGCGCTGGGATCGATCCTCTGGCCGCTGCGCGAGGTTTCGGCGTCTTCTTGGGCTTCAATTTGGCGGAAGTCTTGTATCGGAACGACGTGACGCCTGGCGGCGGCTTCAGCGGCCCGCCGAAGTCGGAGCGGTATTCTTCTGCAATCTGAACTGCTTCGACGAGCAATTCACGGAACCGCGACTCCATCGCCTGCTTAGCCTGTACACGCAAGTCCTCGCCCTGTTGCTTCCATTTTTGGTACTCGGAGATGATGTTGTTCATGCCGGTCCATTCATCATAATCTGGGGTTGGTGCATCGAGTCGCTGGAAATTCGCAAGGGGCGAGCGCGAGCGAGAGACCCGAATCGGCGATGCCCTACATTGCGGACGCCGACGGGCAGTGGAGTAGAATATGGGTGCTTCAATGCCAAAGGTCGATAAGCTGCGCGAACTGCTTGCCCGAGGCGACTGGGGCCGGGTTGCTTCTCTGCTCGGACGTCTGGACGCCGCCGTCGCCGGCGACACGCTGCTGAGCGTTCCTCTGGATAAGCAGCAAAGCCTGTTTCGGATTTTGCCTACGGACGCGGCCGCTCGGGTCGCGGGTGCTCTTCCCTACTACGATGCCTATGTGCTGCTGCATTCGCGACCGCCGGAGGAGATGCGCGCAATTATCGACCGCATGGACATCGGGCAGCGGCTGCGACTCTTCGACGAGTTGCCTGAAGCGCTCTGGGAGCGACTGATGGATGAGTTGGGGGAGCCGCAGCCTGGCGGCGCCCGCGCTGCGGAGATTCCGTGCGCACCGCGAGGCATTCTTGCCGTTCCTCCGGTTATCGAGGCCCGAGAGATCGAAAAGAGCTATGGCCGGCCCGGCGGCGAGCAGGTGCAAGTCATCGCCCCAACGAATCTCTCGATTCAGCCTGGATTGATCATCGCGATGCTTGGGCCTTCGGGCTCCGGCAAGTCCACGCTGCTGCGTATGCTGTCCGGTCTGGCCCAGCCGACGAAGGGAGAGGTTCTGTGGCACGGGGAGCCGTTGAGCGACTGCCGCCCAAACGTGGCGATCGTGTTCCAGAGCTTCGCCCTGTTCCCTTGGCTGACGGTGATGGAGAATGTCGAGGTCTCCCTGCTGGCGCGGGGGATGGCCCGCGGCGAACGGCGCCGCCGCGCGGACCGGGTTTTGGATTCCGTCGGCCTGAAAGGGTTCGCCAGCGCCTACCCCAAGGAACTCTCGGGCGGCATGAAACAGCGTGTGGGACTGGCCCGCGCGCTGGCGGTGGACCCCGAGGTATTGTTCATGGACGAGCCGTTCTCGGCCCTCGACGTTCTGACGGCCGAGAACCTGCGTGGCGAGCTGATTGAGTTGTGGCTCACCAGGAAGTTGCCGGCCAGGAGCATCTTCCTGGTTACGCACAACATCGAGGAAGCCGTGATGCTGGCCGACCAGGTTCTCGTATTGGGCGGCAATCCGGCGAGGATCCGCGCCGATTTTCGAATTCGCACGAAGCAGCCGCGGGACCGCAACTCCGCCGAGTTCCTTCTCTACGTCGACTACATCTACAAGCTGCTCACCCAGCCGAGCCTGGAGGCGCGGCCGCCTTCTATCCCTCCCGGCGCCAAGCAGCCTTACCAGATGATGCCGCACGCGCGCAGAGGAGCCATTGCCGGGCTGCTCGAATTGCTCAACGACCGCGGTGGTAAGGACGACTTGTACCGAGTGGCCGAGGATCTCCGCATGGAACTGGACGATCTGCTGCCGATCGTCGAGGCCGCCACGCTGCTGTCGTTCGCCAAATCGGCTCGGGGCGATGTCGAGATTACCCCTGCCGGCAGAGCGTTTGCCGAAGCCGACATTCAAGACCGGAAGCGTTTGTTCCGCGAAGCCGCGCTCGCCAACATCACGCTCCTGCAGCAAATGAAGGGCGCTCTCGCGAGCAAGTCGGACCATACCATGCCTCTCGAATTCTTCCGCGACCAGATCCGGAAGCACTTTTCCGAGCCAGAGACACAGCGCCAGATCGAGACTGCCTTGAACTGGGGAAGGTATGGCGACATCCTGACCTATAACCCCAAGGCCGGCCGGCTGTCGTTGTACGACGCCTCGGTTCCCGGGGAGTCCGAAGAGGAGGAGTCCTGAAGCCGCGGCCCGCGACGGATCTTTCCGGAGGCCCGCCCTGGGCAGCGTTCGCCACCGTTCCATCGCTCTGGAAGGATCTGCCGATCCTCTGCACCGGCCTGGCGTTGTTCTGGGCGCTTCTCTCCCTGACGCGGTACTGGGCTGGGCCGGCGGCTACGCAACTGGATATCGATCTCAGCCCGGCCGCACTTCCGAAATATGCCCTCTTCTCTTTGGCGCGCATTGTCATCGCCTACGCGATCAGCCTGGCCGTAACCGCGGTTTACGCATATATCGCCGCCCATAATGCCAAGGCGGAACGGGTAATGATCCCGCTGCTGGACACTCTGCAGTCCATCCCGGTGCTGAGCTTCCTGCCTCCGGTGATGATAGCGATGGTGGGATTGTTCCCTGACCGGCAATTAGGAGTGGAACTCGGATCGATCCTGCTGATCTTCACGGGGCAGGTCTGGAACATGACGTTCAGCGTCTATTCCTCGATCAAGAGTATTCCCCGCGAACTGCTGGAAGCGGCGGACGTGTATCGCCTGAGTTGGTGGCAGCAGCTCATCCAACTGGAGCTGCCCTATTCGGCCATCGGACTGGTCTGGAACTCGATGATGTCGGTGGCCGGCGGGTGGTTCTTCTTGATGGCCTGTGAGATGTTCGTGCTGGGCAACCGCGATCTCCGGCTGCCTGGCCTTGGTTCGTACCTGCAGACTGCTGCCAACGCGGGCGATACAAGCGCGATCGTCTGGGGACTGGCTACCATGATTGCCGTAATCGTGCTGATGGACCAATTGATCTGGCGCCCGGTCATCGCCTGGAGCGAGAAGTTCAAGTTCGAGCAAGTCGAGGCGTTCCAGACACCGGGGTCGCCAGTGCTGGATCTGTTGCGTCGTTCGAGACTTGTCTCTCTCGCCGGCCGCGTTTCCGTGGCGCCATTGCGCGAAGCCCTGACGCTGCATTTCGCGAAGCCGCGCGCCTCGGGGCGGAACCCCGTCAGGCGCGAACTGGCGAAGTGGGCCTTGCGCGCGCTTGCTGTTGTGGGAGGGATGGCGACTGTCTATGCCGCTCTGCGGATGGTTGCCGATCTCGCGACGATTTCGCGCCCCGGCCTGTGGAAAATCCTCATAGGCGCCGGCGCCACTTTTCTGCGCGTTGAGCTGGTTCTGCTGCTCGCCGGGCTGTGGACCATCCCGGCCGGCGTATACATCGGACTTAGGCCAAGGTTGGCCGCACTTGTTCAACCGATTGCCCAAATCGCAGCTTCGGTACCCGCCACGGCGCTGTTTCCGATTGTCATGCTCGGGCTGATCCGCTTGGGCGGGGGGCTGGGGATCGGCTCCATCGTGCTGCTGCTGCTCGGAACGCAGTGGTACCTCCTGTTCAACGTCATTGCGGGTGCGACCGCGATCCCCACAGACCTCAAAGAGGTCTGCAACGTGTGCCACCTCAAAAGCGTAGACCGTTGGCGCAAACTGCTCCTGCCGGGGATCTTTCCTTTTCTGATCACGGGCTTCGTAACCGCATCCGGCGGGGCGTGGAATGCGAGCATCGTGGCGGAGTACTTCCGTTTCCACGGCCGGACGTTCTCGACGGCGGGCTTGGGAGCGGTGATTAGCGGCGCCACCGACCGCGGCGATTTCGCGGTCCTGCTGGGCGCCACCGTGACCATGGCGATAATGGTCCTGATCGTGAACCGTCTCCTCTGGCGGCGGCTCTATGCCTTGGCGTCTACGCGGTTCAAGCTGGAAGCCTGAGCCATCACTCTGTATCCCTTCTCTCTGACTTGTTCACGCTCTGTCGCGTAGCTTGACGCTGAGGCGGTGGCGCTGCCCACGGCAACCGCGGCGCGGCGCGGTGTGCGAGATCGGAACCGCCGAGATTGCGCGGGCCGCGGCGCTGCACAAGGCGACGGCGACCGTCTCGTTGCCTCCGGAGGCCGGGCGCGGTTCATCGCACGTGATCGGCCGCCTCCGCTCGGGCGCGAACGGCGGCAGGCAGCGGAAGTCGGCGCCCTACGCCGTGCGCACGACGGCCGCGCGCCGTACCGTGGGCATCCGCGCGATTCGCCCACCGCGGCGGTGCAGCCTTTTCGGTTGTGCGAAGCTCGAATGAACGATAATACTTCGAAACCGATCGGCCGCGTTGGCTGGAGATACGAGAGGAGCAATAGAGTGAAGTTCTCACCTGCAGTATTGATTCTTGTTTGTGCGACGATCGCATTCGGGCAGCCTCCCGCCGCGGGGCGCGGGCCTGGCGGCGGGCGGGGTGGGCCCACTGTGATCTCGCCGCAGATCGAAAGCGACGGTCGCGTCACCTTCCGGATTCTCGCGGCTCAGGCGGCGACGGTGACCGTCACCGGCGATATCGGCCAAGGCCTGGTTGCACCGGAGCCTGGCGCCGAACCCGCCAATCCGGAGCCCGGGAACGCGCCGGGCCGGAGTTTTGGAGGTCCTCCGGCGATGGTCATGGTGAAGGGCGCGGACGGCGTATGGAGCGGGACGACGGTCCGCCGCATCAAGCCGGGCGCATGGCGATATCTTTTCAACGTGGACGGCGTGACCACGGTCGACCCCCGCAACGTAGATGTCAGCCCCAACCAGAGGCAGGTGCAGAGCATTCTCTACGTGCCGGGCGATTTCTCGGAGACGCGGGATGTCTCTCACGGGGCCGTGTCGGCGGTGCGGTACGTGGCCGCGACGCTTGGCAACGCGCGGCGGGAGATGTACGTGTACACGCCGCCGGGCTATGGGAAGAGTTCCGCGAGCTATCCCGTCCTGTACCTGATCCACGGCGGCGGCGATACGGCGATTTCATGGAGCACCGTCGGCCGCGCCAACGACATTCTGGATAACCTGATCGCGGAAAAGAAAGCTAAGCCGATGATCGTTGTGATGCCTTCGGGGTGGACGCCCTCAGGAGGGCAGGTGATGACGTCGGACGCCACCAAGGATCCGTTCACGGACGAGATGATCAAGGACATCATTCCGTTCGTCGAGGCGAACTACCGTGTTCTCGCCAATCCGGAGGATCGCGCGCTGTCGGGGCTGTCGATGGGTGGAATTCAGACGCTGAATATCGGCCTCCATCATCTCGGGACCTTTCGCTATCTCGCGGTCATGAGTTCGGGCTGGACGTCCGAAAATGACCGGGAGTTCTTCTACAAAACCGAGGCGGCTCAGATTCCGAGATACAATTCGCAACTGAAACTGTTCTGGTGGGGCTGGGGGGAAACCGATATCGCGCGAGCAAACGGCCTGGCGGTGATGGACAAATTCAAGAGCGCAGGGGTGAAGATCGAGACCATGGAAACCCCCGGCGGGCATGAGTGGGCCAATTGGAGATTGTATTTGCACGAGGTGGCTCCGAAGCTCTTCCGGTAACGCTGCACGGCCGCCCGCTGGCCACACGTGCGCCAGCCGGAGAGTGCCTGCGCCGCGCGCAGCAGCCGTGCCGCGGGGCGCGGCGCGGCGTGCTAGATCGGAACCGGCGGACGGCTCGATCAGGCCGCAACCATCCGTTCCTGCGTCCTCGACCACCCTCGACAGACTCGTCCAAAGCAGACGATCGTTACGACTGACTTCTGAGCCGCGGCTTGCCAGGCTGCTTGGTCTTGAGGTTGACGCTTATGGAATTAAGCCCCCAGCGTCTGGATCTCCTCGATAGTCCAGGCCGGCGTGCCGCCCGAGCGGGAGGCTACCAAAGCCCCCAGGCGGTTGGCGAAATCGGCAATGCGAGAAAGCGGCCAGCCCGCCGCGACGCCGTGCAGGAAGCCGGCCGCGAAAGCATCGCCCGCGCCCACGGTATCCACCACCTGGACCGGGTAGCCGGGTATTTCGACATACTCGCCATCGAGCAACACGGCACAGCCCTCGGCGCCGCGCGTAACGCACATGCCGCGCCAGCCGAACCGGCGCGTGAATTCGCGGCAGAAGGCTTCGAGCGAGGACTCGGGCAGCGCGAACATCTCCTGTAATGCCTGCACTTCGGAATCGTTCAGCTTCACGAGCGTGGCGCTCTCGATCAGCTCGCGAACCAGGGCGGGGCGGAAGGAATCCTTGCGCAGATTGATGTCATAGAAACGGCCGGCGCTCGGAAAGCGCTCGAGCACGGAACGCAGCAACTGTCGGGCGCCCGGATGCATGGAATGCAGCGTGCCGTAGCAGATCCAATCCGGGGGCGGCGAGACCAGCGCGGCGAAATCTGCGTCGTCGAGAGTCGCGAAATCGTAGGCCGCCAGCCGATGGATGATGTAACTGGGCTGGCCGCGTTCATCGAGCGCCACGGTCACGATTCCGGTTTCGCGGCCTGGCAGGGCGGGGACGAAGCGCGTGGAGAGGCCCAGCTCGCGGGCGCGAGCGAGAGCCCGGCGGCCGCGCTCATCGTCGCCCACGGCGCTGACCAGAGCCACGTCGTGCCCAAGCCGCGTGGCATGGGCAGCCAGGTTCAGCACGGCGCCGCCCAGGCGTTCTTCGTTGCAGAACAGGTCCCACAGGATCTCGCCGATGGCGATCAGTCGCATGGATGGATCGCCATGATAACGCAATGCGGACGCCCGCAAAGGTCGTGCCACGGTATATGCTAGGTCCATGAGACGTCGGAGTCTTTTACAGACTATTGGGACTGCCGGGTTGTTAGGCCTGGCTAGCCCGCGCGAGCAGAAGGCCCAGGAGCAGGCGGCCCGCGCCACCCGAGGGATGCCCGCGCCGCGGATCAAGGACATCGGCGTGATCGAGTGCCAGCCCGCCGGCGTCAGGCTGACGGTGGTCAAGATCACGACCGACCAGGACGGCCTGTACGGCTACGGCTGCGCCACCTTCACCCAGCGCGCCGACCTGGTGAAGCCCGCCGTGGAGCGCTACCTCAAACCGCTGCTGCTGGGCAAAACCGTGGATCGCATCGAGGACATCTGGCAGACGTGCTACGACAGCTCCTATTGGAAAAACGGGCCGGTGTTGAACAACGCCATTAGCGGCGTGGACCAGGCGCTATGGGATATCAAGGGGCGCCAGGCCAACATGCCCGTGTACCAGCTTGTGGGCGGCAAGTGCCGCGAGGCGGCCGATTGCTACACGCATGCCGACGGCCCCGATTTCAAAGATACGGTCGAGAACGCCAAGCGGTTCATGGCCCAGGGATTCCGCCACGTGCGCGTGCAGGTGGGCATTCCCGGCATGGCCGGCTACGGTTCGCGCGCAGGCACGGCCACGGTGAAGGCGCTGCACGATAAGCCGGTTTTCGATCCGGCCGTGTACATACGCCGCGCCATGAAGCTGTTTGAGATCTGCCGGCAGGAACTGGGCGACGAAGTAGAGCTGCTGCACGACATGCACGAGCGAGTCACGCCCAACCAGGCCGTGCAGTTCTGCAAGGAAGCGGAGAAGTTCCGGCTCTTCTACGTGGAAGATCCGCTCTCGCCCGAGGACAACGCCTATTTCCGCCAGATCCGCCAGAATTGCGCCACGCCCATCGCCATGGGCGAGCTGTTCAACAGCCCGCACGAATGGCAGCCGCTCATCTCCGAGCGCCTCATCGATTACATTCGCGTACACGTGACGCAGACGGGTGGATTCACGCCCGCGCGCAAGATCGCCATTCTGGCCGAGAATTTCGGAGTCAAGACCGCCTGGCACGGGCCGGGCGACGTTTCGCCCATCGGCCACATGGCCAACGTGACGCTGGACGTGGTGAGTTACAACTTCGGAATCCAGGAATACTCGGCTTTTAACGAACGCACCCGCGAGATCTTCAGCGGCTGCCCGGAAATGAAAGAGGGCTATTTGTACGTGAACGAGAAGCCCGGCTGGGGCATCGAGATCGACGAAAAGGCCGCGGCCAAGGCGCCTTTCACTTCGGGACGCGACAACCTGAACGGCGGTTGGGGCGAAATCCGCCTGCCCGATGGGACAGTCATTAAACAATGAGGTTCACCATGAGAAGTCTTCGAAAGATTCCGATCGGCGGGCTGCTCCTTGCATGGATGCTGCCGCTGGCGATGGCGCAACAGGCCATCCTTTACGTCGGCACTTATACGCGCGGAGCCAGCAAAGGCATCTATGCCTACCGCTTCGATTCCGCGAGCGGAAAGGCAACCTCGATCGGGCTGGTGGGCGAGACGCCTAACCCGTCCTTCCTGGCGACGTCGCCCAATGGAAAATTTCTCTATGCCGTGAACGAGATCAACCAGTACCAGGGCGAGAAGGCGGGCAGCGTTAGCGCGTTCGCCATCGATCGCTCGAGCTGGCAGTTGAAGCCGCTCAACGTGGTCTCCTCGCGCGGCACGGGTCCCTGCCACTTGGTGGTGGATCATACCGGCAAATGCCTTCTGGCGGCCAACTACAACAGCGGCAGCGTGGTCTCTTACCCGGTGAAGGAAGACGGCAGCCTGGGCGCGCCTTCGACCTTCGAGCAGCATAGCGGATCGAGCGCCAACCCGCAGCGCCAGAGCGGGCCGCACGCCCACTCCGTGGTGCTCTCGCCGGACAACCGCTTCTTCCTGTCTGCCGACCTGGGGCTGGATGAGATCTTCACGTATCGTCTGGATCCGGCCAAAGCGACTTTCACGGCCGCCGATCCGGCGTTTGTGAAAGTGAAGCCGGGATCGGGGCCGCGCCACATCGCATTCTCTCCCAATGGCAAGTTCGTCTACGCCGTGGAAGAGATGGCCTCTAATGTGACCGCATTTTCCTATAACGCTTCCACCGGGAGCCTGACCGAGATTCAGACGATCGCGATGCTTCCCAAGGATTTCACGGGCGTCAGCACGGCCGCCGAGGTCGAGGTACACCCGAACGGCAAATTCCTGTATGCCAGCAACCGCGGGCACGATAGCATCGCGGTGTACTCGATCGACGCGGCCGGCAAACTGGCCCCGGTGGACACCACCCCGAGCGGCGGCAAGGTGCCGCGTAGCTTCACCATCGATCCCAGCGGAAATTGGCTGGTGGCGGCCCACCAGGATGCCGGCGGCATCACGCTGTTTCACATCGACACCAAGACCGGCAAGCTGGCTAAGGCCGCCGACTCGCTGGATGTGCCATTCCCGGTTTGCGTGATATTTCTGAAAGGGCGCTAAACATGACGAAACTACTTCTGGTTCTGCTCTCCGGATTTACGCTGGCCTCGGCGCAGTCCGACGCCAACGCATCCAAGGAGGTGCTGGCCGCCTCGGATGCCTGGCGGCAGGCGATGATGAAGAAGGATGCCGCCGGATTGGAGAAGTACCTTCACCCCGATCTCACCTATAGCCACTCCAACGGCCGCACCCAGTCGAAGGCGGAGGTGATTCAGTCCGCCATGGGCAAGACGGTGATTGAGGCGATCGATTTCAGCGAGACCACCGTGCGCGTTTACGGCACGACCGCGCTGATCAAGGCGAACGTGGATATGCGGAACGCCAATGACGGCAAATCCACTACGTCTCATCTGAGCGTCCTGCACGTGTGGATCAAGGGGCCGGCGGGCTGGCAGATGGTGGCGCGCCAGGCGGGCACGCTGAGTCCCCCGACAACTCCGTAGCTCGCCGGAACTTCGCATGAGCGGCCGCGGCGATGCGGATGGCGTCGCGGCCGCCCTTCAATTCTCAGTTAGAATCGTGGTGTGCGCAACGTCCTCGCGTTTCTCATTCCAGTTCTCATTCCTATGTTGCCGCTCTCAGCCGCCCCATTCGATATCGATCACGTCATCGTAGCGGGCCGGGACCTGAAAGCCATGCAGGCAGCGCTGGCCGCGGTGGGCCTCGCCAGCGAATATGGCGGCCCGCATACCAACCATGCCACGGAGATGTCCCTGACCAGCTTCCCGGATGGCTCGTATCTGGAACTGCTCGCCATGCAGCCGAATGCCGACGCCAAGGCGGTGGCCGCGTACGTCTGGGCCAAGCAAATAGAGAGCCAGCCCGGACCGTGTGCCTGGGTGGTGCGGGTGAAGGATTTCGATGGTGAGATCAAGCGGCTGCGTGAAGCCGGCGTGAAGGTGGACGACGCCGTGCGCAACGGGCGCGTGCGGCCGGATGGCACCCGCCTGGAATGGGAGGCTGCCAAAATCGGCGAGGATCCCACCGGCACCTTTTTCCCTTCCCTCGAACACGATTTCACACCGCGACAGAACCGCGCTTCGCTCACGGGCAAGCCCACCACGCGCGATTTCGGCGGCGTCGCCAAGGTGGTGATTGCAGTCCGCGACATGGACCGGGCGATCCAGCGATTCCACCAGGCCTACGGCGTCCCCCCGCCGATCAAGCAGGTGGATGCCGCGTTTGGCGCGCAACTAGCTCTGCTGGGCAACATACCGGTGATTCTGGCCGCGCCGCTGAACGGGCGATCATGGCTCAACGATCGCCTGGCGCGATTCGGAGAGGGACCGTGCGCCTTCGTGCTATCGGCGCGCCGGCCGGGCGCCTATAAGCCAGCGTCCCGAACGCGGTGGTTCGGAGTGGATATCTCGTGGTTTGACGCGGAGAAGCTGGGCTGGCGTCTGGGTTACGAATAGAGGCTGCGGCGGTGGCGGCGGAGTCTTCGCGCCTGCGTCCCACGGGGCGGCACAGGGTCCCTCGTCCCGAAGCGCCTCATGCCGCGTCACCGCGTGCCGGTTCCCGTGCGAAGGCGCCTCCGCCCGCTCAGCGCATCTACTGATAAGCGGGTGTGTTCGCGGCTCCCGTAACTCCTGTGAAGATGCCGAGACCGATCGATCCTCCCGCGGTCAGCGGAGCTGAGAACGAACCGATTGCTCCAGTGGTTATTTCCAGGAGAGTACCGATCGAACTCCCCGCCGGTAACTGCGTCAGGATCGAGGGCGGCACGGTAAAGGTCTGAGCGCCGGCGGTGGTCGTACAGATGAACGACACGGAAGTCGTCACGCCGGAGGCAGTCGCGCCGGAGCTTCCGATGACTTCCAAAAGGTCCGAGGCATTTCCGCCCGTCCAGTTGAGTGTCAGTCCTTGGCTTCGAACGACCGTGGATGGCAAGCCCCCGGTAACCACCAGCGGATTGCCAACGTTTACCGAGGCGGAGAACTTACCAATGTCCTTCCCGCCGGCTCCGTTCAATGTGTAAGTTCCGGCCACAATCGATCCGTTTACCGCCCCCGGTACACCCGAACCCGTGCCGATCGTCAGCTCGTAGACGTCGCTCGTCTCCGTCAACGGAGTGTTCGTCAGGCTGGAACCGGCCGGTCCGGTCAGCGTGATGACACCGGCATCCAGGTGAACGGTTACCGCAGGGTTGACCACTACCGTACCGGGGCCGCTCGTGACCGTATAGACGGTGCAGGATCCCGAAGTAGACGTTGCGTAGGTCGATGACGACGTGGCCGAGGCCAGCTCGAAGCCGGTGTACTGCGTGAACGCCCCGCTGGCCGCGTTGTACGGGGCCGCGAGCTGCGGGCTCGTTTCGGAGAGCAGGGAAAAGGTGCCGACGGTATAGGTTCCACCCTGATCGAGCTGCTGCAATTGGGCCGTGGTGAAACCGGCGAGCACACAGGCATCGGAATTGGGATCCGGCGCGATGGCGATGAAGGTGGGATTGCTCAGCACGCCGTTCACCGAGATTTGAAACGACACCGTGCAGCCTGTGGGAACATTGGAGGGCAGCGTGAAGACGATTTGATCCACTCCGGCGAGCGTCGGGCCGCGGCCCGCGTAGTTCGGAGTAATGGCCATGCCGCCCACGATCGCCTGCACGTTGCCGCCGTTCTTTAAGAAGTCGTAGCCCGCCGATCCCACGTTATCGCCGCCAGGCACCGGCCCTAATCCGGTGCCCCAGGCGATCAGGGGCTGTCCCGGCTTGGCCGGCGAAATGGTGACGCCCGACACAGTGCCGGTTGTGAACCGGTCGATGTCCAGTTCCGTCGGCGAAATATAATTCTGCACGATCGCGAGGCCGGCGCCCGAGGCGTCCTGTGTGAACAATCCCGGTTTGCTTTGCACCACCTGAACCGCAAAGGGCGTGCTCGTGGAGCCGCTGTTGGTCACCGTCAGGTTATAGCTCCCGGCGGCCAGAGTGGAAGGCAGCACCGCGGCAAGCTGGTTCACGCCGCTCTGATTGTAGGTGTAGAGCATGTAGGCGCTTGTGCCGGTCCCGCCCGACGTGGGAGTTAGAGTGATGCTAACGCTGCTATATGTGGTCAGGAGGGGAAAGCCCGAAGAGTTGTACCCGCTGGCGCTGAGGTTCGAACCCTTCACCACGAAGATGCCGCCGTCGGCAACGCCCGGAGTATAGCTTCCGGCGTCCAGTACCGCCGTCACGGTTGGCGTAGGCCCGGATGTGGTGGCGCCCCCTCCGCCGCTGCCTCCGGTGGTGATCGATCCGGAACCGGTGAAGCTGAAGACCAAACCGGTTGAGGCCGAGCCGAGCGAGGTGCCGGAGAGCGACGCGAACGACCCGGTCGATCCGCTATAACTGGTGCCAGTGCCACCGGTTATGGTGGCGGAACCGTTGCCCGATGCGGTCGTGCCCAACAGGAAGGCCGTCGGCAACGTTATAGTACCGGTCAGGTTACCTCCGGACATTTGGATGGTGAAGTTCCCCGAAACCGTGGTTGCGGTGGTGCTGGCGATCGGAAAGCTCGCGCTGAAGGCTCCGGTGACGTCAGGAATGCCCGGGCTGAATCTTGCCGACCCGGCAATGGAAATAGAGGTTGGGGTGCCGTTGAAGGGCCCGGCGATAGCCTCTACGGTTATGTTTGTGCTGGTCGGAGTTGCCGCCTGAATGCCGGCGCAAAACAACAGAGTCAGAACCAGAAATCCGCACGTGCGGGACATGGGAACGGGACCCCCTCTTCATTGGGGCAGCAGTGGCGCAAACCCCTTGCGTCCATTAAATACTGAAATTCGGCCGCCGTACCTCAGAATTGCGAAGAGTGCGTGCGGATCGCTACTGTTTGCACAGGCGCGGCGAGCCGGCCCTCAATCGTCGCCGCCCCAGGTCAGCAGCTCCCGCTCCGGCGCCGGCTCCGGCTCCAGGCCGGTGACGCGCAGGCCAATGCTCTCGGTCGGCAGAATGTCGCGCCATTGCTCCACTAACTGCCGGTACGCTTTGCCCACCGGCCGGATCTTGCGGTCCAGATCGTATAGCCCCAGCGGGTTCACGTGGCCGTTATCTTCGCGCAGGATGCTGTCCCAGTCCACCTGGTCGGTGAGGCTGTACCAGGTGAAGCCGGTGATGGGCACGCCATCGTCCTTTAGGCGGATCATGTTGGCCCACTCTTTCCACAGCCAGCCCGGCGCGCGCGCCGCGTCGCCCAGATTGGTTTCCGTGTGCATGACCGGCAGATGATAGCGCTCGTAATATTGGCGCGTGATCACGTAGTAACCGAAGATTTCGCCGGCAGGCTTGATCTCTCCGCCGCTCGTCACCAGGTGCTCGTTAGTGACGTAGTAGTCGTTGCCCATCACACAATAGGGCCGCAAGTGCGCGGCCTCTTCCAGAAACCAATGATATTCCTGGCGCGACATGCCGTTGTCCATCAGGTATTCGTACATCACCCCGCGTACGTCGTGGCCGTAGGAGAGATCGAGCGAAAGGAAGCGCTTGTGATTGAGGACCGCGGCGGTGCCGTGCGCGGCGGGATCGGCCGGGTGAAAATACTCCGAGGATTCGCTCTGAATGAACAGCGCGTGCGGCTGCACCTCCAGAATGGCCTGCTCGGCCATCAGGTTGGCCTGCGCCAGGTGCTTGAGAGCGGTGACGAAGCCGCGGTCCGATTTCAGGCGCTCGTTCCACCAGCCGTTCTGTCCGGAAAAAGTGGCGCACACGAAAATCTCGTTGACCGGAGTGTAAAAGCGCACCCACGGGAAACGCCGCGCAAAGGCCCCCGCGTAGGCGGCGAACAGCCGCGGCCAGTCGGGATTCTGGAAGCTGCCCACCCAGTCCGGCACCCCGAAATGGCACAAATCGGTGATCGGATTGATGGCCAGGCGGCGCAGTTCCGCGTAAGTCCGGTCCGCGAAATCCCAATCGTACTTACCCGCCGCCAGGTGCGTGCGATAGTACGGCGGGCCGTAGCGCAGGTACTCCAGGCCGGTCTCCACGACCAGTTGGAAATCCTCCTTCCAAAAGTCGTAGTGCCGGCACTTGGCCATTTCGTCGACGCGCAGATCTCGGCCGTCCCGGCCCGTCACCACGGGATAGCTGTTCTCGATTCCGGTGGCGAACAGGAAACTGGCCGGCCGCCGGGAACGCGGTCTGGCGCGCTTCACGAATGCCTCACTGAGACGCCAGGGGTTATCTTCATACCCGGGGAAGCAGCAATTCGCTTGCCGCGGGAGAGATTACGGTTTCGCGGGAGCGGCCAGCGACGGAGGGGCTGCCGGGGGCTTCGCGGCCGTGAATCCGGGAGTGGGATAATCCACCTTCGTGGCGCGGTCGATCTGCGCCATCCACTCGCTGCCGTGCTGCTGTTGCAAGGCGGTGAAGATCTCGTCACGGACCTGCTGCAGCGGGCGGTAGGTGATCTCCTCGGCACGGAACAAGTAAAACCCGTTGGGCTGCCGCACCGGTTCGCTGACCTCGCCTTGCTTCAATTGGAAGATGGCCGTGCGCATGGCGTCGGGGATATTGTCGCTCACGCGAATCGTCAGAAACTCTCCATCCTTGGCACGCGAGGCTTCGTCGTCGGAGTTTTCTTTTACCAGCTTCACGAAATCGGCGCCCTTGCGGATCTCCTCCAGCAGAGCGGTGATTTTGGCCTTGGCCTGCTCTTCGGTCAGGGGCTTCTTGGCGATCGCCGCGGGCGTCGCGGAGCTGAACGACACGTACAGCGCTTTCACCCGGACCGACTTGTACTTCTCCTTGTGGCCGTCGTAATACTTGGCGATCTCTTCGGGATCGACCTTCATGAGACTCATCGACATCATCAGCTTGGTCTGCGCCAACAGAGACATGCGCTGATACTCCAGCCGATCCTTTGTCGGGCTGGTCTTATCGACGCCCTCCTGCTCGGCCATTTTGCTCAGCTTGCGCATCACGGCGTACTGGTGCAGAAAGGCTTCCCGGTTGGCGATAATCACCTGGCGCTGCTCCGGTGGCACGGAATTGATGAGCTCGCGGAACTGATCCATAGTCATCTTAGCGCCATCTTCGAAGACCGCCACAACCGCGTCGCCGGGCAGGTCCGGGAGAGTGGCCTGCGGACGGGGCGGCGCCCCGCTCTGGCTCCAGGCAGCCTCCAGGCAGGCGAATAGCAAGACAAGAAATGCTTTCATAATGAGTTTTTCAGTTTATCACGCGGCATTCAGCGGCTCTGGCGGGGCGTGCCCCTGGCCGGTTCGGAGCGGGCCTCTCCGCGCTTGATCTGCGCGCGCCGCCGTCCCTTGGTGAGGTTGGCCGCGGCCGCCTGGCGAGCCGCTTCGTCGATCTGCACGTGATTGTTCACTCCGGCCGCGCCGGCGCTCTTGGCCAGCCGCGTGGCAACGCCTTTGTGCTGGATCACCGCGGTGCGTCCTTCGATGGTGGCCACGCCGCCCTGCACCCGCACCAGAAACTTGTCGACCGCGATCTTCGATTGCGCCAGTCGTGCGCGGATAGCCGCCTCGAGTTGCGCATCGCTCCGCGGAGACTGGCCGGTGGGGCGTGCGGGCGAACTGGGGCGCTGATGGGGTTGCGGCGGCCTGGTGGCGGAGCCGGTCTGCGCGGCCGCCGGCCCCGCGGCGGCGAGCGACGCCACGATCAGAATAGTCGTGAGCCGGGTGAGAGCAGTCATCGAAAGGAGGGTCGCGCGGGCGGGCCTTTGTTCTCAAGAATCTGTGCTAGAGTGAGGGTTTCTCAAGGCTTTCCGGTTTCGATGCCCGAACAGATCCTGCTGCAAGGCAAAATCCTGGGCACAGAGGAGTTCCTTTTGGCGGGTCCCGCCGAAGGGCGTCCGGTGCGCTCCGCGGGTGAAGACCTGCTCGCTGGGCGCTCGCAATGGATCTCCCTGCTGTGCGAAGTGCTCCCTCGCGCGCTGCTGGCGGAGTTGGGGCTGGCCCGCATCCTGCTCGGTTCGAGCGGTGGCGGCCAATTTCTGGTGGTGCTGCCCGGCGAATTGCGGGAAGCCGCCGAAGACTTTCTGGTCGCGGCGGCCCTGCAGGTCTCCGCTCTCAGCTCCGGCGCGGCGCGCTTGATCTGGGGGGTCACCGATAACCTGGGAGACTGGGCCGTCATCCGCAAGCGTCTCAACGACCAGTTACTGGGCAAGCGCCACGCCCCTCTGGCCGGGGGCCCCGGCGATGTCTTCCGGCCTTTCACGGGCACCGCGCGCCCCGAAGGCGACGCGTATTTCGCGCGCGAGCTGGGCGCCAAGGTGCGCGAGGCGTCGGCTATCGGTTGGTTCCCGGAAGAGCCGGCCAAGGTAATGGCGGGAGAAGGCAAGCACACCTGGCAGATCACCTCCAACCTCTCGCCGGATGGCATCATGCTGGCGCGCCACGCCGCGCCCTCGGACGACGGTAAGTCCATCGCGCCGGTGCAAACCCTGGCCCGCCGCGCGCAAGGCCGCTCCATCTGGGGCGTGCTGCGCGGCGACGTGGATAACTTCGGCCTGCGCCTGCGCCGCGTGCACAGCATCGAGGAGCACGTGCCGCTCTCGGTGCTCTACAAGCAGTTCTTCGCCGGAGAGCTCGAGGTGCTCTGCTCCATGCCCGAGTTCTGGCGCAAGGTCAGCATTATATATACCGGCGGCGACGATTTCGCGGTCTACGGATCCTGGGACGCCCTGATCGCCCTCGCGCGCGAGGTCCAGCGGCTCTTCCATCGCTTCACCGAAGAGAATCTGAAGGACTATCCCGGCGCCGAGGGCAAGACCATTTCGATGGCCATCGCGCTGGCGCCCGAAACCTATTTCCCGCTGGCGGCTGTCTACGAAGAGGCCGGCCGCAATCTGGACCTGGCCAAGGCGGGCGGCAAGGATTGCATCTACCTGTTGGGCCGCATCCTCGAATGGCGCCACCTGGGAGACGCTTCCGAACTTAAGGATACCGTCACGCGCTTGATTCACGACTTTCGCATGTCCCGCCAGTTCCTTTATCAGTTGCGCAGCTTTTATCGCAGCGAAGCTTATGGGGCCGGGACGGGCGAGACGCAGAGCACCTGGCGTTTCCAGCGGCGCTTCAACCGCATTTTGAGCGGCACGCGCGATCGCGAATTCCAAAAACTGCGCGCCCACCTGATCGGCGAAATGTCCGGGCGAAAATCGGCCGAAATCAAACTGCGGCCCGCGGGCCTGGTGGCCCTCGAATGGGCCAGAATGTTGACAGAGGTTTAGCAAATGCCACAAGAGCAGGAGCAGAAGAGCAGGGAAGGCCGTCCGCCGCGCGAAGGCCGCGG